>VFQM010000601.1_pt1 | contig 38701 bp, 40 predicted proteins | sample 3512391 | NCBI WGS metagenome assembly VFQM01 (sample SAMN10412369, study PRJNA504923) | tailings metagenome | isolation source: Replicate 1 from Balatoc abandoned mine | place: Philippines
TCGGCCGTATCGCCCAGGTGATCGGCGCCGTCGTCGACGTTCGTTTCGACAATGAGCTGCCCGCGATTCTGTCGGCGCTGGAAACGACCAACAATGGCAACCGCCTTGTTCTGGAAGTCGCCCAGCACCTTGGCGAAAACACTGTCCGCACCATCGCGATGGACGCGACCGATGGCCTGACGCGCGGGCAGGAAGTGACCGACACCGGCGCGCAGATCACCGTTCCGGTCGGCCCTGAAACGCTGGGCCGCATTCTGAACGTCGTCGGCGATCCGATTGACGAGCGCGGTCCGGTCAACGCCAAGCTGTCGGCCCCGATCCATGCCAAGGCCCCCGAATTTGTCGACCAGTCGACCGAAGCGGCCATTCTGGTCACCGGCATCAAGGTGATCGACCTGCTCGCGCCCTATGCGCGCGGCGGCAAGATCGGCCTGTTCGGCGGCGCGGGCGTCGGCAAGACTGTGCTGATTCAGGAACTCATTAACAACATCGCCAAGGGCCACGGCGGCGTCAGCGTCTTCGCGGGCGTCGGTGAACGCACCCGCGAAGGCAACGACCTGTATCACGAATTCCTCGACGCGGGCGTTATCGCCAAGGACGCCGACGGCAACCCGACCCCTGATGGCAGCAAGGTGGCGCTGGTGTTCGGCCAGATGAACGAGCCGCCGGGTGCGCGCGCGCGCGTCGCGCTGTCGGGCTTGACCATGGCCGAATATTTCCGCGATCAGGAGGGCCAAGACGTGCTCTTCTTCGTCGATAATATTTTCCGCTTTACGCAGGCCGGTTCGGAAGTGTCGGCGCTGCTCGGCCGTATTCCTTCGGCCGTGGGTTATCAGCCGACCCTGTCGACCGACATGGGCGCGCTGCAGGAGCGCATCACCTCGACCAACAAGGGCTCGATTACCTCGGTGCAGGCAATTTACGTACCGGCGGACGACTTGACCGACCCCGCACCTGCTACCTCATTTGCCCACTTGGACGCGACCACTGTGCTCTCGCGCGCGATTTCGGAGCTGGGCATCTATCCGGCGGTCGACCCGCTCGATTCGACGAGCCGCGTGCTCGAGCCGCGCGTCGTGGGTCAGGAGCATTATGAAACCGCCCGCCGCGTTCAGGAAACGCTGCAGAAGTATAAGTCGCTCCAGGACATCATCGCCATTCTGGGCATGGATGAATTGAGCGAAGAGGATAAGCTGACCGTCGCGCGCGCGCGCAAGATCCAGCGCTTCCTGTCGCAGCCCTTCCACGTCGCCGAAGTGTTCACCGGCATCCCCGGCAAGTTCGTGGCGGTCGAGGACACGATCAAATCGTTCAAGGCCGTGGTCGACGGCGAATATGACCACCTGCCCGAAGCCGCTTTCTACATGGTCGGCGGCATCGACGAAGCGATCGCCAAGGCGCAAAAGCTGGCAGCGGACGCGGCGTAATGCATCTTGCCGTATGGTTTCCGCACTTGCTGTTGTTGGCCGCTGACCCGACGGCCGCTCAGCTAAGGGAAATTATGCGGGATTTGCCCAATTTTGCCAGCGAACTTGCCTACGGATTTTGCCCAAAGCTGATGAATGGAGAGACTAGGCTGGAGAATAGCCCGGACTTGATGGATTTGGGATTCACTGCGACACCGGAAGGCGTCCAGAATGTCGGCTTCCCCGGTTTCACTCGGTTGCGTCAGACCCGCCGCGATGGCGAACTTACCGTTGGGGGGGTGTCCGGTAAGGTTTGTGAGGTGACGGCGTCCGGCCCATCAGCAGCCATAGCATATCGGCAGATGCGAGGGAGCGTTTACTTTCTCGGTCTCGACCTTGAGGCAGATCCAGCGAACTCCGGGCCGCGCGACAATGGAACGGTGGAAGCGCTAAAGATGCGTTATTCCAGCAGCGGGCAGGTGCAGGTCAAGTTTATCAATACCACTGCGGGTGACGGCACACCGTCAGCCACTTTCCAGATCATCTTTCAGGAGCAATAAGATGCCCCTCCACTTCGAACTCGTCACCCCCGCCCGCCTTGAGCGCAGCGAGAGCGTCCACATGGTCACCGTGCCGGGGACAGAGGGCGAATTTTCGGTGCTTGAGGGGCATGCTCCCTTTATGTCGACGCTGCGCAACGGGCCGGTGACGGTTTACGCGAGCGCCGGGGCCGCGCCCGAGGTCATTAACGTCGAGGGCGGCTTTGCCGAGGTTAGCGAGACGGGCCTGACCATCTTGGCCGAGCGGGTTGTCGCATAACCCATCGTCATTGCGAGCACAGCGAAGCAATCCAGGGCTGGCGTAAACCGCTCTGGATTGCTTCGCTGCGCTCGCAATGACGGCGCAAATGGTTGCGCAGTTCGATGACCACAGGCATGTAAAGCCGTGATCTGTCGCCCGCACCTCGCTCTCGCCGCCATGCTCGCCATCGCCATCGCACCCCTCGCCGCCCAAACCCCCACGCCCTCCAGCGGCGCTATCCTCGCCGAAACCACTTTGCGCGGCTGTTACCGGTTAATGGCGGGCGAAATTGCATTGGGACGCGGCCTGACCGAGGACGATCAGGTGGTGCGCGATGCCGGGCTCGACGTCGGGTTGCAAAACACCACGCTCGACGCACTAGGCCGCGATTCCCTAAGCCTGATTTCGCAATCGTACATCGGCCAGCGCGCCAGCGGTGCGGATGTGGTGGTGTTTGCCGCCGGCGGACGCATGCCCGGATGCCGGACCATCCTGCTGAGCCCGGACGCCGCGACCAACGGAGACGCTGCAGCTGCGGCCCTCGTGGCGGCGGGCTGGAAGGAAGTTTCAGCCTCGCAGCAGACCACCGCGGTCCAGCGCCGCATTTTTCTGAAGGCTGATGCGGGCGGCCAGCCCTGGCTGATCAACATGTTCGTCGGCGCACTGCCCGGCAGCCAGTTGCGCGTGCTGACCACGGTCAACCCGGTCCCGCCCGAAGTGACGCAGCCCAAGGGCAACTAGGGTCAGGACCCTAATCCGCGTTGCCGCCCATGGGGCGATAGCGCCATTCCATCGCCTTGCTGCCATCCATCAGCGACACCCGCGCGCGCAGCTCTTTGCCTTCTCGCCAGTAGCGGATGCGCTGCGGATAATCATGCGCGGGGTTGGCAAATTCCAGCATCTGCGCGCCGCTGGCGACCAGCGGAAATTCGGCCGGTGGCACGCCGCGCGGCTGGGCGATGAAGGTCAGCCCGCCCGCCGCGCTGCGCACGATCCGCGTATGCTCAAAAATGATCAGCCGCTCGCCTTCACCGATCCGCGCCGCGCCGATCATAATGCCGCCACGCGGCGGGGTCCAAAACTCGTCCGCCCATTTGCCGCCCTCGCGCGCTTCGATCCACGCGCCGTGCAGCCAGTTCGGTAGCTCGGCTGCTTGCTGCCCCGACACGGGTGCTGCGACCGCCAACGCCAACCCTGCGATCATGATCCGCGTCATCATGTTTTCCTCTCCTGCCCCCCGTCGCGTCCGCCATACCATAGCCACAGCCCGGCGGCGATGATCAGCGCGGTGCCGCCGAGCGCGACCGCATCGGGCCAGTCGCCGAACCAGACAATGCCGATCAGCAAGGCGGCAACAATCTGGATATAGACGGCCGGTGCAATCGCCGCCGCCGAAACGTGCAGCGTGGCGCGATAGATCAGCCAGTGCGCGGTCGATGCGGTCACCGCGACCAGCGCACAGCGCGCGATTACGTCGGCGTCGGGCCAGCCAATCACCAGCGCCTTCGCCCCACTGACATGCCCCGCCACCGCCGCCACCAGCAGAAAGGGAGCCGCAAAAACAGCGACGAAATACTGCGCGGCGAGCGGCGATACGTCTGCACCGCTGCGCCGGTTGAGCAGCACGAGCGCCGCCATCCCCACCGCCGCGCCCAGTGGCAGCAGTGCGGCGGGACCCAGTTCGGCGACATTGGGACGCAGCACAATCAGCACACCCGCAAAGGCCAGCAGGATCGCGCCCCATGTTCGCGCACCAATCCGTTCGTGGAGCAACCAGGCCGACAGGAGCGCGGTCAGCATCGGGCTGACAAATTGGATCGCCGTCGCCTCAGCGAGCGGCATGGCATAGACTGCCAGGAAGAACATGCACGAGGCGAGCGCCAGCGCCGCACCGCGCGCTGCCTGCAACCCAAGACGTGGGGCCGCAAATCCGGCGCGGCCTTCGCGGAGCCACAAAATCACGCCCAGTCCAGCCGCGCCCAGCGTAAAACGCAGCGCCGCTGCCGCCGTACCCGGCCATTCACCCGCGATGGATTTAACCACGCTATCGCCCAGCGAAAGCAGCGCAAAGCCGCTCAGACCAAGCAGCCAGGCCGCGCGAATATCCAAGTTTTGCGTCATTTCACCCTTCGTAAAGGGCAGTGGCGGTGCATTAGGATAATGTCAAAGTTTCCGGCTTATTCACCTTTATCGGAGAGGTTTGTGCGGCACTTTGGCGGCACAAGCCGCCTGTTGGATTGAAGAAGCGGGATAGGAAACGATGAGCGCATTTGGACGTCGCCCCGGAGCCGCTGGCCGCCCTGCCTTTGGTGTGGCCCGCCCGATGCAAGGCAGCGGCCCGGCGGGAGCCGCGGCTGCACCTGCGGGCGGTGCCCAGTTCCCGGCGCTCGATGCCGTTCCCCTGCCGATCAGTGATGCCGGACCCGCCGACCCCCAAAGCGATGCCATTGATCGGTTGAACGCCCGCTCCACCGCCGAGGCGATGGAGCCCGCGCGGGTCGAAGGGTTCGAGGCCAGCGTCCACAAGATCAAGGAACAGGTGCTGCCGCGCCTGCTCGAACGCGTCGATCCCGAGGCGGCGGCGACGCTGTCGAAGGACGAACTGACCGAGGAATTCCGCCCGATCATCCTCGAAGTGCTCGCCGAACTGCGCATCACGCTCAATCGCCGCGAGCAGTTCGCGCTCGAAAAGGTGCTCGTCGACGAACTGCTCGGCTTCGGGCCGCTCGAGGAACTGCTGTCGGACCCCGACATCAGCGACATCATGGTCAACGGGCCGTACCAGACCTATATCGAAAAAAAGGGCCAACTGGTCATCGCGCCGATCCAGTTCCGCGACGAACAGCATCTGTTCCAGATCGCGCAGCGCATCTGCAACATGGTCGGCCGCCGCGTCGACCAGACCACGCCGCTCGCCGACGCCCGTCTCAAGGACGGCAGCCGCGTCAACGTGATCGTACCGCCGCTGAGCCTGCGCGGGACCGCGATCTCGATTCGTAAATTCTCGGCCAAGCCGATCACGCTCGACATGCTCTGCCAGTGGGGCGCGATGAGCCAGAAGATGTGCACCGCGCTGAAGATCGCGGGCGCGAGCCGTTTCAACATCGTCATCTCGGGCGGCACGGGTTCAGGTAAGACGACGATGCTGAACGCCCTGTCGAAAATGATCGACCCCGGCGAACGCGTGCTAACCATCGAGGACGCTGCCGAACTCCGGCTGCAGCAGCCGCACTGGTTGCCGCTCGAAACGCGCCCGGCGAACCTAGAGGGCAACGGCGCCATTCATATGGGCGACCTCGTCAAGAACGCGCTGCGTATGCGCCCCGACCGCATCATCATGGGTGAGGTTCGCGGCGCCGAATGTTTCGATTTGCTCGCCGCGATGAACACCGGCCACGATGGATCGATGTGTACGCTGCACAGCAACTCACCGCGCGAGTGCCTTGGCCGTATGGAAAATATGGTGCTGATGGGCGACATCAAAATTCCGAAGGAGGCGATTTCGAAGCAGATCGCCGATTCGGTCGACCTCATCATCCAGATCAAGCGTCTGCGCGACGGTTCGCGCCGCGTCACCAATGTCACCGAGGTGATCGGGATGGAAGGCGACGTCATCGTCACGCAGGAATTGTTCAAGTTCGAATATCTTGACGAATCGGCCGACGGCAAGATTGTCGGCGAGTATCGCGCGATGGGCCTGCGACCCTATACGCTCGAAAAAGCGCGCCAATATGGGTTCGATCAGCCCTACCTCGAGGCGTGCCTATAATTTGATCAAGCCCAGTGACAGCGCTTTAACCGCTGCGGCCGTGCGATCATCGACCTCAAGCTTTTCGAATATCCGGCGCAAATATGTGTCCACACTCGAGGGAGACAGCGCCATCAGGCGCGCCATCGCTTTGGTTGTCCTTCCGGCTGCAACATGCGCCAGAACTTCTTGCTCGCGGGCGGACAGGTTCACGTTCCTGATTTGGCTTTTCCGGACCAGCTCGACATAGCGCACATAGGCAGCCGTCCCCAAGCTCGTGATGGCATCGATGCGCTGGTCGCCAAGATGGGTCACGGGCGGCGCAAAGGTGATCGATAGCAGGGCGCGGTGGCCAAATGGTCCGTAGAGCGGGATGGAAACACCCTCTTCGGCGTGGTCGCCCACAAAATTACGAAAAGCAGTCCGTCGTTCCGGCGACAAATTGAACGCGTCGCCATCGGCAATATCGCGCCAAAGCACAGGTTTACCACCATCAATGATGAGGTCGGGAATCAATGCTGTTCCGCGCCTCAGCGCATCGCGATATCGATCCGCTAAGGAACCAAGAAAATTCCAATTGTAAAAATACGTATTGGCATTTGCTGACGCATAGAACGGGACCGGCACCATTACGCTCAGCCTGGTGGCCCCCAAGGCCTCAGCCGCGCGTCGGAAATCGACTATGACTTCCCCTGGATCGGCGTGATGAGCGAAACGGTTTTGCTGGGGAGAAACCATCTATGCCTTCCGAGTGACTGAACTATAACTCGGTGCAAAGTGGTGAGTTCCAATCCTGTCCGAACTCTAACCAATCATGGTTACTCACTAGCAATATTCCAAAACATCACAGTTTGATAAGGCCCATTGACAAGGCTTTGATCGCCGCAGACGTGCGGTCCTCGACCTCCAATTTAAAGAAAATGCGCCGTTGGTAGGTGTCGACGCTACTTGCGGACAGGCCAAGATTTCTGGCCACCTGCTTCTTGCTGCAACCACCAGCGATTTGTGCCAGTACCTGTCGCTCGCGGTCCGACAAGGCGAGGCTGGGAACAAGTTTCTTGCGCTTCAACATAACATATTGCCGGTGCGCGAGCATGGCGACGCGGGTCAATTCCACCACGCGAGGCTCATCAATACTCTCAATTGGCGTATCAAAGGACAAGGAGATCAAGGCCTGATGCCCATAAGGGCCATAGAGCGGAATGGAAATTCCGTCCCGGCCGTGCGCGCTGAAGAACTCGTTCAGCACCTCCATATTTTCGTTAGAAATCGCTGACCACTTAACCATGTCACGCCACAAGATTGGCCGGGCACGATCGATTATCGCGTCAGGAATGCGATCGATCCGCATTGCCAATATTGCACGGTATTTGGACACCCAATGGTCATCGAGGCCCCAATGAAAAATGCATGTTTCGGTGGCGGCGCTGAAATGAAATGGCTGGGGCGCCAGGATAGCGCACCGATTGACCCCCATCCCCACCGCGACATTCTGAAACGCGCTGATGACGCCTTCTGTTGACGCTATGGCGGAGAACGTCACTTCGCTTGTTGCCTGCCTCATGGTCGTCCCCCAGAAAACCAGCCCCGCCTGCGCCACTTCATGCCAAATGCGATCCATTCGTTTCAATTTGGTACAGTCGTGTAGCGCTTGCTACCGCAAATTTGCAAGATCGTTCTACGGGGAATTACCGTCCCGCAATTACGTGACAAGAAAAATGTCGATTGTTGCTGTGTCGACATATATACCAACGTGGAGGTTTTCCCCAACGGCTTTGGAGGGATAATGATATATTCCGAGAGCGAAAAGCAGCAATTGCGAGAACTTTTGCGCTTGGTTCAGAAGCTGGAGGAAAGCGTTAGCCAGACGCTAAACAGATCAGTAGAGCGAAGATATTGCAAAGGAGAGATTGAATTTAAGCAAAGGCGTGACCAACTGTTTCCAGCTGGATATTTTTCGGATCCGGCATGGGACATTTTACTTGATCTTTATGCCGCCCACCTAAAGCAGCAGCCGGTTAGCACAACGGCCCTAGGCTTGGTAGCAGGCGTTCCCCAAACAACCATGCTGCGCTATTTGGACCTGATTGTACGCGATGGATTTGCGCGCAAAATAGCGGATAGTCGGGACGGGCGCCGCGTCTTTGTCGAACTGACGCCATTGGGGGTTGAAAAAATGTCGTATCTGCTGAGCGACGAAGCGTCGGGCAATAATCTGAGAGCTATTGCATCCTTGACGAATGAGATGGCAAGCCTGATGCCGACGGCAGTTTCGCCTGTGCATCAGCATCCGTAAGAAGCAGTATTTGCTCGCGAACATCGGTCAATCGCGCCGCAACCAGACCAAGGTCCAGCCGGTCTGCTGTGGCAATGCATCGTTCGATGTCGCTCACAAACTGCTCAATTTGAGCGGCGCAGCGCACACCGGCTTTTATCGATGACACTGATATTCCTCCGGACCCGGTGACGTTTCTTTTATCTCGTGGCGGTTAGCACAGTTCGCAGCCCATCGAAAGCGTATCTCGCAACCGGCTGATCCGCCGGCGCTTGGTAATGCTCTCCCTACTTTTGGTCAGGAGATTAAGCAGGAGGCCTACGCTTTCAGCGCCAGCGCAAAAGCAAACAGCGCCGTCATCACGCCCGCAACGCTGATCAGCGGCCAGGGCATGAAGCCGACCCGATCCAGGTCGGCGCGGTTGCGGCGGCGGTAATCGGCAAAGGCCGCGACTGCGGTCAGCGCCGTCGCGGTAACCCCAAGCGTCAGCATGGAACCTTGCATGGCGACCTTCGTTGCTCCACTGTAAAGACCTCGCGGGTCCCGGCCGGGAATCCGCGCAAGCACATACTGAATGGGAGACGCGCTATGCGCCTTTTAGCCAAAGTTGCAATCCTGCCGCTGGCCGCCGGACTGGCCGCCTGCGCCAGCTACGCCGACGAAGCCCCTGCTGCGAAGAGCAGCGCGAGCGCCCAAGCCGCCATTGACGCCGCCGTCGCCGCACCGACGCGCACGCCCGCCAATCTGGCGCGCGACCAATATCGCAATCCTGCCGCCACGCTGGCATTTTTCGGGCTAAAGCCAGGGCAGACGGTGGTCGAGCTGTGGCCAGGCGGCGGCTGGTACACAGAGATTCTGGCCCCGCATGCCAACGCCGGCGGCGGCACCTATTATGCCGCGGCACCGTGGGAACGCGGCCTGAACCGTATCAAGGAATGGCAGGGTGCCAAGCCCGAGCTTTATGGCAATATCAAGCTCGCCGAATTTCCCAATGCCGGCACCAATCCCAAGGTCGCCGATGGCAGCGCCGATCTGGTGCTGACCTTTCGCAATGTCCACAACTGGCGCTTTGGCGGCGCGGACAATACCGCCAACGCCTTTCGCCAGATTTTCGCGATGCTCAAGCCCGGCGGCACGCTGGGCGTGGTCGAGCACCGGCTGAACGAGGGTCAGCCCGTCGCCATGGAAGAAAAGTCGGGCTATATGAAGGAAAGCTCGGTCATCGCCTTTGCCGAGGCCGCCGGGTTCAAGCTGGTCGCCAAGAGCGAGATCAACGCCAATCCCAAAGACACCAAGGATTATGAAAAGGGCGTGTGGACGCTGCCCCCCAATTTGCGCGAGGGCGAGAAGGATCGCGCAAAATATCTCGCCATCGGCGAATCCGACCGCATGACGCTGAAGTTCATCAAACCGGTTTCGTAGGGAGTGACGACTTTAATTTGAACCGCATTCCCGAGCGAAGTCGAGGGACTATGCCGAGCGAAGTTGAGGCAGCTATCGTGCTGTCGTTGCCACGCTCGTACGCGCCCCTCGTCTTCGCTCGGGGAAGCGGTTTTTCAATTGAAGGGCATTGCACCTCAATACGCGACCCCTATCGATGACACCCGCCCCCATCGACCCCGCGCTGCTACTCAGCGCCTATGCGCAGGGGCTGTTCCCCATGGCCGACGGCGCGGACGACCCGTCGGTGCATTGGGTCGAACCGCGCATTCGCGCCATCCTGCCGCTTGACGGCTTTCGCCTGTCGACCAGCCTGAAAAAGGTCGTAGCGAGCGACCGCTTCACCGTGACCACCGACACGGTATTCGCCGACATGGTGGCGCTTTGCGCCGAAGCCGCGCCCGACCGGCCCTCGACCTGGATCAACGGCGTCATCCGGGCAAGCTATGCCGCATTGTTCGCGCGTGGCCACGCGCACAGCATCGAATGCTGGCAAGGCGGCACGCTGGTGGGCGGGCTGTACGGCGTCACGCTGGGCCGGGCCTTTTTCGGCGAATCGATGGTCAGCCGCGCCCGCGACGCTTCGAAAGTCGCGCTGGCGCATCTGGTCGCGCGGCTACGGGTGGGCGGCTGGCAATTGCTCGACTGCCAGTTCATCACGCCGCACCTCGCTTCGCTGGGCGCAATCGAACTGCCCCAGCGCGACTATCTGAAACTGCTTTATTCAGCTTTGGCGGGCGGCTCGGGCGCAGCCGGAGCAGGCGGCGCGGCAGGCGCGGGCAAACCACCCTCGCCGCCATTTTCCGCCGGGGATTGGGGCGCGCTGGATGCCGCAGGCGCGGCTTTGGGCGCAGCCCCCGGCACGGCGCGTTCGACCGCCTCGCCGCCCGGAAAACGCATCGTGCAGCTTTTAACGAACACGTCGTAAATCGGGTGCTGGACAATGTTGCGGTCGGGCCGCTCCTTGAACAGCCAGCCCGAAAAGACGCGGTACCATTGGTCGTCGCGCTGTTCCTGCACGCTCAATTGCACGAACGCACCGGTTTCCGGCGGCGATTCCCATGGCGGCGTGGTTTCGCAGGCGCGCAGCCGCACGATGGCGCGGCCAACTCGGGCATTGTCGCCGGGGCGCATTTCCAAATCCTGCACCAGCCCGTTGCGCTTGTTGAGCAATGCGATCACCGCGACGCGCTCGGCCATCGGCGTCACCCCGGCGGTGCCGCCCAGCTGTTTGGGCGCCTGCGCGCGCGCGATTTTGGGTTCGATCTTGGACGACACCGGTCCGCCGTCGGGGGCCTGATTACACCCCGCCAGCAGCAGTGTGGCGAGGCCAACAGCAACACAAAACCGCCGCCGCATCAGCTGCCCGGCTGCCACGCTTCATAATCGCCCGTCGCCGCGGCGCGCCGGCCACCACACTCAAGCGCGCCGGCCGGGCGATAGGCCGCCGCCGTGCCGGTCAGATTGGGCTCGTGCGGTGCCTGCCACGCGCGCGGCGCGGGCAGGATGGCATCGGGCAATTCATCGAAAGTGCCGTGCAGCCAGCCATGCCATTCGGGCGGCACCCGGCTGGCGTCGTTGTTGCCATTATAGATGACCCAGCGCCGTTTGCCGTCACGGCTGCGGAAATAACGGTTGCCCTCCGCATCGTCGCCCACAGCCTCGCCGTGCCGCCAACTGTCGAGCAGCGTGCCAATGGTCGCGCCATCCCACCAAGTGAAAATTTTGCCGAGCAAACCCATAGCTCGGCGCTTAGCCGCTATGATAGGCCAAGGGCAAGCGCCGAACTATTTCCAGCTGACCGTCGCGCTTTCATCAAGGCCCAGCCGCGCCGCCGTGCCGCCCGCGACTTCCAGCACCGCCGCCACCTCGCCGCCGCTGACCACCGGCTCAAGCGATTCGGGGATTGTGTTTTCGGCAATGCGGTCGACGCTACCGTCGGCGCGGATGAAGATGATATCGAGCGGGATGAAGGTATTTTTCATCCAGAAGCTCGCAAATTTGGGCTTGGGAAAGGGAAACAACATGCCGCGGTCGGGGGCCAGGCTGGTGCGGTGCATCAGCCCGCGTGCCTGCTCCTCGGGCGTGCGCGCTACCTCGACCGTGAAGCGGTGGGCTTGGTTGCCCTGCCGCACCGTCACGACCGTCTCGGCCGCCGCGCCCGCTTCGCTCCCGCCGTTGGCACAGGCGGTGAGCGGCAATGCAAAGCCCGCCATCAGGACCAACAGGATCAAGCGAAGCGAGGCAAGAATTCGGTTCATCGCTGCACGCTATCGCGCATTGCCGTCATCGTCCAGTTCGGCGAGCGCGGCGGCGTCGCCCGGCGCAATTGCCAAGATGCGCCGCGCCGTCGCGCTGTCATGCCCGGCACGCAGGAATGCTGCCATGACCTTATCGCGAGCCTTGGGGTCGGCAGGCATCCCGGCACCGAATGGCCCCAGCCGCCGCCGCCGCGCAAAGGCAAGCGCGGTGGACAATCGGTCGTCACGGGCATGATCCAGCACGGGGGCGGCCACCTCGGCCTTGATCCCGTCGACGTTTAGCTGCGCCCGCAGCCGCCGTTCGCCCAGTCCGCGTCGGCCCAGCGCACCGCCACGCTGCGCAGCAAAGGCGGCATCGTCAACAAAGCCCAGCCGCGCGCATTTCGCGACCGCCGCCTGCACCGCATCGGCCGACGACCCGGCATCGTCCCAACCGCGCTCGAACAATTTTCGCCCCAAATAGCGGGCAAGCCGCGCCTCGCTGGTGGCGAAGCGGCCAACATAGTGCAGCGCCAGCGCCTCCAGCGCAGCTCGATCCAGCGGGCGCGGCTTGGTACGGGCAGCAAGATCGGGAAACGCGCGGCGAGCCATCGCCATGTTTATGCCACAGTCGGGCCTGATTGCGAACGATTGTCGGCGGCATCTCCCACAGTCACCGACGGCGGCTCCCTTGGGTCGCCCCCAACAAGATAATGTCGCGGGAGGTTGGTCATCATGATGAATCGCGCAACGGACGCGTCGCTGATGGACCGATCTCCCCCCAAGGAAACCGCATTGACCACGACCGACACAGCGCTTGCGCCGACCGCCACGACCGACAGCCTGCCCCGCCGGTTTTCCGATTTTGCAACGCTGGGTGAGGCGCTTGACTATGCGGCGAAGGGCGCGCGCGGGCTCAATTTCCACGATCCGCGCGGCAATCTGGCGCGCCCCTATGCTTATGCCGAACTGCGCGCCGACGCGCTGGCGGCCGCCTACCGGCTGATGGCGGCGGGCATCAAGCCGGGCGACCGTATCGCGCTGATCGCCGAAACCAGCCCCGAATTTGCCGCCCTGTTTTTTGGCGCCATCTACGCCGGGGCTTGGCCGGTGCCCCTGCCGCTGCCGACCTCATTTGGCGGGCGCGACAATTATGTCGCGCAGATCGGCGTCCAGCTCGACAGCTGCGACCCGGCGATCCTGTTCTACCCGCCCGAGATTGCCGGCATGGCGGGCGACGCGGCCGTGGCAAAGGGCGTAACCGGCATCGATTGGGCCAGTTTTGCGACGCGCACTGCACCGGTTGCCACGCTACCGCAGCAGCGCAGTGACGAAACCTGCTACCTCCAGTACAGCAGCGGTTCGACGCGCTTTCCGCACGGCGTCGCCGTCACCCACGCCGCGCTGCTCAACAACCTCGCCGCGCACAGTCACGGCATGGAGGTGTGCGAGACCGACCGCTGCGTGTCCTGGCTGCCCTGGTACCATGATATGGGCCTCGTCGGCTGCTTTCTCTCGCCGGTCGCCAACCAGGTATCGGTCGATTATTTAAAGACCGAGGATTTCGCACGCCGCCCGCTCGCCTGGCTCGACCTGATCAGCCGCAACAAGGGCACAACGCTCAGCTATTCGCCGACGTTCGGTTATGACATTTGTGCGCGCCGCATTTCCAGCCAGAGCCATGTCGCCGACCGTTTCGACCTGTCGCGCTGGCGCGTCGCGGGCAATGGCGCCGACATGATCCGTCCCGACGTCATGCAGGCCTTTGTCGACGCCTTTGCCGATGCCGGGTTCAAGGCCAGTGCCTTTCTGCCCAGCTATGGGCTCGCCGAAGCCACGCTGGCAGTATCAATCATGCCGCCGGGGGAAGGCATTGTCGTCGAACTGGTCGAGGAAACCGAGCTTTCGGGCGCAGCCAACGATAGCGAACGCCCCACGCGCTATCGTGCCATTGTCAACTGCGGCAAGCCGGCCCGCGATATGACCATCGAGGTGCGCGACGAGACCGGAAACGCCCTGCCCGACCAGACGGTGGGTAAAGTGTGGTGCACCGGTCCGTCGCTGATGACCGGCTATTACCGCGACCCCGAAGCGACCGCCGCCTGTATGACCACCGACGCAACGGGCAAGGTTTGGCTCGACACCGGCGACATGGGTTATATGTCAAAGGGTTATATCTATGTCGTCGGCCGCGCCAAGGATATGATCATCATCAACGGCAAAAACCATTGGCCGCAGGATATTGAATGGGCGGTCGAACAATTGCCGGGCTTTAAGTCGGGCGATATTGCGGCCTTTGCGATCACCGCGCCCGGCGGTGAGGAGACCCCCGCCGTGCTCGTGCAGTGCCGCACCAGCGACGAAAAGGAACGGCTGATCTTGCGCGAAACCATCCGCGATCGGGTACGCGCCATCACCGGCATGAATTGTCTGATCGAACTGGTTCCTCCGCGCACCTTGCCGCGGACCAGCTCGGGCAAGCTCAGCCGGTCAAAGGCGCGCGCGCAATATCTGTCGGGTGAGATCCAGCCTTTCCGCATGGCGGCGTAATAGGGACGGATTTTTTTCGCCAACTGCCCCGAAAAGGGACATTTTCCTAGGCTTGCTTACGCCTCGGTAACCACTCTAGCCTACACCGGCGGGGTGACCACGGGACAGAATCCTTCAACCGCGCACCAGTTGCAGCAAGTGCCGATTCGCACCTTGCTGGGCTTTGGCCCACGCGGCGAGGATGTGACCGCGCTGCGCGCGCTGCAAATGGCGCCGCTGAAGGGCAAGGGCGCGCTGCGTCTCGTGCTTAACCTGATCGTCGCGCTCGTGGGCGCCACCAACATCGCGCGCACCGCCAGCCCGGTCCTCGCCGGGGTATGGTTCGCCGTCAGCATTGCTTTCGCGCTGTGGTCCTGGAATGATTTCAAGGCCATGCACACCGGCAACAGCGACCTTGCGGTCCGCGACGAATTTGCCAAATGCAACCGCCATGCTGCGATGACGACGCTGCTGTGGGTGCCCATTTTCTGGCTGCAGGGGTTCAGTCCCACGGTCACGCATATTCTGCCGTTGTGGACCATGGCGCTGCTGTTGATGGTCGCGCTGACGATCTTGGTCAATAGCATCCCGTTGACCTGCATCATCTTCATTTTGCCCGTCAGCCTGTCGGCGGCGCTCGCCTTTGCCATGGCGGGCGAGCCGGTGCTGGGCCTTGTCGTGTTCATCATCGGCGCCGCGTTGGGGCTGGCGACGGTGCGATCGGCGCAGGGCTATGTCCTGTTCCGCCGCGCCGAAGCGACGCTGCATGAAAAAAGCGAAACCGTCAGCCTGTTGCTCAAGGAATTTGAGGACGCCTCTGCCGACTGGTTGTGGCAAACCGACCCGGGCCGGCGGCTGGAACATGTCAGCCCACGCTTTGCCTACGCGCTGGGTATGACGGTCGAGCAGCTGGATGGCATGCCGCTGCTGCAGGCGATCTCGGGTGACGCCTGGGAAAGCGGCGTCTTTCCCCCAGCCATGCACGACATGGCCGAACGGATGAAACGGCGCGAGAGCTTCTCGGCAATGATTGTGCCCGTCACCATCAACGGCAAGCGCCGCTGGTGGGAGCTTGCCGCTTCCCCGCGCGTCGATGAAAATGGCCGTTTTCTGGGCTTTCGCGGCGTGGGCTCCGATGTGACGTCGGAGCATCAGTCGGCGTCCGAAATCGCGCGCATGGCCAGGTTCGACAATCTGACCGGCCTGCCCAACCGCCTGCACCTCAATGAATCGCTCGAAATTGCGCTCAAGGACGCCACCGCGACGCGCACGCGCTGCGCTCTGCTCATCATCGACCTTGACCGGTTCAAGGCGGTCAACGACACGCTGGGTCATCCGGTGGGTGACCAGTTGCTGGCGCAGGTCTCGGCCCGGCTCAAGGCGCTGATGCCGCGTAACGCTGTGTGCGGCCGCCTCGGCGGTGACGAGTTTGCCGTCGTTATGGCCGCCCTCGATCAGGCATCGCATGCCGAAAAACTGGGACAACGCATCATCGAGGCGGTCAGCCGCCCCTATGTCGTCGACAATCACCAGCTGTTCGTCGGCGCCAGTATCGGCTTTGCGTTGGGGCCACAGGACGGCGCATCGGTGGAAACGCTCACCCGCAACGCCGACCTCGCCCTCTATAAATCCAAGGATCGCGGCGGCAATGTCGTGGCGCAATATGATGCCTCGCTCCACGCGCAGGCCGAAGAACGGCGCGTCATGGAACAGGAATTGCGCGGCGCGCTCGAACGCGGCGAATTCCGCCTCAACTTCCAGCCAGTGGTCGAGGCGGCCGACGGCACGCTCGACGGGTTTGAGGCGCTGGTGCGCTGGACCAACCCGCGGCTCGGCGCGGTCTCGCCCGCCAAATTCATTCCGCTGGCCGAAGATGCGCGGTTGATCGGCCCGATCGGCGAATGGGTGCTGCGCACCGCCTGCATGGAGGCATGCCGCTGGCCCTCTAACCTGAAAATCGCGGTCAACGTGTCGGCCGAACAGCTCACGGATCCGCGCTTTGCGTCGGTCGTGGTCTCGGCGCTGGCGCAAAGCGGCCTATCCCCGGCGCGGCTAGAGATTGAAGTGACCGAGAGCGTGTTCCTGCGCGATGGCGGCGGCGCGACGCAGCTGCTCGACCAGTTGCTGGCCTTGGGCGTCCGGCTCAGCCTCGACGATTTCGGGACCGGCTATTCCTCGCTCGGCTATCTGCGCAAGACGCATTTTTCAACGATCAAGGTAGATCGCACCTTCGTGCAGGGGGCGGCCAAGAACAAACCCGAATCGATCGCGATTATCCGCGCGGTGGTCGCGCTGGCCGACGCGCTGGGCATGTCGACAACGGCCGAAGGGGCGGAGACAGAGGTCGAGGTGGAAACCATCCGCGCGCTCGGCTGCCGCAAAATTCAGGGCTATTATTATGGCCGCCCGATGGCCGCCGAAGACGTCATGGCCATGTTTGGCAGCGGCCACGGCCGCATTATCAGCGCCGCCTGAGCTTACTCGGCTTCGGCCGCCGGGGCTGCATCACCGTCGGCGATATCTTCAAACCAAGCCTCGACCTCGCCAGCCAGTTTGATCGTCATCGGCTGGCCAAAACGATCTTTTGACTTGCCCGCCGCGACGCGGATCCAGCCTTCCGAGATCGAATATTCCTCAACATCGGTGCGCACCTTGCCCTTGAAGCGGATGCCGATGCCGCGCTGGAGCACCTCCATATCGAAATGCGGCGAGCGCGGGTTGGTCGACAGATGGTCGGGCGGCGTATCGGTCATGGGAGAACTCCGTTGGTTTAGCGGGGCGGCTAGAGCAAGCGCCCGTGCTAATCAAGCTTGCCGCCGCGCGGCGCACCCGCCAAAGCCGCCCCATGCCTGCCGCGACTGCCCCATATGATGCCATCATCCTCGGCGCGGGCGGTGCGGGCCTCATGGCCGCGGCCACCGCAGCGCAGCGCGGGCGGCGCGTGCTGGTCATTGATCATGCGACCGAACCGGGCAAGAAAATCCTGATCTCCGGCGGCGGGCGCTGCAACTTCACCAATGTGAACGCGACCACAAACCATGCCGAGGAACGCTATCTCTCGGCCAACCGCCATTTCGCCAAATCGGCGCTCGGCCGCTACACGCCGCAGCATTTCACCGACCTCGTCACCGCGCACGGCATCGCTTTTCACGAAAAGACGCTGGGCCAACTCTTCTGCGACGGCAGTGCACGGCAAATTGTCGCGATGCTGCTCGACGAATGCGCGAAGGGTGAAGGCGCGGTGCAGTTCGCTTATGGCGCGCCCATCACCGACGTCGCGCATGACGGCCACCGCTTCCGCGTGCACTATAGCAACAGCGTCAGCACGGCGCTGCGGCTGATCGTTGCCACCGGCGGGCCCAGCATCCCCAAAATGGGCGCAACCGGTTTCGCCTACGATCTCGCGCGCCAGTTCGGGCTAAAGGTTGTGGAGCCGCGCCCCGCGCTCGTTCCGCTCACGCTGGGCGGCGAGGATGTGCTGTTCCGCGAGCTGTCGGGCGTCTCCGCCGACGTCATCGCGCGCTGTGGCAAGACCCAGTTTCGCGAAGCCGCGCTGCTGACGCACAAGGGGCTGTCCGGTCCCGCGATCCTGCAGATCTCCAGCTATTGGCGGCATGGTGAGGCCCTCGCGCTGAACCTGCTGCCCGATCATTCCGCCGGCTGGCTCAGCGCCGCCAAGCGCAGTGTCCCGCGCGCCACCCTGCGCGCCGTCCTCGCCGCCGTGCTCCCCGCGCGCCTCGCCGAAGTGCTGTCCGAGAGGCTGCAAGGCCAAGGCAATCTCGCCGACACCCCCGACCGCACGCTCGCAGCCCATGAGGCCCAGCTCGCCGCCTGGCCCTTTCACCCCAATGGCACCGAAGGCTATGCCAAGGCCGAGGTCACGCTGGGCGGCGTCAGCACCGCCGACCTGTCGCAGCAAACATTAGAAGCCCGGCGCGTCCCCGGCCTCCACATCATCGGTGAAGCCGTCGACGTCACCGGCTGGCTCGGCGGCTATAATTTCCAATGGGCCTGGGCCAGCGGCGTGGCTGCAGGCGAGGCGGTTTAACAACTAAGCCGCTTCCTTCTTCCGCGAGGCCTTCTTCCGCTCGTGCGGGTCGAGGATGGCTTTGCGGATGCGGATGTTTTTCGGCGTCACTTCGACCATTTCATCGTCGTCGATGTACGCAATCGCCTGTTCCAGCGTCATGCGTTTCGGCGGGGTCAGGCGGATGGCGTCGTCTTTGCCGGTCGAACGAAAGTTCGTCAGCTGCTTCGACTTCATCGGGTTGACTTCCAAGTCTTCGGGCTTGGCATTTTCGCCGATGATCATGCCTTCATACAGCGCCTCGCCGGGCGAAACGAAAAGGATGCCGCGCTCTTCCAAGGGGCCGAGCGCATAAGCGACCGCCTCGCCCGCGCCGTTCGAGATCAGCACGCCATTCTGCCGCCCCGCGATGACGCCCTTATAGGGGCCGTAGCGGTCGAACAGCCGGTTCATGATGCCGGTGCCGCGCGTGTCGGACAGGAATTCGCCATGATAGCCGATCAGGCCGCGCGACGGGCCCGAGAAGGTGATGCGCGTCTTGCCGCCGCCCGAGGGGCGCATGTCGGTGAGGTCGGCCTTGCGGACCTGCATCTTTTCGACGACCGTGCCTGAATGTTCGTCGTCGACGTCGATGACGACGGTTTCATAGGGTTCGGTGCGCTTGCCGGCCTCGTCCTCGCCATAGAGGACGCGCGGGCGGCTGATGCCGAGTTCAAAGCCTTCGCGGCGCATCGTCTCGATGAGCACGCCGAGCTGGAGCTCGCCGCGGCCCGCGACTTCGAAGCTGTCCTTGTCGGCGCTTTCGGTGATGCGGATCGCGACATTGGTTTCGGCTTCGCGGAACAGGCGGTCGCGGATCATGCGGCTCGTGACCTTGCTGCCCTCGCGGCCCGCCATCGGGCTGTCGTTCACGGCAAAGCGCATCGACAGCGTCGGCGGATCGATCGGCTGCGCCGCGATCGGTTCGCTGACGCTCGTGTCGGCGATGGTGTTCGCGACGGTCGCCTGCGCGAGGCCCGCGATCGCGACGATGTCGCCCGCGCGGGCTTCCTCGACGGGGACGCGGTCAAGGCCGCGGAAGGCGAGCAGCTTCGATGCGCGGCCGGTCTCGATGACCTTGCCGTCCATGTCGATCGCGTGGATCGGCTGGTTGACCTTGACCGTGCCCGACTGGACGCGGCCGGTCAGGATGCGACCGATGAAATTATCGCGGTCGAGCAGCGTCGCGAGGAAGGTGAAGGGCGCGTCGACGGGCAGGCCCGGTTCGGGGACGTGGCGGACGATCGTCTCGAACAGCGGCGTCAGGTCGCCCTCGCGCGCATCGGGGCTTTCGGAGGCATAGCCGCCGCGGCCCGAGGCGTAGAGGATCGGGAAGTCGAGCTGTTCGTCATTGGCTTCGAGCGTCAGGAACAGTTCGAACACCTCGTCGAGCACCTCGGCGGCGCGCGCGTCGCTGCGGTCGATCTTGTTGACGACGACGATGGGGCGCAGGCCCAGCGCGAGCGCCTTGCCGGTCACAAATTTGGTCTGCGGCATCGGCCCTTCGGCAGCGTCCACGAGCAGGATGACGCCGTCGACCATCGACAGGATGCGCTCCACCTCGCCGCCGAAATCGGCGTGGCCCGGGGTGTCGACGATGTTGATGCGGACCATCTCGCCATCATGCTCGCGCTCGACGCTGGTGCATTTGGCCAGAATCGTGATCCCGCGCTCCTTCTCCAGGTCATTGCTATCCATCGCGCGTTCCTCGACGCGCTGGTTGTCGCGGAAGGTGCCCGACTGGCGGAACAGCTGGTCAACGAGCGTGGTTTTGCCGTGATCGACGTGCGCGATAATGGCAATGTTGCGGAGCGACATGGGAGGATTGGCCTTATGGGAGCGGGGGGCAGCATTGCCGCCGGATGCGCGCGCCCTTAGCGATTATTCTGCTGCGGCGCAACAAAGCTGAGATTGGCAGGGTTATAGAGCGAGCGTAGCTCTTGCTTGCGGAGGCGAGTTGCAAGCCTGCTTTGAAAATCGGTGCGCCATCGCTGCGCCGCAGCGGCAAAGCTATCGGGCTGATCGGCCAAATCACCGATAGCCGCCAGCGCGCGCGATGCACCCAGCAATTGATCGCGTTCGCGGCGAAACGCCGGTGCGGGATAACGCTCAGCAATCGCCCCCAACTGATGCCGCACCGCCGCGATCAGGGCGCGCACTGCTTTCACATCGCCGCGCATCGCCATGTCGGTCGCACCATCGAGCGCTGCACGGATCAGGTGCAACTGGTCTTCGATGCTGCGGCGCGCCGTCCAATCGCCGCCGTCACAGGTGCGAACCGCGCGCACATAATGCGCCAGTGCAGCAAGCATGGCCGGCGTCGGTTCCTGCCCAGCAAATTCGTCGACAATCAGGGTACGGATAAATGGTTCGAGCGCGCCCGCCGCCGGATCGCGTGCGACTTTGCCCGGCAATGCCAAGTCGGGGATGGTCATGGGATCAAATCGCCCGTTGCCGCGCGCGGCGCTGAAAAAGCTGCTCGTCACATCGGCGGTGCCGGGCGCGCCCGACAGGCCTGTCATCAGGAAATGGACATTGCCGCGCCCGTTGACATGGCAACTGGCGCAGCTGAGGCCCGCCTTGGCTGCCTGTCCGCCAAGCAAAGCAGGACTATTGAACAAGGCCTGACCTGCCTGCACCTGCATGGCATTGTCGGGTTCAAACCGCGGGCAGGCTGAAGGCTGGGTGCTGGCCGCCGCCAGTTCGGCGCCCGGGGCGGTCCAGCGCAGCAGTTCAAAACCATGCGGCGCGGCGGCGGGCGCGGCAACCGCCAGCGCGCCCGCGAGCACCGCGCTCGCGATCAGCTTGCCGATGGCGCTTTCTCCGCAATCCAGCGGCGCAGTTCATCCGCCTCGTTGCAGCCAAAGCCGCACAGCGCCTCCAACCGCGCCAGATGCGCCTTCGCCCCCGCAACATTGCCGCGCTCGAGCTTCAGCTCGCCATAATATTCTAGAGCACCGCGATGGTCGGGCGCGATGGCGAGTGCGGCCTGATAATGGCCCTCCGCCACCTCGTATCGCCCGAGCTTGCGGTTGGCAAAGCCCAGATAGGTGAGCACATCGGGATGCGGCCCCGCCGCCCAGCGCGCGGCGTCGAGATAGGCAATGGCTTCGTCATAGCGGCGCTCGTTGATCAGACTGACGGCGGTGACATAGACCTCGTCAGCGGCCTTCGCGTCCGCCAGCTGCACGTCGGGGCGATAGGGCAACGCCGCCTGCGGCCCCGCTGTCAGTGCGGCCTGGGCTTGGGCAAGCGCGTCAGCCAGCTTGGCGGCATCGGCACAGCTGCCCGCGCAGGCGGTCTGCATGGCGCTCAGCGCTTCTATCTGCGGCTTGGCCTTCGCCGCCTGCCCCGAGCGGGCGTGGGCAATCGCCAAATCGCGCCGCGCCTCGATCAGCTTGCCGTCAATTTTGACAGCAGCCTCCAGTGGCTTCACCGCTTTTTTGAAATCGCCGAGGCCGATGTGGCTAGCGCCCAGCAAATATTGCGCGCCCGCCTCCTTGGGCGCAGCTGCCACCACTTTCTTGAAATGGTCAACCGCCGCCTTGAAATCGCCGGCACGATAGGCCGCCGTGCCCTTTTGATATTCGACCATGGGGTCATAGGCGGGCAGCGACGGGCTGGGGGCCGATCCACCGCCCCCACCGCCGCCAGCGGCCAAGAGGGGAAGCGGCGCGAGCAAAGCGGCTGCCAGCAGGGGGAAGATGATACGCGACTCGGTCATGGCTCTCTCTCCTTCGCCCCCGCGCCGACGCGAAGCCTATCATCGCGCCGCTTGCCGGCAAAGCACCATTGCCAGAGGAGCAAAGAAACTACATTTCCAAAGTTTCAATATTTATTGAAACTTTGGAAATGTAGTCATATGTGCACGCTATGGACTTTGCCCTCACCCCCGATTCGCCTACGCCGACCGACACGGCCGCCCCGCTGCGCCTCTCCCCGCTGGCACAGGCCTTTGTCCTCCATTTCGGCGAGATGGGCAGCCGCTGGGGCATCAACCGCACCGTGGGGCAGATTTATGCGATGCTGTTCCTCGCCGAAGCGCCGCGCCATGCCGAAGAGATTAGCGAGGCTTTGAGCCTGTCGCGCGGCAGCGTGTCGATGGGCCTCAAAGAACTCGCCAGCTGGAACCTCGTCCGCCTGCGCCACGTGCCGGGCGACCGGCGCGACTATTATGAAACGCCGCGCGATGTGTGGGCGATTTTCCGCACGCTGGTCGAGGAGCGCAAGAAGCGCGAGATCGACCCGACCCTGACCACGCTGCGCAGCCTGATGATCGAGCCCGCCGCCGACGCCAGCGACCGGTTTGCGCAGGCGCGCATGGCGGAAATGCACGAACAGATCGAGCTGCTGACCGACTGGTATGACGAAATGCGCCACCTCGACACCGACCGGTTGCTGCAATTGCTGCGGCTCGGCTCGCGCGTCGTCAAACTGCTTGAAATGAAGGACAGAATGCTCGGACGCGGCAAAGGCGCTGCGGACCAGTCGTTGGAGCTTGACGATGGACAGCCTTGACCCGCTGATGTTGGCGCGGATCCAATTTGCCGCGAACATCAGCTTTCACATCCTCTTCCCCACCATCACCATCGCGCTCGGCTGGGCGCTTTTGGGCTTCAAGCTGGCCTACAACCGCACGGGTAATGAAGCGTGGATGGACGCCTATAAACTGTGGGTGAAGGTCTTCGCCTTGAGCTTCGCGATGGGCGTCGTCAGCGGCATCACCATGTCGTTCCAGTTCGGCACCAACTGGCCGGGCTTTATGGAGCGTGTCGGCAATATCGCCGGGCCACTGCTTGCCTATGAAGTGCTGACGGCTTTCTTCCTTGAAGCTGTGTTCCTCGGCATCATGCTGTTCGGCTTTCGCCGCGTGCCCGGCTGGGTGCACACGCTGGCAACCTTTCTGGTCGCCGCGGGTACCACCCTTTCCGCCTTTTGGATCATCGTGCTCAACAGCTGGATGCATACGCCCGTCGGCTATGAAATCCGCGACGGCGTCGCGCACGCGACCGATTGGGGCGCGATTATCTTCAACCCCTCTATGCCCTATCGGTTGATGCACATGCTGCTCGCCTCGGGCCTGACCGTGGCCTTCCTGCTAGCCGGGATCAGCGCGTGGCGCTGGCTGCGCGATGGCGGCGGCGACGGCGTGCGCCGCGCCCTCAAGACCGGGGTCTATGCCGCCGCGCTCATCATCCCGGTGCAGATTTTCGTCGGCGACATGCACGGGCTCAACACGCTGGAGCATCAGCCCGCCAAGATCGCAGCAATGGAGGGTAATTGGGAAACGCGCGGCAATGTGCCGCTGGTGCTGTTCGCGCTGCCTGACGAAGAAACGCGCAGCAACAAGTTCGAAATCGCTGTCCCCAATGGCGCGAGCCTCATCCTTAAGCATGAAGCCGATGGCGTCGTCCCTGGCCTCAACGACTTCAAGGGCGAGCACCCTCCCGTTGCCCCCGTTTTCTGGGGTTTCCGCATCATGGTCGGCGTCGGCGTACTGATGCTGCTGGTCAGCTGGACCGGCGTCTGGCTGCTCCGGCGGCGCGGCGTCGACGGTCTGCCGCGCTGGTATGCCCGCGCGCTGGTCGTCATGACTTTTTCGGGCTGGGTCGCGACGCTGGCGGGCTGGTATGTCACCGAAATCGGGCGGCAGCCGTGGCTGGTCACCGGCATCCTGCGCACCGGCGAAGCGGCGGGGCCGGTCGGCGCGACGTTGATTGCCGGCTCGCTGACCATGTATCTGGCGGTCTATGCCGTGCTGCTCGCCGCCTATATCGCCGTGCTGTATCGTCTCGCGCGCCTCGGCAGCCATGCGCCGCAGGGCAAGCCGATGTTCCCGCTGCCCGGCGTCGCCGAAGGCCCGGCGCGCAGCCAATCCGAACCGCTGACGCCCGAGCATTTGGGGGCGCACGCATGACCCCCTTTCTTCCGGCCGAATGGCTGCCCGTGATTTTTGCAGGGCTGATGGGGTTGTCCATCCTGCTTTATGTCATCCTCGACGGTTATGACCTCGGCGTCGGCATGCTCAGCCGCCTTGCGACGGATCATGACCGCGACCTGATGGTCGCCTCGATTGGACCCTTTTGGGATGCCAATGAAACCTGGCTGGTGCTGGGCATCGGGCTACTGCTCGTTGCCTTTCCGGTCGCGCATGGCGAGATTTTGACGCAGCTCTATATCCCCGTCGCATTGATGCTCGTCGGCCTGATCCTGCGCGGCGTCGCGTTTGAATTCCGCGCCAAGGCCGAACCCGCCAATAAACATTATTGGGACAATGCCTTTTTCGGTGGCTCGCTGCTCACCGCGCTCTGCCAGGGCTATATGCTCGGCGCTTATGTGCTGGGTTTCGACCAGAGCCTCGCCGCCGTGCTCTTCTGCCTGCTCGCCGCGCTGGGACTGGCGGTCGGCTATCTCTTCGTCGGTGCCTGCTGGCTGATCTACAAGGTGGAGGGCGAGCTGCAGCGCCGCGCCACGCGCTGGGCCGAGGTGACGCTGTGGCTGACCGCGCTCGCCATGGCGGTGATTTCCATCGCCACGCCGCTGCTCTCCGAGCGCATCTTCGACCGCTGGTTCCGCCTGCCCGAGTTCATTGCACTGCTCCCCATCCCGCTCGCTGCCGCCGCGCTGTTTATCGGTCTCGCCATCTTCTTGCGCCGCCCGCAACGCGCCGATGATGCGCTGTCGTGGGTGCCACTCGCCGTCGCGGGCATCCTATTCGCTCTGGGCTTTATCGGCATCGCCTACAGCTTCTACCCCTATCTCATCGCCGACCGGCTCGACATCTGGCAAGCCGCCGCCAGCCCCGAGGCGCTGTCGATCATCCTGATCGGCACCATCTTCGTACTGCCGGTGATTTTGGGCTATTCCTTGCTCGCTCACTGGATTTTCCGGGGGAAAGCGACGCAGCTCAGCTATTATTAAGGCGGCGGACCAGCAGCTCCACAGCGGCCGCCGCGCGCCGCGCTGCTGCGCGCAAATTGACGTTGAAATCGCCCGCGCTGGCGCCATTGGCATCATCGGTGGTCGCCTTTACCGCTGCCCAAGGCAGGCCCAGCGTTGCCGCCACTTGCGCCACCGCCGCGACCTCCATGTCGACAAGGTCGCACCCCATCGCCACCAGCCGCGCGGCCAGCGCCGGATCTTCGACAAACGCATCGCCGCTCGCTATCCGCGCATGGGGAAGGCAGAGTCCGGGGTCCGCCATCGCCGCAAAGCGCCGGTCGGCGGCGTCGCCCATCGGCCAGTCGCCCGCGGGATAAGGCGCGAAACCGTCGGCGCGCGCTGCGCCATAATCATGCTGCACCGCTTCGGCGAGCCAGAAGGTATCGCCCGCAATGCCCGTCAGCCGCCCGCAGGTCCCGCTCATCAGCAAAGCAGCGGGCAGTGCCCGTTCGGTCCATAGCGCGGCAGCGCAAGCCGCGTTGACCTTCCCCAAACCGCAGGTCACGATGGTCGCCTTGCCCACGCGCCGCGCAGCAAATGGCGCGGAAGCGAGGGCCGCGCCCTGCCCTGCGAACACAGCATCGGCCTCTTCGGGCAAGGCAGCGAGGATCAGGACGGTCTTCACAGCACCAATTGCGTTTGCGTCACCAACGCCACATCGCGCCCGTCGGCGGTAGTCAGCCGCGTCTGCCACACCGACAGCGTCTTGCCAATCTTGACTGGGGTGGCGACGCCGGTGACGACGCTGCCTTCGGGCGCAGAGCCCAGAAAATTGGTCTTGCTCTCGATCGTGGTCGTGCCCTTCGCCCCGTCGGGCAGGGTCAGAAATGCCCCTACCGCGCCCAGCGCATCGGCAAAAGCCATCACCGCGCCGCCGTGCAGGATATGCCCCGCCGTGCACAGCTCGGGCCGCACCGTCAGTGTGCCAACAATCCGCTCCTTGGTCGCTTCAATCACCTCGACGCCCATCAGCGTCGAAAAGGGCATGGTGGCGGCAAGGTTCATCAGTTTTGGCCTCTAAGAAACTAATCGTCGTCCTGAACTTGTTTCGGGACAACAAGCAATGGTCGGCGCGCTATCCTGCAACAAGTTCAGAATGAAGACACAGGAAGAACGAACGCATCAACGCCATCTTGCGGACGGGCGCAAGGCGCGCGACAAGCGCCGGCGATGCTCGCCCGCCTGTTCCCTGACCGCTTTGTCCTGATCCTGCTGGTCACCATATTGGCCGCATCGCTGTTGCCCGTCCGCGGCGCCGCCGTTGGCGCAGCGCAAAACATCGCGACTGCCGCCATTGTGCTGCTCTTTTTCCTAAACGGCGTCCGTCTGCCGCGCCATGAGGTGTTTGCCGCCGCCCGCAACCTGCGATTGATCGGTGCGGCGATGGGTTTCTGCTTCATCGCTATGCCCGCGATCGGACTGGCGCTCTATTGGGCAACCGAGCCGCTGCTGCCGCACCTTATCGCGCTCGGCTTTCTCTATTGCGGCATCCTGCCCTCGACGGTCCAGTCGGCCACCGGCGCGACCGGTATGGCCAAAAGCGATGTGGCGGCCAGCGTGGTGCTCGCAGCGCTGCTCAATCTGGTCGGCGTGGCGCTTTCGCCCATATTGTTCGCACTGCTCGACGGGCGCGCGGCCGCCATGAACAGCGATGCCGAGTTGCGTATCGTCCTGATCCTGCTTTTGCCCTTTGTACTGGGTCAGTTCGCCCGCCGCTGGCTGCGCGATGCCGTGACGGCGCGACCCGTGCTGGTGCGCACGCTCGACCGCAGCGCCATTGCCATTGCGGTCTATGTCGCCTTTTCAGGCGCGGTCGTCGGCGGGCTTTGGGACCGGCTGAGCGCGCGCGACGTTGCCGTCATCAGCGGCGGGATCACTATTTTTCTGGCACTGGCCTATGGCGGCGCATGGGCGCTGGGTAGGCGCGTTGGCCTCGCGTTGCCGCAGCGCGCCAGCCTGATGTTCGCTGGCGCGCAGAAAAGCATCGCGGTCGGCGCGCCGTTGGCGTCCACCCTGTTTACCGCGTCCACGGCGGGCATGGTGCTGGTCGTCATCCTTGGCTATCATATGGCGCAACTGATGGTCGCAGCTTGGCTCGCGCCGCATATTGCAGCGCGCGTTGACGCCTCCTCAACCGTCCTAGTTGAATAATACAGTGCACCATGCCATATCGGCGCGTGCAAGGGGTGTGAAAGGTGACAAGTCATGAGTGAACCGACCGCAACGGCCACCGCCACCGACGATCTGGTGCTAACCCCGCCCGATCCGCTGCCCCCTGTCAGCCCCGAAAAGGCCGCAGGGCTGGTCCCCTTGTCGGGCGAACAGCGCTCGAAGCTGGAGGAGCGCGTCGACGGCTTCATCGCCGATCTGGTGGCGCAGGACCCGAATTCCCCCGCCTTTGGGCAAAAGGTCGACCAGATCACCAACATGGGGCGCAAGGAAATGCTGGAGGCAGCCAGCCTGTCGAACCGCTTCCTCGACCGCCCGGTCAAAGCGATGGACCGCGACAGCGACATCGGCCAGAACCTCATCGAACTCAGGAACACCGTCGAACGGCTCGATCCATCGGCGAACGGCAAATTGCTCTCCAAACGCGGCTTCCTCGACAAATTTTTCGGCAGCGGCGTCACCAATTATTTCGCCAAATATCGCTCGGCGCAGACCCATATCAGCGGCATCCTGACCGCGCTTGCCAATGGCAAGGACGAGCTGATTATGGACAATGCCGCCATCGACGTCGAACGCAGGAAACTGTGGGAGGCGATGGGCAAGCTCGAACAGATGGTCCATATCAGCCGCACGCTCGACGAGGGGCTGGAGGCCAAGGCCGCCGAGCTCGACGGCGTCGATCCCGCAAAGGCCAAGGTGCTGCGCGAAAGCGCGCTCTTCTACGCGCGCCAACGCACACAGGATCTGCTTACGCAAATGGCGGTGACGGTGCAGGGCTATCTTGCGCTCGATCTCGTCAAGAAGAACAATGTCGAGCTGGTGAAGGGCGTCGACCGTGCCAGCACGACCACTGTTGGCGCACTGAAAACCGCGATCACGGTCGCGCAGGCGATGACCAACCAGAAACTGGTGCTCGAACAAATCACGGCGCTCAACACGACGACCGCCAACATCATCGACGGCACGTCGAAGATGCTGAAGGACAACACCGCGCGCATCCACGAACAGGCCGCGACCAGCACCATCCCGGTGGAGACGCTGCAGCGCGCCTTCCAGAATATCTATGACACGATGGACGCGATCGACACCTTTAAGCTGCGCGCGCTCGACACGATGAAGGCGACTGTCACCACGCTGGAGGGCGAGGTCGCCAAGTCCAAGGGCTATATCGCGCGTGCCGAGGGCGCCGCACAGGCGCAGGCCAGCGTCGGCGGGGCCGACAGCCCGCTTGCTGCGCTCGAAGGTTGAACGGACGCGCCATGGTCAGCGAAGTCGACCGCGTAGTCGCCCAGGCCGACGCCGCCATCGATTCGATGCGCTGGCGCAATCATCATATCGGCATGAAAAGCCGTGCGCTGAAGCGCCAGCACGGCTGGAAGAAACTCGGGCGGATGCTCGCCGCAGTCGGCGCGATTGTGGTTGGCGCCGGGCTGTTCGGCGCGATCATCCAGCCGCTGGGTTTCCTCGGCACCATGGCGACATTGCTCGCCATTTGCGCGGCAGTGTTCGCGCTCGCCGTCTGGCCCAAATTCCCGGAACAACGCGCCGAAGAATTGCCGAAGGTTGATTTGAAGCAACTCGCCGGGCGAACCGAAATCTGGCTGGAGGCGCAGCGTCCCGCGCTGCCTGCCCCCGCCAAAACGTTGATCGACGACATCGGCGTTCAGCTCGACCTGCTCGCACCGCAATTGCAGGCACTAGACCCTAGCCTCCCCGCCGCGGCCAGCATTCGCAAGCTGGTGGGCGAAGATTTGCCCGAACTCGTCGGCGGATACCGCCGCATCCCCGAACCGCTGCGCCGCGAGGCGCATGCCGGGCGTACGCCCGATGACCAGCTGGTCGAAGGGCTCAAACTCATCGAACGCGAAATCGGCAGCGCCGCGCGCAGCCTCGCCGCGGGGAAGCTCGACGAGCTCGCCACGCGCCAGCGCTATCTGGAGCTTAAATATCAGGGCGCGAGCGAGGACCCGGGGCGCGGCTGACGTCCGCCACTGAGCAGCACCAGCAGCACCAGCGCCACCGGCATCGCAACCAGCCAGCCATCAAGCGCAATGCCCAAGGTGCGCGCCAGGACAACTCCCGCAAGAAGCGCGGCCACCAGCGCCGCAACTTCATGTAGCAGCCCGCGCGCATAGCGGCGCTCGGCAGCGTGAAGCCGCGCCAGATCGTCGACCGCGCTGTCCACGCGCGCCGCGAACAGCCGGTCGGGCGCACGCTGCGGCGGGGCGAGGAAGTCGCTGAGCGCGGCATCGAAATCAGCATTGTTCATGCCCGCTCTCCTTCCGCTACCAGCCGCTGCAATTTCTCGCGTCCGCGCAGCACCAGCGATTTGACCGTACCCAGCGGCAGGCCAAGGATGGCCGCCGCCTCGCCATGCGAATGGCCGTGGCCCAGACACAAAGTCATCGCGGCACGCTCCGCATCGCCAATCTGGCTGAACAGCCGTTCAAGGTCCAGCGCCGCGCCGCTTTCGGGCGCAACGGTCTGTTCATCGGCATCATATTCGTGTGCCAGCCAACCCGCCCGTCGCGCATCGCGGCGGCGGCGGTCAAGGAACAGCCGCCAGCCAATCCCCGCGACCCAGCCGAACCAGCTCCCGTCGCCCCGAAAATCCCCCGCGCGCTGCCAGGCGCGCAGCAACGCTTCCTGCGCCAGCTCGTCGCCCTCGGCATGACCCGCCACCCGGCCCAGAAAGCCGCGCAGCCGCGCTTCGTGGCGCAGCACCAGATGGTGAAAGGCGCGGCGGTCGCCCGCCGCTGCCAATCGGGAGAGGGAGCCGTCGTCATCCGCGTCCAGCGGCCTGCTCCTCGGCCAGCTCGCGTTTTTGCAACCGGCGGTTAAGCATGAGTGCCCCGCCAATCAGCAAGGGGAATAGCGCGGCACCGATAGAGCCGCGGATAACCTCTTCCTCGCCCAGCACCAACCCGAAGCCCGCAATGGCGATGCCGATGGCGATCAGCACCAGCGCTAGCCGGTCATCGCCCGCGCGCGGCCGCTTCACTTCGTCGCCCGCAATTTCATAGGGTTTGTTGAGCTTGTCGATCAGCGCACTTGCATCGCCCGATTTGGCCTCAATTGCTTTGCGCACCGAGCGATGGATCATGAAAGCGTGGATGATCCGTGCCAGCAGGAACAAGCCGATCGCAAACATTGCAGCCACGGCAGCGTTTCCGAACATATCGAACAAGCTGTCAAATATGATGACGACGTCAGATTCGGGCGGCTTGGCGGGCAGATAAGCCGCGACTTGCGACGGATCGACATAGGCCGCGACCTGTTCGGCGGTGATGGGCGGCTGCAGCGGCTGAACTGCGACGCCGCTGCGCACGGCTTCGGCGGCTTGCGCAGCGGCGTCGGCAGGCGGTGTCACGGCCTCCGCCCCTGCCTGCGTTACGGTCATATAGGACATCAACATGGGTATTCTCCTGTCGCTGCGGCGATCGCCGCGCAAGCCTTGGTTGCGCCGGTGGCGGATGGCGGCAGACGCCAGACCCCCGGGGAGAGGCAGGGCCATAGCCCAACCGCCCGCCACCGACGCCCCGGCACAGGGCCGGGACATGGCTGGGACGGCATGGTTGGGCGTTTTGGATGCACGATGGGCCATTAAATTCGGTCCGGACGACAAACAGGGAGCCGTCCGGACCTTTGTGGTTCAAAAGCCGATGACCACGCCGACCCCGGCGTAGAGCTGTTCCGGGCTGCCTTCGCGGCGCACAATCGGGCTGTCGGCAAAATCGCCGAGCAAGCGGCGATAGCTGCCCTCGGCAACAATTGCCCAGCGATCGGCGACGGCATAGCGCAGACCGACCGTCGCACCGACGTCCTTGAGGCCGCCTTCGGGACGGTAAGGCGCAAGGCCGCTGGCCAGCGCCCCGGCGTCGGTGACGCCGAAATAGGTGCGGGCATAGGCAGCATCGGCATAGCTCGCTGCGGCTTCCACGGAGGCGCCAAGCTTGCCGGTTACCGGCATAGTCCAGCGCAGCGCGGCTTCGCCCAGCCAGCCGTCATGCACGTCCGACACATCGCGCATCGCGGCGAGCGAGAAGCGTAGTCGGTCGCCGTTGCCGAGCGGGCCATCAAGCGACACCGCGGCCTGTACGCCGACTTCGAATGCGTCATCGATGCGGCCCAGTGCCTTGACGGCGGCGCTGTCAACGCGCTTGGGGTCGCGCTTGAAGGTCCAGTTGACGATTGGACCAAGTTCCAATGCCTCGCTCGACAGCAGATCGGCTGAAAATGCCGTGCCGTCAAAGGTCAGGCTGCGACCTTCCCAATGGAGCGCGCCGACGGCGAGCGGGATTATGCGGTAATCGTCCGACCCCATATGGTCGGGCGCGATGGCGATGCCGCCGCCGAGCTCGCCGCTGATGGCATTGGTTGGCGCTTTGGCCTGGTTTTCCGATGCTTGCGCCGCGTGGGGCAACAGGATCGCGCCGATAATAGCGACAGCGACGCCCGCCAGCTGGCTGGCCTTGGTGGTGGGGAGAGTATTGAACATGATGATTTTCCTTCGTGATGACGGCAGGGAGAGCCAAGCACGCCGCCGCCGTTCGCCGCGCGCTCGATGCAGTTCCGGTTTCTTTGCTGGTTAGGGGCGGGGGACGCGGATTAGCTCTAACCCGATGGCAACCAGCCAACCGGTGAGCGCCAGAAATCCGCCGATGGTGGCGAGCGCAAAATGGTCGCCCGCCGCCCCGAGCGCGAGGGCCAGCCCTTCGCCCGTGCCAAAGGCGAGCAGCAGCGCGGTGATGGCGCCGGTTAACCCCAAGCGCCGCGCCCCTTCACCCCATTGCAGCGCCGCCAGCGCGGCGACGAACGACGCGGTCAGCAACTGCCCCAGATGCTCGCCAATCGCGACGCCGCCATAGGCGTTGATCAGCGCCAATTCGGCGGCCGCCGTTGTCCCGTTCAAATGCGGCACGACGAAAACCCAGCGCGCCAGCCCAATGGCTTGCAGCGTCCCCGCCAGCGCGGCAAACAGGGCCGCACCCAGCGTCAGCGCCGGCCGCGTCGCTAGCCGCTGCGGCGTGATCGTAAGCGCCGTCCCCAAGGGGACCAGCGCCAAAGCGGCGAGCATGAAGGCCCACCAGATCAGCACCAGCGCGGGTCCGCCTGCGGAGAAAGCCTGCAATATGTCGGCAGCAGGGCGCCGCAATATCGCGGGATAATCAAAGCGCAGCGCCAGCAATGCATAGGGCAGGTTGAACCCGACACCGAGCGCGATCGCGGCCCAGCCGGTCAGCGGCGCGCGGTTCATGCCGGCCTCCAGAAGCGGTCGAGCCCCTGTTTGCTAGCTTGGCGGGCCAGGATCGCGAGCAACGGCCGCTGCGCCCAGCCTGGCACCGCCGCCAACGTCAGATCGGCATGACGGATCGCCAGCGCCATTGCGGCCAGGCTGCGCGGCATACCATCGGCGCGCGTGCGCCCTTCGACAGCAAGGCCGGTCATGATCCGCAGGAAACGTTCAAAGCCATCGCCCGGCGCCACGGTGCACAAGAAAGTGACATCGGCGTCGCTGTCGTTGCGGAAGCCATGCGCCTCGCCGGGATGGACGGTGATGCTGTCGCCGGCGGTCAGCCGTTCCCAATGCCCCTCGGTCCAGAAGGCCAGCGTGCCGGCTTCGACTGCAAAGCTTTCGGTCAACCGGCCATGCCGGTGCACCGGGCTGCCCGCTGCGCCCGGCGGCAGCGTCGTGCGAAAGCGCAAAGGTCCGGCTTGGCCCGTCAGCGGCGAGGTCAAAATGGTGGTCCGGTCGCCGGTGACCGGATTGTCGAGATGGTGGGAGAGCATGAATTGATTCCTGTCACTGATTGGTGACAGTGCATTTATCACCACTTGGTGACATTGTAAGCAGAAAATCACCGAGCAGTGACATTTTGCTTGTGCAGCGCATTTTGTCCGGCCATGGTCACCCCATGACCCAGCCCAAATCCTCGACCAAAGGCCCGCGCGTTGGCCGCGCCGGCATGAGCCAGCAGATATTGGATGCCGCCCGCGAAACCTTGGCGCAGGACGGCTTTGCCGCCTTCGGCGTTAACGCCGTCGCGCGCGCGGCGGGCTGCGACAAACAGCTTATCTACCGCTATTTTGGGGGCCTCGACGGCTTGGTTGCGGCAATCGGGGAAACTTTGGCCGACCGGGTTACGGCGGGGTTGATTCAGCCCGATCCGCCGCCTGCCGGCTATGCCGCACTCATCGAAGCTTTGTTGCTGCGCTTGTTCGACCTGCTCGTGCAGGATGCGCTGGTGCGCCGCATTGCCGCGTGGGAGATTGCCGATCCATCGCCGCTGATGCTGCCACTAGCCGAGGCGCGCTCGGCTGGCCTGCAGCAATGGGTGGCAGCCGTGCGCGGCAATCTGGCCCCGCCCGCTGGCATCGACGCCCCGGCGGTCAACGCGCTGCTAATTGGCGGCGTCCAGCAACTCGCGCTCGCCGCCGCTGCGGACCAGCCGTTTGCGGGCCTGGCGCTCGATCCTGCGGGGAAAGCGCGCACGCACGCGGCCATCGCGGCACTGGTGCAGGGCGTCTATGGCACCGGCAAAAACTAATGGAAAAATGGATGCCCCGTGAGGATTCGAACCTCAATAGACGGAATCAGAATCCGTAGTCTTACCATTAGACGACGGGGCAATCGGGGGGCGCAACTAGGGTTGGCGGTCCGCTGTGTCAACCCATGCGCCGCATTGCGCACCGCGCAAGCCGCTTGCCCCGCCGCATTTCCGCGCTAGCATCATGGCTGTAACAAAACCGTCAGTCCTGAGCGTGCCCTCAGGGCGTTTCACGGCGGGGCGCGCTTCGACAGGCTCAGCGCTACGGTGTTGAACGCGCAAATGGGGGGAGCGGCTGCGTCCATGCGTCATATCGCCATCATTGGTTCGGGACCGGCGGGCTATTATACCGCCGAGGCACTGCAAAAAGCGGGCGACATCGCCATTGATGTCATCGACCGATTGCCCGTGCCCTATGGCCTGATCCGCACCGGCGTGGCGCCCGATCACCAGTCGATCAAGGCGGTCAGCAAACGTTATGAAAGCGTCGCGCTGACCGACAATGTCCGCTTCGTCGGCCATGTTGCGGTCGGCACGGACGTCAGCATCGACGAACTCGCCCAGCTCTATGACGCAGTAGTGCTGGCGACCGGCGCGCCCGATGACCGTCCGCTCGGCATCCCCGGTGCCGATTTGCCCGGCGTCATCGGCAGCGCCGCCTTTGTCGGCTGGTACAATGGTCACCCCGATTTTGCGGGTCTTAATCCGCCGTTCGATACGCGCGGGGTGGTGGTCATCGGCAACGGCAATGTAGCGCTGGATGTCGCGCGCATCTTATCCAAGACGCCCGCCGAACTGGTCGGCAGCGATATCGTCGCGCACGCGCGCACCGCGCTCGCCGCCAGCGCGGTGCAGCGCATCCATATCCTCGGGCGGCGCGGCCCGCACCAGATTGCGATGACGCCCAAGGAGCTGGGCGAACTTGGCCATCTCGAGCGCGCATCCCCGCGCGTCGATCCTGCCGATCTGCCCGATGTGGGCGACGATGCACTGCTCGAACCCGGCATGCGCAAATCGGTGACGCATTTGCGGAGCTTTGCCGCCAATCCGGTCGCGCGGCCGGTGACAATCGAATTTGACTTTTTCGCTATGCCAGTCGCGATCGAGGGCGATGGCCAGGTCCAGCGCGTAATCGTCGAACGCACGACGCTCGACGCCGATTTGCGCTCGGTCTCCACTGGCGAGCGCTACACCATCGATGCCGGGCTGGTGATCGCCTGTATCGGCTATCAGACCCCGCCCATCCCGGGCGTGCCATACGAGCATGGCCGCGGCCGCTTTGCCAATGACGAAGGGCGCATTTTGCCTGGTCTCTATTGCGTCGGCTGGGCGCGGCGCGGGCCAAGCGGTACGATCGGCACCAACAAGCCCGACGGCGCGCGCGTCGCCGAAATGGTGCTAGAGGACGTGGGGCGTGGCGCGGGCAAGGCTGGGCGGCCCGGGTTGGATGCGCTGCTCGCATCGCGCGGCGTCACCCCCGTCACCTTCCGCGACTGGCGCAAGATTGATGCGGCGGAGATTGCCAACGCATTGGACGGCAACCCGCGCGAAAAATTCGTGTCGGTGGACGCCATGCTCGTCGCCGCGCGGCAGTGACGAAGGCGCGCATCCGCGCCGCGCTGCGCTGGCTACTCGCGCTCTTCTATGCCGTTGCCGGCTGGGCGCACCTGGCGCGGCCCGAAGGGTTTCTGGCGATCACCCCGACATGGGTGCCGCAGCCCGAACTGGTGGTCGCATTGACTGGCGTTGCCGAAATCGCGGGCGCACTTGGCCTCCTGTGGAAACCCGTGCGGCGCTGGGCTGGGATTGGCCTCGCGCTCTATGCGCTGTGCGTCTGGCCTGCCAATTTCAACCATGCCTTCAACGACATTGCGATAAGCGGGACCAGCCTCGACTGGTCCTACCACGGTCCGCGCCTGATCGCGCAGCCGCTGATCATCTGGCTCGCCTTATGGGTCGGGGAAGTAACCGAGTGGCCGTTTCGCAGACACTGACGCTTTACTTCACCGCCGCCTCAACCGGTGGCTGCCCCTTCTGGCTCGCCGCATAGGCCTCCACCGCCCGCAGCACGCGCAGCATATTGCCGCTCGCGATCTTCTCTAGCTCGGCCTGCGTATAGCCGCGCCGCGCCAGTTCGGCGAACAGCACGGGATAGCCCGCGACATCGTCCATCCCCAGCGGCGCGGAATCCATCCCATCATAGTCGCCACCCAGGCCAATATGATCGATGCCAATCTGGCGCTTCAAATGGTCGATATGGTCAGCAACCTTGCTTACCAGCGCGCGCGGGACGGGATTGGCCCGGTCCCATTCGGCCAGCCGCGCTGCCGCTGCCCTCGGGTCACCCGAATATTGCGCCTTAAGCCGCGCATCCTCGGCGGTGCGCTTCAGCCCGTGCTCGCGCACGGCGGGGTCGAGGAAGGCAGGCAGGAAGACCACCATCACAATGCCGCCATTGGCTTTCACCGCAGGTAGGACGCTGTCGGGCACGTTGCGCGGATGGTCGTTGACCGCGCGCACGCCCGAATGGCTGAACATCACCGGCGCCTTGCTCGCCGCCAGCGCGTCGACCATCGTCGCTTCGCTCACATGGCTCAAATCGACGATCATGCCGATGCGGTTCATCTCGCGCACCACCTGCACACCGAAATCGGTGAGCCCACCATGCTGCGGCGCATCCGTTGCCGAATCGGCCCACGGCACATTCTTGCTGTGCGTCAGCGTCATATAGCGCACGCCCATGCCATGCATTTCGCGCAGCACACCGAGCGATGAACCGATGCTGTGCCCGCCCTCGATGCCCAGCATGCCTGCGACCTTGCCCGCCTTCATCTGCGCGGCTAGCTCGCTGCTGTTCTCGGCGAAACCCAGATCGGCGGGGTAGCGCGCGATCAGTCGCTTCATCACGTCAATCTGTTCGACGGTCTGCTGGATCGCCACCGCCTCGTTGGCGTTCGACGGCACATAGACCGACCAGAATTGCGCGCCGACGCGGCCCCGCCGCAACCGCTGCAAATCGGTGTGCATCGCGATGCGCGGCGGTGTCTTGCCTGGATCGGCGGTGTCGGTGGTGTCAGCAAAATCAAAGTCGTTGATGACATTGCCGACCCGCTGGCGCAGCGCCCAGGGCACGTCATTATGCCCGTCGAACACCGGCGCGGCCTTGAGCGCCGCCTCGGCTACGGCTTCGGGCGTCTTCGGTGCCGACTTGCTGCTTTGCGCGCAGGCGGGAGTGGATATCAGGGCGAGCGCGGCGAGGCCGCTGAGCAGGGCGTATTTGGTCATGCCGCTGTCATAGCTGGCAGTGGCTTGACGGCAAGACTCTTCCCGCGCAGCCTTCGCACCATGACCCATTTCGACGATTGGCGCGCGCGCTCACCCTATTATGACGAAACCCACGCGGCGCTGGCGCAATCGGTGCGCCGCTTCGTCACTCAGGAAATCGCCCCGCATATCGACCGCTGGGAGGCCGAGGGCGAGCTGCCGCGCGCGCTCCATCGCAAAGCCGCTTCCGCGGGCATCCTCGGCCTGCGCTACCCCGAACAATATGGCGGGCATAGCGAGGGCTTTGATGCTTTCCACGGCCTGGTCCTCACTGAAGAACTCGCCGCCGTCGGTGCGGGCGGGCTGGGGGCGAGCCTGATGACCCACGGCATCGGCCTACCCCCCATCCTCGCGCTCGGCTCGGAGGAACTCAAAGCGCGCATCGCCCCGCCGGTGCTCGCGGGCGAGAAGATCATCGCGCTCGGCATTACCGAAGCCGGCGGCGGCAGCGATGTCGCCAATCTTAAAACCAGCGCAGTCAAGGACGGCGGCGATTATATCGTCAATGGCGGCAAGATGTTCATCACCAGCGGCATGCGCGCCGACTGGCTGACCTGCGCCGTGCGCACCGGCGGGACCGGCGCAGCTGGGATATCGCTGCTGCTGATCGACATGGCTGCACCCGGCGTGGAGCGCACCCGGCTCGACAAAATGGGCTGGCGCTGCAGCGACACCGCCGCGATCCACTTCACCGATGTCCGCGTCCCCGCCGCCAATCTGATCGGCCCGGAAAATGGCGGCTTCATCGGCATCATGCGCAATTTCAACAGCGAGCGCCTCGGCATGGCGATGGGCTGCTGCGCCTACGCCCGCGTCGCGCTCGCTGAAGCCGCCGAATGGGCGCAAAACCGCGTCACCTTTGGCAAGCCGCTGGTCGGCCACCAGTCGATCCGCATCAAACTCGCCGACATGGCGCGCCAGATTGACGCAACGCAGGCCTGGGTCGACCTCTGCGCCTGGCAGGTAAAGGAAGGCAAAGACCGCCCCGCCGACTTCGCGATGCTCAAAGTGCAGGCGACAAGAATGCTCGAACATGTCGCGCGCGAAGCCGCGCAGATATTGGGCGGCGCGAGCTATATCACCGGCAGCAAAGTCGAACGCATCTACCGCGAAGTGCGGGTGAATGCGATCGGCGGCGGCAGCGAGGAGATTATGCTAGATCTGGCAGGACGGCAGTTGTTTGGGGGGAAGCACTGACCCCTAACCCCAATCC
>VFQM010000604.1_pt1 | contig 38577 bp, 41 predicted proteins | sample 3512391 | NCBI WGS metagenome assembly VFQM01 (sample SAMN10412369, study PRJNA504923) | tailings metagenome | isolation source: Replicate 1 from Balatoc abandoned mine | place: Philippines
CTTTTTGCACGCCGATCACCCCACGAAGGGGGTGCCTATTGCACGCTGATCCTCATCGCGGATCATGACGAGTTGATGCTGGCGCCGCTCGACACCCTGCCCGCGCTCGCGTTCGATCATGTCGCTATCGTCGATCACGCGGCCGGACGTCTGCGCGGCAAGCTCGACTATGCCCCGATCGCCTTCGCGCTCCTCCCGCCCTTGTTCACGCTCCGCGCCCTTCAGGATGTTCACGAGGCGATCCTCGGGACAAGCCTCAATAAGCCCGCGTTCCGTCGTCGGATGCTCGACAAGCGCTGGATCGAAGGCACTGGCGAGCGAGAACAAGGCGGCGCTTTTCGCCCCGCGGAACTCTTTCGTTTCAAACCCTAGTGGTCGGTAACCGCCAGTCAGCTTTCGGTTCCGAATGGCGGTAAGCGGACTTCGCTGATCGCCAAGTTCCTGCAACCTGGTATAACGGACATCGCCCGGACAGATTAGCTGGGTGACGCTGACGAGCAGCCATTCAGAGTTTATGCAACGCGAAATAGGGTCGGCCGGTACGACGACACTGGCTGGCCCATTGTCGCGGGCAACGACGGCATGAAGGAATTGGGTTCCGGCGCTCGCATACTTTTTGCCTCATTCCGCAGTCAGTCAGACTGTCCGTCGGCCTTCGCCGCCCGTCATTGGCTGTTCCCCAAAAACTCTCTCCAAGCCTCGATCCCAGTAGGGTTCCCCCGCAAATCGTTCGACAAGCCAGTCGATGAAGACCCTTACCTTCGGTGCCAGTTCGCGCGAACTTGGATAAAGCGCCCAAAGCGTCTGCGTGGAAACGAGCGGATAGTCGGGAAGAACCGGTACCAGCGCCCCGGATCGCAGTTCGTCCGCGGCGCACCAGGTCGCCATCAAGGCGACGCCGAGCCCCGCAGCGGCCGCATCGCGCACCGCCACGCCGTCGTTGATCCGCAAGCCCGGGGTGACGCGCTTCTCGATCACTTCTCCCCGCTTCCCCCGAAATGTCCAGAGATCGAGCGTGCCGACGATGAGGCAGCTATGGTCCGAAAGGTCGTCGGGCGTCTGCGGTCGCCCGTTCCGCTCGATATAGTCGGGCGATGCAACGAGCACCCGTTTATCGGGAGCGAGCCGGCGCGCGACGAAGGTCGAATCGCTGAGTTCGGCATAGCGAACCGCCACATCGAAGGCGCCCTCGACGAGATCGACGATGCTGTCCGAGATACGCAGGTCGAGGGCCAGGTCGGGATACTGACGGCAGAATTCGGGCAGGCCCGGCACGATATGCATGCGCGCGAACGACGCCGGAGCCGCCACCCGCAAGGTGCCGCGCGGCGCGGCCTGCTCCCGCCCGAGCGCTGCCCGCGCAGCCTCCGCCGCAAGTACGACATGCTCGGCATGCGGCAGGAAAGCGAGGCCGTCCTCGGTCAAGGTCGCTTGCCGGGTCGTTCGATGGAGAAGCCTCGCGCCGAGCGTCTTTTCAAGCGCCGCCAGTCTTGCGCTCGCGGCCGCCGGGGTGAGGTCCAGGTCGCGGGCTGCGGCGCTGATGCTCCGGAGCTGGGCGATGCGCACGAACAGGTTCAGGTCGTCCACGTCCATGGCACCGCTTTCAAAGATTCATTGAAACTGATCCAGAATTACGCCCACTACCAAGGATAGTCACGACAATTCAAATAGGCGGCATCGCAACGGTGCCATGCGTCATGGTCCGTCAAATGCCCCTGATGATGAATGGATATTGTGATGACCAAGACGATGAAAGCCGCCGTCCTCACCCGCTTTGGCGGCCCGGACGCGTTCGAACTGCGCGACGTGCCCGTGCCGCCGGTCGGCCCGCGGCAGGTGCGCGTGCGGGTGCACGCCACCGCCCTCAATCCGCTCGATTACCAGATTCGCCGCGGCGACTATGCGGATTATGTGCCGCTGCCCGCGATCAGCGGTCACGACGTCTCGGGCGTTGTCGAGGAACTCGGTTCTGACGTCAGCGAGCTCGCCGTCGGCGATGAGGTCTATTACACGCCGCAGATCTTCGGCGACCGCGGCTCCTATGCCGAACAGCATGTCGCCGACGTCGACCTTGTTGGCCGCAAGCCCCGGAATATCACGCACCTCGAGGCGGCCAGCCTGACGCTCGTCGGCGGTACGGTGTGGGAAGCGTTCGTCGAGCGCGCCCAGTTGAAAGCGGGCGAGACGATCCTGATCCACGGTGGTTCGGGCGGCGTCGGCACGATCGCCATCCAGGTGGCCAAGGCGCTGGGCGCGCGCGTGATCACCACGGCGCGCAGCCGTCACCATGATTTCGTGCGCTCGCTGGGTGCCGACGCGGCGATCGACTTTACCGCGGAAGATTATGTGCAAGCGGTCGCCCGATTGACCGACGGAAAGGGCGTCAACGTCGTCTTCGACACGATCGGCGGCGATACGCTCGCACGAAGTCCGCTCACGCTGGCGGATGCCGGACGCGTGGTCAGCATCGTCGACATCGCGCAGCCGCAGAATCTCATCGAAGCATGGGGGAAGAATGCGACCTATCACTTCGTGTTCACCCGGCAGAACCGCGGCAAGCTCGACGCGCTCACGGACTTGGTGGAGCGCGGGCTGGTCAAGCCCGTGATCGGCGCGACGCTGCCGCTCGCCCGCATAGGCGAGGCGCACGAACTGCTGGAGAACGGGTCCGAACGGGGTCTGCGCGGCAAGGTCGTGATCGACGTGTCGGGAGAAGCGGGCGCCTGACAGCGCGTCACTCGAAACGTCGCGTGGACGGCCCGCGCCGTCCAGCATTTGAATGGAAGGATTTTGTCGTGCGAGCATATGTCGTTTTCATACGGGACGAGACGACCGATCCCGTCGAACTCGAGGAATATTCCGCCAGGGTCGGAGCGAGCTTCGAAGGCCGCGATGTGAGGTTCCTGGCAGATTACGGGACCGTCGAGACGCTGGAGGGTGCCGAGATCGAAGGCGCGGTCATCCTTGAATTTCCCGATATGGATGCCGCGCGATCCTGGTATCGCAGCCCCGAATATCAGGAGACGGCACGGCACCGTTTCCGGGGGTCGCGATATCGCGGGTTTATCGTCGAGGGGCAGTGAAGCGCCCCCGCCTGAAGCCTATCGCGCCTTGAGCAGCCCATCGGCCAGTGCGCGAAAGGCCTCGACCGCCCGCGGAAGAATGATGTCGGGATCTTCCGCGGCGGCGACCCATAGCGCGGCGGTGAGCGCCGCGCCGTTGAACAGGCGTGCCGCGGCCTCGACATCGAGCGGCCTCATCACGCCGTCGTCGCGCAAACGGGCCATTATGGATATCGTCAGTTCGAGGCATGCCTGCTCGCCGGGCCATGTCGAAGGGTCGCCGAGAACGGCCGGGCCGTCGAGCAGCACGATGCGCTGAATCTCGGGATCGAGCGCCATGCCGATATAGGCAACCCCCTCGGCCACAAGACCGGACCAGGCATCGGGCGCAGCGCTTCGCGCGTCCGACAACCGACGAGCCATCTCACCATCGAGTTCGGCGATGACCGCCGCGAGCAAACCCTGCTTGCCGCCGAAGCCGTGATAAAGGGCGCCGCGCGTCAGCCCCGCCGCAGCGGTGATCTCGTCCATCGAGGAATTGGCATAGCCATCGCGCGCGAAGGCCGTGCGCGCGGCGGAAATGAGCCGTTGACGGTTTTCCGCCGCGCTTTGCGCCCGCGCAACGGGTTTGTTCGAACCGGAAGTTGACATACGCTGCGTATGTTCCCACATGACCTACATACGCGGCGTATGTACGCATCACCGGCCCGGATTGCAAACGGCCGGAGGACAATCGGAAAGGAATAGGACAATGTTGAAACGTGAAGCGATTTTCCCGGCCGACCGCCACGCGCTTTATCAGGAGCATCGTTATTCCGCGGCGATCCGCTCGGGCGACCTGCTGTTCGTCTCGGGCCAGGTCGGCAGCCGCGAAGATGGTTCCCCCGAACCCGATTTCGCCGATCAGGTTCGCCGCGCCTTCACCAATCTCAAGTCCGTTCTTGCGGCCGCCGGATGCAGCTTCGACGATGTCGTCGATGTCACGACATTCCACACCGATCCCGAAGCCCAGTTCGAGACGATCATGAGAATACGCGACGAAGAGATCGGCGATCCGCCCTATCCCAACTGGACCGCGGTCGGGGTCAACTGGCTCGCCGGGTTCGATTTCGAAATCAAGGTGATTGCCCGCATCCCGGCCTGACCGGGGACATGGCCGCACATCGTGGCGGCGCAGCGCGGAAGCCGCCCGGCGGCGGTCGAGCGAAGACCGCCCGCCCCGGAGCTTGCCGCCGCGAGCATCACGAGGAAATTGCAATGGATTACCCGAAAACGAAGCGCGAAAGCGTCACGGAAGACATGTTCGGCACCGCGATCGACGATCCGTATCGCTGGCTCGAAGGCGACGGTCGGCACGATCCCGAGGTCGCGGGCTGGGTCGAGGCGCAGAACCTCGCCTCCACCCGATATCTCGCCGGGCTCCCCGGACGCGACATCTTGCGGGAACGGCTGACGGCATTGTTCGATCACGAACGCCTCAGCGTGCCCGAGAAACGCCGGGGACGCTATTTCTTTACCCGCAACCTTGGTCTCGACCGACAGGCTGTCCTGATGATGCGCGAGGGCCGCGATGGTCCGGATCGCGCCGTCATCGACCCGAACGGCTGGTCGGACGACGGCACCACCGCGCTCGCGGAATGGGCCCCATCCGGGGACGGAAAGCTCGTCGCCTATGCCGTGCAGGAAGGAGGCGCCGACTGGCGCACCATCCGGGTCCTCGACCTGGACCGCGCCGCGATATTGGATGACGAAATCCGCTGGGCGCGCTTCACACAGATCCGCTGGACAAGCGACGGGGCGGGCTTTTTCTATTGCCGTAACCCGGCGCCAGCCGACGGCGCCGATTTCGCATCGCCGATCGCGGGCCATGCGGTGTATTTCCACCGGCTCGGCACGCCGCAATCCGATGATAGGCTCATCGATGGGCCGTCCGACGAACGTCCGCTCCTGCACTGGCTCGATGTCACGGCCGATGGCCGCTACGCGGTGATCCATTCGACGCCGGTGACGGGTGGCAATTCGCTCGCCGTCATCGACCTTTCCGAAGCCGATTGGCGCGTTCGCACCCTTGTCGCCGATTATGATCATGCGCGGTCGGTCGTCGGCAATGTCGGCCCAAAACTCTTCCTTGCGACCTATGAGGACGCCGAGCGCGGAAAGATCGTGACCCTCGATCTTGCAGAGGACGAACCCGATTTCAGGGACCTCGTGCCGCAAAAGGATGACGCGGCCTTGCTGTGGGCGTCGATCGTGGGAGACCGGCTCTTCGTCGCGCATATGCTCGACGCCAAGACGCATATCGAGCGTTATACGCTGGGCGGCGCTCCGGATGGAATCGTCGCGCTTCCCGGTGTCGGATCGGCCGGTGCCTTTCGAAGCCGTGCGGGCGACGACGAGGCCTTCTTCATTTTTTCGAGCTACGATGCCCCGACCAGTATCTATCGCTACGACGCAAGAAACGGATTCGTCGAAACCTGGGCGAAGCCCGAAACCGATGCCGACCTGAGCGCGATTGTCGTCGAGCAACATTTCTATAGCGCGCGGGACGGGACGCGGATTCCGATGTTCATCGTACGGCGCAAGGACAGCCTGGTGCCCGCGCCGACCATGCTCACCGCCTATGGCGGCTTCGGCATACCGATGGTGCCCTATTTTTCACCCGAAGCCATTGCCTGGGTCGAACAGGGTGGCGTCTTCGCATCCGCCAATGTCCGCGGCGGCGCCGAATATGGCGAGGCCTGGCATCATGCCGGGCGCCTCGACCGCAAACAGAATGTCTTCGACGATTTCATCGCGGCCGGCGAATTTCTGAAGGCCGAGAAGATCGCATCGCCGGCGGGCCTCGCCATTCACGGTTCGTCGAACGGCGGCCTCCTGATCGGTGCGGTCGTCAATCAAAGGCCGGACCTGTTTGCGGCGGCGCTGCCCGATGTCGGCGTAATGGACATGCTGCGTTTCAACCGGTTCACGGGCGGCGAGCTTTGGACGCAGGAATTTGGCGACCCCGCAAACGAAGGCCAGTTCCGGTATCTCCGCTCCTATTCGCCGCTCCACAATATCGAAGCCGGCAGATCCTATCCCGCAATTTTGGTGACGAGTGCGGATACGGATGACCGCGTCGTACCGGGCCACTCGTTCAAATATGTCGCCGCGCTTCAGGCCGCCGACCTGGGTACGAGGCCCCGACTGCTGCGAGTGGAGAGCCGCAGCGGACATGGCGCCGGTAAGCCGACTGACAAGGTAATCGAAAAGACCGCCGACATGTGGGCTTTCGCCGCATATTGGACGGGGCTGGAACTGGGAAAGCCCAAATGAATATCGATCGTTCGGGCGTTCCGCGGCCCCATGGGCGGAGCCGCAGAGAGCAATGTTCGGACGCACCGTTCAATAACCGCACCCTGTCGAAGACCGGCTTACGGCGTATCTATTCACCGACGCGAAGCGGAAAGAGCGCGCCGCGACACTTTCCGGCCGGTCGCAACCGGGCGGAACGACTGCCTGACACGCGCCTTGTTTCCGGCCGCCGATGGCCTCGCGCCAACCAGAGGAGTTTTTATGGCGATGATTGCGACAAGCGACGGAACCCGCATCTTCTTCAAGGACTGGGGCCCGAGCGATGCCCGTCCGGTCATGTTCCACCACGGCTGGCCGCTCAGCGCCGATGACTGGGATGCGCAGATGCTCTTCTTCCTTTCGAAGGGCTATCGCGTCATCGCGCATGACCGGCGCGGCCATGGCCGTTCGGACCAGACCGATACCGGCAACGAGATGGACACTTATGCCGCCGACGTCGCGGACCTTGTCCGCGCGCTCGACCTCAAGGATGTCGTGCATATCGGCCATTCGACCGGCGGCGGTGAAGTGATCCGCTATGTCGCCAGCGCCGAACCCGGCCGCGTTTCCAAGGCGGTTCTGATCGGTGCGGTGCCACCGATCATGCTCGCGACCGATCGCTACCCCGGCGGTCTGCCGATGTCGGTCTTCGACGGCTTCCGGACCGCGCTGCGCGGCAATCGCGCACAATTTTTCCTCGATATACCGAGCGGCCCCTTTTACGGTTTCAACCGCGACGGCGCCGAGGTCAGCGAAGGGCTGATCCGCAACTGGTGGCGCCAGGGCATGATGGGCGGCGCCAAGGCGCATTACGACTGCATCACCGCCTTTTCGGAAACGGATTTCACCGAAGATCTTCAGGCCGTTTCGCTGCCTGTGCTGCTGATGCACGGCGAGGACGATCAGGTGGTGCCGATTGCGGCATCGGCGCATGAGGCGATCAAGCTGCTGCCGAACGGCACGCTGAAAACCTATCCGGGGCTTTCGCACGGCCTGTTCGCCACGCACCCCGACCTCATCAACGCCGATCTTTTGGCTTTCATCGAGGCTTGATCCGGAATGCGCGCGATCGACCATGAAAGTGCCGCCGGTAGCCCGGCCGCATCGGGAGAGCTTGAATGATAGAGATGGTCATCGAGCAGCGACGCCGCGACCTCGGCGGCGGCTTCGAGATCGGTCGCGTGCTGCCTTTCGCCAAAAGGCGCATGGTCGGGCCGTTCATCTTCTTCGATCATATGGGGCCGATCGACCTGGCGCCCGGCCTCGATCGCAGCTTCGACGTCCGGCCGCATCCGCATATCGGACTGTCGACCGTGAGCTATCTCTTCGCGGGCGAGATCATGCACCGCGACAGCCTGGGCAACGAACAGCCGGTCCGGCCGCAAGCGGTCAACTGGATGACCGCCGGCAAGGGGATCACCCACAGCGAACGTTTCGAGCATGCGCGCGCGCATGGCGACCGGCTGCACGGCATCCAGGCGTGGGTCGCGCTGCCCGACGGGATGGAGGAGATTGCCCCATCCTTCTCGCACCATTCGGGAGGCGACCTTCCGTCGTGGGAAGAGGCCGGCGTGACCGGACATCTGATCGCCGGGAGTGCCTATGGCCTGACGGCGGGTGCGCCGATTCATTCTCCGATGTTCTATGCCCATCTCGACATGGCGCCGGGAACCAGCGCGGAGATCCCGGCGGGACACAGCGAGCGCGCGGTCTATGTCGCCGCCGGCGCGGTCGAACTGGACGACAGACGCTTCGAGGCGGGTAACATGCTGGTGCTCGGCGCATCCGCCTCGCGCCTTCGGGCGGCGGAACAATCGACCGTGATGCTTCTCGGTGGCGAGCCGGTCGGCGAGCGCTTCCTGTACTGGAACTTCGTTTCCTCGTCGAAGGACCGGCTGGCTCAGGCCGCGGCCGACTGGAAAGCCGGACGCATGAAGCTGCCCGACGCCGACAGCGCCGAGTTCATCCCGCTGCCGGACGATCCGCCGCCGCCACACGGGCAAGCATAGGATTAACAGATCGGCGGGATCCACATCTCGCCCGGAAAGGAAGAAGACATGACAAACACTCTGACGGGCAAGCGTGCGCTCGTAACCGGCGGCTCGCGCGGAATCGGCGCCGCGATCGCGCAGGCGCTGGCCGAAGCCGGCGCGGACGTTGTCATCACCTATCAAAACTTCGCCGGACGTGCCGAGAGCGTTGTCGCCGCGATCGAAAAGCTGGGCGGCCGCGCCTTCGCCATTCAGGCTGACAGCGCCGACCCCGACGCCATCAAACATGCTGTCAGCAAGACCGTCGCGACGCTCGGCGGCCTCGACATTCTCGTCAACAGCGCGGCCATCGGGCTCGCGGGGCCGGTCGCGGAGGTCGATCTTGCGGATTTCCAGGCGCTGATGGACATCAACGTACGCGGCCCCTTCGTCGCGGCGCAGGCGGCGATCCCGCACCTCCCCAAGGGCGGCCGCATCATCTCGATCGGATCGACGCTCGGCGAGCGCGTCCCCTTCCCCGGCATAACCGCCTACGCCATGACCAAGTCGGCGCTGCTGTCGTTCACGCGCGGCCTGTCGCGCGAACTGGGTCCGCAGGGCATCACGGTCAATCTGGTCCAGCCGGGATCGACCGACACCGAAGCCAACCCCGCCGATGGCGAGGCGGCCGATTTCCAGCGCAGTCTCTCGTCGATCGGACGCTATGCCGAACCGCGCGAGATCGCCGATGCGGTCGTGTTTCTCGCCAGTCCGGCCGCCAATATGGTGACGGGCAGCGCGTTGACCGTCGACGGCGGCGCGAACGCCTGATGTCCGGAGAATCGAGGTCCATCGATGATTGGCCACCGATAACGCATTTGCGGGTGACGACCCTCGACCCGAGAGCCGCCACCCACGAGCGCCTTATTTGGCCCCGTGATAACCGCCATAATATTTGATCGGCGACCAGTCAGGCAACACATCGGGCAACGCGGGAGCGAGTTTGCCATAGTCCTGCGCGCCGAACACCACGCGGCCATCCATGACCGTCAGGACAGAGGTGATCGATTTGATCTGGTCTTCCGGTACCGCAAAATAATCGCGGTCCAGCACCGTAAAGTCGGCCAGATTGCCCGGCGCGATCCTGCCCAGTTCGGATTCGGCATGCATGAACCAGGCCGCTCCGCCGGTCATCAGCTTCAACGCCTCAGGGCGCGAGAGGCGGTTTTCCTTTGCCAGCACCTCGGTGCCGGAGACCGATTTGCCCGACACCATCCAGCTGATGCCGACCCAGGGATTGAAGGTGGCGGCGCGGAAGGCGTCGGTGCTCATCGCCAGCGGGATGCCGCTATCGACGAGCTGGCGCAGCCGCGGCGTCAGCAGGGCCCTTTCGCGGCCATGGGTCTTGATGAAGCCGTCGCCGTGCAGCGCCATCTTGGGATCGAGCGCGATGCCGCCGCCCAGCTTCTTGACCCGTGCGATATTCTCCGGGCTGATCGTCTCGGCATGTTCGAGGCTCCACCGCAGGCCGTCCAGCGGCGTCTTTTCGTTCAGCGCCTCGAGCGCATCGAGGAACGGCGTGATATTCTCGTTGTAGCTGATGTGCATGCGGAACGGGATGCGGTGCTGGATCAGTTTGGTCACATTCTGCTCGACATGCTGGCGCATCGCAGCGGGCTCGATGATGACCGCCGGGCGGTCGAAATTCTCATGATCATGGACTTCGAGCTGCAGGACTTCGCCCGCGCCGCGATAGGTGTGGCCGTGCGCCAGCGACGGATGCAGGTTGCGGCCGGGACTGATCGGCGCCGTCTTTGTGATCGCGGTGATCTGGGCATCGACCATGTTCATCGGCGTCCCGTCGCCGAACTGCATGTCGACGAAGGGCATGCGCACATTGAGACGGTTGTCGCGCGCAAGCACGTCAACGACCGCCTGCTGCTTGGGATAGCCCCGGTTCCCGGCGTCGATCGCCGAGGTAACGCCGAAGCGGTTGAGCGCATGGACGGTGTGGATCAGCGAGCTTACCTCCTCATCGAAGGATAGCTGCGGCACCATCGTCTCCATGGCGATGAAGGTGAAGGTGTAGCCTTCGACCACCCCGGTGTATTTGCCCTTGGCGTCCTTCTCGAACTCGGTGCCCGGCAAGGCCGGAAACCGGTCCGTCCCGACGCCCATGATTTCCATCGCCTGTTCGTTCATGAAGGCGCGGTTATAGGCATATTGGACGATCAGGGGGCGGTCGGGGACGGCCTTGCGAAGTTCGTCCATCGTGGGGAAACGCTTCTCCTCGAACTGATAGGGGGACCAGCCGCCGATCGCTTTCACCCACTGCCCCTTCGGCGTCCGCTTCGCCTGTTCGCTGAGCATGGCGAGCGCGCGGCGCAGCGTGGGCACGCCGTCCCACCGAACGTTGTAATTATAACCGCTCTCGTTGAGCACATGCGTATGGGCGTCGATCAGGCCGGGAATGAGCCGCCGATTGCCGGCGTCGATCATTTTTGTTCGGGCGCCCTTCAGACCGACGATCTCGGCATCGGTGCCGACCGAATAGATGCGGCCATCCTTGATCGCCAGCGCCGCTGCCTCGGGCTGCGCGCGATTGCCGGTGAAGATCTTTGCGTTGAACACGATCAGATCCGCGCCGCGATCCTCCTCTCGCCCGGCCTGTGCGTGAACGCCCGGCGCATAGGAAATGGCTAGAAATGCGATCATCATCCTCTTAATCATTAGCTTCCTCGTCCGATCATATTTGCGAAGCGCCCGAATTGCTTCGTGTCTGGGGCATGTGGTGATGGCCGCGAGCAGCGGTGTGCGCTGGTGCCGATACTGAAATGCCCTTGGGGGGCCAGCAAGCCGTCCCGATGGAACGCTGCGTTCAACAGCTGGCATGGAGATGATGATCGACGACCTGTCGGGACGGTGCGACAGATGCGTCAGTGCCCGATCAGTCCGCGTGCAACATTGAAGGAATACCAATGGACAGCATGATGGATCTGAACGACTTTCTCTTTTTCGTGAGCATCGTCGACTGCGGCGGCTTTACTGCGGCGAGCCGTTCGCTGGGGGTTCCGAAAGCGACGCTCAGCCATCGGATGACGAAGCTGGAAGCCAGGCTGGAAGTACGCCTGCTGACCCGGTCGTCGCGCCACGTCGGCATGACCGAGGCGGGCCGCGATTTCTATCATCATTCCGTCGCGGTATTGCGTGAGGCGAACATGGCGCAGACGGTCGTGCGGCAGCGGCTGGCGGAGCCATCCGGCGTCGTGCGATGCACCGCCGCAAGCGCGACGATGCACTTCGCCCTGTCCGACATCATCGCGAGCTTTCTGGCCAAACATCCCAAGGTCAGCATCGTCGCACATTCGACGGACAAGTTCGTCGATATCATCAAGGAGAATTTCGACGTGGCCCTTCGCGGCCATTCGGATCCCCTTCCCGACTCCGAACTGGTGCAACGCACGCTCGCGACGACGAACATCACCCTGTTCGCCGGAACCGACTATCTTGCGGAACATGGCGAACCCGCCGGTCCGCTGCAGCTCGAGGGCCATGCGGCGCTGTGCATGACGCGGGAGAACGCGCCCGGGACGTGGCGCCTGCGGCATGTCCGGCAGGAACAGGATGATTTTGTCGTCGCCCTGAACCCGCGGTTGATCAGCGAGGATGTGTGGACGCTGCAGAAGGCGGCGATCCAGGGCCTCGGCGTCGTCGCGCTGCCACCCTATGTCTGCAAGACTGCCGTGCAGGAAGGCTTGCTCCGTCCGATCCTGCCCGACTGGACGCTGGGCAAGGCCATGATGACGGCGGTCATGCCCTATCGCCAGGGCATGTTGCCGTCGGTCCGCGCCTTTCTGGAGCATTTGAGCGAAGAAGTCCCCAGGATCATGGTCGTCTAGCTCGCGGCGTACGGCCTGCGCCCTCAGTCCGCCGGCCGCACCGCCCGTACGATCGGCGCGACTTCGGTGCCGAGGAGTTCGATCGATCGCCGCATCGCGCCGGTGTCGAGCGACGCGGTGCTCATCTGAAAGGTGATGCGCGACAGGCCGCCCAGCGCCAGGTCGGCGCGCAGCATCTTGGCCGCGACCGTCGCGGGATCGCCGATCAGATAAGCGCCCTCGTCGCCGACCATGTCGTCGAACTGCCCGCGGCTCGGCGGCATCCAGCCACGCTCGCGACCAACGGTGGACATCAGATGCATCCAGCCCGGAAAGAAGGCCTCCCTCGCCGCTTCCGCCGTGTCGCCGATGAATCCGATGGCATGGACGCCGACCTCCAGCACCGACGGGTCGTGCCCCGCCTGCGCGCCGGCCTGCCGATAGAGATCGACGAGCGGACGAAAGCGGTCATAGGTCCCGCCGATGATGGCCACCATGAGCGGCAGGCCGAGAGCGCCGGCGCGGATGAAGGATTGCGGTGTCCCGCCGACGCCGAGCCACACCGGCAGCCGGGGCTGGTGCGGGCGCGGGTACACGCCCTGACCGGTCAGCGGCGGACGGAAGCGCCCTGTCCAATGGAGGTTGGTCTGCTCGCGAAGCTGCAGGAACAGCTCGAGCTTCTCTGCGAAGAGATCGTCATAGGCCCGCGTGTCGAGACCGAACAACGGGAAGGCCTCGCCGAAAGAACCCCGGCCGACGACGAGTTCCGCCCGGCCCCGTGAAATGAGGTCGAGCGTCGCAAATTCCTGAAAGACCCGGACCGGATCGGCGGCGCTGAGCACCGTCACCGCGCTCGTGAGCCTGATCTGCTCGGTCCTCGCCGCCGCCGCGGCCAAGATGATCGCGGGCGCGGAATCGAGAAACTCGGCCCGATGATGCTCACCGATACCGAAAACGTCCAGCCCGACCCGGTCGGCGACCTCAATCTCCGCGATCAGATCCGCCATGCGATCAGCGGCCGAAGGCGGACGGCCTGTGGCCGGATCGGGAAGAATGGCCGCAAAGCTGTCGATGCCGATTTCCATGTGAATTCCTTGTGCGGTGGTGGGTCTTGGGATCGATGGGGAGCGAAAGTCAGAACCGGAAATTCGCCATGGCGCCGACCATCCGGATCGGTCGCGACGGCCCCGTGTCGCGAATGAACCGCCCCGGATCGAACAGGCTTGCCGACGCCGATAGATTCAATTCCGGCGTTGCCTGCCATGCGGCGGCGAGTTCGACCTGCGTGCCGACAAAGCGCGCCGCGCTGCCGCGGCCGCTGCGAAGCACGAAGCCCGATATTGAATAGACGCCGTCACCCTCGCTCTGCCGCCAGAAAGCCGAGCCTGTCAGCGAAACCTGGATATCGGCGCGGGGGCGTATGGTCGCGGACGGGCGGATGCGGACCATGTTGCGCGGCCCTACTGGCGTCAGCGCGCCAAGATATTTTCCGTTGGGAAACATGGGATTGAACGTCCCCAGCCGGGGATCGTCGGGGTTGCGGTCGCCGGAAAGCACGTCGGCCGTCACGCTGAATTCCGGCTGCAACGGCCGACCGACGAAGCGATGGCCGATCTCGCCGGCCGCCCCCCAGGCCGAGCTCGTGCGACCGGCGAACGACCCTTTCTGGAGCGCGCCCTCGATGGTCCAGTACCACGCGCCGGTATCGCCGAAGACTCTGGTGCCGAAACTGTGGACGACCTGTCGCCCGATGGCCTGATCGAACACCGCCCGGCGATCGCGGAGCCCGAGATAATAGGCCTCGATGCCGGACGACCGGCCAGCGCCCAGCCACTGCGTGGCATGGACGCCCCACACGGCCTTTTGCCGGGACCGGCGATCGTCGAAATCGCCCGGTGAGGCCTCGACGGGGCGAAGGTAGACGGCGGTCACCTGACGCATCGGACCCGCGACCGTCGCGTCGACCCCGTCGAATGCCAGCGGAACGCCGGGTCCGTAGCGCGGATTGATGAAGCGCCCTGCGCCCAGCGTCAGAAGCTTGCGCCCGGCGGAAACCCGGAGCGACGTCCCCTCGGCCAGCTCGGTGTCGATTTCGACGAAAGCCTGCAGGATATCGGCACCCGTCGTATCGACGGGTGTCTTTGGGCGATGCCGTGCGGCGGAGATCGAGGACAGGATCGGCTGCGCGAAGACCCTGACCTTGCCCACATGCAGGTCCGCATAGGGCATGAGCCGTTGCCAGGCATAGCCCTCGTCAAGCGACGATCCCCAGTTCGGGTTCTGATAGCCTTCGTAACGCGACCGCACCTCGACGCCGGTCGTGAGATAGATCGAGCCGTCGTCGTTCACGGGGATATATTTGAACCGCTCGGTCCAGCGATCGGTTTGCCTATCGGTGTCTGCCAGATACGACCAATCCTCCGGATGACGCTCGATCGTCAGCGTCGGAGCGCGGTCGACATCGGTGCTTACCTGCGCCTGACCGGCAAAAGGGGTCGCCACGGACGCGAGCATGGCGGCGGCACGCGGCAAGCTCATCGCCGGCGGCCTTCGACCGACAGGCCCTTGGCGTCGCGTACGGATCCGGATCGTCCGCTGGCGGCCATGACGCATGCCAGACCAAGAAGAACGGCAGCACCGAGGATAGCGGCGCGCGCGCCGTGATTGTCGAAGATGACGCCTCCGCCCGCCGCGCCAACGGTGATGGCAAGGCTGGTCGTCGCGATGACCAGCCCGCCGCCGCTTTCGGTTTCGTCGGACACGATCTTGGTCATCCAGGTCGACCAGGACACCGGAACGATGCCGAACAAGGCGCCCCAGAGCACCACCATGATCGCGTCGCCCACGATATGTCCGCCCGCCGAGGCCAGCCAGATCGCTACCATCGCCATGACAAGCGGCGTGATGGCCAGTGTGGCGCGAAGCGAGCGCGCGATCAGCAGGCTGCTCGCCGAATTGCCCGCAAGGGTCCCGATGCCGAACAGCAGCAGCATGATCGTCACCCCGTCCGCGCCGAGCATGGTGACCGTTTCCAGATAGGGGCGCAGATAGGTGAAGAAGGCAAAATGTCCCGCGAAAACGAGGAGAATGGCCAGCAGACCCGTCGCCACGCCCGGACGGCAGGCGATAGCGAAAATGGTCCCCAGCCTGGCGGTGGCCCCCGGCGGCAGCGAAGGCAGCGTCAGGCATTGGGCGACGAGCGCGAGCACGCCCATTCCCGCCGCGGCGAGAAACACGCCGCGCCAGCCGAGGATTTCGCCGAAGAAGCTCCCGAACGGTGCTGCGAAGACCGTGGCCCCCGACACGCCGAAAAACAGGATCGACAGCGCTTTCGGCACATCCTTTTCAGCGACGAGACGCACGATCGTCGCCGCCGCAAGCGCCCAGAATCCTCCCAGCGCGATGCCGAGTATTCCCCGTGCCACGAGCACGACGAACAATGTCGGAGCCATGGCGACGAGGAGATTGGACAAGACCATCAGCGCGGTCAGCCCGGTCAGCACCCATCGGCGGTCGATCCTGCCGCTGACGGTCGAAATCAGCAGGCTTGCGGGCAGGCCGACGATGGCGGTCACCGTGACCATCTGGCCGGCGAGGCCTTCGGAAACCTTCAGGCCCGCCGAAATGGGCGTGAGAAGGCTGACCGGCAGAAACTCCGCGCCCACGATGGCGAATATGCTGAAGCTCATCGCGAAGACCGCTGGCCAGCCCGACGGGGCCGCACTGTCCGATGATGACGACAATCGGGCCTCCCCGGACTTGCGCGAATGATCGCGACTTAACGGGAGGACTGTGATCGCGGCGGATGCCGGGCGACAGATACCCGGCTTCGAACGATCCGTTCAATCCCGGCCCACTGTCGGCGCCTGCAAGACGGCCTATCCTTCACCGCATGCGAAGTTCGATCGCGACCAGATCGAACGACTGGCTGCGGTTCGGGGTCGCGAAGATGCTCCGCGCGCGAATTATCGCCAGTGCCATCATCATCTTATCGCCCGACGGGAGATCCGACCATGACGCCAATGAACGACCCGAGCCTGCCGGTCAGTGCCGAGGAAATGCCGTCGATGACGAGGCGCAGCATGCTGGCCATGTCGGCGCTGCTCGGGACGGCCACGCTCGCGCCCCTGACCCTCGCATCTCCGGCATCGGCGGCGGAACGATTTCCGGTCCGGACGCGGAAACTGACCATCAACGGGGCGCCCTTCCGCATAATCGAGCAGGGACGCGGCCCCGCCGTTCTCTTCGTCCATGGCTTTCCCGACCTCGCCGAGACCTGGCGAAGCCAGATGCGCGCGGTGGCGGAGGCCGGCTATCACGCGATCGCGCTCGACATGCGCGGCTATGGCGACAGCCATGCGCCGCGGGAAATCGCACAATATAATGGCCTTCTCATCGTCGGCGACCTTGTGGGCGTGCTCGACGCGCTCGCCATCCCGTCCGCGACGATCGTCGGTCACGACTGGGGCGCCGACAGCGCCCAGCGCGCCGCAGTGATGCGGCCCGACAGGTTTCACTCGCTCGTCAGCCTCAGCATTCCGTTCGCGCCGCGCGGCGACATCAGCGGCTTCGATCAAATCCGCGCTGCCGGACTTGGCGACCGCTATTATGTCTTCGACATGATGAAGCCCGACGCCGAGGCCCGCTTCGCACCCGCCGCGCAAACCATCCCGAGCATCTATTACTGGCTGTCGGCCAGTCCCTCGCCCGACAGCGGCTGGAGTGTCGACGACCCGGCCCGCCACATGCTGCGCCCATCGCCCGTGACGGTCCCAGATTGGGCGGATAAGGCCTATGTCCGCCAGGCCATCGCAACCTTCCAACGTACGGGTTTCCGCGGCGGCCTGAACTATTATCACGCCGCGCAGCCGACCTTCGACATGACGCCCGGACTGAAGGGCCAGACCATATGGCAGCCGTCGCTCTATCTTTACGGCGCGCGGGACGGCCTCAATGCCACATTCCACCCCACCCCGGCGCGGCTCGACCAGATGCAGCCCTTGTGGCCCGGGCTGACCAAAGTCGTGCGGTTCGAGAACAGCGGCCATTGGGTCCAGCACGAGGTGGCCGATCGGGTGAATGCCGAGCTCGTCAGCTTTTTGAACGGACTGAATGCGAATTCGACGGATCGCAAAGCTCGTTAGCAGTTGCGCCTTGAAGCAGGGGCGGCCCGCGCTGGCGCCCGTTGCTCCGCCCGAGCGGCCAATCAGCACAGGATTATAGAATGAACACCATCCTCATCACCGGCAGTTCGTCCGGTTTCGGACGCGAAACTGCCCACCATTTCCTCGAACGCGACTGGACCGTCGTCGCTGCCATGCGGGCACCTCGTCATGATATACTGCCTGCGTCCGAACGGCTGCGGACCATTGCGCTCGATGTGACGGACAGCCGCAGCATCGCCCGCGCGGTGGAGGAAGCGGGGCCGATCGACGCTCTCGTCAACAATGCCGGTGCCGGGTTGATGGGTGTCCTCGAAGGCGTGTCGATCGAACAAACGCGCGAGCTTTTCGAGCTGAACACCTTCGGCACGATGGCGATGACGCGGGCCTTCCTACCGGGCCTTCGTGCGCAGGCATCGGGCGTCATCGTCAACCTGTCGTCGGCGGTGACATTGAAAACCCTGCCGATGCTGTCGGCCTATACGGCCAGCAAGGCAGCGGTGGAAGCGTTCAGCGAAAGCCTCGCGCTCGAGGTGGAGGGGTTCGGCATTCGCGTGCGGCTGGTCATTCCCGGCCGCGCCCCGGAAACGTCGTTCAGTGCGACAGCGCGCGCCCGTTCGCAGAACGGCATCCCCGATGCCTATGCAGCCTGGGCCAGACAGGCGATGGCCGTGCCGCCACCACAGCCCGTCGAGATCACGACGGCGCGTGACGTGGCGGAAGCAGTCTGGCATGCGGTAACCGATGCCTCCTCACCGTTTCGCATTCCCGCCGGTGCGGATGCCGCGACGCTTGCTGCAAAGGTCGTTTAGCGACTTTGGCCGCTCGCAGTCAGTCCGCTTGGGAAGGCCGACCGCAAGGTTCGGACGTTCAGAGATCTGTAAGCGCCGATTGATCTTTCCAGTGAGATGGTCAGGGGTGAATGAGCGGAGCTCCATAGGGATCGCGTGACGGCCAGAAGAATATGGCAGCAATCAGACCCGCAAGCGCGACTGCGCCCATGGCGCCAAACGCCGCAGTGATCGATACGCTCGCCCCGAGCTTGCCGACGAGCGGATAGCAGATCAGCCAACAGACGTGGCTGAGCGCAAATTGCGCCGCAAAAAGGGCCGGCCGGTCTTCGGCTTCGGCCGACCGCTTAAGGAGACGGCCCGCAGGAGTAAGGCTCATCGAATAGGCGACGCCGAGCACCAACCAGCCGCCGAGCAGAAAATACCAGAGAGACGGACCGGCCGGAACCGACGCGCTGATCCACGTCAAGGTGCCAAGGCCGGTCGCCAACACCGCAGCGGCGCCGAGCATGACGGGCCGGTCGGGCATCCGGTCGAGGATTGATGGAAGCGCAAAAGCGGCGACCATCGATCCCAGCCCATAGGCGGCCATGGCGAGCGCGACATCCTGTTGCGTCAGGCCGAGCGTCTCGCGAACGAGAACAACCGTATTGACGATAACCATCGAACTCGCTGCCGCTGCCGACAGGGTGATCGCGAGCAGGCCGCGAAGCCGCGGGGTATTCAGATAGATGCGGATTCCACGGGTGGTCTTTGCGTAAATGCCGTCATTCCGGTGCGCCGACGCTTCGGGACGAGGCAGGGAAACCGACAGGACGAGCAGCGCGGACGCGAGGAAGCCGGCCGCCGTCCCCGAAAAGAGCCAGTGGAAATTGATGACTGTGAGCAGCACCGCGGCGAGCAGCGGGCTGGTGATGTTTTCCATGTCATAGGCGAGACGCGACAGCGACAGGGCGCGGGTATAGTCGCTCTCGTCGGGCAGCACATCGGGAATCGTGGCCTGAAAGGTCGGAGTGAAGGCCGCCGACGCCGACTGGAGAACGAAGATCAGACCGTAGATTTGCCAGATTTCGGTGACGAACGGCAGGCAGATGGCCACGGCTGCGCGGATCAGGTCGAGGGTAACGAGCAGCGCGCGGCGCGGCACGCGATCGGCGAAGGCGCCGGCCACCGGCGCAATACCGACATAAGCGATCATCTTGATCGCGAGCGCAGTGCCCAGAACCTCTCCAGCATTACCGCCCGCAATGTCGTAAGCGAGCAAGCCGAGCGCAATTGTCGCGAGTCCGGTCCCGACAAGAGCGATGACCTGCGCGAACAAAAGCTGTCGGTACGTGCGATTGGCAAGAACGGCGAGCATGATTCCACATTTCGGACTATCCCCCCAGGGGGATATGTGTCTATAGGGGGATTACTATGACAACGTCAATCACATCGCGGATGTGCAGTGCGCCTTCCCTGTTAGCCGACGCCCATGTTGCGGCTGGACATCGCCGCGCGGACCGGGGAAAATAGGCGCATGTCCGACGACCATAGCCATGCGCATGACCATCCCCATGTTCACGCGACGCACCCCGCTATCATCAAGCGATTGAACCGCGCCGCCGGCCATCTGAACAGCATCGTTACGATGATCGAGAATGGAAAGCCCTGCGCCGACGTGGCGTTGCAGCTCCATGCGGTCGAGCGTGCCGTAGCGAGCGCCAAACGGACGCTGATCGAGGATCATGTCGAACATTGCATCGGCGGCGAGGCGGGCGCGGGCGCGATGGCCGAGTTTCGTGCGATCTCGAAATATCTCTAGAACGGACACCCCAAGGCCTTCGATGCGAGCGCACCCGTCTCCATATCTGCTTGAGACGTCTTTCCGCAGGCTGCTCCTGTGCCTGACGGCGCTTGCCCTTCTCGTGTCGGCGACAATGACGATCGTCCGTCATAACCCGGTCGCGCTGCTAGAGGCCGAAGCGTCCCGCCATCTCGTCATTTCATCGGATCATGCTTCCGGCGGCCACTCGCACGACAGCGACGAGGAGCAGGAACAGGTGGCCGGCCATATGCACGGCCACAATCCAGGCGATCATAATCACGATCCGCCGCTTCAGCTTACATCGCTCAAGCTCGATGGCAGCGATCTGCGAGGCCTTTGGGGCGCAACGAGCCTCACCGTCATGGACGGCCGCCGCAGCGACCGATTATACCGCCCGCCCGATTTCCCGTCTGCCGCGTGACCTTCGTGCCGCCTTCGTGCGGCATCACCAAATAGACAGGATTTATCATGTTCCAGGCTTTGTACGAGCCGGCGCGCGGGCCAACCCCGCGCGTTCGGCTCCTGCTACTTTTCGTATTTCTCGCGATGAGCGTCTTCGCCGCGACCGGCGAAGCGCTCGCCCATGCCGTTGCTGAAGGCGACAAGGGCTATATCCAGGAGATCAGCGGGGTGAACATTCTCGCCTTCATGTATCTCGGCGCCAAGCATATGGTGACAGGCTACGATCACATCCTCTTCCTCTTCGGCATCATCTTCTTCCTCTACCGGATGAAGCATATCGCGCTCTATGTGAGCCTCTTTGCGATCGGCCATTCGACGACGATGCTGCTCGGGGTGTTCTTCGACTTCGGGATCAACAGCTATATCATCGATGCGATCATCGGCTTCTCGATCGTCTACAAAGCGCTCGACAATATCGGCGCCTATCAGCGCTGGTTCGGTTTCCAGCCAAACACAAAGATCGCGACCTTGCTGTTCGGCTTCTGCCACGGGTTCGGCCTGGCCACGAAAATCATCGAATATGATATTTCGCCCGATGGCCTCCTGCCAAACCTCCTCGCCTTCAACGTGGGCGTGGAGATCGGGCAGTTGCTCGCGCTCGGTGCCATCCTCATCATCATGGGCTTCTGGCGCCGTTCGGACAGTTTCTGGAAACATGCCTACACCGCGAACGTCGTCATGATGACCGCGGGCTTCCTCCTCATCGGTTACCAGCTCACCGGCTACGCCGTCTCCTGATCGAAGGACCTATCTCATGTATAATGCCAATATTCCGTCCAAGGCGGAGCTGCCCTCGACGGCGAAGCTCATCAAATCGACCCTTATCGCGATGGCGACGGCGGGCGTGCTGCTCGTCACCGTCGTGCTTCCCGCCGAATATGCCATCGATCCAACCGGAATCGGCAACGCCCTCGGCCTGACCGAGATGGGTGAGATCAAAACCCAGCTCGCGGCCGAGGCTGAGGCTGATCGTGCGGCAGACCGTGGCGCGACGATTGACGCGGCTGCGGCGGGCACCACCGTCGATGCACCTGACGCATCGGAGGCCAAATCCGTCCCCGGTGCCGCCGCGCCGGACGAGGCTTTCGCCGGGAAGGCCGACGAGATGCGCGTTACATTGAAGCCCAATGAGGGCGCGGAGGTGAAGCTCGTCATGGAACGAGGCGCCAAGGCCAATTACAAATGGACCGTCGTCGGCGGCGAAGTGAATGCCGACCTGCATGGCGACGGTGGCGGCAACGCCATCAGCTACGGCAAGAAGCGTGGCCTCTCTTCCGACGAAGGCACGGTGACAGCCGCTTTCACCGGAAACCATGGTTGGTTCTGGCGCAACCGCGGCGATACCGACGTCGTCGTCATTCTGAAGGTCAACGGCGCCTACGGCAACATCAAGCGCGTCGCCTGATAGCCGAAAGGCCAAAGAAAGAGGGCTGGCGTCGCGAGGCGGCGTCAGCCCTCCTTTCATTCCAATTCCAACTGTCCGGACCGATAGGTCCGGAGCGCCCTCAGGTCAGCCCTGAACCTCGACGGTCATCGCATAAGAGGCCCGGCGCTGCGGCGCCTCGGGCTGCGGGGGAGTGCCCGCGGGCCCCGGCGCCGCTTCGCCGCGCCGGCCGCCGATGCTGACACTCACCCAATACATGCCGGCTTCGGGCCATGTGAAACGAACCTTGCCTTCGGCGTCGGTTTTGGCATCGATCTGCTTGATGTCGGCGCGGTACCGGATTCCCCCGGGGATTGCGACGACATCGACGCCGGCCGCCGGCTTGCCGTCGAGCAGGAACTGGAAGGTCGCCTCTTCGCCCACCGCAAGATCGTTGGGATGCGTAACCGGGGTCATCTCGATGCCCTTGCCCGCCGTCGTGAATACCGAGGTGGTCGGCTCGCCCGCAGTGACAAAGGTTTCGAAGCGATTGTTCGCCTCGGCGGTCTGCACTTCAGTTGCACCCGCCGGGATCGCCGCAGCCAGTCCGGCAAGCGTCGTCCCGCGCGGCAGCATCTTCTTTTCCCCGCCGAGCATATAGCTGCCCATGACCGTGTCGCTCGTGACGCTGATCTTGTAGGTTCCGCCTTTAGCGATTGGTACGTCGAAAACCTGGCGGAGCCTGCCTACCATGCGATTTTCGACCGCGACGGCGCTGCCATCGGGCGCGGTCACGACGGCATCCCAAGGCTGGCCGGGATGGTCATAATAATAGAGGTCGGTCGAATTGGCGGCGTCGATGGTGAGCCATTCATTGCCCGAGCCCGTGAACATCGTCTCGGAGGGGAGCAGCCACTGCCGCGCCTGACCCGCCTGCGCGATGGTGAGCGCCGCGCCTGCCGCGAGAAGAAGGAGCGATTTGCGGGTTATCGACATACTCTTCTCCCTTAGCGACGCACGGTCAGGCTGACCGCGCCCAGCTCGAAACTGCCCTTGCCGGTCCCCTTGGCGGTTCCGGCCGCCGATACGATGAAGGGCACCTTGACGACCTCGCGGCCGCCGCCTTCGCGCGCCGCCTCGACGACCAGCGTGTAGCTACCCGCCGTCAGCGCGGGCATTCCGCCGCGACCCGCCGAGAAGCTGATCTTCGCAGCCCCCGGCGCGCGCGTCGCGCCGGTCACGCCATTGGGCGGCGTCGGCGTCGTGCGCCCGGTCGTGCGCCACCACTGCCGCATGTCGCGCAGCCACTTGATCCCGGCATTGTTCTTCTTGCCGGTATCGTACCAGACGTTGATCGTCCGTGCGGGTTTGCCGGACTGTTCGATCCACATGGCGACATAGGGCTTGTGATATTCCGCCACGGTCAGGCGCGGGATGGTGACCGTCACGTCCATCGTCTGCGCCTGTGCTGGAACGGTGACTAGTCCAGTTGCAGTAAGCGCAGCGCCGCTCAATGCCATAGCCTGTCTGAACTGCATGATGATCCCCAATTGCTGTCGAAGCCGCCAATCCATCCCTAACGTCAATTCTCCGTTATCGCGAACGATACTCAATTGCAACGCAAGGAATCGGCTCACCGAATCTTGGCGGGGGCCGTTGCCAAAAGACTGTACCCCGCCAAGAGGCTTTTTCTCGTGCGAAAATCATACGTTTAGATGCGCAAAGCTGCGATATCGCACGCTAAAATGCGATGCCACAAGGTCCGATATTTCCGCTATCGGCGGAAGGACGCGTCGTCGGCCTGACCGGTCGTGGCGCCATTTCGAAGCGGAGGAGAGGCTAGTGCGGAATCTTGCCCGGTTCGACCTCAACCTGCTGCGCATCTTCGATGCGATCTTTGCCAAGGGCGGCGTGTCGGCGGCGGCGCGGCACCTGAACCTGTCGCAGCCCGCGATCAGCCATGCGCTCGCCAAGCTACGCGACATTTTCGACGACCAGCTGTTCGTGCGGCAGGGCAACCGGCTGCTTCCTACCCCCGCTGCGCGCGCGATCGCGGGGCCGGTGCGCGAGGCGCTGCGCGGGCTCGACGCCGCGCTCGATGCCGCGAGCGCTTTCGACCCCGCCGCGACGACGCGCGACTTTCGCATTGGCGTCCGCCTGTCGGGTGAGATGCCGCGCTTTGCCGCTTTGGTAGCGCGGGTGCGGCGTGAGGCGCCGCAGGCCACACTCGCCAGCATCTCGTTCCGCCGCCGCGACCTCGCGATGCTGCTCGCCAATGGCGATCTCGATTTTGCGCTCGACGTCGCGCTGCCCGCCGACGAGCGGCTGCGCAGCCATTATCTGGGCACCGAACCGCTGGTCGTCGCCGCGCGCTACGGGCATCCGCGCATCGACGGCGCGCTCGACCTCGACACCTATCTCGCGCTCGACCATGTCGTCGCGACGCCGCGGCCGCATGGTCCGGGGATCGAGGATATCGCGCTCGATCGCATCGGGCTGCGCCGGCGCGTCGCGGTGCGCTGCCAGCATGCGATCACCGCGTGGCAGGTCATCGCCGCGACCGACATGCTCTTCGCGCTGCCGCGCTCGCACGCAGCGGTGCTCGGCGCGATGGAACCGATGCAGATCTTCGACCTGCCGCTGGCGGTCGAACGCGGCGGCAATCATCTCTACTGGCACCAGGCGGCACAGGCCGACCCCAGCCACGCCTGGCTGCGCGCGGTCCTGATCGAAGCAATGGCGGGCCCCGACTAGTCATTCTCCGGACGAATGTCCGATATTCGAAGCTATCATTTTCATTCATGCCGTGGGGGCGCTAGCCTCGCCCTCATTGTACCGGGAGAGCCATGAATGACCGAGATCGAACTCCAAGCCGAACTGAACGACCTGCGCATGTCGAAGGAGGCGCAGCCATTGTTCGAGGCGGTGAAGCGCCATATCGCCGAGAATGTAGACCCGATCACCGAGGAGTTCTTCAAGCTCGGCGAGAATCGCGCCGACCGCTGGAGCTGGGCGCCCGGCCAGCTCGAACTGCTCGAAGGCGCGAAGAACAAGGCGAAGGCCGCCGGCCTTTGGAATTTCTTCCTGCCGCACGGCGACACCGGCACCCCGCTCAGCAACCTAGACTATGCCTATATCGCCGCCGAACTCGGCAAGTCGCCGCTCGCATCCGAATCGCTGAACTGTTCGGCGCCCGATACCGGCAATATGGAAGTGCTCGAAATGGTCGGCACCCCCGAGCAGAAGGACCGCTGGCTGAAACCGCTGCTCAACGGCGAAATCCGCTCGGCCTATGTGATGACCGAACCCGGCGTCGCCTCGTCCGACGCGAGCAACCTCGAAACGAGCGCGGTGCTCGACGGCAATGAATGGGTCATCAACGGCGAGAAATATTTCATCAGCGGCGCGGGCGATCCGCGCTGCAAGATCCTGATCTGCATGCTCAAGACCAATCCCGAAGCGTCGCGCAAGGGCCAGCATTCACAGATCCTGGTGCCGATGGACACGCCGGGCGTGCAGGTACTCGGGCCGATGCGCGTCTTCGGCGCCGATCATGCGCCGCAGGGGCATATGCACATGCGCTTCGACAATGTCCGCGTTCCGCACGAGAATATCCTGCTCGGCGAAGGCAGGGGCTTCGAGATTTCGCAGATGCGCCTCGGGCCGGGCCGCATCCATCACTGCATGCGCACGATCGGCAAGGCCGAGGTCGCGCTCGACCTGATGGTGAAGCGCGGCAATTCGCGCACCGCCTTCGGCCGGCCGCTGTCGCAGCTCGGCAAGAACCTCGAGGTCATCGCGCGCGCGCGCTGCGATATCGAGGCGATGCGCCTGATCGTGCTCAAGGCCGCAAAGGCGATGGACCTGCTCGGCAACCGCGAGGCGCGCGTCTGGGTCAGCATGGCCAAGGCGATGATCCCCGAACGCGCGTGCCAGATCATCGATCAGGCGATCCAGATCCATGGCGCCACCGGCATCTCGCACTGGACGCCGCTCGCCGAACTCTATGCCGATGTCCGCCACCTGCGCTTCGCCGACGGGCCCGACGAGGTCCATTATATGGTCGTCGGCCGCGACGAACTCGCGCGACACTAAAGGGCGTCAGCCGGTGAGCAGGGTGCGCAGCGCCGGCGACGGCGCTGCGCCCGTGCGCGCCAGTTCATCGATCGTCGCGGTCGCCATCGCGCGATAGGCGGGCAGCATCTCGGGACAATCGCGGGCGATCGCCGCGAGATGCGCCGCGATCGTCGCGCCGTCGCCGCGCAGCAGCGGGCCCGACAGCGCGCCGAAGCCACGCTCAAGGCTGTTTTCCAATGCCGCGCGGACCAGCGGCGCGAGCAGCGCCTCGGGCTCATCGGCGCCCGCGACGCGCAGCGCGTGCGACGCGCCGGCCATCAGCGTGACGAGATGGTTCGCGGCGTGGCAGAGCGCGGCGTGATAGAGCGCGCGGTGGTCCTCGGCGACTTCGACCGCGACCCCGCCGAGCAGGCCCACCAGCGTGCGCGCCTCGGCGAGCGCCTCGGCGTCGGGGGCGGTGATCGCGAAACAGGCGCCCGCCATGCGCTGGGTCTCCTGCGCGGCGTCGCCGGTGAAGGTCATCGCGGGATGGACCGCCGCCGTCAGCGCCCCGCGGTCGTCGAGCGCCGCGAGCAGCCCCGCGCCGCTGCCGCCGCTGACATGGCAGACGAAGGGCTCGGCTCCGGGCGGAAGCGCCGCCGCCAGATCGGCCACCACCGACGGCAGCGCATCGTCGGCGACCGCGACGAGGATCAGGTCGCAGCGCGCGGCGAGATCGCCCCACCGATCCGTGCCGACGCCCCCGACCACCGCCGCCGCCTTGCGCGCCCGGTCAGCATTGCGTCCCCAGATCGTCACCGCTTCGGCCGAGCGCGGCGCCAGCGCCAACGCCAGCGCGCGCGCGACGCGGCCCGTGCCGGCGATGCCCACGCGATGATAGCGGACGCTCATCAGCCGGCGAGCTTGGGCAGCCCGTCCATGATCGCGGTCAGCGCCAGCGCATTTTCGCGCTCCATTGCGCTATGTCCCGCGTTGGTCACCACATAAGTCGCAGGCTCGGCCCCCGCGCCCTGCAGCGCCGCGACGAGCCGCGACGCCTGCGTCAGCGGGCAGACCTGGTCGAAGCGGCCATGGACGATATGCACCGGGAGGGTCGCGAGGACATCGGCGCTGCCGAGCAGATGCCCCGGCTCGATGAACAGGTTGTTCGCGAAATAATGCGCCTCGATCTGCGCGAAGCAGAGCGCGAAATCGGCGTCGCCGAACTTGCCCGTCGCCGCCGATTCGGGGATCATGTTCGAGATCACGCCCTCCCAGAGCGACCAGGTGACTGCGGCGTGCAGCTGCGTCTCGCGCTCGGCCTCGCTCGCGGGGACCATATCGAAGATGCGCTTGTACGCCGCCATGACGTCGCGGCGCTCCTCGACCGTCAGCACCGACAGCAGCTCGCCCCATTCGCCGGGGTAGCTGATATAGGCGCCGGGCGCGGTGAGCGCATAGGGCGCCTCGTGCCAGGTCGCGGCATTGCCCTGGTAGAGATAGTCGAGATCCTCGGCCGCGCCGAGGAAGATGCCGCGCAGCACCAGGCTGGCGCAATGATCGGGATGTTCGATCGCATAGGCCATCGCGAGCGTGCTGCCCCAGCTGCCGCCGAAGACATGCATTCTGCCCGTGATGCCGAGCGCATCGCGCAATTGGACGATATCGGCGATCAGGTCGGCGGTCGTGTTGTTGCGCAAGGCCACCGCCGGCCCCGCCGAGGCGACCGTCGGCTCGCTCTTGCCGCAGCCGCGCTGGTCGAACAGGATCACGCGGTAGCGCGCGGGGTCGAAGAAGCGCGCCATGTCGGGCGCGCAGGCGCCGCCGGGGCCGCCGTGGAGGAACATCACCGGCTCGCCCGCGGCGTTGCCATATTCCTCCCAATAAAGGCGGTGCCCTGCCTCGGCATCGACCTCGAGCAGGCCGCTGCTCAGCGGCTGGGCTGCGGGATAGACCCAGCCATCGCCGATCTTGCTGCTCGTTTCGAGGCGCGAGAAATCCATCGTCATTTCCCTTCGATGGCGAGCAGTTCGACGGTGAAGAACAGCGTCGCGCCGCCGGGGATCGGCCCTTTGCCGCCCGCGCCATAGCCCAGATAATAAGGGATCGCGAATTCGACCTTGTCGCCCACCGCCATATATTGGACGCCCTCGGTCCAGCCGTCGATCACGCGGCTCAAGGGGAAGCTCGCGGGCTCGCCGCGCGCGACCGAACTGTCGAAGGTCGTGCCGTCGACGAAGCTGCCGACATAATGGACCGTGACCATGTCGCTCTCGCCGGGACGCGGCCCCGCGCCGCTGCCCGCGATGCGGCGCCAGCGCAGCCCGCTCGCCATCACATTCCAGCCATTGCCCGCATTGCGTTCGGCGAGCGCCGACGCCTGGCGGTTGAGCCAGGCGGTGCTCACCTGCTGGGTCGGCTCCTCCTGCGCCGCGGCGGGAACCGCGAGCGCGAGCGCGGCGAGGAAAGAGAGGGTGCGGGGCAAGGTCATGACGATCTCCTGGAACGAAGACCGGGGCATAGCGGGGCGGCGCACAGGTGCAATCCCTGTTGGGGGTAGGGGTGGGCGCGGACGGCGCGGAACGAAAGGAAAGACGCGGCGGCCGACGCCCACCCCGCCCCGCCCCGCGAAGGGAGGGGATGCCAGAGGGCCGGTTCGGCCCGATGACCGGGAAAGCGCGCGCAGAAATAAATCGGGGCGGCCCTGTTATCAGGTGCCGCCCCAGTTGGTGGATCCGTCGGGGAGAGGGAGAGGACGGATCGGAGATTGGTGTCTTTGTGGCTTATCTTAGTTGGCGGCCGCCATCTGGCTGTCGCCCTGAACTTCGGCAACGCCGGCCACCTTGAGCGCGGCGCGGAACTGCTTGGCGGCGGCGCGTTCGTTGCCCGCTTCGCAAAGCTTCTTGCCGGTCGCGACGAAGCGCTTGGCATTCGCCTGCTTGCTGGCGTCGGTCGTGCCGGCGGCGGTCGACGCCTGATCGGCGAGGCCGGCGCAGCGATAGTCGGCAGCCGACTGGGCATAAGCGGGCGAGGTGGTGGCGACGAGGCCGGTGAAAGCGAGGGCCGAAGCGGCGACGATCGTCAGCGCGGTCGGGAAGCTGCGGAAAGCGGAGAGCTGAATGGTCATGGGAGAGGTTCCTTTCGTTTCGTTGTGCAACCTTTTTAGTCGCGCTTGCGCCAATAGATAATCCTCTATAATCTGCAAGTGCCTTGAAGCAGGATTTAACAATCCCCCATGGGGTGCTCGACGGGATCGAAGCTTTCCTGCGTGTCGCGGAAAGGCGGAGCTTTTCCGCTGCGGCGGCCGACCTCGGAGTCTCTCCCTCGGCCATCAGCCAGACGATCAAGGGCCTCGAAGCCCGCGTCGGCGCGCCCTTGTTCATGCGTACGACGCGCAGCGTCGGGCTGACCCAGGCGGGCGAGATGTTCCTCGAACGCGCCGCGCCGGCTTATGCGGGGCTCGGCGACGCCTATGAAGCCGCACGCAATCTCGGCAACCGCCCCGCCGGACGGCTGCGCATCAACCTGATGCGCGGCGCGGTGCAGCCCTTGTTTGAGCCGATCATCGCGGGCTTCTGCGAAACCTACCCCGAGATCGAGCTGGAGATTTACGCCGAGGACGCGCTCGCCGACCTCAGCGCCGGCGGCTTCGATGCGGGGGTCCGGATGGGCGAATCGCTCGATGCCGATGTGATCGCGGTGCGGCTGACCGGCCCCTTCCGCTTCGTCGCAGTCGCGACGCCGGCCTATCTCGACAAATATGGCCGACCCGAAAGCCCTGACGAATTGCGCAACCATCGCTGCGTGCGGATGCGGATGGGCAGCGGCGCGCTGATGCCCTGGACCTTTGAAAAGGGCAATCGCGAGATAGAGGTCGGGGTGACCGGACCGGTCATCGTCAACGACTTCACCGCGATGATGGTCGCGGTCCATGCCGGGGTCGCGATGGGCATGACCGCCGAGCCGGTGGTCAAGGCGCAGGTCGCGGCGGGCGACCTCGAACTGGTGCTCGGCGACTTTGCGGCGTCGACCTCTGGGCTGTTCCTCTATTACCCAAGCCGCAAGCAGGTGATGCCCAAACTGCGCGCCTTCATCGATTATGTGCGCGATTATCTGCCCGACGACGTCACCAGCTGAGCGCTGACAAACTGGGCGCAAAGCCGGGCTTCGACAGGGCGTAGAAACTATTCCCTTCACCGGCGGCAGAAAAATTGCTCTGGCGCAATCTGACGAATCACGGCAGCAGGTTGTCAACTAAAAGGGTTGGGAAATTTAATGCACGAGATACTCGCCTTCGACCTGTCGGCTATCTGGCCGTTCATCCTGATCGGCTTTGCCGCGCAGCTCGTCGACGGCGCGCTCGGCATGGCGTTCGGCGTCATCTGCAACACCCTGCTCGTCGCAGTGATGGGCGTACCGCCGGCGACCGCGTCGGCGCGCATCCATGTCGTCGAAACCTTCACCACCGCGGTTTCGGGCATCAGCCATTTCCTGCACGGCAATATCGAATGGCCGCTGTTCTGGCGCCTGCTTGTCCCCGGCGTGATCGGCGGGGTCACTGGTGCCTATCTGATCACCTCGCTCGACGGAGACGTCGTGAAGCCCTTCATCCTTGCCTATCTTGTCGCGGTCGGCCTGTGGCTATTGGTCCGCGGCCTCTTTTACCCGCCCAAGATCAAGAAACCGACCGTCATCGCTCCGCTCGGCCTGATCGGCGGCTTCCTCGATGCCGCCGGTGGCGGCGGCTGGGGACCGGTGGTGACGTCGAACCTGCTCGTCCAGGGCGCCGAACCGCGCAAGGTGGTCGGCACGGTGAACAGCGTCGAATTCTTCCTGACCCTGACCGTCTCGGCGACCTTCATCTACCATCTGGGACTGGCCGATATCGCGGGCGCGACGCTCGGCCTGCTGATCGGGGGCGTCGCCGCCGCGCCGCTCGGCGCCTTCATGGCCAAGCGCTTCTCGCCCAAGCTGTTGCTGATCCTCGTTGGTGTCGTGCTGACCGCGACGAGCCTGTTCGGCCTGTGGAAGTTCCTCGCCTGATCCGATCGGGGCGAGGAACTGCGGCGCTCAATTCGCCGGCTTGGTCTCGTCGATCTTTTCGACCCATTCGGGATAGAAGCTCGGCTCGCGCGCCGACCAGCCGGGGGCGGTCGCCGCCGCTTCGCTGATCGACTGCAGCAGGACCTTGCGCTTGTCGGGATGGAGGTGCGGCAAGGATGCGGCCGCACAAAAGGCGCCGGGCAACCACGGCCGTGCATGCGCGCCGAGCAGCCGCTCATAGAGGAAGCGGTACGAGGCGAAGCCGGGCAGGCGATCCTGCCCGAGGTCGAAGGCCGAAACCGCGACAAGCGGCGCCATGAAATGTTCGAGCGCGTCGAGCCCGCTGTCGTCGGGGATATGCGCGCGGATCTCGTGGATGCGCTGGTAGACGCGCGCCTGGACGCGGATCGCGGTTTCCTCGACCATGTCGCGCGACCAGCGGCTGATCGCGTCGTCGCGCTCGAGCCCGATATCGAGCGAGCGGCGGATATAGCGCTGCGTCGCCGCAGGGAAGCCCGCGAATTCCTTGATCTCTGCAATCGACAGATCGCCCGCTGCTGGTCCAGAACGCGTCGCCATGGTCATGCTCCCGCACGGCGCCCGGGGAGCCATCCCCCCGGAGGCCTGCATCCAACAGTCTGCCACCAAAATGGTTAGTGGCGGGTTAACCATGACGTCGGGGATCGTTCAGCAAATATCGGGGCGTTGCGCCGCGCCGCGACCGGGCCTAATCAGCGTGGCTTGAAACCATAAGACACACGCAGGTCCAACATGTCGCACGCACCGCAGCCGGTCATCTCGTCCACCGGCCTTTTCACCCCCGCCGAAGCCATCTCCAACGAAGAACTTGTCGCCAGTTTTAACCAGTATGTTGCACTGCACAATAGGGAAAATGCGGAAGGTATCGCAAAGGGCGAAGTCACCGAACTGACTGAGTCCAGTGTCGAATTCATCGAGAAAGCGAGCGGCATCGGGTCGCGCTTCGTCGTCGACAAGGCGGGCATCCTCGACCCCGAACATATGGCGCCGCGCCTCGAAGCGCGGCCCAATGAAGAGATTTCCCTGCTCGCCGAAATCGGCGTCGCGGCGGCAAAGGACGCGCTCGCCCGCGCCGGCCGCGATGCATCGCACGTCGACGCCGTGCTGTGCGCCGCGTCGAACATGCAGCGCCCCTATCCCGCGATGGCGGTCGAAATCCAGGACGCGCTCGGCATCGACGGCTTCGGCTTCGACATGAATGTCGCCTGCTCGTCAGCGACCTTCGGCATCCAGACCGCCGCCGACTATATCCGCGCGGGGCATGCGAAGAGCGTTCTGGTGGTGAACCCCGAAATCTGTTCGGGTCACCTCAACTGGCGCGACCGCGACAGCCACTTCATTTTCGGCGACGTCGCGACCGCGATCCTCGTCGAGGACAAGGCCATCGCGCCCGCCGGCCATTGGGACATCCTCGGCACCAAGCTCAAGACGCAATTCAGCAACAACATCCGCAACAATTTCGGCTTCCTCAACCGCGGCCATGGCGGCATCGACCAGGACGGTCCGAAGAGCGACAAGCTGTTCGTCCAGGAAGGCCGCAAGGTGTTCAAGGAAGTCGTGCCGTGGGTCGCAAACCTGATCGTCGAGCAGATGGAAGTGCTCGGCCTCGAAGGCGCCGACATGCGCCGCCTGTGGCTGCACCAGGCGAACACCAACATGAACCGCCTGATCGCGCAGCGCGTGCTCGGCCATGAGGCCAGCGAAGACGAGAGCCCGACCGTGCTCGACACCTATGGCAATACGTCGAGCGCCGGGTCGATCATCGCTTTCCACCTGAACCATGAGGATATGGCGGCAGGCGATACCGGGCTGATCTGCTCATTCGGGGCGGGCTATAGCGCGGGCACGGTGTTCGTCCGAAAGACCTAAATCGGAGAGGGGGGAGGGCTTATGATTACACCTTTGATTATGCTCTTACAGGCAGCGAACCCAACAGCGACTTCGCCCTGCACTATGCTTGCTGTGCAATGGACGGGCCTTGAACAAGATCTTGCAGAGGATCACGCAGAGGGCATTACTGACAACAGCGCGCCAAGAGCTACCCTGAGAGCGCAACGCGAAACAAATATCCTTCTACGCGCACAAATGCTCATCGGCATGATGAAGGATGCAAAATGCTCTCTGCCCAAATCGCCACCGTCCTACGTCACTTATGCGCTTCCGGCGCTGACTTGCCGCACCGATATGATGAAATCATACTCGTCCAAAGAGCTTCCAGCGAGCTGCGACCGCAAGAAATGGACGCCGATTTGACGGGAGCACGTTCAACACCTGCGCGCTTACGCCTTACGGCACGAAGGTCGTGAACAGATAGATCGCGAACAGCATAAGGTGGATCACCCCCTGCAGCACCGTGGTGCGCCCGTTCGCCAGCGTCTGCGACGCGACGATCAGCGACACGAAGAGCAGCACCATCGACTTGGCATCGAGGCCGAGGCTGATGTGAAGGTCGGTGACGATCGACAGGATCGCGACCGCCGGAATGGTGAGCCCGATCGTCGCGAGCGCCGAGCCGAGTGCGAGATTGAGGCTGGTCTGGAGACGGTCGGCCTTCGCCGCGCGTACCGCCGCGAGGCCTTCGGGCGCGAGGATCAGCGCCGCGATCAGCACACCCAGCACCGCAGGCGGCGCCCCCCAGTCGGCGAGCAGCGCGCCCATCACCGGCGACAGATTCTTCGCGAGCAGCACCACCGCGAACAGGCTGGCGAGCAGCAGCGCGCCCGAGATCGCGGTGCGCTGCATGCTCGGGGGCATGGCATGGGTGTCGGGTTCGCCGTCGCCGTCTGCATCGACGTCATTTTCCGGCAGGAAATAGTCGCGGTGGCGGACCGTCTGCACCAGCGCGAAGGTGCCGTAGAGAATCAGCGACACCGCCGCGACAAAGCCGAGCTGGGTATCGGAATAGAAGGGGCCGGGCACGCTTGAGGTAAAGTTGGGCAAGACCAGCGTGACGACGGTCAACACGGTCAGCGTCGCGAGCGCGGCGCCGATGCCGGTGCGCTGGAACCGCTGTTCATGATGGCGGATCGCGCCGCTGAGCAGGCAAAGGCCCATCAGCAGGTTGAGGATCACCATCACCGCCGCGAACACCGTGTCGCGCGCCAATGTCTGGGCCTTTTCGGGCTCGGCCTGCATCAGCGTCAGGATCAGCCCGACCTCGATCACCGTCACCGCGAGCGCTAGAATCAACGTCCCGAACGGTTCGCCGACGCGGTGCGCGATCACCTCGGCATGGTGGACCGCCGCGACGACCGCACCCATCAGGATGATCGCGACCACCCATGGGTTGAGCGCCATGCCGAAGCTGGCGAGCGCGGCGACGAAGCCGAGGATCGGGAAGATGTCGTTGGTACGGTCGGCGAGGCGGAGTTTAGAAGTCATCGGGCTTCTATTGCAGCCCCCTCCCCCCATGGCCACCCCCGCGCGGCTTTTTAATGCGTGCGGACGGGCAATCCGGCGGCGGCGAGCCGCGCATGGGCGTCGGCGATCGTCCCCTCGCCGAAATGGAAGATGCTTGCGGCGAGCACCGCGCTCGCGCCGCCCTCGACGACACCCGCGACAAGATGGTCGAGATGGCCGACGCCGCCCGATGCGATCACCGGCACGCTGACCGCATCGGCGATCGCGCGAACGAGCGCGAGGTCATAGCCGTCCTTGGTGCCGTCGCGGTCCATCGAGGTCACGAGCAATTCGCCCGCGCCGAGCGTGGCGAGCCGCACGGCATGGTCGAGCGCGTCGACCCCGGTCGGCTTGCGCCCGCCATGGGTGAAAATTTCCCAGCGTGCCCCCTCACCAGCGTTGGCGCCGACCCGGCGCGCGTCGATGCTGCCGACCGCGCACTGGCTGCCGAAGCGGTCGGCGATATCGGCGACGAGTTCGGGCCGCACCACCGCGGCGCTGTTCACCGCGACCTTGTCCGCCCCCGCAAGCAGCAGCGCACGCGCGTCGTCGGCGCTGCGCACCCCGCCGCCAACGGTCAGCGGCATGAAGCAGACTTCGGCGGTGCGCCCGACCATGTCGAGCAGGGTGCCGCGCCCCTGATGCGTTGCCGAAATGTCGAGGAAGCAGAGCTCGTCGGCGCCGGCGGCGTCATAGGCGCGCGCACATTCGACCGGGTCGCCCGCGTCGCGCAGGTCGACGAAATTGACGCCCTTCACCACGCGCCCGTCGGCGACGTCGAGGCAGGGGATGACGCGGACGCGGACGGTCATCTGCGCCCCACCGCGATCGCCTCGGCCAGATCGAGGCGGCCGTCGTAGAGCGCCCGTCCGGTGATCACGCCCTCGATCCCATCGGCGACATGCGGCCGCAACGCGTGGATGTCGCCGATGTCGGCGACCCCGCCGCTCGCGATCACAGGGATGGCGACCGCTTTGGCCAGCGCCACGGTCGCCTCGACGTTGCAGCCCTTGAGCAGCCCGTCGCGGCCGACGTCGGTGAAGAGCAGCGCGGCGACGCCCGCATCCTCGAAGCGGCGCGCGAGATCCTCGACGCGCACGTCGGACACATCGGCCCAGCCCTCGGTCGCGACCATGCCGTCGCGCGCGTCGACCCCGACGACGATGCGGCCGGGCAGGTCGCGTGCCGCGGATTTGACGAATTCGGGGTCCTTGAGCGCGGCGGTGCCGATGATCACGCGCTCGACGCCGAGCGTCAGCCAGCGGTCGACGCCCGCCCGGTCGCGGATACCGCCGCCAACCTGGACCTTGCCGGGAAAGGCCGCGACGATGCTCTCGACCGCCGCGCCGTTGATGCTCGCGCCCGCGAAGGCGCCGTCGAGGTCGACGACATGGAGATGATCCGATCCCGATGCGGCGAAAAGACGCGCCTGCGCCGCCGGGTCGTCGCCATAGACGGTCGCGCGCGCCATATCGCCCTCGGCGAGCCGCACCACCTGCCCGCCCTTGAGGTCGATCGCGGGAAAGATGGTCAGGGCCGCCATGCAAGGAATCTTTCCAATGTCGCGAGGCCATAGGCCTGGCTTTTTTCGGGGTGATATTGGACGCCGACGATATTGTCCTTCGCCACCGCCGCGACAAAGGCGCCGCCATGATCGCTTGTCGCCGCGACGTCGGCCGCATCGGCGAAATGATAGGAGTGGAGGAAATAGGCCTCGCCCGCCGCGATCACCGGATGCGGATCGGCCGGGACGACATCGTTCCAGCCCATATGCGGGATGCGCAGCCCCGGCTGCGGGTCGAAGGCGCGCACGGTGCCCGAAATCCAGCCCAGCCCGCGATGCGTGCCATGTTCCTCGCCCGCGTCGGCGAGCAATTGCATGCCGACGCAGATGCCGAGGAAGGGCGCACCCTCGGCGCGCACGCGCTGCTCCATCGCGTCGATCAGCCCGGGAATCGCCGACAGCCCGCTCATGCAGGCGGCGAACGCCCCGACGCCGGGCAGGACGATGCGGTCGGCCTTTGCCACGACGTCGGGATCGGCGGTGACGGCGACGTCGGCGGCGCCCGCCGCGACGAGCGCATTATGCACCGAGCGAAGATTGCCAGCGCCATAGTCGATCAGGGCAATGGCGCTCATCGACGGTTCCTAGAGAACACCCTTGGTCGACGGAATCGCGTCGCCCTTGCGCGGATCGATCTCGACCGCCTGGCGCAGCGCGCGCGCGAGCGCCTTGTACATGCTCTCTGCGATATGATGGTTGTTCTCGCCATAGAGCGTTTCGATATGCAGCGTGATGCCCGCGGTCTGTGCAAAGCTGTGGAACCAGTGCGGGAACATCTCGGTGTCCATCTCGCCCAGCCGCGGCTGCGAGAAGCTCGATTTATAGACGCAGTGCGGGCGCCCCGAAATGTCGAGCACGCAGCGCGTCAGCGTCTCGTCCATCGGCGCATGCGCCTCGCCGTAGCGCGCGATGCCGCGCTTGTCGCCAAGCGCCTTCAGCACCGCTTCGCCCAATGCGAGCGCGCTGTCCTCGACCGTGTGATGCTGGTCGATATGAAGATCGCCCTTCACCTGCATCGCGATGTCGATCAGCGAGTGGCGCGACAATTGCTCGACCATATGGTCGAGGAAACCGATGCCGGTGGACACCGAATAATCGCCGGTCCCGTCGAGATTGACGGTGATCGCGATATCCGTTTCCTTGGTCGTGCGCTGGACGGTGGCGGTTCGCATGGCCGACGCCTTAGAGCCTGTATTTCGCGTTGCAAGGCGATTCTCCCCCCTTGACCCGCGCCCGACCGGCGTTCATCCCCCGCGCATGAGTGACGATGTACGCGACAGCCTGATTCCCTATGACGAGATCGTGCAGGACGCGCTGCGCGCCGTGGTCGGCCGCGTGCTGCGCCAGATCGAAGGGCATGAGAGCCTGCCCGGCGAGCATCATTTCTATATCACCTTCAAGACGCAGGCCCCCGGGGTCACGATCCCGGCCCACCTGATCGCCAAATTCCCCGACGAAATGACGATCGTGCTCCAGAACCGTTTCTGGGACCTGCAGGTCGAGGAGGATCTGTTCAGCGTCGGCCTGTCGTTCAACCAGACGCCGTCGATCCTCATCATCCCCTATGCGGCGATCACCGCTTTCGTCGATCCGTCGGTCGATTTCGGGTTGCAGTTCCAGGTCAGCGACGACGGGATCGAGCCCGAGCCGCATGACGAGGCCGACAATGATCGGCCCGACGTGACGACCGAGGACGGGACGAACGTCGTCACCGTGGATTTCGGCAAGAAGCGTTAGGATGCCGGGCCCGACCTGGCCCCCCAGCCGCTTCTGGCAATATTGGGCGCTCGCCGGGATGCTGGTGCTGACCGCCGCCTTCTGGTGGGGCGTCGAGGGTTTTGCGCTGCTCGAAAGCGGCGGCACCGGCAGCGATATCGGCGACGGCGTGCTGCGCTTCAGCCTGCTCGCGCCGACCCCGGCGCTCGTCATCGTCTGGCTCGCCCCCGGCTGGCTGCGTCCGCGTGTCGGCGAGAGCGGCTATTGGCAATTGCTCGGCACCGTCGCTGCGATCTGGGCAGGCGCGGTGCTGATTACCAAGGTGCTGGCAGGATGAGCAATACGCGGGTCGAAAGCGACAGCATCGGCGAGATCGACGTTCCGGCCGACGCCTATTGGGGCGCGCAGACCGAACGCAGCCGGCACAATTTCGCTTTCCCCGCGCACGAGCGCATGCCGCTGCCGATCGTCCATGCGCTGGCGCGAATCAAGCGCGCCGCCGCCGCGGTCAACCGCGACCATGGCCTCGACGCCGGGGTTGCCGATGCGATCGTCGCGGCGGCGGACAAGGTGATCGCGGGCGACTATGACGACCAATTCCCGCTCGCGATCTGGCAGACGGGGAGCGGCACCCAGTCGAACATGAATGCGAACGAGGTGATCGCCGGGATCGCCAATGAGGGGCTAACCGGCCAGCGCGGCGGCAAGGCGCCGGTCCACCCCAACGACCATGTCAACATGGGCCAGTCGTCGAACGACAGCTTCCCGACCGCGATCCATGTCGCGGTCGCAATCGAGACGACGGCGCGCTTGCTGCCCGCGCTCGCGGACCTCACCGACGCGCTGATGGCCAAGGCCGAAGCCTGGGGCGACATCGTCAAGATCGGCCGCACCCATTTGCAGGACGCGACCCCGCTGACGCTGGGGCAGGA
>VFQM010000605.1_pt1 | contig 38399 bp, 26 predicted proteins | sample 3512391 | NCBI WGS metagenome assembly VFQM01 (sample SAMN10412369, study PRJNA504923) | tailings metagenome | isolation source: Replicate 1 from Balatoc abandoned mine | place: Philippines
CAACTCGGTGCTATTGACAAAAATGGAATTACATCACAAGGCAAAAAAATGTTGTCATTGCCTACACATCCACGCATAGCCCATATGTTGACGATGGTACCCAAGAATAAAGAAATGCTTTCTTTGGTGTGTGATCTGGCAGCTGTATTGGAAGAGCGAGATCCTTTGGAAAAGGATTCTGGCGTTGACGTGGCTTTACGAATAGAGGCCTTACAAAAATTCAGAAAGGGAGAACGCTATTTTGCAGATAGAAATAGTATTACACGTATAGAAAAATTATCAGCACAATGGCGCAAGGCCTTGAAAGCAGAAGCCTATAATGAAGATAATCTGAATCATCATTTAGGAGAGTTGTTATTATCAGCTTATCCGGAGCGCCTAGCCCAACAGTTAGAAAAACATGGCGAGCGATATAAAATGGCCAACGGTCGTGTGGTAAAGTTACCTGCCAACGACCCCTTGATGCGCGAAGCCTGGTTGTGTACCGCTCAGGTAGACGCAGGACAGAAAGAAGGCAAAATATTTTTAGCCGCAGCAGTCGATGAAAAATCGCTGAAGCCTTTGGCAAAAGAACAAGAAGTGGCCATTTGGGATGATGAACGAGAAATGGTGGCTGCCTTTACAACGTGGAGGATTGGTAACGTTGTTATCGAAAAGAAACCGGCTTCAAAACCAACAGCAGAACAAACCCAACAAATTCTAATAGAAACTATTCAGGCAAAAGGCTTGAAGTATTTAGGTTTTGACGAAACGCACGAGCAATGGCAAGCGCGTGTGTTATGTTTAAAACAATGGAGAGAGCAAGAGCAATGGCCTGATGTTTCTGAAAAAGCTTTATTGGAAAAATTACCGGAATGGCTCACACCATACTTAAACAACATTTATAAAAAATCTGACTTGTTGAAGCTTGATTTATTGATGATGCTGCAAAGTATACTGCCCTGGGAACTGTCAAATAAATTAAATCAATTGGCACCTGCCAGACTAAGTGTTCCTAGTGGCTCTGATATTAAACTCCAATACTTCGCTGATGGGCGACCGCCAGTGATGGAGGTTCGTTTACAAGAGATGTTCGGTCTGCTGGAAACACCAACCGTGAATGAAGGTAGAAATAAAATAATGCTACACTTGCTTTCTCCAAGCTATAAACCTGTACAGGTAACGCAGGACTTAAAAAGTTTTTGGCAGAACACCTATCACGAAGTTAGAAAAGAATTAAGGATGCGCTATCCTCGACACCATTGGCCGGAAGATCCCTGGACAGCGGAGGCTGTGAGAGGAGTGAAAAGGAATAGAGGCTAGAGGTTCAATGATCGAGATTGGTTGTTGGTTGTTCGCAGAAAGAGTGCGAGATTATTGCTTATGACTAAAAGAAAATTTTGTTTTTAGCCTTGTATTTAAATATAAAAAATATTTTCGAACAACGAACAACGAACAACGAACAACGAACAACGAATTTATCTCAACAACTCCCTTAACTTCAAAATCTCCTCTTTATTCTTTTGTGTATTAATGTTCTCAACAACCCCGGCTTTTTCTCGGGCCGTTAATCGCCAGCTGAGTGAAGCGCGTGCATTGGTCTGGCGTATGCTATCCATTTCATTTAGAATATCAACATAAGTTTCTGCCTGGTACTGTATGTCAATACGATCGATGGGTTGCTTAAACCATGTTTTGGTGTATCCAAAAAGATTGTCGCTGGTGATATCCTGAAAATTTTCAAAGTTGTTATACACACTGCTGATGGGTTGCGAAAAACTATCGAGAATAGTCTGACCAACTTTTTCTTTTATGCTGCTAAGCTTAGGCGAGTCTCTAATAGATACGATGACAACACCAGAAGTATTTTCTTCAATCCACTCGTGAAAGGAATAAAGAAAACGCATGGCATCACTCAATCCGAAATTGTCGGAAATACCAGCATCCATCATTTCTACCGGTGGCTCTGTAGGAAGCGTTGTTGTAGGTGTTATATATGGGAAAGTAGCACTCATCCTGAGTGCAGATAGGAAACGTAAACTATCGCCTTGTTGATTTTTAAATAAAGTCATAAAATCAACCCCACTGATTTTGGTGTTGCTGTAATCATTATAATTTAACAGATCGCTGTTCATGTAAGCAACAGGTAGTGCGCTGATGTAAATTTTACGACCATCATTTACAACTGTGGGCGTTAGAATAAGCATAGGGATGGTGGCATTTAGTTCATAGGGCACATATGCCTTTACGGGTTTATCCATTAGACCCTCAGTAATCTGATTCAACTGATCTTCAAAAGTGTAGGCCCGATCTCTTGTATATTCTATCCCGGCATACTGGAATTTATTAAAGCCTACAAACAAATCGTTAGCTAGCAAACTGAAAATAAGAGGATTTAGATTGTCTGTAGATATTTTTTGACGATGACTGGCATGGTAAGGATTAATTTTTTCTTCAAGTTTCTCTCTTAATTTTAATTCCCTGAAATAACTCGCACCGATCAATCCACCAGACGCACCGGTAATAAGCATGGTGTGATTAAATAACGCACCATTGCTTAAACTATCTGCAGTCTGCAGGGCATTTAACGACCATAGAGCGGCTCGCTTACCTCCACCACTTACACAAACAAAAACCATTTTTGGCTTTTGGTCGGCCGGAAACTTATTACGCCAGTTTTGCAAGGCTTGTAGGGTTAATTGTTGGTCAGCTTTTATGTGGGTACTGTCATTGAGTAGTCGTAGGTTATCAATAGTATATGGTGCAGGTTCTTTTTTATAATCCAGACCAAAGGCCTGGTATTTCTTATTGAAGAACCCCGCTCCGGTTAATTCATTAATAAAAAGAAAAATGACTAGTCCGGCAGAAAGTGACCATCCACCAAACCAATAAGAGAAGGCCCCGGTGATCATCACCAAAATGGTAAGCAATATCATGAAGCTTGCGCCAACCGGTAATTGAAAGGCAGCATAGTCCTTGAAAATGCCAAGGATAAGTACAAACACGAAAATGAATAATTGAATAATGATCAGGTTAAAGTGATTTTGATCAAATACCTGAAGAATGGTGGCCTTATCATAGAAAGCAGTTTCATCAGTTTTTTTGAAACGCCCATCATAATCAAGATAATTATCGACACGCACTTGTTTTTTTCGGGCGATGTCTAATTTTTTTAATGCACTGGCCCTGGTTAACTGTACACTGGATTTGATCTTCTCATCAATTCGACAAACTACATATTTGAAAATATCTTTATTGGTGAACCAGAAGTAAGCCGCAAAGACTAAGGTCATTACAATAAATCCTATTATAAAACCGCTAATATTAAGAAAAACCTGCAGTGGTGTTGAGTATTGGTTGTTTAGCTGAAACCGGATCATCTCATAGAGATAAAGAATCAGGAAGATGACTGGTAATAAGCTATTGTTTAGTGAGAATTTGGTAAAAGGCTTAGGTAGAGCACCAACAAATGAAAAGCGATGACCATCTGTTATGTAGCAGGTAATGTGGAAGGCAGTGGTAAAGCCAGCTGTTGCTATACCAACAATAAAAAAGCTGGTGAAATTGACTTTGTTTAAATATTCAGGATCTAGAAACAAATAGGGGATGCCCATGTAGCGGCCGATATTTCCGGTAATCATGGCAACCAGTACAATCCAGAAAAGAAGTAAAAAATGATTTCGCTTTAAGTTGTTGAGCAACAACTGTATGGGAAATGAATAAAAGAAAGCAGAGAGGGTACGATTAATAAAACGCATAGACAATATCAATTTATGGATTTTATACTGAATACAAAGCGCTGGAATAGTAAATTGTGTCAGTATTTGTCCTTGAAAATACTTTTCTTGCCTTTGCATGCGCGATAGACTCTTTACGATTTACCGATCATCAGCTGGTTCGGGCAAAACCCGCACCCTGGCTAAGGCTTATTTAAGTCTGGCGCTGCGTTTTCGTGCCGATTATTACAAGCATATTCTGGCGGTAACCTTTACCAATAAGGCTACGCAGGAAATGAAAACCCGCATTTTGCAATACCTGAATGCCTATGCGCTTGGCAAAAATGATGCATTGGCTTTGGAATTGATGCAGGAGCTAAACCTTGACCCGCTCACTTTTAAAGAACGAACGAATGAATTGCGTGCAGATATACTGCATAACTACTCCCAATTTGCCATTAGTACTATTGATGCCTTCTTTCAAAAGGTAATACGAGCCTTTACTCGCGAAGCCGGATTGTCGGGTGACTACCGATTAGAAATTGATCAGGAGCAGGTAACAGAAGAAGTAATTAATAAGCTCATTGATGAACTGGGCAGCAACGAACAATTGACGAAGTGGCTGATTGAGTTTGCAAAAGATAATTTAGAAAATGATCGGCCCTGGGATGTACGCAGCAACTTGATAGACTTCGCCAGAGAAATTTTTAAAGAAGAATTCAGGGCAATTGAGGACGAGTTACTTCGTACAACGGCAGACCCCGACTTTTTCAAAAATCTACAAGCTTCGCTGAGAAAGAAAACGCATGGCTTTACTGCCACCGTTAATAAGCTTTGCAATCAGGCTATTTCTATTATTCAAGAAAATGGCTGGGATAAACCAGACTTTAAATATGGTAATAGTGGTGTGTATGCTTGGATATTAAAAGTTGAGAAGTTTAACAGTGTAAATGAATTTAAAGAAGAGGCCATAGGCGCAAGACCTAGAAAGGAATATTTGGACGCCAAAAACTGGCCCTCAAAAGATTCAATACATGCAAAAGCTATTATTGATACAGCTGAGCGTACACTTATACCTATTTTAAATTCCTTACTTAATTTCCGGGATAGGCATTATCAGGAGGCTTTGTCGGCCGAAGTAGTATTGGCAAATTTTTATGCTTTCGGTTTATTGGCTGATCTCTCTCGCAAACTGCGTGAGTACAAGGAGGAAAACAATATGATGTTGCTGGCTGACGCGCCTAAGTTTTTACAAGGCATTATCCAGGACAGCGACACGCCTTTTATCTATGAGAAGGTAGGATCATTCTACAAAAATTATTTGATCGATGAGTTTCAGGATACTTCACGCATGCAGTGGAGTAACTTTAAACCTCTCCTCATTAATAGTCTCGACCAGGGTTATCCAGCCATGGTGGTGGGCGATGTTAAGCAATCCATCTACCGTTGGCGTGGAGGCGACTTACAATTATTACAACAAGATGTTGAACAACACATCGGGTCTGAGCGAGTAGCGGTAAAAGAGTTATCCAGTAATTACAGAAGTGCACCTATTGTTGTCAATTTTAATAATGCTTTTTTTAAAGCCATAGCCGAATATGCCCAGGCAGAAACCGGTGAAGCTTTATTATCAGATACCTATCGGGATGTAGCACAGCTTAGCTCGAAGCTAGATGCAGGTTGTGTGAAAGTGCAGTTTATCAGAAAACCTGAAGAGGACAGCACCTGGAAGCAAGAAGCCTTAATGGCCTTGGTGAAACAAATTGAAGATTTGCAAGACCTCGGAGTGTCGCTTCGTGATATGGCTTTGCTCGTCAGGAACAACCGAGAAGGTGTAGAAGTAGCTGAGTTTCTTTTGAATTATAAGAACACTTCTGGTAAAAACACCTATCGCTACGATGTCATATCCAGTGAGTCGCTGCGATTGGATGCCGTACCAACGGTATCGGTATTGGTAAGTGCGCTACAGTTTCTGATTAATTCAGACGATAGCATTGCAAGAGCACAGCTCAGTTATGATTATGCCAGATTGCAACAAGAGCATATTGACTTGCACAACGTATTCTCTATTGGCGATAGATCAGTCTTTCTGAAAAAACTTCCGGTCGCTTTTACCAAAGAAATGACGCGTCTGAAGAAAAAGCCTTTGTTCGAGATCACTGAACTGCTTATCAAGATTTTTGATTTGGGCAGATTCAATGGTGAGCTGGTTTACCTGCACACCTTTCAAAATCTGGTGCTGGAATTTTATACGCAGGAGCGCAATGACATACGATCCTTTTTGGATTGGTGGGAAGATAATAAAGAGAAAAAATCCATTCAGGTTTCAGGAGATGTGGATGCCATGCAGATTTACACCATCCACAAATCGAAAGGCTTGCAGTTTAAATATGTGTTCATGCCTTTTTGCTCCTGGGATATTGACCATAAAGCCATGATGGCGCCAACCCTGTGGACGCATTATGAAATTGATGATAAAAGTATTGTTGTGCCGGTTAAGTATGCTTCGAAACTTGAGGATACTGTTTTTGCAGATGCCTATAGAGAAGAACGGACGAGATCGTATCTTGATAACTTAAACCTTTTATACGTAGCTTTCACCAGAGCAGAAAAAGCACTGATTATTTTTGCTCCGGAACCCAAGGGAGCTAAAGAAAAAACGGTCGCTGCACTTTTATTCAAAGCCCTATCTACTGATGAAACTTTATCCAAGCATTGGAACGAAGGATCTTTGCTATGGATCGAAGGCAGTCTGGAAAAACCTGAGGCAAGCATCGCTCCCAAGAATGATCATATTCTTTCAATGGAAAGTTATGAGGTGAGCGCCTGGCGTCAACGCCTTTCCCTACGACTTTCAGCGGACTCACCCTTTAAGACAGATAGATTCATAGATGAAGCGAACAGAAAGAAAGGGGTGCTTATGCATACACTTTTAGCACAGATTAAATACAAGTCTGAAGCGGAGCAGGTTTTTAATCAGGCTTTACAGCGCGGTATTATTAACCAGCAAGAGCAGACATCCATCTCAAATCAGTTTTATCAACTATTGAGTAATCCACAGATAGCGACATGGTTTGATGAAGGCTGGGAGGTAAAAACCGAAGCGCCAATTTTAGTTCCCAATGGCCGCGATGTACGGATCGACCGCATTATGATCAAAAATGATCAGGCCATTGTGATTGACTATAAAACAGGTGAACCGAGAGAAGAAGATCAGGAACAAGTACATACCTACATGCGCATTTTGTTCAGCATGAATTTTATGAAAGTGGAGGGTTTTGTGCTCTATCTGAATACTGGTGAGGTCATTCCTGTAAAAGCTGAAAGATCAAGGAATGCAAAGAATCAATTGGGGTTAGGTATATAGCGCATGAATACTTTTTTACAAGACTTAGCAGAACATGTACAAGCACATCACAAAGTGCTGGATAAAGTGACGCTGGTCTTCCCGAACCGCAGGGCCATTCTCTATTTCCGAAAACACCTGACTAACTTATTGCAACAGCCAGGTTTCGCGCCTGAGATGCTGACCATTGAAGAATTTATTGCACGCTTCTCGCCTTATCAGGTACCTGACAAACTGAAGCTGATCAAGGACTTGCATCTGGTTTATACAACTGTAATGCGCGAGGATGGTAGAGCAGGGGAGGACAAGCTTCAATCTTTTAGCGATTTCTATTTCTGGGGCGAAATGCTGCTGCGTGATTTTGAGGAAGTAGACAAATACATGGTGGAGGCTTCTCAGCTTTTTGTAGACTTGAGCAACCAGAAAGAGATTGAAACCATTTTTGAATTTTTAAGTGAGGAACAAGTTAATTTCCTGAAGGAATTTTGGGGAAATTTTGATGAGCATCCCTCAGCCAATAAAGAACAGTTTTTACGCATATGGAGGTCGTTGGAATCTGTCTATTCCAATTTTTCTGAACAACTTTTAAATCAGGGCTTTGCTTACCAGGGTTTAGTACACCGAAAGGTAGCTGAAGCTTTTATGCGCAATGAGGTTTCTGACATGCAGGAGAAAATGAAAGCGCGGGAACTGATTTTTGCCGGCTTTAATGCGCTCACACTCGCAGAAGAAAAAGTGCTCACACATTTTGTAGAAAACTTTAATGCAAAAGTTTTCTGGGATGCCGATGCTTATTATGTGAACAATAATGCGCAGGAAGCAGGTACATTTTTCAGAGAATATAAAAAGCATAACGTTTTAGGTAAAACATTTCCAGACCAGTTTCCTGCTGGCATTCAGGAAAAAATTACCAACAAGACCTCCATACAAGTGATAGGTGCCGCACAACCCATTGGACAGGTAAAAGTGATGGCACATTTGCTCAAAGAAAATTTACAAAAAGACTGGAAGGCAGAAGAAACCCTCATTGTATTGCCGGATGAAAAAATGCTCTTGCCGGTATTGAACAGTATACCGGAAGAAGTCGGCAAGTTGAATATTACCATGGGCTTTCCATTATCGAGTTCGCCCATGTATAATTTTGTCGAACTACTTTTTGATTTGCAACTTAGTCTGGAAACCGAAGCTTTTCACTTTCGTCCGGTGATGGCACTTTTACAGCACCCTTACTTAGTGGCGATTACCAATGACCAAACCAATACCTTCAGAAAAAATTTAATAAAAGATAACCTGGTTGCCATACCCCTTGATCGACTCACCGATCTGCCACCCATCTGTAAGCAGATTTTTAAGGAAGTAGAGTCAAAAGATATATTGACTTACTTTCAGCAGATTATAGAAGCAGTAGGCTCAGATGCCAGCATCAGTGATCTTGATAAAGAATATGCTTTTCATTACTACTCTTTTATCAACCGCCTGCAACTGATTATTGGTGATGATTTATTGATGCACGAAAACAGAAAGAAAGCCTTAAAATCTTTTCAACGCTTATTCGCACAGCTGGTAAGAGCCGAACGTATTCCTTTTGCCGGAGAGCCTTTGGAAGGTTTGCAGATTATGGGTGTTTTGGAAACCCGTAATCTTGATTATAAGCATGTGATGATTTTATCACTCAATGAAGGTTCTCTACCTTCTGGCAACAGTAAGGGTTCTTACATTCCGCATAATATAAGAAAGGCTTACGGATTACCCACAGCAGCACATCAGGATGCCATGTATGCCTATCTTTTTTACAGGGCCATACAAAGAGCTGAGTCCGTTAATCTTTTTTATAATACGGAAACAGATGTACTGGGTCAGGGCGAGATGAGTCGTTATTTACAACAGCTCATTTTTGAATCCGGGTTGACGATAAAAGAGCAGGTCTTACACAATACCATACAGCCTAAACCCTGGCAGGAAATTCTCATTCACAAGAATGAAGAAATCATGCAACAACTGATCAGACTTACCATGCCTCAGGGTAAACGCATGGGCTTGTCGCCATCTGCCCTAAACACTTACATCGAATGTCAATTACGCTTTTACTTTAGATACGTAGCCAATATTAAAGTAGCCGATGAGATCGAAGAAGATTTAGACAACAGGGTATTAGGAGATTTTCTGCATAAAGTGGTGGAGCGTTTTTATGTCCGCTTACAACAAAAGAAAAAATCAAACCTGGTAGAAGCCAAAGACTTTGATAAGTATGAAGCAGAACTTTTAGTCATTATTGATGAAGTGTTCAGAGAGGCTTACAGCTTGAGTCATAAGAAGGAGGTTGTGTATAAAGGTCAGCGCCTGGTAGTTCGTGAAATAGTGAAGCGCTTTGCAGAAAGAATACTAGAGTTGGATAAAGCCTATGCACCTTTTCACATAGAGGCATTGGAACGTGAAGGTCTTATGTACACAGCACAAATTGACCATGAACCACACGCAATTAACATTACAGGTATTATCGACAGAATTGATAGAAAAGAAGATGTAGTGCGGATTGTCGATTATAAAACAGGTCGTGACGAACTGACTTTTAATACTATTGAAAGTTTGTTTGACAGAGAAGGTAAACGTAATAAGGCTGCTTTTCAGACTTTACTTTATGCACTGTTGTATACTGAATCTTTGAATGACGGGAATTCAGTAAAAGTGGTGCCCGGATTAATCAATCGCAAAAACTTATTCGATAGGTCATTTCAGTTTGGCTTACACATGCAAAAAGAACTGGTGCAAAATGCGCAAGGATTAATGCCTGTCTTTAAAGATCATTTGAAGGAGATGTTGAACGAACTGTTTGATCCCACTATCACTTTTGAACAGACGAAGAACCTGGATTCTTGCAAGTATTGCGATTATAAGTCCTTATGCTACAGGAAATAAAAAAAGAGTACTAAGTACTCTTTTTAAAATTACTGTTCGTTTTCTTGGCTCCGAACCATTTCTTTTTCTTGGCTTCCCCTGTTTTAGGGCGATTCGATCGTTGCTCTCCATTGCGACTTGTTTTCTTAGGACTTTGTCGTTGTGGCTTGGGTGCACGTGAAGTGAATCCATCGCGCACCATAGCGTACGGATTGGACGCAGCCATGGGAATAGGCTTGCCAATCAGTTTCTGAATGTCAGCAATAAATTCCTGTTCTTCGGCATCACAAAAAGAAATTGAGATACCGCTGGCACCTGCTCTTCCGGTTCTGCCTATGCGGTGTACATATGTTTCAGGAATATTAGGGATTTCGTAGTTGATCACGTGTGTTAAATCATCTACATCAATACCACGTGCTGCTATATCGGTAGCCACTAAAACACGAATGGCTGAGGCCTTAAAATTAGTAAGCGCTCTTTGTCTCGCATTTTGTGATTTGTTACCATGAATGGCTTCAGCACTCACACCCGCCTGATTTAATTCTTTCACTACTTTATCCGCTCCGTGTTTGGTGCGTGTAAAGACTAGTGCACGCTTGATAGAAAGCTCCGTCAATACGTGTTGTAATAATTTGCGCTTGTCTTTTTTATCAACTAAGTAAAGTGATTGTGTAATAGTATTGGCTGTTGAAGAAACGGGAGCCACTTCAACCCTTACCGGATTGGTTAAGATCGTGTTGGCTAACTCAGCAATTTCTTTAGGCATGGTAGCTGAAAAGAAAAGTGTTTGACGTTTAGCCGGAATCTTAGCAATGACTTTTTTCACATCATGAATAAAACCCATGTCCAGCATACGATCTGCTTCATCCAACACAAACATTTTCAGTTGATCTAACTTAACAAAACGTTGGTTGATCAAATCCAATAAACGACCAGGAGTTGCAATCAAAATATCAACACCACTGCGCAGGGCATCGGTTTGTGCTTTTTGAGACACGCCACCAAAAATAACCGTGTGTTTGATGCGAAGGAATTTACCATAGGCAGAAAAACTGTCGCCAATCTGAATGGCCAACTCTCTGGTGGGTGTTAGAATTAAGGCTTTAATGCCAGCAGGTCCTTTTTTATAAAGTTCGTCCTGATGCAATAATTGAAGAATGGGTATAGCAAACGCGGCTGTCTTACCTGTTCCGGTTTGGGCGCAGCCCAATAAATCTTTTCTTTCTAAAAGAACAGGAATGGCTTTCTCCTGAATTGGGGTTGGTTTAGTATAACCTTCTGCTTGTAACGCTTTCGCGATGGGTTCTATTAACTGTAATGATGAGAATGACATGTATTATTTTGTTACACGAGGCGCTGTATTAATTTTAATGAAGCCTCTTTAGAAGTCAGCCAAAGAATGAATTTGAATTTTATTATAGGATTATGCTCGCTGACGGTACAAAGATAGGCATTTAAATTGGATTCTCGTGTCTTTAATCCTCCTCCCCCTTGGAGTGGACAGGAGGTTAGCCTGCACGTAGCCGTTGCGGCAAAGGCAGGGCAACAAAAAAGCCCTCCGCAATGCGAAGGGCTTTTGGTAAACAAGGAATAGAGAATTAACCTTTAGCTAATTCAACATTCAAATGAAGCTTCACTTCGTCACTTACCACTACGCCACCTGCTTCTGTTACCGCGCTCCAGTTCAACCCAAAATCTTTACGGTTTACTTTACCGTTAATCTCAAAACCTGCTTTTGTATTTCCCCAAGGATCAACCATAATGCCACCAAACTCAGCAGACAATTCAACTGGCTTTGTTGTGCCACGCATAGTCAAGTCACCCGTTAATTTGTAATCATTACCTGATACTTTCTTGATAGTACCTTTAAAATCAACGGTAGGATACTGGTCAGCAGCAAAGAAATCAGGAGATTTCAAGTGTGCATCGCGATCCGCCTGATTAGTATCAATGCTGTTTACATCAAGGCTAAAGCTTGCTGTTGCGCCATCGAAATCATCAGTAGCACTTTCAATGCTTCCGCTGAATTTTTTGAAGAAACCTGTTACTGTTGCAATAACAAGGTGTTTCACCTTAAACTGTACTTCTGTGTGTGTTGGGTCAATGCCCCATTTTGTAGTAGCCATATCGATCTTTTTTATTTGTTTCAATTACAACACAAAGATCGCATACAGCATTCCCTCCGGCACTTGAACTGGATTAAGATGAGACGGAGATATCTTGAACTAGATTAAGAAACTAGCGTTCCATCAGTCTTCGCCTGATTTTACTCAAAAACTCAGGGGTAATACCCAGGTAAGAGGCTATGTACTTCAGCGGAACGTATTGTTCCAGGCTTGGGTATTTTTTCTGAAAATCGAGATAGCGCTCTTCTGCTGTGGCCGCAATATTCTGCACTATCCTGTTTTGATGGGTAATAAGTGAGTTTTGAAAAATAATGCGGAAATATTTTTCAAAAACAGGAAAGCGCTCGAGTAAATCATCCAAGTCTTTCTTTTTAATGAGCAACACTTCACTATCAGCCAATGCGCGGGTTGAGTAAGCAGAAATGACCTGTTTGGTAAAACTGTTCAAATCGCCAGTCCACCAATTAGGCATGGCAAATTGGATCACATGCTCTTGTGCCTGATCGTTGGTGTAGTAAGTCATCAGACAACCACGCTTTACATAAATAAAATCCTCTGTGATTTTTCCTGCTTTTTCTATGAACTCGCCCTGCTTGAGCTCATGCGTTTGAAGCAGCGATAAGAAATAATTCCCTTCTTCTTTTGAAAGTGTTATGTGTTTTTCTATGGCTTGAAGGATACTCATGAAGCGAATTAACAATTATTTTTTCTTTCCAGCACCATATACTATACGGCAGGGATAAATGCCGGTATGTTCTCCGTGATCAAGTACCTGTTGGCCGTTTACGAAAACATGTTCAACACCAACAGCATAACGATGTGGATCTTCGTACGTTGCCTTATCTTCTATGGTCTTCGGATTAAAGATGGCGATGTCAGCGTAATGCCCAACTTGTAACAGACCTCTTTTGTATAAATTTAAACGGGTCGCGGGTAAGCCTGTCATACGGTGAATCGCTTCCTCTAAGGTGAAAAGCTTTTCTTCGCGTGTGTACTTGCCCAAAACACGTGCAAAAGTTCCATAGGTACGCGGGTGCACCATACCAAAATCTTTAAAGCCTTTTACCTGATTGAGTGAAGCACCATCAGAGCCAAAACTAACATAAGGTAATTGTAACATACGCCTCATATTTTTTTCAGAAATTAAAAAATATACACCTGCGGCTGGCGACTTGTCAACCAGTAAGAGATCGAGTAAAGTTTCATCTGCATCTTTACCATGTATGCGAGCTACTTCGTCCAGTCGCTTACCTCTATATAATTCATTTAATGAATCCAACCTGAACCCTAGTACCATTACATCTTTGGCGTCTGCATTTTTTGATGGAATACCCTTACGCATTTCATCCAGCACTTTTTTTCTAATGCTTGGAGTTCTGAGCTTCTTACGCATTTCTTTTGCACCACCTTCTTGCACCCAGGTGGGTAGTCGAGCCAATAGTGAAGTATTGCTGGCTGCGTATGGATACATATTGGCAGTAATGTTTAATCCCGCCTTTTGTGCACTGTCTATTTTGTCGAGCACCGTGTCAATTTTATTCCAGTTGCGCTCGTGGTTAATTTTTAAGTGGTAAATCTCGGCAGGTATATTGGCTTCGCGTGCAATGCGGAGTGTTTCGTTTAGCGCATCTAAAATAAAATCACTCTCACTGCGCATGTGAGTTATATAAATGCCCTGATAAGCTGAGGCAACTTTAGCCAGTTCTATTAATTCTTCGGTAGGGGCATAGTTGGCTGGCGCATAAATAAGTGAGGTACCTAAACCGAGTGCCCCCGCTTCCATCGCTTCACGCACCAAGGCTTTCATTTCTTCCAGCTCTTCTTTGGTAGCAACACGATTTTCGTATTCCATTACATAATGCCTTACAGTAGTGTGGCCTACGAAGGAGGCAATGTTTGGTGTAACCCCTTTTTTCATCAGCCATTGCATGTAGCCATCGAGTGTTGTCCAGAGACTGTCAACTGGTTCTTGTAAATTTCGTTTTACCGGACCGGGCGACCAGCCTTCGCCAAAGATTTCCAGGGTAACGCCTTGTTTAAGATCAGATAAGGAGCGGCCATCCATCAAGAGGCTTCTGTCGGCCCAACTTAGCATATTGATAAAACCAGGACTAACGACTAAACCTGTAGCGTCAATTTCTTTTTTGCCTTTGGCGGAAGAAAGATCGCCCATAAAAGCAATGGTGTCTTTTATAATACCTATATCGCTTTGCTGTGAGGTGTTGCCGCTGCCATCGTAAACCTGGCCATGCCTGATAATAACATCGTATACTTGTTGTTCACTACAAGAGGTAAGTGTAAACAAAAGACTGAAAAACAGGAGCCACGGTTTCATACCACCATGTTACGAAAAAATGCCAAAGTTTTATGATGGTCTTTTTAAAAAATTAAAAGACGCAGCAAGTCAAGTACAATAAGTGAGAAGCTTCAGTTAAACATTCAATTATTTTGATCAAAAAAAATCCAGCAAGACTAAATCTTACTGGATCTTATTTTGATAGTCAACGTCTAAATGGAGAGATTAATTATTCTCATACCATCAGTAGCTGGTAGCAAGAAGCTCGCAGCTAGCATCTTTGTTACGCGTACCCCAACAACTTCATCATACTCTCGCTGCTTTGTTCAGCTGCGAAAAGCGTAGTGCTTATTTCACCATCTTCATTACGGTCAATCAAAACATGTTTAGGGGCAGGAATCAAACAATGCTGAATGCCACCGTAACCACCTAAGGATTCCTGGTAAGCACCGGTGTGGAAGAAGCCAACATATAATTGCTCTTCATCGTTGCGCATCGGTAAGAAAACTTCACCTGTATGGGCTTCTGAGTTGTAGTAATCCTGACTATCGCAGGTAAGACCACCCATATTTACTTTGTGGTAGGGATCATCCCACTTATTCAAGGCCAGTAAAATATACTTTTGGCTTAGTCCCCAGGCATCTGGTAAATGTGTAATGAAAGAACCATCGATCATGTACCAAAGCTCTTTGTCGTTCTGCAACTTTTCGTTGATGATCTGGTACAACACCGCCCCACTTTCGCCAACGGTATAGCTACCAAATTCTGTATAGATGTGCGGAACAGGTACGTTATTCTTATCACAAATCCATTTAATGTTTTCCACGATCTGCTCGATCATGTACTTGTAATCATATTGGAAAGTGAGAGAAGTCTTGATCGGGAATCCACCACCGATATCAATTGAATCAAGCGTAGGACAAATCTTTTTTAATTCGCAATACTTAAATACAAAGCGGCTTAACTCACTCCAATAGTAGGCAGTGTCTTTAATGCCTGTATTAATGAAGAAGTGAAGAAGTTTCAATTGGGCTTTATCACTCTTTTCAATCTTCTCTTTATAGTAGCTGTTAATGTCGCTGTAGCGGATACCTAAGCGTGAGGTATAAAATTCGAAATTAGGTTCCTCATCAGCAGCTACCCTGATACCTACTTTGTACGGAACATTAACACCGGCCTCATAGTGATCCATCTCAAATAAATTGTCGAGAATAGGAATGCAGTTATGGAAACCATCATTTAACAATTCGGTAATGTACTGCATGTACAAAGGGCGCTTAAAGCCATTGCAGAGCACATACGTGTCTTTGGTCACCTTACCTTTGTTGTAGAGGGAGCGCACAATCGGAATGTCGAAGGAGGAAGATGTTTCCATGTGCACATTCTTATTCTTTAATGCCTCTTCCATCACAAAAGAAAAGTGTGACGATTTAGTGCAATAACAGTAGGTGTAGGTGCCGTTGTATTTGGTTTTTTCAATGGCATTTTGAAAAGTAGCCTGCACATAGCGGATATTTTCGCTGATTCTGGGCAGGTAGGTAAGCTTTAGCGGGGTGCCATATTGTTTTACAATGTCCATTAAGGGAACATCGTTAAACAGCAATTCATGATCACGGACTTTAAACTCCTTTTGTGGAAACTCAAAAGTCTGCTCAATCAGGTCGCGGTAGCTCTTCATTTATGGTATGGATCGATAGTTAGTATGAAAAAGGGCCATTTCGTTGATGAGAATCAGCACATTAGCCTTAAAACCATCCTTCGAATTGGGAAAGAGTGCAAAAATCACATAAAATTGCCATCTTTGCAAGGTCTAGCTAATTATGGTAAACCCTTACAGCAGCCAATTTTCAGTGCCACCCTATACGGGTCTATATGCACTGCCCGACTATTAAGGTCGAGGGGTCTGTTTTGTAATTTTTTCTATCCAGCGGTTTATTAACTATTCAATTACTATTAATTCTATTTTTTGTGAAAGAGATAAAGATCATAGAGGTGAAATCAGAGATCGGTGCAGGCACACGTGGCGCCAGTCTTGGTGTGGAAGCTATGAAAATTGCCAGCCTTGATTTAAAATCTGATTTTTTTAAGCAGTACGATTCTATTGAGGTAGAAAACGTAAACGAAATGCTTTATGATGGTGCAGAGCACGCACACGCTAAATTTATCGATGGCGTAATGATCATGGAGGAACGTGTTTGTCTGGAGGTGTATGAGCAGCTGTTTGATGAGTTCTTCCCCATCATTATGGCGGGTGATCATTCTACTGCTTATGGAACTATTGCAGGCATTAAGAAAACGTATCCTAAAAAACGTCTTGGCGTTATCTGGATTGATGCCCACGCAGATTTACATTCACCCTACACCACGCCATCAGGCAACATGCATGGTATGCCATTGGCCATGGCCTGTGGTTTCGATAACCTGGAATGCAAGGTGAATGATCCGAAGGGAGAAACCATCGAGTATTGGGAACAACTAAAAAATGTAGGTGTTGCTGGGCCAAAGATTTACGCAGAAGATATTGTGTTTATTTCTGTGCGTGATTTTGAAAAACCTGAAAACTACCTGATCAATAAGCACAACATAAGCTTCATTGAGACCGAAGATGTTAAGAAACTCGGTCCTGCTAAAATTGCAGAAAGAGCCTTACAAATGCTCGACCATTGTGATTACATCTATATTTCCTTTGATGTAGACAGCATGGATAGCCGCATCTCTACAGGAACAGGTACACCGGTGCCCAACGGACTTACCGTTGACGAGGCCAAAGTCCTGAACGAAGAGCTGGCCAAGAGTCCTAAAGTATGTGCCTGGGAAATTGTGGAGGTAAATCCTACGCTCGATACTGAAAACCGCATGGCAGAAGGTGCTTTTGAAATAATGGAGGCAACGGCCAAAGCGATTATGGCAAGGCCGGTGATGGCTGAGTAATTTCTTTACAATGTCATTTACTTAAGCTCTAATGACCCTTTCCTTTGGATAGGGAAGGGTGAGGCCCGTTCTTCTTCATTAAACTCTATCCAGTTTAATCGTGTTATCTTATTATCTTTGACGAGATGGATAATACACAAGCCTATTTAAGTCAGTTCTCCATTGTGCTGCTATTTATTATTGGCGGCATAACTTTTCTGTCTATTACTTTTCTGGCCTCCAAACTGTTGCGTCCGCATCGGCCAAATGCAGAGAAACTCTCAAGCTACGAAAGTGGCGAGCAAGCCCTATCATCTGCCTGGCCACAATTCAATATCCGCTTTTACGTAGTCGCCATTTTGTTTCTGCTCTTTGAAGTGGAGCTGATTTTTCTTTTTCCCTGGGCAAGTGTTTTTACGGATAAAGCCTTAATGGAAGTAAGCAATGGAACATGGGCCTGGTTTACCTTGTTTGAAGTACTAACCTTTGTATTGGTATTGGTTGTTGGTCTGGCTTATGCCTGGGCAAAGGGTTATTTTAATTGGACAGGCGATAGAGCACAAGTAAGTGACGTTAAGTCGCCTGTGCCATCACAATTATACGAGCAATTCAATGAGCGATATAAAACCAAATAACTTTGATCAATTCGCGCAAGCAATTGGCGATGAAGTTCCCATTTACAAAGAATCGATTGGCAACGCAGGCGTGATTATTACCAAGCTGGATGATTTACTGAACTGGTCAAGACTGTCATCCATGTTCCCCATGACTTTTGGTTTGGCTTGTTGTGCCATAGAATTTATGAGTACAGGTACCACCCCTTACGACATGGATCGCTTTGGTATGGCACCACGCTCATCACCCCGGCAAGCTGATGTGATGATTATCGCTGGTACAGTAGTTTTTAAAATGGCAGATCGCATCAAGCGCCTATACGAACAGATGGCTGAACCACGCTATGTGATTTCTATGGGCTCTTGTTCAAATTGTGGAGGCCCCTATTGGCAGCACGGTTACCACGTAGTAAAAGGTGTCGATAAAATTATACCGGTGGATGTGTATGTGCCCGGTTGCCCCCCTCGGCCAGAAGCGCTGATTGGCGGTATTATGCAACTGCGGGAGAAGATAAGTAAGGAGAGTTTGATAGCAGATCAGCTAAATAATAAACAGCATGGATGAAATATTAGTTGATGTGCTCACGCCTTTGATAGGACAAACTCCGCTTATCAATAAAACAAGCACACCTTTTTCTATTGAAATCAGTAGCGATAAGATTTTACTTGTCTGCGAAACCCTACACAAGCATCCTTCATGCTATTTCGACATGCTCTCCTGCATCACTGGTCTGGATAACGGTAAAGAGGTTAATACCATGGAAGTGATTTACAATCTCTATTCCATCCCGTTTAATCATCATTTAATGTTGAAGGTAATTTTACCAAGAGAAAAGCCGGAAATAGATTCTGTTATTTCTGTTTGGCGCACAGCCGACTGGCAAGAGCGTGAAGCCTATGATATGTACGGTATTGTTTTTAAAGGTCACCCTGATTTAAGAAGAATATTGATGCCTGCAGATTGGGAAGGTTATCCTTTACGCAAAGACTATGAGACACAAGAAGAATATAAGGGGGTGACTGTTAAATATGAGGAAAGGAATAATAACAATGAACAATAAATTTACGATTTAAGATTGACGAATTACGAATTAAAAAATAAGAATTGTTAAAATACACAGTGTTTCAAAATTTTAATCAATTAATTCGTATTGTTACAGCATCCATTAAACAACAAAATCTAAACTATAATTGTCCGTTGTACACTGTCAATTATCAATTTTGAATTTCGAATCTTGAATTTTGAATCTTAAAAAAACAGATACTGCCCAAAATCTCCTCACTTCCGAACCCGGAAAGTTCAATGAAGGAGAACTGCGTTCAGAGGAGATGATCATCAACCTCGGCCCTCAGCACCCATCAACACACGGTGTGTTGCGTTTGGAAGTATTGTCGGATGGTGAGGTGATCAAAGAAGTGGTGCCGCACATCGGTTACTTACATCGCTGCTTTGAAAAGCATGCAGAGAATCTTCCTTACAACCAGATTATTCCTTTTGTAGACCGCATGGATTATGTGGCCTCTATGAATTCCGAGCATGCTTATGTAATGGGCGTAGAGCGCATGTTGGGCATTACTGAACAAATTCCTAAACGCATTGAGTACATCAGGGTCTTGATGGCGGAACTTAACCGCATTGCCTCACACTTTATTGCCATTGGTACTTACGGAATGGACATTGGTGCTTTTACGCCTTTCTTTTGGGTGATGCGTGATCGTGAACATATTTTGCGCTTGCTTGAATGGGCCAGTGGTTCGCGTTTGCTGTATAACTACATGTGGGTAGGTGGCCTCTTCTACGACTTACCTGTTGGTTTTGAAGATCGTTGTAAAGAGTTTGTTGCCTATCTCAAACCAAAACTGAAAGAACTGGATAGCGTCCTGATTGATAATAAAATTTTTATACAACGCACTGCTAATATTGGTGTATTACCTCGCGACCTGGCAATTAACTATGGTATAACAGGTCCTATGTTGCGTGGCGCTGGCTTGCGTTTTGATTTACGCAGGGTTGATGCCTACTCTGTTTATCCTGAAATTGATTTTGATATCCCGATAGGAGAGGGCAAGATGGGAACCTTGGGTGATTGTTGGGATCGTACCTGGGTGAGAATGCAGGAAGTGTATCAATCGGTAAAGATTATTGAGCAATGCCTGGACAAACTCACCAAAGAACATAAGCGCACGAAAGACTTTGATCCGCAGGCCTTAGTACCGAAGAAGATTCGTCCACAGGCACAAGACTTATATGTGCGTGCAGAAAACCCGAAAGGGGAGTTAGGTTTTTTCTTCAGAACAGATGGAAGAAGCGATGTGCCTTTTCGTTGTAAGGCAAGAGGCGCAAGCTTTGTGAATCTCTCTGTACTGCCGGAGCTAACACGTGGTGTGCTCATCGCAGATTTAATCGCGATAGTAGGCTCCTTGGATGTGGTTATGGGCGAAGTAGATCGCTAAACTGATATTGGTAAATAAATTAGTTTTAGTTTCATCATGAGCTAGTAGCAAGTAGCTCTAAGCCAGCAGCTATAAAAATATGCTTAAAATTCTCACAGCTGAACAAATCAAAGCTTTAGATGCACATACCATACAATATGAGCCTATCACCTCTGTTGATTTAATGGAGCGTGCAGCGCAAGCTTTTGTATCCTGGTTTTGCAGGCAGGTTGACGCAACGCAGACGATAGGAATAATCTGTGGAACAGGTAATAACGGTGGTGATGGTTTAGCCATTGCGCGACTACTCCTGGCTTACAACTACAGAGTAAATATCTGGGTAGTAAGGGGGCAGGCAAAAGAGAGTGCTGATTTTACGGAAAATTATAATCGTATTGCTGCAAAGCTTAAAGTAGTTGAGATTAGAGATGAGGAGGAACTTGACTTCTCAGATCTTGCAGCATGCGATGTGTTGATTGATGCGATTTTTGGCACCGGTTTAACACGAAAAGTTGAAGGCTTATATGAATCAGTCATCAAAAAAATGAACGATACAGCGGCCTATAAAATAGCGGTTGATGTTCCCTCAGGTTTGCAAATAGATAAAGCATCAGCAGGTACAATTTTTAGAGCCAACTTTACGCTAACTTTTCAATTACCCAAACTAGCCTTTCTCTTACCAGAAAATTTTCAGTATGTAGGCAACTGGCAGGCTGTGCGTATTGGCCTCGATAAAAAATTTATTGAAGCAGCACACACAAATTATTTATTGCTGGAGAAAAAAGATAGTAAAGCACTACTAAAGCCAAGAAGCAAGTTTGACCACAAAGGCAACCATGGCAAGGCTTTATTGATAGCCGGAAGCTATGGTAAGATGGGGGCCGCTGTATTGGCTGCGCGTGCCGCCATGCGCACAGGCTTAGGCTTATTAACCACCCATGTACCAGCTGCCGGACTGACTATTGTACAAAACAGTGTACCAGAAAGTATGGCAAGTGTTGATGTGCATGAACATTATTTTGCCACAACGCCTTCATGCGAAGATATGGATGCTGTTGGTGTTGGGCCTGGTATAGGTCTCCATAACGAAAGCAAAGGCGCTTTTGAAAAACTTTTGCAGCAATCTAAAAAGCCTTTGGTGATAGATGCAGATGCCATCACCTTAATGGCCAAGCACCCTTCACTTTTACTTTTGCTTCCTCCTCAATCTATTCTTACACCACATCCCGGGGAGTTCAGACGCCTGGTGGGTGATTGGGCAAACGATTTTGATAGATTAGAAAAGCAAAGGAGTTTTTCAAAACAGATAGGGGCTATTATTGTGCTAAAAGGTGCTCACACCAGCATCACTTCACCTGATGGTAAAGTTTATTTTAATACAACCGGAAATCCGGGCATGGCCACTGCCGGCAGCGGTGATGTATTGACCGGAATGATCATGAGTTTACTGGCGCAAAGCTATAAACCACTGGACGCAGCCATTTTTGGAGTTTTTTTACACGGATTGGCAGGCGATTTGGCAGTCCGTAAAATGGGCGAAATCTCCCTTATTGCTACCGATATTATAGATTTTATACCCCAGGCCTACCACGATTTAAGGTAATTTTGGGGTCAGATTAAACTTTATGACGTTCAATAGCATCTAATAGGCGCTAATTCGCTGTTGAATTAAAAACTTTTGGACATATTTTTGCGTATAGATAACGTATGAAAAGCCTGAATCTTGTATTACTGATTATTTTTTCTTTTGCCATCGCTGCAAAAGCACAGTCAGGGTTTGAGGCTAATTTCAATCAACAAGAACCCCTTACTAAAATCCAGCTTTATCCTAACCCTGCAGCAGAATTTCTGCATGTTAAGTTAGAAGGAATCAAAGTCACCAACCTACAAATAGCTGTTCGCAACATTATTGGTAACGAAATACAAACCGAGATTGATTTTGTAGGTGACGATGAATTTAGACTTCGTGTAAAAGATTACAATACCGGATATTACCTCCTGGCTTTATACGATGAGGCCTCCAACTTCAAAGGCACCTATAAATTCCTGAAGCGTTAAGCACTATATTTTTTTATTGCATTAACTAAGGTATTAACATCCTCCTCTGTTGTATTGAACGAACACATGAATCTGCATTCATTTGTTTTCTCATTCCATACATAAAAGAAAATAGCTTCCTGCACTTTCTCAATAATGGTTGCTGGTAAAATAGCAAATACACCATTGGCATCTACGGGTTGTGTGATTTTAACCGAAGGGATAGCACTCAACTTCGAAGCCAATAGTTTAGCCATATTGTTAGCATGAGTTGCATTTCTTTTCCAGAGCTCAGTACTTAATAAGGCATTGAACTGCGTGCTTATAAAACGCATTTTAGAATGAAGTTGCATGCCTTGTTTACGTTGGTATGAAAAATCTGCTGCTAGCGAAGTGTTAAAGAAGACAACCGCTTCACCGATCATCATGCCATTTTTAGTGCCGCCAAAAGAAAGTACGTCTACACCAGCATCGCGTGTAAAGCTTTTAAAGTCTGTACCTAAACTTACCGCTGCATTGGCAATTCTCGAACCATCCATATGCAAATACATCTTGTATTTTTTTGCAAGTGTCGACAGTGCTTTGAGCTCTTCAATAGTATAAACAGTTCCATATTCAGTAGACTGCGAGATGGAAATCACCTTGGCCTGAGGATGGTGCTGATCATGAACACGGATAATTCTTTCTTCAACAGCGGCTGGTGTAAGCTTGCCGTTTGGAGCAGGCACACCAATAATTTTACAGCCGAGAAATTTTTCAGGTGCTGTTGATTCATCAACATTAATGTGGGCCAATTCAGGTGCAATAATCGAATTGAAACTTTTGGTCATGGCACTTAAGCCCAATACATTAGCCCCTGTACCATTGTAAACGAAAAACACTTCAATGTCTTCCCCAAAATGCTGCTTGAATTTTTTTGTCGCTTCTTGAGTGTAGGGATCATTGCCATAAGAGCCAACATGTTCCTGGTTAGCATTTTCTATGGCTTGTAAAATTTCAGGATGTATACCTGAGTAATTATCGCTTGCAAAGGCTCTCATATTACGAAATATTGAGCGCTCAAGTTTATAAATTTCACTGACTTTACCGCTGTTAATTTTATTTGTGGTTGGATATTATTTTATCACCTCCAATGATTGATTGGATTCTTTAATTCTAGTTAACGACAAGGTTTGCCTCAATTTCATTTTTAGTACCTTCGTATTATGCCGCATGGTGGATTTGTTTATATGATGGGTGGCAATAATGGTTCTACTATTTACACCGGAGTAACCTCCGATTTGGTATCCAGAGTTATCGAACATAGGGATAAATTGTACCCTGATAGTTTTACGGCTAAGTATAATTGTACGAAGTTATTGTATTACGAAACCTTCGATCATATTGAAAGCGCCATTGCTGAAGAAAAGCGAATTAAAGGGGGGTAGTAGAAGAACAAAGGAATCACTTATTTCTAACATGAATCCAGAATGGAAAGATTTGTGGGATGATATTAAGTATTGGTGAACTATTTTATTTGTGTAAGCTACAACGCTAGAACAAATCCATAAACCCACGTCATTGCGAGGCTTTGCAGTAGGTTTGTGTTGAGGAAGCCGAAGCAATCTAGCTAAATATTAAACATCTAATTTATAGATTGCTTCGAAGTCCATCGCTCATGCCCGCGCATACTTCTCGCAATGACGCGTTTTTGTTATTGTATGCACTTTAATAATTGTAAGCGACACTGTCAACCCTCAGCAGTATATTAATTCCTCCTGATCTCAAACTCCACACGCCTGTTTAACTTACGTGCCTCATCATCCAGCTCCTCTACAATTGGTTTGGCACTACCATAACCATGGGCATCAATACGATTGGTATCAATTTTAAAAGTGTAGGTAAGATAAGCCTTTATCGCATCAGCCCTGGCCTGCGATAAACGTAAATTTGATTCTTCCTTGCCTTGCGAATCGGTATGACCTGAAATGAACAACTTAAACGTAGGGTGATCAATCAGAAAATTAGCAAGACGGTCTAAATCATTGTGCATAGCCGGTAAAATATCGGCTTTACCATTTTCAAACTCCAATTGATCAAAGGCAATTTTACTTTCAATGGGTTCTGCTTCCTTATTAATCTCCATATCTCCATCCAGGTAAAAGAATTCTTCAATGCGGAAAAAATCATCACCCTGAATAATCAGCAGATAGTTACGTTTATTGATCAGGCTAAAATCGAAACTTCCGTCTTCCCTGATAAATTGTGGTGCCACCTCAACACCTTTATCCAAATCAATAATCGAGACAATGCCTTTCATTGGCTTACCTGTGGTTTTACTTTTTAAATTACCTTTTAAGGTAACCACCGCCTCAGGTTGTGCTTCCATGGGCACAGGAAATGAATGGAGGTCAAGATTTTGTAGGTCTACAGTATCAGCCCGTGCATAATATAAATGACTTGACTCGGTATCAATGGTGAAATAGTACTCGCTACCTTCACCGTTAACCAAAGGCCCCGTGTTCTTGGGTTCTGTCCAAACATTTCCTTTTCTATAAGATTTATAAATATCAAACTCCCCAAAGTTTAAAGGGTGTCCGTCAGAACTAAAGTAAAGAACATTAAAACGATGGTGGAAAAATGGGCTGACTTCATTACCTCTGGTGTTGATCACGGGGCCAAGATTTTTAGCCGCAGTCCAGGTCCCTGTTTCATCTTTAGTTGTGTAGTAGATATCAGAAAGTCCGAATCCACCTAGTCTGTCGGATGCAAAAAACAATGTGTCGCCCGTATGCGAAAGTGAGGGGTGTGAGTCCCAAAAAACAGAATTGATAGTAGGCCCCAGGTTGCGAATATTACCCCAGGTACTATCAGCCTGCATGTCTGCAAGTAAGATATCACAATTGCCAAGTACACCTGGTGCATTGCAGCGTGAGAAAAATAGATGCTTTCCATCTTTACTCAGGCAGGCAGAGCCTTCATTGTAACCTGTATTAACATTTTTAAATTCTTCAGGCCATTGCCATTCACCATTTTGTTTAAGCGAGTAGAAGATGTCTTCATTCACGATTTTCTCCATACCCGTTCTCATCGAGTTACGTTTTGAAGTGAATAGTAAAACATCATCACGATTGCCAATGGTTGGGCCATAGTCAGCGGCACTGGGCGAGTTAATGAGTGGCCCCATATTTACTAATACACCGTGGGGTGGTTGTAAAGTGTCAATCTCTTTTCTGTAGTTTACCAGCTCATAATAATAGTTGAGCGGCACATAGTTTTCACGCTGATTTTTACTCAGAGAATCGTATTCAGCTTGTATTTTTTTTATGTTCGTTTCTTTTGGATGATGCTTTAAAATGATTTTGTATAACAAAATGGCCTCACCCTTAGGCCCGAATTGTTGCGATAGTTTGGCAAGCTCCCACAACATAGAGGTGTTGCGATGGAAATTTTCTATGCCAAAGTTTTTAACATATTCTTTGGTAAGTTGATAAAGTCCGGCATCAGTGCGAGGATAATCGTCAAGGGCTCGCAGTTTTTTAGCATCAAAATAGTACTTGATCTTGTTCAGATTGGGAAAATCAAAGATGTCAGATTGGCTGTAAACTGTCAGGCTATCGCTAAGCTGGATAATGCCACCTTTTTTAAAGGATGTTTTCTTCTTCTGCGCCTCGGTAATAGGAGGTGACAAAAGGTAAAACACTGCAAGTGAGACTAAAAAGTGGGCTTTCACTCCTTGTTGAGTTGGTAAAAAATGGCCTTCCCTATAAAGTTGATATAATTTCCCTTCTTTTACAAACCCATTGGCATTACTATTGTCCTACAAGACCGACTTTACGTTTTAATACATTAACAGACTAATATTGCCATTTTGGCATCCTATATACATGTTCAGAAATAAGCCAATACAATTAGTTCAAGAAGAAAATGACGACCTCATCCAGATGATCAATCCTGAACAGGAGACTGATCTGAAAGCAGAAGATCTGCCTGAGGAGCTCGCCATTCTTCCTATAAAAAACACAGTCCTTTTTCCGGGTGTGGTTATCCCGATTACGGTAGGTCGCCAGAAATCCATTAAGTTAGTGAAGAAGGCTTATCAGGGAAATCGTATTATTGGTGTACTTCCACAAAAAAATGCTCAGCAGGAAGAGCCAACCATTGACGATATTTATCGCATAGGTACTGTTGCCCGTATTATAAAAATGCTGGTATTACCTGATGGAAATACAACCATTATTATTCAGGGTAAGAATCGTTTTTCTATCAAGGAATTTGTTCAGGAAGAACCATATCTGACGGCACGTATCGAATTGTTAGCCGAATCAAAAGCTAATTTGAATAGTCGTGAAGCAAAAGCGATTGTACAATCGTTAAAAGAAGCGGCATTAAAAATCCTGAAACTAAACCCTGAGATTCCACAGGAAGCACAAGTGGCGCTGGATAATATTCAGAGCATGTCTTTCCTGATTAATTTTTTATCATCAAACCTTAATGTAGACGTTTCTGATAAGCAGAAGATTTTAGAAACGCCTAATATCATCGATCGGGGCACCTTGCTATTGCAATACATGTCGCGCGAAATTCAGATGCTGGAAATTAAAAGTGAAATTCAGAAGAAAGTACACACAGACATTGATCAGCAGCAGCGTGATTATTATTTAAGGCAACAGATCCGTGTGTTGCAAGACGAGTTGGGTTTTGATGGGCCGGATAAAGAAATAGAAGCGCTGCGAAAAAGAGGCGAAACAAAAAAATGGCCGGCAGATGCACAAAAACAATTTAATAAAGAACTAGATAAACTTGGTCGTGTAAATCCGCAGGCAGCAGAATTTCCTGTAGGCATGAACTATGTTGAGTTTATGCTTGACTTACCCTGGCAAGAATATACTGAAGATGATTTTGATCTGAAGAAGGCTAAGAAAATCTTAGATCAGGATCATGCAGGTTTGGAAAAAGTGAAAACAAGAATTCTGGAGTATCTCGCAGTGCTTAAATTAAAGCGCGATATGAAAGGCCCTATCTTGTGTTTATACGGTCCTCCGGGTGTTGGAAAAACTTCATTGGGTAAATCCATTGCCAAGGCACTTAACAGAAAATATGTGCGCATGTCCTTAGGTGGTGTGCACGATGAAGCAGAGATACGCGGACATCGCAAGACTTATGTTGGGGCGATGCCGGGCAAGGTTTTACAGAATATTAAAAAATCGCAGTCCTCTAATCCTGTCTTTATTTTAGATGAGATTGATAAGCTTCGTGCTGATTTCAGAGGCGATCCCTCTTCAGCTATGTTGGAGGTTTTAGACCCTGAACAGAACAATGCTTTTGTAGATAACTACCTGGAAGTTGATTATGATTTATCGAAAGTGCTGTTTATCGCTACTGCTAATTCTTTAGATACTATACAACCTGCTTTGCGTGATCGTATGGAGATCATTGAAATTACAGGATACACCAGGGAGGAAAAGGTTGACATTGCTATAAAGCACCTAGTACCTAAGCAACTAAAAGAACATGGTCTTACGCCTAAGGATGTCAAGTTTTCCAAAGAAGCTGTTGAAAAAATTATTGAGAGTTATACACGTGAGTCTGGCGTGCGCACCTTAGAGAGAAAAATTGGTACGATGGTGCGCAACGTTGCCAAGGCGGTGGCTATGGAAGAGGAGTACGACAAAGAAATTACTTCCGACACAGTCCGTAAAGTACTGGGTGCCGAAATATTTGATGATGAATTGTATCAGGGAAATGAGGTGGCTGGTGTAGTAACTGGTTTGGCCTGGACTCAAGTAGGAGGAGAGATATTATTTGTAGAATCAAGCTTGAACAGAGGTAAAGGTGCCTTAACTATTTCAGGTCAGTTAGGTGATGTGATGAAGGAGTCTGCTATGGCGGCTTTATCGTATCTCAAGTCTAATGCAGATGATTTAAATATTGATCATCGACTTTTCCAGCAATATGATTTGCACATCCACGTACCTGCTGGTGCTGTGCCTAAAGATGGGCCCTCTGCAGGTATTACAATGCTCACTTCACTGGCCTCAATTTTCACACAACGTAAGGTTAAACAAAATTTGGCTATGACAGGCGAAATTACCTTGCGCGGTAAAGTGCTTCCGGTTGGAGGTATAAAAGAAAAGATTCTGGCAGCCAAGCGAAGTGGCATAAAAGAGATTATCCTAAGTGAAAAGAATAAACGAGATATTGATGAAATTGAGAAGCATTATATCAAAGGCTTGAAATTTCACTTTGTGGCAAATGTGGCGGAGGTTTTAAAAATTGCCTTATTGAAAGATAAGGTTGAGAAACCTATGCAATTCGTATTTGCAGAAAAGCAACCTGCTTAAAAGCATTCATCATTGTTGTGTATGATTCATTAAAGCGGCATTTTTACCACAACAATAGTATGAAAAGTAGTTTTGCATGCACATATCAGAAACAGGCAGTGTTCATTGCCTGTTTCTTGTTTTTTAACGCTTGGGTGCAAGGTCAAAGCGCGTATACATTCTTAAATGTACCTCCCTCAGCAAGGTTGGCGGCCTTAGGCGGTGTTAACGTTTCTTTAGCCGACAGAGATGTTAACCTTTTCAGTGCAAATCCTTCTTTATCCGGTGATACACTTGACGGTTTTGTCTCCGCCAATTATCAATTTTATTTGGCAGATATTGGTCAGTCTAATTTTGCTTATCAACATCAGTTCAAAAAAATAGGAAGCCTGAGTTTCGGTGTGCAACACTTTTCATATGGCACCTTAGACAGCTACGATCCCGCGGGCCTGCCCTTAGGTACCTTTAATTCGGGTGAAACAGCTTTACTAGTGGGTAAACATTTTTCAGCTAGCGCTTTTAGATTTGGAGCAACAGTTAAAACAGTTTTTTCTAATCTGGCTGGCTTTCGTTCTAGCGCCCTGGCGCTCGATTTAGGTGGTCTCTTTGTACATCCTCAACAAAAATTATCCATTGGCCTGGCCATTAAAAATATTGGGTTCAGTCTTACAGATTATACAGAAAACAGTAGTTCACAGTTACCTTTCGATGTTCAGCTTGGCACTACCTTTAAACCTGAGCACATGCCTTTTCGCTTTTCGATCACGGCTTTTGACCTGACTGATTACGATGTTTTCGAAAATGAAGAGGATAAACCGGGCACCATCGATAAGGTTGTGCGGCATTTGAATGTGGGAACAGAATTATTGTTGAGTAAAAACGTAAATATCCTACTGGCTTATAACTTTCGTAGAAGGCAAGAGTTAAAGGTAGAGGAGATTGGTGGTGGAGCTGGGTTGTCCCTGGGTTTGTCCATTCAGATTAAAACACTTGAGTTAGTGTTGAGCCGTGTTGGATATGGTCCAAGACAAGCAAGCTATGGCTTTACACTGAATAGTGATTTAAAAAAGATTATACGTAAACGCGAAAAGATATGATAGAGAGTAATTACTTAACACCACAGCAGATTGTGGCAGAGCTCGATAAGTATATTGTTGGTCAGCATGAAGCCAAGCGTAATGTGGCTATTGCTTTGCGCAACCGTTGGAGGCGCATGCATGTAAAAGGAGACATGCGCAACGAAATTATTCCGAATAACATTCTAATGATAGGCGCCACGGGTGTTGGAAAAACAGAAATTGCCCGTAGACTGGCTAAAATTGCAGATGCACCATTTGTAAAAGTGGAGGCCTCGAAGTTTACTGAAGTTGGCTATGTGGGTCGCGATGTGGAGAGCATGGTACGCGATTTGGTAGAACAGTCTGTGAACATGGTAAAGGCCAGAAAAAAAGAAGAAGTAAAAGAAAAGGCAAATCAGGCAGTAGAAGAATTAATTCTTGATGCCTTAATTCCTCCTTTGAAATCACAATCAGTCAGACCTACCGGATTCAGTAACTCTGATGACACACCCACCAGTGATGCAGAGCTAAATGAACGCACCCGTAATCTTTTCCGCGATAAAATCAGGAATGGTGAAGTGGAAGAGCGCAAAATTGAGATTAACATGAAGGGCAGCAGTGGCTCAAATGTAGGTATGATTGGCGCAGGCATGATGGATGAAGCCTCTATGATGAACCTTCAGGAAATGTTGAGTGGCATGATGCCTAAGAAAAGTAAAAAGAGGAAGGTGACGGTGGCAGAAGCAAGACGAATTTTGTTTGAGGAAGAAGTATCAAAGCTCATTGATATGGATGAAGTTAAAGAGGAGGCCATACGCAGAGCAGAAGATGCCGGTATTATTTTTATAGATGAGATTGATAAAATTGCTTCCTCGCATGGTAAGGGTGGAGGTCCGGATGTAAGCAGGGAAGGCGTTCAACGCGACTTATTGCCTATTGTTGAGGGAACGACAGTAAACACAAAGCATGGTGTTATTAAAACTGACCACGTACTTTTTGTAGCAGCCGGGGCTTTTCATGTGTCTAAGCCTTCTGATCTAATTCCTGAATTACAAGGTCGTTTTCCAATTCGGGTAGAACTGACTAACCTGACGAAAGAAGATTTTATCCATATTCTAAAAGATCCGCGCAACGCCCTCACTAAGCAATACCAGGCCTTGTTTGAAGCTGAAGGAGTTAGAATTGAGTTTGGCGATGATGCTGTTGAAGAAATCGCTAGCACAGCCTTTACTATTAATGCTGAGGTAGAAAATATTGGTGCCAGACGCTTGCATACTGTAATGAGTCGTTTGTTAAACGAGTTTTTATTTGATGTACCCGATAAGATTGGCGCCAATGCTCAAATCCTTGTTAATGCACAAATGGTAAAGGACAGATTGAGTTCTTTGGTGAAAAATCGTGATCTTAGCGAATATATACTGTAATGAAATTACTCTTGCCCCTTTTTTTATTCAGTAGTTTGCTGCTTCATGCGCAAACGGATGTGGATATTACCATGGAGCTTGACGAAGACACTGTAGGACGGAAGAGAAAACAACTTCATGATTCCATCCGCAGCAAATTTATTCGTGCCTATCCCGATCACTTTTTTATTTGGCCAGTTATTAAGCAACGCTCATTGCAGGTAGAAGCAAGAAGTTTAGTGGATGACAATAGATTAGTCACCTTCAAGCCCAATAACTCAGTAAGTATGGGGGTAGGCTTTTATCTTTTTGAAGTGGCTTTTGAATTAACAAAGGCAGTGCCGATTAATGAACAAAGCATAGCGCGTTTTGGAAAAACTGATGCCTCTGATTTTCAGTTAAATGCCTTGGGCAAGTACTGGGGCTTTGATATTTACAGACAAAAGTATCAGGGTTTTTATTTAGAAGATTCTTTCACACCTGTGTTGCGGGATCAGCCCTTTCCGCAACGGGCAGATATTGCCACTCGAAACTTTGGGGTGGCCGGCATTTATACTTTTAACCGCGACAAGTTTTCATTTCGTTCTTCCTATAATTATGCGGAGCATCAATTATACAGCAGGGGATCATGGTTTGTTACGGGTACTATTAATTCCTTCCGAATGGATGGAGATTCAGTGATTCTTTCCATCGATAACCGGGATCGCTTCAGCAACAATGCAGATTTTATTTCTTTACGTTACACAACATTGGGTGTTGCTCCAGGCTATTCCCATAATTTTGTCTACAAAAATTTCTTCCTGAATCTAACATTTGGTCTGGGCCCTGCGCATAACTGGACTTATCTGAAAAGAAGTGACGGCAGTGAGCGATATAATGTTTCCATTAACAGCATATCCGTTTTACGCATAGGCCTGGGTTATAACAACGATCGCTTTTTTGCAGGTATGGGTTTTGTTAGCCAATCAAGAAACCTGAAAATTGAAGATATGCGTGTTTCAAACTCTACAGGTTTCTTTAAAATAGTAGCAGGTTGGCGCTTTAAAGAGTTTGGTATTCTGAAAAAACGCGCTGTTGATTTTATTCCGTTTAAAATATGATTAGCTAATGTGCTGATTGGTTGATGTGCTGATTTGTTAATATGTTTATTCGTTGATTGATTTGATGATTTGAAGATTTGAGAATAAACAATACACCTTACAAAAGCGCTAAGTTGTTTTTGTACGAAAAATCGATTGAAATAACTCTTAGATCAATTTATTTATTCTTTTTATAGGTTTGAATTTTTTATGCTCTCTTACAGCATGCTCAGACAAGGCATTATGCTATCTTTGGTCTGGCAGAGTATGTGCGGATAGCATACAGCCTTGAATGAGCATGCGAGGCCTCGCGGCCTTAGAGCGAAAACTCAATTACTCTCATATCTCAAATTATTTCAAGATGTTATTGACAAGTACATTATGAACTGTGCTTGGGTATTTTTGCTTTATTTTATCTATACCTGCTTTGTAAATTTTATATTAGTGGTGAACTCTTTTTTGATTACTTCCTACTTTTCGGATAATCATAAAACAATAAGGTCTCCTCCTTCATTTCCAGCTCATTCCATGAATTGATGTTCAGTTGAAAAGCAGCTACACCACAAGTCGGCACATTGTCGATAGCTAATGCTGTTAACTCATCAATAAACTCCGTCAGGCCCGGGTTGTGCCCTACCAGCATAACGACATGGCAGTTATCTTTTACCTGTTTTAAGGTATGAAGTATTTTCTCCGGTGAAGCATGATACAGATCAGGCAGCGTCTTAATTTTATGCTCATCATAATTAAGCACTTTAGCCATTTCCTTAGCTGTTGATAAGGCGCGCGCAGCAGGGCTGGTCAAGAGTAAATCCAGCACCACCCGCTTTTCCTTTAAGCGTTTAGCCATAGTTGGCGCATCACGTTTACCGCGGGCATTCAAGGGTCTTGAAAAATCATCGAGCAGGGGATCATCCCAACTGGATTTAGCATGACGAACCAGATACAGCGTTTTCATGCCTTAAATTACAAAAAAAGTCAGGCTGTGGTTGAGCAAAAACAAGCTTGTATATTTGCAGCAATGTCAGGTATCAAGAAATTTATTCGTCCCATTCGTTATACCCTGGTTTATTGGCTGGTGCGTTTTTTAATGGCCATTTCAAATGCCTTACCACGCAAAACATGGTTACAGGTATGCGGTGCTTTGGGGGGGCTGGCTTATTATGTTGCAGGGCATACAAGAAAACTCATGCATACACACATCCATATTGCTTTTCCTGAACTAAAAGATGATGAGGTGAAAAGACTAGCCAGAAGGAATTTTATCATGCTTGGTAAAAATACCGGTGAAATATTACGGGCCTCCAGTGTACGCACTTTGGAAGACATGGAGAAGTTTTTGGTAATTCACGACTACGAAAATTTCGAAGCAGCAAGAGCACAAAACAAGGGTGTTATTTTTCTTACCTGTCATATTGGAGCTTTCGATTTACAAGTAACCTACATGTCTTTGAAAGGTTTGAGGCCTTTAATTATAGGTACACCACTAAAGGATCCGCGTTTAAATGATTTGTTGTGGAGGCAACGCAACGCCCACGGTGCTATAGCAGTAGAAAGGGGTAAGGAAATGTTTCGTTTGTTAAAAGAATTAAAGTCAGGAGGATCGCTTGCTATTCTGATTGATCAGGACACTAAAGTTAAGAGCAGATTTGTTAACTTCTTTGGCCGCCCGGCAGCAACCCCGGTAGGAGCAGCCACATTTGCCATAAAAACAGGTGCTGTTATAGTGCCTACTTTTATTCATTTAGGTGAAGATGGCATGCAACATATGCGCTTCATGCCGGCCATTGAAACAACCATTTCGGGTGATGAAGAAAAAGACCTGGTAGAAAACACTCAACGGTATACCGATTTCATAGAAGCACAGGTGCGAAAGCATCCGGATCAATGGGTATGGATGCATGAACGCTGGAAGACTCAGCCTGGTCAGGAAATCAGGTAACTAATAGCGATCAATGCAGCTAGTCTTGTTTGCCTATGTGCGTAGGTCAAACCAGTTCCTGAGCAGCAGATCAATGGTGTGCTTAATAAAAATATAGTTCATGATGGGTTAAAAGTAGACCTGTAAAATTTTTACAGCCACCATCCATCAAATCATTTTGCATATAACTGTTTAATGGAGTAGATTTAGTCTTTACTCGGTATAACCAATTATGTGAGATGAAGCTTTATTTACCCCGCTTAATAATCTCGTGTATACTATTTTCAGTTACAGAATCTTTTTTTCATACATCTTTATCAGCTCAAACTATTAAGTTCAAACACCTTTCGCTTCAGGAAGGTCTTTCCCAGCTCAGGGTCAACTGTATATTTCAGGATAAACAAGGCCTGATGTGGTTCGGAACACAGGACGGTTTAAATTATTACGATGGTTATACATTCAGATCTTATCGCCATGATCCTTCTGATTCAACCAGCATATCAAATAATATAGTTCTCTCAATCTATGAAGATAGAAAGGGGCGTTTTTGGATAGGTACCCGTTATGGAGGTTTAAATCTTTTTGATCCTAAAACTGAAACCTTCAAGGCTTACAAATACGATCCTAACAATCCACGATCACTTTCCAATAATATGATTAACGCTTTATGGGAAGATCACAACGGTATGCTACTGGTTGGTGCAGATTATGGTGGGCTCAATATTTTTAATCCTGAAACTGAAACTTTTGAACGTCATACTTTTGACCTACAAAATTCAAATTCAGTTTCGAACGAAAGAATTCTATCTATTTATGAAGACAGTAAGAAAAGGATTTGGGTAGGCACTTATGGAGGTTTGAATATTTTTGATCCCATAAAGAAAACTTTTAAGCGTTTTTTGCATAATTCTGCTAATGTAAATTCTTTATCAAATGATTGGATTTATCATGTACGCGAAAGCGCTGATAAGAAAATATGGGTAGCCACCTACCATGGTCTTAATTTGTTCGATGAAACCACTCAAACATTTAAGCGCTTTGCCACTGATGGATTAACAGGAAGTAATTGGTTTAACTGTATCCATGTAAATGCCGATGGCAAACTGTGGTTAGGCTCAAACTCCACAGGTCTAAAAATTTTCGATCCTGTAACTGCTAAATTGGAGAGCCTCATCAATGATCCGAATGACTTAAGTACTTTGTCAAGCAACTGGATTCAAGCTATTTATGAAGATCGAAGTGGGCGTGTATGGATAGGCACACAAAATGGTATTGATATTTATGATCAGCAAGACAAGCGATTTACGGTTTACAAAAATGATCCATCGGATGTAAGTTCTCTTTCCAATAATACTGTAATGTCAGTTTATCAGGATAAGGTAGGTAGAATTTGGGTGGGTACCTGGGATGGACTAAACCTGTTTAATGAAAGCGAGGGCGCTTTTAAACGGTACAATATAAATCCTAAAAGTACATTAGCTGCTGAGAGTAATTGCATTTTTGCCATTTATCAAGATGGCAGCGATCAATTATGGGTAGGTACCAATGAAGGAGGCCTTTATCAGTTTAATCCTTCAAATAATACATTTAAGCACTACAGGCATAATCCTTCCGACAACTCCTCCTTGTCAGTAAATCTTGTTACATCTTTTTATGAAGAAAATGAAAATACATTATGGCTGGGTACTTTCGGTGGCGGCATTAGTATTTTCAATCAACTAACCCAAAGTTTTAAGCACTATCAACATGATCCAACAGATCAAACTTCCTTGTCTCATAATATTGTTCGAACCATCTATCGCAGTAATAGTGGACAACTTTGGATAGGCACACAAGGTGGCGGTTTAAACCTTTTCAATCCTGAAACAAAATCTTTCAAGCAATTTAAAAATAATCCTGAAGACAGTACTTCTTTGTCAAGCAATACTGTTCGCTCAATTTATGAGGATCGTCAGGGAAGATTATGGATTGGTACAGGAAATGGTTTAAATCTTTTCGATAAGGATAAGCAAAGCTTTAAAGTAATTTACGAAAAAGACGGCTTGCCCAATAATGCCGTTGTTTCAATTCAGGAAGATGAAACAGGTCGGCTATGGTTATTTACACTTCGGGGCCTTTGCAGATTTACGCCTGCCAGCCAAGAGGAAATGCAAAAAGGCAATTGGGGCAGTTTTCGAAATTACGATCAAACAGATGGATTGCCAGGCACAGAGCTGGATGTGAGTTTTAAAGCAAAAGATGGCACAATTTATTTTGGAGGTTCAAATGGTTTTGCTGTATTCCATCCTGATGCCATGCAAGACAATGATTATGTACCACCTGTTATTTTAAGCGGACTTGAAATACTTAATAGGCGTGTGCTTCCCAATAAAGAAGTTAACGGATTTACGCTGCCATTGTCTATTTCGCAGGCAGAAGAACTTACTCTAACTCAGAATGAATCAGTTTTTACGATAGAGTTTGCTGCCCTGTCTTACTTTCAGGCAGAGAAAAATGAATATGCCTATAAACTTGAGGGCTTTGATAAAGATTGGAATTATACTGATGCCAAAAGAAGATTCGCTACCTATACTAATTTAGATCCAGGTACTTACATTTTCCATGTTAAGGCAGCTAATAATGACGGAATTTGGAATAATGAAGGTCGCACACTAAGAATTATTGTCACTCCACCTTGGTGGGAGACCTGGTGGTTTGAATTAATCATCATAGTTAGTGTTTTTGGCGTGATTGCACTGATTTATTTTATCCGCACCGAAAATATAAGAAGAACTAATAAAGCACTGGCCTCTATTGTTGATCAAAAAACGAAAGAACTTAAAAAAGCAAATCATGCGCTGGCTGAACAAGGTGCTGAGTTAGCTGCACAAAATGAAAAACTAAAACAAAGCAAAGAGGAAATTGCCGCACAACGCGACTTGGTTTCCCAACAAAACATTATTTTATCTACACAGCGGGAAGAACTTGCCTCTCAGAATCAAGAGTTAAATAATCTCAACATAGAAAAAAATAATCTCATCGGTATAGTGGCACATGATCTAAAAACACCATTGAACCAGATTAAAGGTCTGATTAGTCTGATGAATGACACACCGAATGTAACGGCCGATCAGCATGCAGAATATATTAAGATGATTAACGATAGTGCAAAGCGGCTGACTTTAATGATTGATAAAATTTTAAATGTTGAGGCGATTGAAGCTAAACAACATAATTTAAATCTTGAGGTTATTAATTTTGCCGATATAGTGCGATCTGTCATTAATCGAACAACGATAGAGGCAAAACTGAAACAAATTCAATTTAAAGAATCTATACCTGATGAAGTATTGATTTATGTTGACCGGAGCTATGTAGATCAGGTAATTGAAAACCTCTTGTCGAATGCAATTAAGTTCTCACCTAACCACAAAAATGTTTATGTGAGTATGAATGTAGCCAATGATATAGCCGTATGTGAGATAAAAGATGAGGGGCCTGGCTTGCATGAAAATGATAAACAAAAATTATTTAAAAAGTACCAAAGACTTAGTGCAACACCTACCGGTAATGAATCCTCTACCGGTTTGGGCTTATCCATTGTTAAAAAATTTGTCGATGTTATGAATGGCAAAATCTGGTGTGAGAGCGAAATGGGTAAAGGAGCAAGCTTTTTTGTACAATTTAGTATAGTAAAAAAACATGGTCTTTGATTTAAACAAGTCTTTAGAAATCTTAGAACGAACCCCAGCGGTATTGGAAACAATGCTGCTCAATCTTTCTGACGAATGGATTTACAGCAATGAAGGTGAACAAAGCTGGTGCGCATATGATGTTATCGGTCATTTGATCCATGGTGAAAAAACCGATTGGATTCCGCGCATGGAAATAATATTAGCACAAAATCCGGGAAGCCAGTTTGAACCCTTCGATCGCTTTGCACAGTTTAAAAACAGTGAGGGAAAATCATTACAGCAATTGCTGGAGGAGTTTAAATTGTTGCGTAAGCACAACCTCAATGTATTGCGAAATAAAAATCTTACAGATAGACATTTTTCACTTAAAGGAAAACATCCTGGATTGGGTACAGTTACTTTAGCACAACTCCTTGCTACGTGGGTTGTGCATGATTTGACCCACATAACACAAATAAGCAGGGTAATGGCTAAACAATATAAAAATGAAGTCGGGCCTTGGATCGACTATCTTGGCATATTAAAATAGCCTGTGTAGCTGCTGACATAGGGTTGACAAAGCTTATCCTTTCTTTGCTGTAAACAATTATATGGAAAAAGAAACGAGAGA
>VFQM010000606.1_pt1 | contig 38279 bp, 39 predicted proteins | sample 3512391 | NCBI WGS metagenome assembly VFQM01 (sample SAMN10412369, study PRJNA504923) | tailings metagenome | isolation source: Replicate 1 from Balatoc abandoned mine | place: Philippines
GACGCCTCGACGGCGTTCAGACTCTACCGTGCTGGTCTGGTCTGAACATACAAGCCCGGCGCGGCGGCGCGGCTCGCCCGCGGCCCCGCATCGCCCGCCGCACGACAGTGAAGGGCCCCTGCGCTAAATTCGGCGCATGCCTGTGACTCCTTTCCTGCGCGCCCTGGCCATGGCCGTTGGCGTGCTGTGCGCGGGCGGCGCGCGCGCCGAGGTGCCGCCGCCCTCGCCCGAAGACGCCTGGGTGGTGCAGGCGCGCGAGGCGCTGCGCGGCCGGGACGCCGCCCGCCTGGACACCCTGCGCGACCAGCTCCTGGCGCGCCGCCACCCGCTGGCGGCCTGGGCCGACTACTGGTCGCTCAACCTGCGCCTGAAGACCGCCACCCAGGCCGACCTGGACGCCTTCTATGCCCGCTGGCCGGGCAGCTACGTCGAGGACCGGCTGCGCAACGACTGGCTGCTGGAGCTCGGCCTGCGCCGCGACTGGGACAACTTCCGCCGCGAGCAGCCGCGCTTCCGCATGGCCGACGACCTGGAGGTGGACTGCTACACGCTGCTGCTGCGTCACCAGGCCGGCGAGGACGTGCGCCAGGCCGCCGCCCAGGCCTGGCTGCGCCAGCGGCGCGACGACGACGGCTGCACGCTGATGGCGCGCACCCTGGCCGGCGACGGCCGTTTCGGCCCCGGCGAGGTCTGGCCCAAGGTCCGCCAGGCGGTGGAGCGCGGGCGCGCGCAGGAGGCGCTGGCCGGCGCCGCCCTGCTCGGCCGCAGCACCGAGGCCAGCGTGCGCGCGCTGCTGGACAACCCGGCGCGCTGGCTGGCCAGCCACCCCCACCCCAAGGTGCCGCGCGTGCACGCCGAGGAGGTGGTGCTGGCCCTGCTGCGCATGGCGGCCAGCGACAGCGCAGCCGCCGCTGCACAGGCCGACGCCTGGGAACACCGCCTGCCGCCGGCGCTGGCCGCGCGCGCCTGGGCCGGCATCGCGCACCGCGCCGCCATGCGCCTGGAGCCGGCCGCCGCGGCGCAGTTCGAACGCGCCTTCGGCCACCTGAAGGATGGCCACACCGCGGCCGACTGGCCCGAGGACACGCTGGCCTGGGCCGCACGTGCCGCGCTGCGCGCCCCGGGGGCGCCGCGCTGGGCCCTGCTGCAGCAGGCCGTGGCCAGCATGCCGCCGGCACTGCAGGCCGACCCCGCGTGGCGCTACTGGTCGGCGCGGGCGCTGCTGGCGCGCGCCCCGGGCGGCGAGGCCGGTGCCGGCGCACGCGCCGAGGGCCAGGCCGCCCTGCGTGCGCTGGCCGCCGAGACGGGCGAGTTCTACGGCCTGCTGGCGCTGGAAGACCTGGGCGGCAGCCTGGCGCTGCCGCCGCGGCCGGCCGCGCCCACGCCCGAGGAAGCCGCCGCCGTGCGCGCCACCCCCGGCCTGCAGCGCGCGCTGCAGCTGCTGGCGCTGGGCCTGCGCAGCGAGGGCGTGCGCGAGTGGAACTTCACGCTGCGCGACCTGCGTCAGCGCAGCGACGCCGACCGCGCGCTGCTGGCCGCCGCCGCCTGGGCCTGCGAGCGCGAGGTCTGGGACCGCTGCATCAACACCAGCGAGCGCACGCGCGGCGTGGTGGACGTCGCGCAGCGCTTCCCGACCCCGCTGCGCGAGGAGGTGCAGGCCAAGACCCGGCTCGCCGGCCTGGAGACGGCCTACGTCTACGGCCTGATCCGCCAGGAGTCGCGCTTCGTCACCGACGCGCGCAGCGTGGTCGGCGCCAGCGGGCTGATGCAGGTGATGCCGGCCACCGCGCGCTGGACGGCGCGCAAGATCGGCCTCGACTACAAGCCGTCGATGATCGACGACGCCGAGGTCAACCTGCGCCTGGGCACGGCCTACCTGAAGCTCCTGCTCGACGACTTCGAGGGCATGCAGCCGCTGGCCATCGCCGGCTACAACGCCGGCCCCAACCGCCCGCGCCGCTGGCGCGAGGGCGCGGAACTCGAGACCGCCATCTGGGTCGAGAACATCCCCTTCACCGAGACGAGAGACTACGTGAAGAAGGTGCTGACCAACGCCGTGCACTACGCCCATGTGCTGGGCGAGAACGGCACCAGCCTGAAGGCGCGGCTGGGCCGCAGCATCGGCCCGCGGCGCGCCGACGCGCCGGCCGACAACCGGGAACTGCCGTGACCGCGCCGACCGCACCCCGCACCACGACGGGCCCCACCACCCGCCGCGTGCTCGTCACCGGCGGCACCGGCTTCGTGGGCCGCTCGGTCTGCGAGCGCCTGGTGCGCGCCGGCTGGACGGTGCGCGTGCCCACCCGCCGGCTGGCCCACGGCCGGGCGCTGACCTGCCTGCCCACGGTGGAGCTGCTGCAGGGCGACGTGCACGATCCCCAGGCCCTGCGCGCGCTGCTGGCGGGCTGCGACGCGGTGGTCCACCTGGTGGCCATCCTGCACGGCAGCGCGGCCGACTTCGAGCGCGTGCACGTGGCCCTGCCGCGCGCCCTGGCCGGCGCCATGCGCGAGGCCGGCGTCAAGCGGCTGGTGCACGTCAGCGCCCTCGGCGTGGGCCCGGGCTCGCCGTCGAACTACCTGCGCAGCAAGACCGCCGGCGAGGCGGTGCTGCAGGCCGCGGGCCTGGACCTCACCGTCTGGCGCCCGTCGGTCATCTTCGGCGCCGCCGACCGCTTCATGAACACCTTCGCCCGCCTGCAGGCGCTGGCGCCGGTGGTGCCGCTGGCCGGCGCCGACGCCCGCTTCCAGCCGGTGTGGGTGGAGGACGTGGCCGAGGCCGTGTGGCAGTCGCTGGAGCGCCCCGAGACCATCGGCCAGGTCTACGAGGCCGTGGGCCCGGAGGTGTTCACGCTGGCCGAACTGGTACGGCTGGCCGGGCGCTGGGCCGGCCACGAGCGCCGCGTGATCCCGCTGCCCGACGCGGCGGGCCGGCTGCAGGCGGCGCTGATGTCGCTGGCGCCCGGCGAGCCGCTGATGTCGGCCGACAACCTCGACTCGATGAAGGTGCCCAACGTCTGGACCGGCGCGCTGCCGGGCCTGCAGTCGCTGGGCATCGTGCCGGCGGCGCTGGGCGCGGTGGTGCCGCGCATCCTCGGCAGCGGCCCCGGGCGGCACCGCTTCAACGACTACCGCGCCCACGCGCGCCGCGGCTGAGCGCCGCGGCCCGGCCGGCGCCCGAAAGGTCTCCATGCGCCTCGTGATCGGCAACAAGAACTACTCCTCGTGGTCGATGCGGCCCTGGGTGCTGATGCGCGCGCTGGGTATCCCCTTCACCGAAGAGAAGCTGCGCTTCGACTTCGCGCCCGACTCGCCCTTCCGCCGCGCGGTGGCCGCGCACAGCCCGGCCGGCCGGGTGCCGGTGCTCGTGCTCGACGACGGCTGGGCGGTCTGGGACACGCTGGCCATCGCCGAGACGCTGGCCGAGCGGTTCCCGCAGGTCGGCGTCTGGCCGGCCGACCCGCACCGCCGCGCCCGCGCGCGCAGCGTCTGCGCCGAGATGCACAGCGGCTTCGGCGCACTGCGCAGCCACTGCCCGATGAACATCGAGGCCTGTTTTCCCGAGGTGGGCGCGCGCATCTGGGCCGAGCAGGCCGCGGTGCGTGCCGACGTGGCCCGCATCGAGGCGATCTGGGCCGACGCCCTGGCCGGCAGCGGCGGGCCCTTCCTGTTCGGCGCCTTCGGGGCCGCCGATGCCTTCTTCGCCCCGGTGGTGTTGCGCCTGCGGAACCACGGCCTGCCGGTGTCCGACGGTGCGCGCGCCGATGGCGAACGCGTGCTGGCGCACCCGGCGGTGTCGGCCTGGGTGACCGACGCGCTGGCCGAGCAGGACTTCATCGCCGAGGACGAGCCCTACCGCACGGGGCGCTGAGCGGCGTGCAGGTCTATGAAGTCGGCGGCGCGGTGCGCGACGCCCTGCTCGGGCTGCCGCCGGGCGACCGCGACTGGGTGGTGGTGGGCGCCACGCCGCAGCAGATGCTCGACGCCGGCTACCAGCCCGTGGGCAAGGACTTCCCGGTCTTCCTGCACCCGCAGACCCGGGAGGAGTACGCGCTGGCGCGCACCGAGCGCAAGAGCGGGCGCGGCTACCACGGCTTCGTCTTCCACGCCGCACCCGAGGTCACGCTGGCGCAGGACCTGGCGCGCCGCGACCTGACCATCAACGCCATCGCGCGCGCGGGCGACGGCACGCTGGTCGACCCCCACGGCGGCTGCCGCGACCTGGCCGCGCGCGTGCTGCGCCACGTCTCGCCCGCGTTCGCGGAGGACCCGGTGCGCCTGCTGCGGCTGGCGCGCTTTGCCGCCCGCTTCCCCGACTTCACGGTGGCGCCCGAGACCGAGGTGCTGATGCGGCAGCTGGTGGACGCCGGCGAGGTCGACGCCCTGGTGCCCGAGCGCGTGTGGCAGGAGCTGTCGCGCGGCCTGATGACCGAGCGGCCGAGCCGCATGCTCGAGGTGCTGCGCGGCTGTGGCGCGCTGGCACGGCTGCTGCCCGAGGTGGACCGCCTCTGGGGCGTGCCGCAGCGGCCGGAGCACCACCCGGAGGTGGACACCGGCGTGCACCTGGGCCTGGTGCTGGACATGGCGGCGCGGCTGCAGCAGCCGCTGGCGGTGCGCTGGGCGCTGCTGTGCCACGACCTGGGCAAGGGCAGCACGCCACCCGAGCACTGGCCGCGGCACCACGGCCACGAGCAGCGCAGCGCCCGGCTGGCGCGCGAACTCGCCGAGCGCCTGCGCGTGCCCGGCGACTGCCGCGAGCTGGCCGACGTGGTGGCCCGCGAGCACGGCCACGTGCACGCCAGCGCCGGCCTCGGCCCGGCCGCCGTGCTGCGCCTGCTGGAGCGCTGCGACGCGCTGCGCCGGCCGGAGCGCTTCGCGCTCGTGCTGCAGGCCTGCGAGTGCGACGCCCGCGGCCGCACCAGTCTGTCCGAGCGCCCCTACCCGCCCCGCGAGCGCCTGGCGCACGCGCTGGCGGTGGCCCTGGGCGTGGACGCCGCGGCCGCCGCGCAGGCGGCGCTGGACGCCGGGGCCCGCGGCCCGGCCATCGGCCGTGCGGTGCAGGCGGCGCGCGAGGCGGCGCTGGCGGCCGGCCTCTGACGCCGCCTCCGACGCCGCCGGGCGCTGCCGGCCGCTTTGTGTCAGCATGGCGCATGCGCGTGGCCGACGGGATCCGCAAGCTGGGCTTTCGAAAGTGGTACGAGGGCCGGCTGCTGCGCGGCCACGGCCACATGGCGCTGACCTTCCTGTGCACCATCGGCATCCTGGGCGCGCTGGAGTCGGCCTCCGACGCCCGGGGCAGCGAACGGCTGGCCGACCTGGCGCTGGCGCTGGCCTGCACCGCCGCCGGCGTGTGGTCGCTGCGCCGCTACCTGTTCCTGCTGTCCCACGCCGAGGCGGTGGCGCACCAGGCCGAGTGCACCGGCTGCGGCACGTATGCGCGGCTGACCCTGGTGCGGGCCACGCCCGACGGCGCCTGCGTGCGCTGCAAGGCCTGCGGCCGCGAGTGGGACATCGTGGAGTGAGGGTGACGGCCGCGGCTACAGCAGCGCGCCGATGCCCATCGCGATGAAGCTCAGCAGCAGGCTGCTGCCCAGCGGCACGTAGAGCTCGCGGCCGAACAGCCGCAGCGTGAAGTCGCCCGGCAGGCGGCCCAGGCCGACCTTCTGCAGCCAGCCGCGCAGGCCGTTGAAGACCAGCATCGCGATCAGGAACACGAGCAGCCAGCGCATGCGGGTGACTGCCGCTACAGGCGGTGGCTGCGGTCCCCGGCGGCAAAGCCCAGGGCGTCGAACGGCGCGCCCCTGACGAAGCCGATGACCTTGAACAGCTCGCCCATCTCGTGCTCGTTGACCAGCTTCTGCGCCATCGTGCGCTCGCGCAGGCCCGCCGCCTCGAGCAGCGGCGCGAGGCCGCAGTTCAGCAGGAAGCGCGCCTGCGAGGTGTAGCCCAGCACCTCCAGCCCGGCATCCTGCCCGGCCAGCGCGATGCCGGTGAAGTCCACGTGCGCGGTGATGTCCTTCTCGCCCACGTCGACCAGCGGGTCGGCGTCGGCGCGGTGGCCGCGGTGGCACATCAGCGTGCCGCCGTGGCGCTGCGGCAGCCAGTACTCCGCCTCGGGAAAGCCATAGTCGACGAGGAACAGCGCCCCGCGCTGCAGCGCGCCGGCCAGCGTGCGCACCCAGGCCTGCGCCTGCGGGTGGATCTCGGTCACGGTGCCCGGCACGAAAGGCGCCTGCACCGGCGGGCGCAGCGCAGTGGGGCGGTCGGCCCAGGCCAGCACCCCGCCCGCGGCGGCGTCCCCGGCCACCGTCACGCCGCGCTCGGCCCAGTGCGTGCCGTCGAAGTGCAGCAGCTTCACCGGCATCGCGTCGAGCACCTCGTTGCCCAGCACCACGCCGTCGAAGGCCGCCGGCAGCGCGGTGTGCCAGGCCACGCGGTCGCCGAAGGCCGCGAGCCTCGCGCGCTGACGCGCCTGCAGCGCGCCCGACAGCTCCACCACGTGGTAGCGGCGCGGCGGCACGCCCATGGCGTCCAGCGCAGTCAGCAGCTCGGCCGCCAGCGCGCCGCTGCCGGCGCCGAACTCCCACAGGTCCTGCGTGCCCGTGGCCTGCAGCGCCTGCGCCAGCTGCACCGCCAGCGCGCGGCCGAACAGCGGCGAGAGCTCCGGCGCGGTGACGAAGTCGCTGCCGGGCTGGCCGCCGCGCCCGGGCAGGGTGCCGAAGATGACGTCGCCGCGCGCGTAGTAGCCCAGGCCGGGTTCGTAGAGCGCGAAGGCCATGAAGCGGTCGAAGGGCCACCAGCCGCCGTCGGCCGCGATGCGCGCCATGGCCGCACGCGCCGCCGGTGTCGGGGGGCTGGCTACACTGGCGGGTTCGTCGCGTCGCGGCATGAATGCCGCATTGTAGGAAGCATGGCCCCGGCCGACCCCACGCTGCAGACCGCCCGCCCCGTCGTGCTCGTCACCGGCGCCGCCCGCCGGCTGGGCCGCGCCATCGCCCTGCACCTGGCCGGCGGCGGCTGGGACGTGGCGGTGCACTACCGCGGCTCGGCCGACGAGGCGGCGCAGACGGTGGGCGACGTGCAGGCCCTGGGCGCACGGGCGGAGGCCTTCGCCGCCGACCTCGCCGACGAGGCCGCCTGCGCCGCGCTGCTGCCGGCGGTGCAGGCCCGGTTCGGCCGCGTGGACGCGGTGGTCAACAACGCCTCGCTGTTCGAGTACGACAACGTGGCCGACTTCTCCTACGCCGCGATGGAGCGCCACTGGCGGGCCAACACCGCGCCGGCGGTGCTGCTGGCGCGTGCGCTGCACGCCGCCGTGGGCGCGGGCGGCCACCCCACGGGTCGCGGCGCCGTGGTCAACCTGCTCGACCAGAAGCTCTGGAACCCCAACCCCGACTACCTCAGCTACACGCTGAGCAAGGCCGCGCTGGAGGCCGCCAGCACCCTGCTGGCACAGGCGCTGGCGCCGCGCGTGCGCGTGTGCGGCGTGGCCCCTGGCGTGACCCTGGTCTCCGGCCCGATGGACGCCGCCGAGTTCGAGCGCGCGCACCGGCTCACGCCGCTGGAGCGCTCGTCCACGCCCGATGACATCGCGCGCGCGGTGGCCTTCCTGCTCGACGCGCCGGCCGTCACCGGCACCACCCTGCTGGTCGACGGCGGCCAGCACCTGCAGGCGCAGCCGCGCGACGTGCTGTTCCTGACCCGCGAACCCTGAAAGCCCCGAGATGCAGACCCTGCTCCAACACCCGCGCCTGATGGACTGCCGGCGCCTGTTCCTGCGCGACTACGAGGTCTGGATCAACATCGGCGTGCACGACTTCGAGAAGCGTGGCGAGCAGCGCGTGCTGATCAACGTGGACCTGTTCGTGCCGCTGGCGCTGTCCACGCCCACGCAGGACAAGCTCGACGAGGTGGTGGACTACGACTTCATCCGCCGCAGCATCGCCGAGCGCGTGTCGCAGGGGCACATCCACCTGCAGGAGACGCTGGCCGACGAGGTGCTGGCGACCATGCTGGCGCACCCGCGCGTGCGCGCGGCCCGCGTGAGCACCGAGAAGCCCGACGTCTACCCCGACTGCGACGCCGTGGGCGTCGAGGTCTTCGGCATCAAGGAGGGACTGTGATGGACAGCAGCCACCGACCCGACCCGCGCAAGCAGGCCTTCGAGGACCGCAAGCTCGCCAAGCGGCTGTACCGCCAGGTGGGCCAGGCGATCGTGGACTACAACATGATCGAGCCGGGCGACAAGGTCATGGTCTGCCTGTCCGGGGGCAAGGACAGCCACGCGCTGCTGGACATCCTGATGGGCCTGCGCGCGCGGGCGCCGGTGGAGTTCGACCTCATCGCGGTCAACCTCGACCAGAAGCAGCCCGGCTTCCCCGAGCACGTGCTGCCGGAGTACCTGACCCGGCTGGGCGTGCCCTTCCACATCGAGAACCAGGACACCTACAGCATCGTCAAGAAGCTGATCCCCGAGGGGCAGACGATGTGCAGCCTGTGCTCGCGCCTGCGCCGCGGCATCCTCTACCGCGTGGCCGGCGAGCTGGGTGCCACCAAGATCGCGCTCGGCCACCACCGCGACGACATCGTCGTCACGCTGCTGATGAGCATGTTCTTCGGCGGCCGCATGAAGAGCATGCCGCCCAAGCTGGTGAGCGACGACGGCCGCAACACCATCATCCGCCCGCTGGCCTACGTGGCCGAGACCGACCTCGAGCGCTACGCCGAGGTGCGGCAGTTCCCCATCATCCCCTGCACGCTGTGCGGCAACCAGGACAACCTGCAGCGCGTGCAGGTGCGCGCGATGCTGCGCGAGTGGGAGCGCCAGTACCCGGGCCGCACCGACAACATGTTCCGCGCCATGGCCACCGTGGTGCCCTCGCACCTGGCCGACCGGAAACTCTTCCCCTTCGAGACCCTCAAACCCACGGGCGTGGCCGATCCGCAGGGCGACCGCGCCTTCGATCCGGACGAGGAGCCCTGCGCCACGCCCGCCACGCCGCCGGCCGCGGAGGCCGCGGTGCGCTGGTTTGCCCGGGAGGACACGCCATGAGACGCCTGCTCGCCGCCGCCACGCTTGCCGCCGGCCTGCTCGGTGCCGGTTGCGCCGCGCTGAACACCGTGCACGCCGACCTCTCCACCTGGGGCGAATGGCCCGCCGGCCGGGCCGCCGGCAGCTACGCCTTCGACCGCCTGCCCTCGCAGCAGAGCGACCCGGCCGCGGCCGAGCGCGTGGAGGCCGCGGCCCGCGCGGCGCTGGCGCAGGCCGGCTTCCGCCCCGCGGCCCAGGGCGAGCCGCCCGAGGTGCTGGTGCAGGTGGCCAGCAGCAGCACGCGCACGGCCAGCAGCCCCTGGGACGACCCGCTGTGGTGGCGCGGCGGTTTCGGCGTCGTGCGCCAGCACTGGCTGGGGCCGGTGTGGGTGATCGACACCCGCTTCGACCACACGCGCTACGAGCGCCAGGTGGCCCTGCTGCTGCGCGACGCCGCCAGCGGCAAGCCGCTGTACGAGGCGCGTGCCGCCAACGAGGGCAGCACCGGCGGCAGCGACGCGCTGATGGAGGCGCTGTTCCGCGCCGCGATGATCGACTTCCCCCGCAACGGGCCCAACCCGCGGCCGGTGCGCGTCACGCTGCCCTGAGGGCCGGCGCGGTCACGGCTCGGCGCGGCCGGCGAGCGCGCGCAGGTCTTCCTCCCAGGCCGACAGCCGCTCCCGCAGGTGCTGGCGCTGTGCCGGCGTGGTGCTGGCGTGCAGCCGGGCCGACAGCTCGCAGCCATGCGCCTGCCAGCGCGCCTGGCGTGCCGTGGCGGCCTCGTCGGCCGGCTGGTTCAGCCGCTGCACCGCGCTGCGCAGGGCCGCCAGCCGCGCCGCCTCGTCGGCCACCGTGCGCGCCTGGCGCAGCTCGGCCAGGAAACGCTGCTGCCGGCGCTCGCGGTCGTCCAGCCAGACCACGGCGTCCGACGGCGCGGCGGCCACGCCGGTGGCCAGCAGCCGGCGCTGGCCGGCGTCGAGCGTGCCGTAGAGCTGCTCGGCGCGGTCGATGGCGCGCTCCAGCGCCACGGCGCGGCGCTCGTCGACCGAGGGCATCGCGCGCTCGCGGCGGTCCTCGGCCAGCTTGTCGGCCAGCTCCCGGGCCAGGTAGTCGATCTGCGCCGGCCGCAGCGTGGGCAGCAGCCGGGCGCCGGCCGGCAGCGCCTGCTCGGTGGCCGCCGACAGCCAGTCCCGGACCTGGTCGTTCCAGCGGCAGAGCTCGTCGCCGCTGACCTCGCCGCCGGCGCGCTCGCGCCAGGTGGCCAGCGTGCGGGCGTACTGCGGCAGCTGCGTGGCGCGGTGCCAGGCGAACCATTCGCCCAGCAGCGCGCGGGCCGCCGCCTCCTGCTCGGCGTCGAGGTCGAGGTAGCTGTCGAGCCGCCACACCGCCAGCGCCGGACCGTTGGCATAACTCACGCGCACCAGGCTGCAGGCCGACAGCGCGACGACCGCCGCTCCGATAATGAGCGCTTTGGCTGCGGACGACAGGCGCATGGCAGTGAACGTGATCATCATGGCCGCCGGCAAGGGCACGCGGATGAAGTCCGCCCTGCCGAAGGTGCTCCATCGGCTGGGCGGTCGAAGCCTATTGCAGCACGTGCTCGATGCCGCAGCCGGACTCGGGGACATGCACCCGGTGGTGGTGGTGGGGCACGGCGCCGAGGCCGTCACCGCCGCCGTCGGCGCCCGCGGCCGCTGCGTGCTGCAGCAGCCGCAGCTGGGCACCGGCCACGCGGTGCAGCAGGCGCTGCCGGCACTGGACGACGGCTGCGCCACCACCCTGGTGCTCAACGGCGACGTGCCGCTGATCCGCAGCGCCACCGCGTCGGCGCTGGTGGCCGCCTGCGGCGGGCAGCGGCTGGCGCTGCTGACCATCGACCTGCCCGACCCCACGGGCTACGGCCGCATCGTGCGCGACGGGGCCGGCGAGCGTGTGCTCGGCATCGTCGAGCACAAGGACGCCACCGAGGCGCAGCGTGCCATCACCGAGGTCTACACGGGCATGATGGCCGCGCCCACGGCGCTGCTGCGGCGCTGGGTGACGGCGCTGAAGGCCGACAACGCGCAGCGCGAGTACTACCTGACCGACATCGTGGCCATGGCGGTGGCCGAGGGCGTGCCGGTGGTGGCGGTGGCTGCGACCGACGAGACCGAGGTGCTGGGCGTGAACAGCCCGCTGCAGCTGGCCGACCTGGAGCGCCGCTTCCAGCGCCGCCAGGCCGAGGCGCTGATGGAGGCCGGCGTGCGACTGGCCGACCCGGCGCGCTTCGACCTGCGCGGGCAGCTCGCCTGCGGCAGCGACGTCGAGATCGACATCGGCTGCCTGTTCGAGGGCCGGGTCGAGATCGGCGACGGCGCCCGCATCGGCGCGCACTGCGTGATCAAGGACGCCACCATCGCCGCCGGCGCGGTGATCCACCCGTTCACGCACATCGATGGCGCCCAGGTGGGCGCTGGCGCGCTGGTGGGCCCGTTCGCCCGCCTGCGGCCCGGCGCGCAGCTGGGGGCGGAGGTGCACATCGGCAACTTCGTCGAGGTGAAGAATTCCACCCTGGCCGACGGCGCCAAGGCCAACCACCTGGCCTACCTGGGCGACGCCACCGTCGGCCCGCGCGTGAACTACGGCGCCGGCAGCATCACGGCCAACTACGACGGCGCGAACAAGCACCGCACCGTGATCGGCGCCGACGTGCACGTGGGCAGCAACTGCGTGCTGGTGGCGCCGGTGACGCTGGGCGACGGCGCCACCATCGGCGGCGGCTCCACCATCACGCAGGACGTGCCCGCGGGCCGGCTGGCGGTGGCGCGCGGCCGGCAGGCGCTGATCGAGGGCTGGACGCGGCCGAAGAAGCGCCCCTGAGCGGTGGCGCCCCGGCGTCTGCGCGGCAGACGCCTAGTAGGGCGAGCCGCCCGCCTGGTCCGAGGTGAGCACGCCGTTCCACGCCTCGACCTGGTAGTGCACGGCCTGCGCGCCCTGCCAGGTGCCCAGGTCGAAACTGCCCTGGCCGGCGCGCAGGCGGTGCACCTGCACCCCGGGCATCGTCAGCGGCGTGCGCGGAGCCAAGGTCGTGGGGGCCGTGGCGGGCCGCAGGAAGTAGGCCGCCCCGGCGCCCACCACCGTGGCCGCATCGCCGTCGACCACCAACGCCGTGGCCTCGTCGATGCCGATGGCGCGCGCCGTGCCCAGCGGCGACAGGCCGTCGCCGAGCATGCGCGCCAGGAACACCACCAGCCGACCCATGCGGTCGCGCGCGGCCAGGTGCGCGTCGGTGATCGCGCCCTCCAGCCCGGCCACGCCGGTGAGGAAGGTGGTGCTCAGCGTGACACGCCTGTCGTAGGGGTTGGCCAGCGCACGTTCGGAGGTGACGCTGCCGTTCTCGCCGGTGTAGTCGACGTCGCCCATCACGGCGAGCCCGGCGCTGGTGCCCGCCATCGGCACCCGGCGCGCCAGCAGGGCCTGCAGCGTGGCCTCCAGCGGCGTGCCGTCCCACAGCGCCACGTAGGTGGACTGGTCGCCACCGGCGATCAGCAGCACGTCGGCGCGCGACACGATGTCGTTGACCACCGGGTCGGCGGCGCCGGCCCGGGTCTTGATCACCAGCGTCTCCACCGAGTCGACGCCCGGCATCGCGGCCAGGTACGGGTTGTAGCCGTCCGCGCCCGAGGTGCGGATCACGACGATGTCGATGCCCGCGCCCGCCTGACCGCCGGCGTGGGCGATCATGGCCGCGAACGCGGCATCGACGTCCTCGCCGCCGCCCATCAGTACGCGCATCGCGCTGGCCGGCGCCGGCGGCAGGCGGTCGGCCGCCGGGCCGGTGAGGTAGTAGTCGTAGTCCTTGGAGGCCTTCTTCGGCAGCTGGCCGGTGGCCTTGTCGGCCCCGGCACCGAAGGCCGGGGACAGGGCCGTGGCCAGCGCCAGCACCAGACCCGCCTGCAGGCGCAACACCGCCCGCGCCACCCGCCCGAAACCCGTCATCACCTGCGCCATCCTCGCCTCCGCCCCACGTTGTCGATGTACGGTCGGGAGTATGCGCCCCGCGGCGCCCGGCCACGACCCCTCAGGTGCTGGCGGTGGCGGCGGCCAGGCAGAGGTCGTCCCAGGCCTTGGCCTTGTCGGGCAGGTTGCGCAGCAGGTAGGCCGGGTGGTAGGTGACGACCAGGGGCACGCCCTGGTACTGGTGCACCTGGCCGCGCAGGCGGCCGATGGGTGCGTCGGTGCGCAGCAGGGTCTGCACCGCGAAGCGCCCCATGGCCAGGATGATGCGCGGCTGCACGAGCGCGATCTGGCGCATCAGGAAGGGCTCGCAGCGCGCCAGCTCCTCGGGCGTGGGGTTGCGGTTGCCCGGCGGCCGGCATTTCAGGGTGTTGGCGATGTAGACCTGCCGTGCCGGGTCGCCCTCGGCCTGGCCCGCGTCGCGCGACAGGCCGATGGCGGCCAGCATGCGGTCCAGCAGCTGGCCGGCGGGGCCGACGAAGGGTTCGCCGCGCCGGTCCTCCTGCTCGCCCGGCGCCTCGCCCACCACCATCCAGTGCGCACGCTCGGCGCCCACGCCGAACACGGTCTGCCGGCGCGTCTCGCACAGGCCGCAGGCGCGACAGCCGGCCACCGCCTCGCGCAGCGCCGGCCAGTCCAGCGTGGCCACCGCCGAGGGCAGGGCCACCGGCGCGGGCGACGCGGGTGACGGCGCGGGCGCCGGCAGGGCCGGGGCCGGCGAGGCCTCGACGGCCGCGTCGCCGGGTCGCGGGTCGGCCTCCGGAGGCGCCCACACGCGCAGGCTCATCGCGCGCAGCAGCGCGTGCTGGCGCTCAGTCCAGGGCATGCGGCGCCTTTCCGGGCGGGGGTTCCGCGGGCAACGCCCGCCGCATCACGATGGCGTCCTCCCGCCGGCCATGGGCAGCCGGGTAGTAGCCACGCCGCCGGCCCACCTCGCGGAAGCCCCAGCGGCGGTAGAGCAGCAGTGCCCGCTCGTTGCTGGGCCGCACCTCCAGCCACAGCGTCGGCAGCGCCTGACGGCGGCAGGTGTCCTCCAGCCGCTGCAGCAGCATGCGCGCCAGGCCGCGGCCCTGGAGGTCGGGCCGCACGCACAGGTTCAGCAGGTGCATCTCGTCCACACCGGCCATGGCCACGCAGTAGCCGGCCAGGGCCCCGGTGTCGTCCAGCGCCAGCTCGGCCTCGTAGCCGGAGGCCAGCGAGTCGACGAAGTTGCCGTGCGTCCAGGGGTGGGGGTAGCCCTGGTGCTCCACCGCCAGCACGGCGTCGACATCGGCCACCTGCATCGGGCGGAACCGCAGGCGGGGCAGGGTCGGCGCGGGCAGCGCGTTCACGGCGCCGTCGCCTTCAGCGCCAGGCGCTCGGCGGTGGTCAGCGCCACCTTGTCGCGCACGTACAGGGGCAGCGCCTGCGCCGGGTCGATGGCCTCGCCGCGCTGCCAGGCACCCCGCGCCAGGCGCAGCAGCGCCGCCGGGCGGTCCTGCCACGCGCCGTGCCAGCGGGCGCGCGTGGCCGGCCACCGCGGGCCGAAGGCCGCCGGCGCGTTGCCGGCCAGCCGCTGCGGCGGCGAGGGCTGCCAGCGCACGGCCAGCGCCTCCAGCGTGTAGAGGGCCGGCGCCGGGTCGGCCTGCCAGGCCGCGTCGGCGCGGCGGCGGTAGGCGGCGGCGTAGACCTCGCCCATGCGCGCGTCCACCGCCACCCAGACCGGCAGGCCGGCCCCGTCACCGGCCCCGCCGTCGTCGTCGCCGTCCCGCCAGGGGCTGTCCTCGGCCCAGAGCGCCAGGTTGTCCAGCGGCAGCAGCGGGCAGCCCAGGCCGAAGGCCAGGCCCTGCGCCGCCGCACAGGCGGTGCGCAGGCCGGTGAAGGCGCCGGGCCCGGCGCCGAAGGCGATGGCGTCCAGGTCGGCCCCCTGCAGGCCGGCGCGGGCCAGCACCGACTGCACCGCCGGCAGCAGCCGGGCGGAGGCCTCGGCGCCGCCGGGGGCCGTCTCGCCGGCCTCGCCGGCCGGGCCGCAGGCGGCCACCGCCACCGTCTCGGTGGCCGTGTCGATGACCAGCAAACGGGGCGCGGCGGGCATCGGTCGAGTTTAGCCGTGCCATCATGGCCGGCATGGAGCGGATGGACATCGGGCTGCCCCGGCCCTGGCCCCGGGGCGAGCGCCTGCGCCGGCTTGGCGGCGCGCTGCTGCTGCTGGCCGCCGCCGGCTGCGGCGGCCGCGCGCTGGCCGCGCCGCCGGAGCTGCCACCGGAGGTGCAGCAGGCGCTGCAGCGCGCCCGGGTGCCGGACTCGGCGCTGGCGGTGGTGATCGAGGAGGCGGGCAGCGGCCGGTCGCTGCTGTCGGCGCAGGCGCACGCCGCGGTGAACCCGGCCTCGCTGGCCAAGCTGCTGACCACCTATGCGGCGCTGGACCGGCTGGGCCCGGCCTGGACCTGGCGCACGCCGGTGTGGCTGGACGGCACGGTGCGCGACGGGGTGCTGGAGGGCTCGCTGGTGATCCAGGGCCGGGGCGACCCGACCCTGGTGCTCGAGCGCGTGTGGCTGCTGCTGCAGCGCGTGCAGCAGCTGGGCGTGCGCGAGATCCGCGGCGACATCGTGCTCGACCGCCGCGCCTTCCAGCTCGCGCCGCGCGACCCCGGCGCCTTCGACGGCGAGCCGCTGCGCCCCTACAACGTGGGGCCCGACGCGCTGGTGCTGAACTACAAGACGGTGGTCTACAGCTTCGTGCCCGACCCGGCCCGCGGGCGCGCCCGCGTGGTGCAGCAGCCGCAGCTCGACGGCGCGCCCGCCGGCCTGGAGGTGCCGCTGTCCGGGGGGCCCTGCAGCGACTGGCGCGCCGGCCTGAAGGCCAGCTTCGGCCGCGATGGCGCGCGCTTCGCGGGCAGCTACCCCGCGGCCTGCGGCGAGCTGAACTGGCCGGTGGCCGACCCCGACCCCGACACCTACAACGCGCGCCTGCTGGCCAGCCTGTGGCGCGCGATGGGCGGCACGCTGACCGGCCGCGTGCGCGATGGCGTGGCGCCGGAAGGGCGGCGCCCCGACCTGGAGGCGGTGTCGCCGTCGCTGGCCGAGGTGGTGCGCGACATCAACAAGTTCAGCAACAACCTGATGTCGCAGCAGCTGTTCCTGAGCCTGGCGCTGGCCGACGGCGGCCCGGCCAGCCTGGACGCCGCGCGCGTCTGGCTGGCCAGCTGGCTGGGCGCGCGCCTGGGCGAGCTGGCGCAGGGGGTGCGGGTGGACAACGGCGCCGGCCTGTCGCGCGACGAGCGCATCAGTGCCGCGGCGCTGGCGCGGCTGCTGCAGCAGGCCTGGGGCAGCCCGGTGATGGCGGAGCTGATGTCGTCGCTGCCGGTGTCGGGCCTGGACGGCACGCTGCGCCGCGCACGCGTGGGCGATGGCCGCGCGCACCTGAAGACCGGCTCGCTGCGCGACGTGGCCGGCGTGGCCGGCTGGGTGCTGTCCGACAGCGGCCGGCGCTACGTGCTGGTCGCCATCGTGAACCACGACAATGCGCAGGCGGCGCGGCCGGCGCTGGAAGCCCTGGTGCGCTGGACGCGCGCCGACGGCAATGCCCGCTGACCCCCCCCCCCCCCGCCGCCCTGACCGCCATCACCCTGCACCCACCGGAGCCCTTCCCGATGTCCACCGAATGGCTGCCCACGCAGTGGCTGGGCTATGCCGCCGCGGCCTGCACCACCCTGTCGTTCCTGCCGCAGGCGGTGCTGACGCTGCGCACGCGCGACGTCTCCGGCATCTCCGCCGGCATGTACGGCGCCTTCACCGTCGGCGTGGCGCTGTGGCTGTGGTACGGCTGGCGGCTGGGCGAGTGGCCCATCATCATCGCCAACGCCGTGACGCTGGGGCTGGCGGCCACCATCCTGGTGACCAAGCTGCGCGGCGGGCGCTGACGCGGCGCCCGGCTGCGACGCTCAGAACGGGTTGTTGCGCGCCCGGCTCGCGGCCAGGATGCCGAGCCGGTTCTGCGCGTTGAAGGCCAGGCGCAGCTCGTCGGCCCAGAGCCAGGTGGCCGGGTCGGCGCCGCTGGCCAGCGTGTTGCGGTTGCAGTCGGGCAGCACCGCGGTGCAGGCCTTGGCCGTGACGTTGCCCAGGCCGAAGGCGCTGGGCGCGCGCACCATGGCCTGCACCATCTCGTCGGCCAGCACCAGGCCCACGAATCGGCCGTCGTTGAGCATCTCGGTGCGCAGGCCGGCGTTGAACTCGGCCGTCAGCGCGCTCAGCAGGGCGGCGCGGTCGGTGTCGGTGTAGGCGGCCTTCTCGGCCAGCGCGAAGGGCGTCAGGCCGACGTCGATGATGGTGGAGACGATGACGCGCGCGCCGGCGCCGACCAGGCGGTTGACCTGCGCGGCCAGCGCCGCGCCACGCGCGCGGGCCTGCGACAGCAGCGCGGCACGGTCGGTGTCGGGGTACAGCGCGTAGAGGTCGAGCACGTCGTGCAGGCCGACGAGCACCGTCACCAGCGTGCGGCCGCCCACGCCGCCGGCGGCCAGCTGGGTGTCGACCTGGGCCGCGAGGTCGGCCACCCGGGCACCGGCCTCGGCGCGCATCACGGCCTGCGGCGCGGCCACGTTCTGCGGGTTGCACTCGGCGAACACGAAGCCGTAGATGGTGGCCACCGCCTGCACCCAGATCGGCTGGGCGGCGCAGTCGAGCGAGCCGTCCTCCTTCAGCACGTTGACGCCGTACTTGCGGCCGTCGCTGGTCAGTGCGCTGGTCTCGTCGCCGAAGGCGACCACGCGCTCGGCCTCGAAGGCCTCGATCTGCGAGGTGCCCCCGCCACAGGCGGCCAGCGCCGCCACCGCCACCGCGGTGGCCAGCGGCCGGGCGGCGCCATGGCGCCAGGAGGTCAGGAATCGGGGGAAGCTCATCGTCTCTCCACGCCCGCATGCGCAGGCGGTGTGCAGTGTTCAGGCGGCAGCGCGGCGCAGCCGGTCGGCCACCGCATCCCAGTCGGGCTCCGCCGGCGGGCGCTCGACCCAGATCTCGGCCGCGCCGCAGGCGTCCAGCGCGCGCAGCACCGCGAACAGTTCGTGCGCCGCCGCCTCGGCCCGGCCCGGCATGCGGCGAAACGCGGCCAGACCCGCCTGCGGCGACAGGCTGCGCGAATATACCGCCAGCGCTGCGGGCGGCACCGGGGCCGGACCGGTGGTGGCGGCCTGAAGCGCGGCGCGCAGGGCGGCCGCGTCGTCGAACAGGCGCACGCGGGCCCGCGGCGCATAGTGCGAGGCCAGCGTGCCCGAGGCGCGCGGCCGCCCGGCATCGGGCGCCACCAGCGGCGCGCCCAGCAGCCCCTCCAGCGCCGCCCGCGGCACCCCGCCCGGGCGCAGCAGCGCCGGCGGCAGCCGCGTGCAGTCGACGATGGAGGACTCGATGCCGACCTCGCAGTCGCCGCCGTCGAGCACCAGCAGCGCCGGGCCGAATTCCTCGACCACGTGCGCCGCGCAGGTGGGGCTCACGCGGCCGAAGCGGTTGGCACTGGGCGCGGCCACGCCCGGCACGCCGGCGACGGCCGCGGCCTGCAGCAGCGCGCGCGCCACGGGGTGGGCAGGACAGCGCAGGCCGATGCTGTCCTGCCCGCCGGCCGCGGCGGCCGCCACGCCGGCCCGCCGGGGCAGGATCAGCGTCAGCGGGCCCGGCCAGAAGTGCTGCATCAGCCTGCGCGCCAGCGGTCCCGGGTCGGCGCAGAAGGCGGCGGCCGCCGCCTCGTCGAGCACGTGCACGATCAGCGGGTGGTCGGCCGGCCGCCCCTTGGCGGCGAAGATGCCGGCCACGGCGGCGTCGTCGTCGGCGCGGGCGCCGAGGCCGTAGACCGTCTCGGTGGGAAAGGCCACCAGGCGGCCGGCCGCCAGCGCGCCGGCGGCCTGCGCCAGCGCAGCGGGGTCGCTGCCGGGCAGCACGGGCATGCGGCGGGCCCTAGAAGGCCGGCAGGCCGAGCAGCCGGCAGGCCTGCAGCGCGGCGTCGCGCACCTGCGAGGCGTCGGCGCCGACGAGGTTGAGGTGGCCCATCTTGCGCCCGGGCCGCGCCTCGGCCTTGCCGTAGAGGTGCAGCCGGGCGCCGGGCAGGGCCAGCACGCCGGCCCAGTCGGGGGTGCGCGGCGGCTGCCCGGGCCCGTCGGGGAACCACAGGTCGCCCAGCAGGTTGAGCATCACCGCCGGCGAGTGCAGGCGCGGCGCGCGCAGCGGCAGCCCCGCCAGCGTGCGCACCTGCAGCTCGAACTGCGACACGTCGCAGGCGTCGAGGCTGTAGTGCCCGGAGTTGTGCGGCCGCGGTGCCATCTCGTTGGCCACCAGCGTGCCGTCGGCGAGCAGGAAGAACTCCACGCACAGCACGCCGACGTAGCCCAGGGCCTCGGCGATGCGCGTGGCCGCGGCCACGGCGGCCGCGGCGGCATCGGCCGGCACGTCGGGGGCGGGCACCTGCGTGACCGCCAGGATGCCGCCGCGGTGCAGGTTCTGCTGCACCGGCAGGTGCACGCAGGCCCCGTCACGCCCGCGGGCGACGATGACGCTGCACTCCACGCGCAGGTCGAGCCGGCGCTCGAGCACGCAGGGCGTGCGGCCGAGGGCGGCCCAGGCCGAGGCCAGCTCGGCACGCGTGGCCACCCCCTGCTGGCCCTTGCCGTCGTAGCCCAGGGTGGCCGTCTTCAGCAGACCGGGAAAGAGCCCGTCGCCCACGGCGGCGAGGTCGTCGTCGGCCGCGATGACGGCAAAGGGCGCGCAGGGCACGCCGGCATCACGGAAGAAGCGCTTCTCCCGGGCACGGTGCTGGCACACCGCCACCGCGTCGGCCGCCGGCGCCACCGGCACCGCGGCGGCCAGCGCCTGCAGCGCGGCCGCGGGCACGTTCTCGAACTCGGTGGTCACGGCGCCGGCCAGGGCGGCCAGGCGCGCCTGCGCCCCGCTGTCCTCGTAGGGCTGCTGCAGGTGGTGGTGCGACACGCGGCCGGCCGGGCTGGCGGGGTCGGGGTCGAGCACCGCGGTCTCGAAGCCCAGCTGCTGCGCGGCATGCACGAACATGCGGCCGAGCTGGCCGCCGCCGAGCACGCCCAGCGTCGGCACCCGGCCTTGCGCGTCGCGCACGCCGGGCAGGAGGGGAAGGGTCACGTCAGGTCCTTGGTCATCGCACGCGCGGCCTCGGTCTGCGCCTGCCGGTAGGCCTGCAGCCGGACGTGCAGCCCGGGATTCTCGCGCGCCAGCATGGCCACCGCGAAGAGGGCGGCATTGGCCGCGCCGGCGGTGCCGATGGCGAAGGTGGCCACCGGCACGCCCTTGGGCATCTGCACGATGGAGTGCAGCGAGTCCACGCCCTGCAGGTGCCGGCTGGGCATGGGCACGCCGAGCACCGGCACCGTGGTCTTGGCCGCCAGCATGCCCGGCAGGTGCGCCGCGCCCCCGGCGCCGGCGATGATGGCGCGCACGCCGCGCTCCCAGGCCGTCTCGGCGAAGCGGAACATGTCGTCGGGCATGCGGTGGGCCGAGAGCACGTGCCGGCCATGGGCCACCCCGAACTCCTGCAGCATCGCCGCGGCGTGCTGCATCCATTCCCAGTCCGACGCGGAGCCCATCACGATCTCGACCTGATTCATGCGCTCACCTGCAGTTCACGTGTCCTCACCACTGCGCAGCCAGTCGGCCGGCACCTCGAGCAGCTGCAACGCCTCCAGCCGGCCGCCCAGCTCGACATTCTCGGCGTGCCGCCGGTCGAGCTCGTCGCCGAGCGTCCGGGCCCAGGCAGGCGCATCGCCGACCTCCGGCCGCCGGGCCTGGTCGGCCACCAGCACCGACAGCAGCGACGCCCGCTCCACCGGGTCCGTCAGGCCGCCGAGGCCGGAGGCCAGCGACTGCCTCAGCGTGTCGTCCAGCGGCGCAGGGTCCAGGGCCAGCCGGGCCGCCGCCAGTTCGGTCCTGGCGCGCAGGCCGTCCTCGGGCCGGGAGGTCGGCGGTGCGTCGAGAAAGGACGTCAGCGGGATGCAGGCATCCGCATGACGGCCGCTCAGGTTGAGGGCGATGCCCAGCGCCAGCAGGTGCAGGCTGGCCTGTGCCCCCACCCCTGCCGCGGCATCATAGTGGATGGCTGAACGCACCCGCAGCAGCGCCTCCTCGGCGCGCTGCGGGTCGAGCATGCCGCGCAGGCGCTCGAAGCAGCAGCGCTCCAGGCTGGCCACGGCGAGGTCGAAGATGACGGGGCTGAGGGCGCCGCGCACCTCCAGCGCCGTGGCGGCCAGGCGTGCGGCGAGCAGCCAGCCCCGCGCCGCGTCATCGGCGCCGGCCTGGGCACAGAGCAGCGAGGCCACGGTGGCCAGCCGCAGCCGGGTCCGGGGGCTGGCGGCACGCGGCGGCAGGTCCTGCAGCGCACGGGCCAGCAGCGCCGCGCAGTCCGCCAGCCGGCTCTCGTTGTAGGCCACCAGCGCCCGCCAGCCGCGGGCCAGCGGCGCCAGGTCGGCGCCGGGGAGGCGGTCGACGAAGGCGGCCACGCGGTCGAGGCGGTCGCGCGCGTGCCGCAGGTCGCCCCGGTAGGTGGCGATGACACCCTCGACCAGCATGGCCTCGGCCACCACCACCGGCGCCTGGAACACGCCCGCGGCCGCCCGCACGGCCTGGACGAGACGGGTGGCCTCGTCGAGGTCGCCGCAGACCGCCCGCTGGTAGGCCACGGCGACCCACTCGCCCGCGCGTGAAAGCTCCACCCCGCCCTCCCTCGGCGCACCCGGCGCGACAGGGCTCATTACGGCCAGCCGGTGCGGTGAAGTCAATGGACGGGATGCGAAGGCGATAGGCCGGCCGGGCAACTGCCCCGCGGACGGGGCGAACGGGGAGACCGGGGGCGAGCGGCCCCGGGGGAACTCAGGCCGCCTGGGCGTAGAAGCGGGCCATGTCGGGCAGGGCCACGCCGCGGATCTTGCCGGCCTGCCCCTCGCAGCCGAACTCCACGTAGCGCTGGCGGCAGATGCGGCGCGCGGCCTCGCGCGCCGGCTTGAGGTAGTCGCGCGGATCGAACTTCTCGGGGTTCTCGGCCATGTACTTGCGGATGGCCCCGGTCATCGCCAGGCGGATGTCGGTGTCGATGTTGATCTTGCGCACGCCGTGCTGGATGGCCGCCTGGATCTCCTCCACCGGCACGCCGTAGGTCTCCTTCATCTGTCCACCGTACTGGCGGATGATCTCCAGCAGGTCCTGCGGCACGCTGGAGCTGCCGTGCATCACCAGGTGGGTGTTCGGGATGCGGCGGTTGATCTCCTTGATGCGGTCGATGGCCAGGATGTCGCCGGTGGGCTTGCGGCTGAACTTGTAGGCCCCGTGGCTGGTCCCGATGGCGATGGCCAGCGCGTCCACGCCGGTGCGCTGCACGAAGTCGGCGGCCTGGTCGGGGTCGGTCAGCAGCTGCTCGCGCGTCATGGTGGCCTCGGTGCCATGGCCGTCCTCCTTGTCGCCGCGCATGGTCTCCAGGCTGCCCAGGCAGCCGAGTTCGCCCTCGACCGTGACGCCGACGCGGTGCGCCATGTCCACCACCTCGCGCGTGACCTGCACGTTGTAGTCGTAGCTGGCGATGGTCTTGCCGTCGGCCTCCAGGCTGCCGTCCATCATCACCGAGCTGAAGCCGAGGTCGATCGCGCCCTGGCACACCGCGGGGCTCTGGCCGTGGTCCTGGTGCATCACCAGCGGGATCTGCGGCCACTGCTCCAGCGCGGCCTGGATCAGGTGCTTGATGAAGGGTTCGCCGGCGTACTTGCGGGCGCCGGCGCTGGCCTGCAGGATCACCGGGGCGCCCACCTCGTCGGCGGCGGTCATCACCGCCTGCACCTGCTCGAGGTTGTTGACGTTGAAGGCCGGGATCCCGTAGCCGTGTTCGGCGGCATGGTCCAGCAGCTGGCGCATGGAAACGAGGGGCATGGCAGTCTCCGCGAGGGGGTTGGGCGGTGAATGGGAAAGGCGGGAAGGAAGCCGGCACAGGCCCCGGGCGACGGCTGTAACCCGGGTGTAATCGGTGCCGATTCTATCGACGCCCCCCTGGGGCAGGCCGCAAATGGCGCGCCTTGTGCCTGCTTTTCCACGCCTGGTGCGCCGGCGGGCGCCGACACACTGCGCCCATCGCGGCCTGCCTGCCGGCCGCAGGGAGTCCGCCATGCCGCGTCACTCGCTCGCCGCCGTTTCCACCTGGATCACGCCTGCCGCCATCGCGCACGGCCACGACCTCGCCACGCACCTGATGCAGCGCCTGGACGTGAGCCGCCGCCGCGCACGCGCACTGCTCGATGGCCTCGTGCAGGCCGGGTGGCTGGAGGTGGACGGCACGCGGCGGCGCCCGCACCACCGCCCGGGCACGCTGCGCCAGGTCGTGCGCCGCTACCCGCTGGCCGGGCTGGAGGAGGACCGCGCCTGGTCGCAGGACTTCGCGCCCTGCCTGGACCTGCGCCCCAACGTGGCCCGCCTGGCGCAGCATGCCTTCACCGAGCTGGTGAACAACGCCGCCGACCACAGCGGCGGCCAGGGCGTGACGGTGTCGCTGCGGCAGAGCGCCATGCACCTGCAGATGCTGGTCAGCGACGACGGATGCGGCCTGTTCCAGCGCGTCGGGCAGTGCTGGCAGATCGACGACCCGGCCGAGGCGATGCTGGAGCTGGGCAAGGGCAAGCTCAGCTCGCAGCCCGAGCGCCACCGCGGCCAGGGCCTGTTCTACGTGGCGCGCGCCGCCGACATCTTCGACCTCCACGCCAACCACCACGGCTTCCAGCGCCGGCCGGGCCGCAGCGGCTGGGCCGGCGTGCGGCCGCTGGAACGGCAGGGCACCTCGGTGTACTGGGCCGTGTCGCTGGAGACGTCGCGCACGCTCGACGAGGTGCTGCGCTCGCACGCCGACACCGGCTACGCGCTGGACCACGCCGAGGTCTCACTGCGGCTGCTGGCCGGCGGCCGGCCGTGGCTGGAATCGCGCGCGCAGGCGCGCCGCGCCACCGCGCGCCTGACCGCCTTCCGCCGCGCGCACCTGGACTTCAGCGGCATCGACGAGATCGGCCCGGCGTTTGCCGACGAGCTGTTCCGCGTCTACGCGCGCACCCACCCGCAGGTGCAGCTGGTGCCCGAGGCGGCCTCGCCGCGCGTGGCCGCGATGATCGCGGCCGTCACCGACGATGTCGCGCGCGGCGTGGCCTGAAGCCACGCCGCCAGCCCACCGCCGTCAGGCGACGCGGCAGACCTTGAGCATGTTGGTGCCGCCCGGGTGGCCCATGGGCTCGCCGCAGGTGATGGCGTAGGTGTCTCCGGGGCGCAGCACGCCGCGCTCCACCAGCAGGCGTTCGGCGGTGGCCAGGGCCTCGTCGCGATCGGTCAGGCGCGGCATCAGCAGCGGCCGCACGTTGCGGTACAGCGTCATGCGCCGCTGCGAGGTCTGCTGGGACGTGAGCCCGTAGATCGGCACGCGGATGTGGTGCCGGCTCATCCACAGCGCGGTCGAGCCCGACTCGGTGAGCGCGAGGATGGCCTTGCAGCCCAGGTGGTGGGCCGTGAACAGCGCACCCATCGCGATGCTCTGGTCGATGCGGCCGAAGCGCTTGTTGGCGAAATCGGTCTCCAGCGAGACGTCGTCGGCCGCCTCGGCCTCCAGCGCGATGGCGGCCATCTGCTCCACGGTCTCGAGCGGGTACTTGCCCGCGGCCGTCTCGGCACTCAGCATCACGGCGTCGGTGCCGTCGAGCACCGCGTTGGCCACGTCGCTGACCTCGGCGCGCGTGGGCACGGCGTTGACGATCATCGACTCCATCATCTGGGTGGCGGTGATCACCACCTTGTCGAGCTCGCGCGCCATGCGGATCATGCGCTTCTGCAGCGCCGGCACCGCGGCGTTGCCCACCTCCACCGCGAGGTCGCCGCGCGCGACCATGATGCCGTCGCTGGCCTTGAGGATGGCCTCGAGCTGCGGGATCGCCTCGCTGCGCTCGATCTTGGCGATCAGCGCCGGCTTGTGGCGGTGCGCCTCGCCGGCCACGTTGGCGAGCTGGCGCGCCATCTCCATGTCGGTGGCGCTCTTGGGGAAGCTCACCGCCAGGTAGTCGCAGCGGAAGGACATCGCCGTCTTGATGTCCTCCATGTCCTTGGCCGTCAGCGCCGGCGCGGTGAGCCCGCCGCCGGCCTTGTTGATGCCCTTGTTGTTGCTCAGCTCGCCGCCCACCACCACGGTGGTGTGCACCTGCTCGCCCACCACCTTGTCCACCGTCAGCCGCAGCAGGCCGTCGTTGAGCAGCAGCGTGTCGCCGGGGCGCACGTCGCGCGGCAGGTCCTTGTAGTCGAGCCCGACGCCGGCGTTGTCGCCCGGCTCGGTGCGCGCCGCATCGAGCACGAAGGCCTGGCCCGCGCGCAGCTCGGTGCGCCCCTCGGCGAACTTGCCGACGCGGATCTTCGGGCCCTGCAGGTCGGCCATGATGGCCACCTCCTTGCCCGCGCGCTGCGCCGCCTCGCGCACCAGCGCGGCGCGGTCCACGTGGTCCTGCGCCGTGCCGTGCGAGAAGTTCAGCCGCACCACGTCCACGCCCTGGCGGATCATGCGCTCGAGCATCTCCGGCGACGAGGAGGCCGGGCCGAGCGTGGCGACGATCTTGGTGGCGCGCATGGGGTGGGTCGGGTGGTGGGTCCGGCGCGATGATAGGTGCCGCGCCGCCACCCGCGATTACGAGGCGGTTACGCCCCCGCGGCGCGCCGGGCGAGGATCTCGAAGGCCGGCAGCGTCTTGCCTTCGAGCACTTCCAGGAAGGCGCCGCCGCCGGTGGAGATGTAGCCCACCTTGTCCTCGATGCCGTACTTGGCGATGGCCGCCAGCGTGTCACCGCCACCGGCGATGCTGAAGGCCGGGCTCTCGGCGATGGCGCGCGCAAGGGTCTCGGTGCCGCGGGCGAAGGCGTCGAACTCGAACACGCCCACCGGGCCGTTCCAGACGATGGTGCCCGCGGCCTTGAGCTGCTGCGCCAGCGCGGCCGCGGTCTGCGGGCCGATGTCCAGGATGAGGTCGTCGTCGGCCACGTCGGTGGCGGCCTTCACGGTGGCCGGCGCATCGGCGGCAAAGGCCTTGGCGCAGACCACGTCGGTGGGGATGGGCACCGCGGCGCCGCGCGCCTGCATGGCGTCGATCACGGCCCGGGCCTCGCCCACCAGGTCGGGCTCGGCCAGGCTCCTGCCGATCTTCAGGCCCGCGGCCAGCATGAAGGTGTTGGCGATGCCGCCACCGACGATGAGGCCGTCCACGTTCCTGGCCAGGCTCTGCAGGATGGTCAGCTTGGTGCTCACCTTGCTGCCGGCCACGATGGCCAGCAGCGGGCGCTTCGGGCTGGCCAGCGCCTGGGTGATGGCGTCGATCTCGGCGGCCAGCAGCGGCCCGGCGCAGGCCACGGGCGCGAACTGCGCGATGCCGTAGGTGCTGGCCTCGGCACGGTGTGCGGTACCGAAGGCATCGTGCACGAAGATGTCGCACAGCGCGGCCATCTTGCGCGCCAGGGCCTCGCTGTTCTTCTTCTCGCCCGGGTTGACGCGGCAGTTCTCCAGCAGCACCACCTGGCCCGGCTGCACGGTCACGCCGTCGACCCAGCCGGACACCAGCGGCACCTCGCGGCCCAGCAGCTCGGCCATGCGCGCGGCCACCGGCGCCAGCGAGTCCTCGGGCCTGAATTCGCCCTCGGTGGGCCGGCCCAGGTGGCTGGTGACCATCACCGCCGCGCCGGCGTCCAGCGCCATGCGGATGGCCGGCAGGCTGGCGCGCACGCGGGTGTCCTCGGTGATGCGGCCGGCGTCGTCCAGCGGCACGTTGAGGTCGGCGCGGATGAAGACGCGCCGGCCGGCCACGCGGCCCTGGGCGATCAGGTCTTGGAAGCGGATGACGTTCATGGTGCTCGACGGTGCAGTGGAGGGATTCGGGGGCGGCTCACCAGCCCAGGCCCAGGCGCAGCAGCAGCATCACGCCGGTGCCGACGACGATGGTGCCCAGGATGCTGCGCCGCCAGAAGAACCAGGCGATGCCGGCGGCCGCGGCGAACAGGCGCGCGTCCTTCCAGGTGGTCAGCAGGCGGCCGTCGGTCATCACCACCTCGGGCACGACCACCGCCACCAGCGCGGCCACCGGGGCGTAGCGCAGCCCGCGCTGCAGCCACGCCGGGATGGGCAGCGCGCGCGAGGGCAGGATGAAGAAGCCGCGCGTGAACAGCGAGATCAGCGCCAGGCCGACGATGGTGATCAGGGCCTCGGTCGTGCTCATCGCGCGCTCATGTCGGGTCGGTCACCGGCTGCGGCGACTTCGGCGTGGTGTGGTCGATCAGCATGCCGATGGCCACCGCCGCCGCGATCGCCACCACGATGTGGAGCTTGTACGGCAGCGCGAAGGCCGCCACCGCGGCGCAGCCGGCAACACCCGCGGCCACCCAGGTGGTGCGGTCCACCAGCATCGAGCAGGCCAGCCCGGCCAGCGCCAGCACGCCGGCGAAGCCGAAGCCCCACTCGGTGGGCACGGCCGACGCGAACACGATGCCCACCAGCGACATCCCGTGCCAGGCGCCGTAGTTCATCAACGAGCCGCCCCAGAAGTACTCCACCTGCCCCGGCCCCGGCTTCGGTTCCGGGAAGCGCTTCATGAACAGCACGTAGTTCAGGTCGGCCGCCACGTAGGACATCAGCGCCCGCCGGCGCAGCGGCAGGTGGGCCAGGTAGGGGCGCCACATCGCGCTCTGGATCACGAAGCGCAGGTTCACGCAGATGGCCGTGGCCCAGACGACCCAGATCGGCGCCCCGGAGACGATCAGCGGCAGCGCCGCCAGCTGGGCACTGCCGGCGAACACCAGCAGCGACATGGCCAGCGCCACCGGCACCGACAGCCCGCTCTTGACCATGGCCACGCCGGTGACCAGGCCCCAGGCCGCCACGCCCAGCGAGATGCCCGACATCTCCGAGGCACCGCGCCGGAACTCGGGATGCTGCCGCATCCGCGCCCAGCCGGCGCGCCAGCGCTGCAGGGTGGACGGCGGGCTCATGCCCGCGATTGTCGCCCAGCCTTTACGGCGGGGGGGTACAAACCCGGGCTCAGCGCCGGCGCACGTCGCCACTGCCGACGATGGAGGTCTTCACCGCCGTCACGCGGCCGCCGTAGCGCACGTCGCCGCTGCCGGCGATCGACACCGACAGCGCGCCATGCGCGGTGACGCTGGCGTCGCCGCTGCCGGCGATGCTGACCTTGACCTCCTCGGCCTCGACGCCGCTGGTGTCCACGTCGCCGCTGCCGGCGATGCTGACCTTCAGCGTGGCCGCGCTGCCGGTGACGTCGATGTCGCCGCTGCCGGCCACGCTGGCCTGGAGTTCCGACACCGCGACCCGCTGCACACGCAGGTCGCCGGAGCCGGCCACCGCCAGGCCCAGCCGGTCGCCCTGCACGCCGTCGGCCTCGATGGTGCCGGAGCCGGAGGTGGACAAGGCCTTGAGGGTGGCGGCGTCGACGCTGGCGACGATGTCGCCGCTGCGGCCGATGGAGGTGCCGCGCTTCCAGCGCAGCACCAGGGTCGGCCGGCCGCTGCGCGGCTCGACGAAGGTCTCGATCAGCGGCAGCAGGTTGTCGTCGGCGCTGAGCGTCAGCCCTTCACGGCCCGACTGGCGCACCTTGACGGTGAACGAGGCCTCCAGGGCCACCGCCTCGAAGCCGCTGACGGCCCGGGTTTCGCTGGCCATCTGGCCGGAGCCGACCACGCGCTGCGCCAGCGCGGCCGTGGGCAGGACGAGGGCGGCGGACCCGGCCAGCACGGCCAGGCTCAGCAGTCGACGGCGGACGGGGATCATGGGACGGCTCCGGGCAGGGCAGGGATGCGATGCCCGCCATGGTGCCGCGCCGGCGGGCGGGCCGCAGCGTCCGTGCGACGGAATGCGCCTGCGCGCGACGGGCGGGCGGCATGGCCCGCGGGCGTGCCGAGGCGGAGCGGGTGGCGATCAGCCGCCGCGTGCGGGCTTGCGCGCGGGCGCCTCCGGCGGCTCGTCCGCCTCGGCATCGGCCGCCGCCTCGGCCTGGGCGGCCGCGGCGGCCTGCTGCAGGGCCAGCGCCTCCGGCGAGGGCAGGCTGGGCACCTGCACCTCGATCTTGTTCTCGACCATGTAGTCGTTCATCTCGCGCCAGCCGGCGAAGACGGCGGCCTTGTCGGCCTTCTTGTTCAGCGCGTAGCAGTCCTCGATGGCGCGGCCGGCGTGGCGACAGGCGCTGCCGATGGCCTTGCCCTCGGCCTCGCGGCGGGCCTGCTGCTGGCTCAGGGTCTCGATGCCGAGCAGGTCGCAGCCGGCCAGCCAGGCGGGCAGGAGCAGCAGCAGGAGACGGACCGGGGCGCGCATGCGGTGACTATCGGCCGCGCCGGCGCGGACTTGAGCGCCACTGCGGCGACCCGGCCGTCAGGCCAGCCGCGTGCCGGCCGCCACCGGCTGCGCACGCAGCCAGTCGGCCACCGGCAACCGCCGGCCGCCGGGGCGCTGCAGCGCCAGCAGGGCCAGCGCACCCTGGCCGCAGGCCACGTGCAGCGTGCCCGGCGGCGAGGGCAGCACCCGGCCCGGTTCGCCGGCGCCGGGCACGGGTTGCGCATGCCAGAGCTTGACGGCCTGCCCGTCGAGCTGGAAGTGGGCGCCGGGGAAGGGGTCGAAGGCGCGCACGCGGCGCTCGATCACCGCCGCCGGCAGCGCCCAGTCGATGGCCGACTCGGCCTTGTCGATCTTGTGCGCATACGTCACCCCCTCGGCCGGCTGCGGCTGCGGCGGCTGGTCCAGCGCCTGCAGCGCCTGCACCACCAGGCGCCCGCCCAGCGCGGCCAGGCGGTCGTGCAGGCTGCCGGTGGTGTCGTCGGGGCCGATGGGCTCGACGGCGCGCAGCCGCATGGGGCCGGTGTCCAGGCCGGCGTCCATCTGCATGATGGTGATGCCGGTCTGGGTGTCGCCGGCCTCGATGGCGCGGTGGATGGGCGCCGCGCCGCGCCAGCGCGGCAGCAGCGAGGCGTGGATGTTCAGGCAGCCGCGGGGCGGCAGCTCGAGCACCCAGGGCGGCAGGATCAGGCCGTAGGCGGCCACCACCATGGCATCGGGCGCGGCCGCCCGCAGCGCCTCGCGCGCCGCCGCCGCGTCGTCGGGGAAGCGACCGTCCAGGCGCAGGCTGCGCGGCTGTGCCAGCGCCAGCCCCAGGTCCAGCGCCAGCTGCTTGACCGGCGAGGCCTGCAGCTTCATGCCACGGCCGGCAGGCCGGTCGGGCTGGGTCAGCACCAGCGGGATGGTGTGCCCGGCCGCGTGCAGCGCCCGCAGGGCCACGGCCGCGAACTCCGGCGTGCCGGCAAAGGCCACGCGCAGCGACCGCGGGGCAGCGCCCTCGCCTGCCAGGGGGGTGGCGCTCAAGCCGAAGTCTTCTCGTCGCGCGCGCGCTTGAGCATCTTGCTGCGGATGCGGTCGCGCTTGAAGGGGCTGAGGTACTCGACGAAGACCTTGCCCATCAGGTGGTCCATCTCGTGCTGGATGCACACCGACATCAGGCCCGAGGCCTCGCGCTCGAAGACCTGCCCGTCGCGGTCGAGCGCGCGCACGGCCACGCGCGCATGGCGCTGCACGCGGTCGTAGATGGTGGGCACCGAGAGGCAGCCCTCGTCGCTGGTGGACATCTCCTCGCTGCGCGCGACGATCTCCGGGTTGATCAGCACCAGCGGCTTGTCGCGCGTCTCGGAGGTGTCCATCACGATCACGCGCTCGTGCACGTCCACCTGCGTGGCCGCCAGGCCCACGCCGTCGGCGGCGTACATGGTCTCGAGCATGTCATCGACCAGGCGGCGGATGCGGTCGTCGACCACCGCCACCGGCTTGGCCACGGTGTGCAGGCGCGGGTCGGGGTAGCGGAGGATGTTCAGCAACGGCATGACGCAGGCGACAACAAAGGGTTTCAGCTGTGGGAGTCACACAACGGCGCGTGCCGTGAAGGGCAGCACAGCAGCGGCTTCCCGTGGCTGTTTTCGTTGCGATATCAAGGGTTTAGGGGCAGAATCTTCGAGAACAGATGAAGATTGTGCCGCCAGCGCGCCGAATTGGCGCACCCGTGGCACGCTGCCCTCGGCCCGAGGGCGATTGTGACATCCATGCTTTCGGCGCGAGCCGGCCCCGCGGGCCCGGCCCGCGCCACCGGGAGACCTGCTGCATGAGCCTGCCCGTCCCCTCCGGCCTCCGTCCGGCCCCGACGGCGCCGCGTCTGGCCACGCTGGCCGCCGTGGCGGCCCTCGGTGCGCTGCTGGCTGCGCCCGCCGCCGCCCGCGAGCCCGGCTTTCCGGTGACGCCCGAGTGGCGGGCCACCGCGCAGCAGGTGGCGCAGGCCGGCGTGCCGCTCTCGGAGCTGGCCCCGAATGCCCCGGCCAGCCACACCGTGCAGCGCGGCGACACCCTGTGGGACATCTCCCGGCTGTTCCTGACCAGCCCCTGGCGCTGGCCGGAGCTGTGGGGCATGAACCTCGACCAGATCCGCAACCCCCACCTGATCTACCCGGGGCAGGTGCTCTACCTCGTCAAGCAGGACGGCCGCGCCACGCTGCGCCTGGCACGCCCGGGCGAGGGCATGCCGGACAACACCGTCAAGCTCAGCCCGCGCGTGCGCAGCCAGCTGCTGGACAACGGCGCCATCGCGTCGATCCCGCTGCACCTGATCGGCCCCTTCCTGAACGACGCGGTGGTCTTCGAGACCAACGAGCTGGCCGGCGCGCCGCGCATCGTGGCCACGCAGGAAGACCGCGTGCTGGTGTCGCGCGGCGAGACGGCCTACGTGCGGGGTGACCTTGGCGGCGCGCGCGACTTCCGCCTCTTCCGCGAGCCGCGCGCGCTGCTCGACCCCGAGACGCGCGAGATCCTGGGCTACGAGGCACGCTATGTCGGCACCGCGTCGCTGGAGCGCCCGGCCGAGGACCGCGTCGGCGCCGACGGCAAGCCGGAGATCGTGCCCGCCAGCTTCCGCGTGCAGGACCTGCGGCTGGAGGCCGGCGTCGGCGACCGGCTGCACCCGGTGCCGCAGAGCGACCTCGCCGCCTACGCCCCGCATGCCCCGGCGCAGCCCGTGGAGGGCCGCGTGGTGTCCATCTACGGCGACGGCCTCAACGCCGGCCAGAACCAGATCGTCGCCATCAACCGCGGCGCGCGCGACGGCATGGCCCGCGGCCATGTGCTGGCGCTGTGGCGTGCCGGTGCCGATGCGGTCGACCGCACCACCGCCGACGGACGCCCGCAGCGCATCCGGCTGCCGGACGAACGGCACGGGCTGCTGTTCGTGTTCCGCACCTTCGAGCGCGTGTCCTACGCCCTGATCCTGAACGTGCAGCAGCCGGTGCGCGCCGGCGACCGCTTCACGCAGCCCTGATCCGGCAGCCCTGAACCGCCAGCCCTGATTCGCCCGCCGCGGACCGCGCGATGTCCGCCGACGCCGCCGAACGCGACGCCTGGCTGCGGCTGATCCTCTGCGACGGCCTGGGCCGGGCCACGGGGCGGCGGCTGCTGGCGGCCTTCGGCAGCGCCGAGGCGGTGCTGCGCGCACCCTCGGCCGCTCGGCTGCAGGCCGCCGGCGCGGCCGCCGCGGCGCTCGACACCCCGCAGGACCCGCTCGAGGCCCGGCTCGCCGCCGCCCGCGCCTGGCTCGACGGTGCGCCGGCCGACGGGGCGCCGCGTGCGCTGTGGACGCTGGCCGATCCGCAGTACCCCGCCGCCCTGCTGCAGACCGCCGACCCGCCGCTGGCCCTGTTCGCCGACGGCAACCCGGCCTGGCTGGCGCGGCCGATGCTGGCCATCGTCGGCAGCCGGCAGGCCACGGCGCAGGGGCTGGACCACGCCCGCGCCTTCGCGCGCCACTTCTCCGACGCCGGCTGGACGGTGGTCTCCGGCCTGGCCAGCGGCATCGACGGTGCCGCGCACGAAGGCGCCCTGGCCGGCAGCGGCGGCACGGTGGCGGTGGTGGGCACCGGGCCGGACATCGTCTACCCGGCCCGCCATCGCGCGCTGGCCGCGCGCATCCGCGCCCGCGGGCTGCTGCTGTCGGAGTTCGCGCCGGGCACGCCGGTGCTGCCGCAGAACTTCCCGCGCCGCAACCGCGTCATCGCCGGGCTGTCGGCGGGCACGCTGGTGGTGGAGGCCACGCTGCAGTCGGGCTCGCTGATCACGGCCAGGCTGGCGGCCGAGGCCGGGCGCGAGGTGTTCGCCATTCCCGGCTCCATCCATGCCCCGCAGGCGCGCGGCTGCCATGCGCTGATCCGCCAGGGCGCCAAGCTGGTGGAGACGGCCGACGACGTGCTGGAGGAACTGCAGCACCCGCCGCTGCGGTGGCCGGCAGCGGGCCCGGAGGCGCAGGACGAGGCCGGAGCCGACCCGCTGCTGGCCGCCCTGGGCCACGACCCGGTGACGCTGGACGCCCTGGTCGGCCGCACCGGCTGGGATGCGGCGACGCTGAACGTGAAATTGCTGGAGCTGGAGCTGGCGGGTCAGGTGGCCCGGCTCCCCGGCGGCCTGTTCCAGCGGCGCATCGGGGTATAGTGGGTCGATGTTCGACGTGCTCGTGTACCTGTACGAAAACTACTGGCGTCCCGACGCCTGCCCCGACCACCGGCAGCTGTCGCGCAAGCTCAGCGCCGCCGGTTTCGAGCGCGACGAGATCCAGGAGGCATTGCACTGGCTGGACGGCCTGGCGGCCGGGGCCGAGGCGGCCGTGGCGCCGCAGCAGGCGCAGAGCCACCGTGTCTACACCGACGGCGAGCGCGAGCGCCTGGGCGACGACTCGATCGGATTCATCCGTTTCCTGGAGTCGGCAGGCGTGCTGCCGCCGGCCATGCGCGAGATGGTGATCGACCGCGCCACCGCGGTGGGCGGCGGCCCGCTGGACCTCGACGACGTCAAGGTCATCGTGCTGATGGTCTTCTGGAGCCTGGGCGAGGAGCCCGACGCGCTGATCCTCGACGAGCTGTTCGTGGCGCCCGAGGAGCGCGTGATCAACTGACGCCAGCGCGCCCCGCCCCGGACGGCGGCGCGGTCAGAAGGTGGAGCCCAGCGCCGAGGCGTCGACGTCGAGCTTGGCCAGCGCGCTGCGCGTGGCGCGCACCGTGAGCGCCTCGTCCTGCGCCGGCAGCAGCAGCCCGGCCTGCAGGAAGGACGCCAGCCGCTGCTGCTGGAACAGCACGCAGCGCCCCTTGGGGCCGACGAACAGGCTGAGCTGGCGGCGCAAGCCCTGCCAGGCCAGCTGCACCGGCTCGTTCCGGCCGCGGAAGTCCAGCATGTACCAGCTGCCCACCTGCAGCTCGCGGGCCCAGGCCACCATGGCCTGCGAGGGCATCGAGCCGCCTTCGGTCACCACCTCCAGGCCGTCGCTCTCGTGGCCGGAGAGGTCCAGCACCATCGACTCGTCGATGGCCACGTCGGCGGCATCGGCCGCGTCGGGCAGCAGCTCCTCCAGCGTCTCCAGCCGCTCCATCATCTCCTGCAGCCGCTCGTGCGGGATGACGGCCGCCTTGGCGGTGAAGGCCGCGGCCAGCGAGTCGTTGAGCTGCCGGATGTGCTCGTCCTGCCTGGCGGTCTCGAGGCCGGCCAGGCCCATGCCCTCGCGCAGCGCCTTCAGCAGGGCCGGCAGGCGGCGGATGACCTCGGCCCGCTCCTCTCGCGTGACCTTGGCGCTGGCCGACCAGATCAGGTCGGCGGCGGCGCGCTTCATGGCCTTGGTCTGTTCGCCCTGGGCGCCGTGGCGCACGCCGCAGGTGGCCAGCACGTCGGCCCAGACCTGGAACAGGAACTGGCGCACGCCGTCCTGCACCGGCACCTCGTTGAGCATGCGGCGCAGCTCGATCGTGTACTGGATGGCCAGCGTCTCGCGCTGCTCCACCTGCTGCGCCAGCGACACGCCCTTGCGCGTGGCCTCGTTCTCGTTCCGGAACCAGTGTTCGAGGAACTTCTCGAACTCGGTGAGCACGGTCTGGAACACGCGGCGGCCGGTGTCGGGGTAGGCCTCGACGACCTGCACGATGCGCTTGATCTCCTTGGCCAGCGCGTCGCTGACGTTGCCGCCGGTGCTGCTGTCGAAGCCGAGCACGCAGGCGCCCATGCGGTCGATCAGCCGCCGCGCCGGGTGGTCGATGGTGGCGAAGAAGTCGGGCTCCGTCACCGCCACGCGCAGCACCGGCATCTGCAGCCGGGCGAACCACACGCGGATGGCGGCCGGAATGCGGTCCTCGGTGAGGATGCTCTGGAACAGCAGCGCGACGATCTCGATGGTGGCCCGCTCCTCGGGCGTGGCCGCGGCCCGCTTCAGCGACTGCCGGCGCTGGTGGAGCTCGTCGAGCATCACCGGGGCGGTGACGTCGGCCTCCGGGCCCAGGCGACCGTCGGGCGTCAGCCGCTGCCGGATGCCGACCTGCGCCGTGTCGATGGCCTGCGACAGCGCCGGCGACAGCGCCCGCGGCCGCGTGGGCGCCAGGAAATTGGGCACGTGGCGGCCGACCAGGCGGTTCAGCCGGCCGAGCACCGCCTCCACGTGCTCGGAGCTGCGCGGCAGCGCGCCGGCGCGCGTCATCATGCGCGTCTCGTCGCCCACGTAGCCGCGCGGCGCAGCGCTGCCGGAGCCGCCGGAGGCCGCGCCGCCGCCACTGCCGCGCCAGCCCGGGCCGCTGCCGCCGCCACTGCTGCTGCCACCGCCACCCCCGCCGAAACCCGACGAGCTGCCGAACCCCGTCTCCGCGCCGCGCTCGCCGGCCGGGAACTGGCTGGACGGTGCGAAGCCCGAGGCCGCGCCGCCACCCGACGGCACGCCGCCCGGCGGCGCGGCGTTGCGGTGGCGGCGGATGAAGGGGCGCAGGTCGACGTCGGGCAGCACGTGGCGCTCGACCAGCCAGCGGTTGGTCTCGTGGTAGGCCGCCTCGACGAGGTGGGCGAACTCCTCGTGCAGCAGCGGCTGCAGCTCGCGCCAGTCGGCCTGCGTCAGCCCGGCGGCCCGCCAGGCATCGACGACGATGCGCGCCAGCACGTGCGCGCGCAGCAGGTCCTGCGGCTCCAGCTCGCCGCGCTGCTCCAGATGAACAATGCGCGAGCGCAGGTCGGAGAACTCCCAGGAGGCGCGGTCCATGATGGCCAGCGCCAGGCGGGAGGTCATGATCTCGAGCTCGATGGTGTCGTCGTCCACCAGCGACATGGTGTTGACGGTGTTGCCGCCGGGCGGCGCGAACTCGCCCACCCGCGACGCCGACACGCCGTAGAGCAGCGCGTTGCGCAGCCCGCCCACCATGCCGCGGTGCCAGGCCGGCGCGAGCTTCATGATGTTCTGCACCAGGTCGCGCCGGCGCAGCATGGCCGCGTGTTCGGAGGGTTTGTCCAGCAGCGTCCGCGCACGCTCGCAGGCCTCCTGCACCAGCGGCGCCAGCCCCTTCACCAGCTCTTCGGTGTAAAGCCGCCGGGCCTGCCCCGCGAGGGTCTGGAAAGCGGCGCCGGTGACCATGGAGGCTGCGCGGTGGACTCGGGAGTTGGCTTCCCGGCCGACTCTACACCACGGCCCCGGCGTTGGGATCGTTCGGGTCCAGGTCCTTGGGGGTGGCCTTGATCAGGTCCTCGCGCTTGACGCCCAGCCACATCGCGGTGGCCGCGGCGACGAACACCGACGAGTAGATGCCGAACAGGATGCCGATGGTCAGCGCCAGCGCGAAGTAGAACAGCGTCGGGCCGCCGAAGATCAGCATCGACAGCACCATGATCTGCGTCGAGCCGTGGGTGATGATGGTGCGGCTGATGGTGCCGGTGATCGCGTTGTCGATCACCTGCGTCGTGGTCATCTTGCGGTACTTGCGGAACGACTCGCGGATGCGGTCGAAGATCACCACCGACTCGTTGACCGAATAGCCCAGCACCGCGAGCACCGCCGCCAGCACCGCCAGCGAGAACTCCCACTGGAAGAAGGCGAAGAAGCCCAGGATGATCACCACGTCGTGCAGGTTGGCCACGATGGCGGCCACCGAGAACTTCCACTCGAAGCGGAAGGCGAGGTAGATCATGATGCCGGCGATCGTGGCCAGCAGCGCGTAGACACCCTTCTCGTACAGCTCCGCCCCCACCGACGGGCCGACGAACTCGGTGCGCATCAGCTGCAGCGGCTCGGCCGCGGCACCGCTGGCACCGGCCACCACACAGGCCGGCCGGCTGACGGCCTCGCCCTCGGGCGTGGTGTAGGCCTTGGTGACCACCTCGCCCTGCTCGGCACGGCACAGCTCGGCGAACACCTGGCCGGCCAGGCTGTCCTGGCGCTGGCCCTCGCGCACCGGCAGGCGGATCAGCACGTCGCGCGAGGTGCCGAAGTTCTGCACCTGCACCTCGCCCAGGTCCAGCGACTCCACGGCCCCGCGCGTCCGGTCGATGTCGGCCGCCTGCGCGTACTGCACCTCCAGCACGGTGCCGCCGGTGAACTCGATGGACAGGTGCAGGCCGCGGGTGGCCAGGAAGAACACCGCCGCCACGAAGGTGAGGAACGAGATCGCGTTGAGCACCACGGCGTGGCGCATGAACGGGATGTCGCGCTTGATGCGGAAGAATTCCATGGTCGTACTCCGCGATCAGGGCTTGGCCGGGACGTTGCCGGCGTCACCGCCGCTGCCGGCAGCGGCGGTGCCGCCAGCGCTCGTGCCGGGCTTCCAGACGGTGCCGATGGACACCGACTTCAGGCGCTTCTGGCGGCCGTACCAGAGGTTGACCAGGCCGCGCGAGAACACCACCGCCGAGAACATCGAGGTCAGGATGCCCAGGCAGTGCACCACCGCGAAGCCGCGGACCGGGCCGGAGCCGAAGGCCAGCAGCGCGATGCCGGCGATCAGCGTGGTGACGTTGGAGTCGAGGATGGTGCCCCAGGCGCGCTCGTAGCCGGCCGAGATGGCCGCCTGCGCCGAGGCGCCGTTGCGCAGCTCCTCCCGCACGCGCTCGTTGATCAGCACGTTGGCGTCGATGGCCATGCCCAGCGCCAGCGCCATGGCGGCAATGCCGGGCAGCGTCAGCGTGGCCTGCAGCATCGACAGCACGGCCACCAGCAGCAGCACGTTGAAGCCCAGCGCCAGCGACGAGAACAGCCCGAAGAGCATGTAGTACACGCACATGAAGGCCGTGATCGCGACGAAGCCCCAGAGCACGCTGTTGAAGCCCTTGGCGATGTTGTCGGCGCCCAGGCTCGGGCCGATGGTGCGCTCCTCGATGATCTCCATCGGCGCGGCCAGCGAGCCGGCGC
>VFQM010000607.1_pt1 | contig 38247 bp, 39 predicted proteins | sample 3512391 | NCBI WGS metagenome assembly VFQM01 (sample SAMN10412369, study PRJNA504923) | tailings metagenome | isolation source: Replicate 1 from Balatoc abandoned mine | place: Philippines
CAGCGCCGATGGTACTGGGGTTACTCCCGGGAGAGTAGGTCGCCGCCACATTATTCAAAAGCCCTCAGCTAATACCTGAGGGCTTTTTTGCGTTTACCCCTTTTTGAATTATTAAAAAGGGATTATTTTCTAGCTGGCTATATTTCAAAGTCAGTGTTTAGTTGATGTGATATTTTGATTTCATATTATGGAATATTATTGCAGTTTTGCACCAAAGTAATATCAGATGTTAATCCTACTTCAGAACCTTCAATTGATCCAAAGTGGAGTCATCCATCCTTCAGCTAACTATTCATTTGATGGGGTTTCTTTGATCCAGAGTGATGGTTCTGATAAAAACCTCAACTTTGATAAGGTAATTAATTGTAAAGGTCTTCTTGGTTCCCAAGGTTGGATTGATTTGAGAGCTGGTTTAGGAGAACCTGGTCAAGAATATCGTGAAACAGTGGCTTCTTTGTGTGAATCCCTTCTCGTAAGTGGGTTTTCCAAAGCTGTGGTAATGCCGAATACCGATCCTGTCATTCAGTCTAAAAATGAAGCTGAATTTGTATTGAACAGATCTAAAAATTTCCTTTCTGAGTTAGTTGTCATGGGGGCGGTCACCAAAAAAACTGAAGGAGAGGATCTTACTGAAATGCTTGATATGCATTTTCAGGCGGGTTTGACTGTTTTTGGTGATGGGGTAAAACCTCTTTCTAATTCTGATAGATACATGAAAATTCTTCAATATCTACAGAAATTTGATGGAATTCTCTTCGATCACGCTTATGACCCTTTGCTAGCTATTTTTGGTCAAATGCACGAAGGAGAAGTCTCTACTAAACTAGGGATGAAAGGAATTCCAAATCTTTCTGAAGATGTTGCCATCCAAAAGAATCTTGAAATCATAAGATATACAGGTGGAAGGGTTCATTTTCAAACTTTGAGCACCGCAAAAGGAGTTAATTTGATAAGGGAAGCAAAAAAGAAAGGTCTTAAGGTTACTTCAGATGTTTCTATTTATCAATTGGTATTTAGTGACGAAGACCTTACATCTTTTGATTCGAATCTTAAGGTTAAGCCTCCTTTTAGAAGCGAGTATGATCGATTAGCCTTAATTGATGGACTTAAGGATGGAACAATTGATGCGTTGGTTTCCAATCATCAACCTCAAGATTTCGATTCTAAGTTTGCAGAATTTGATCTTGCCTCTTTTGGAATGGCTGGTTTGCAATCGTTTTTGCCTGCTATGGTTAAACTATCAAAAGAACTTGGATGGGAATTATTAGTAGAAAAAGTTACTTCTGGGCCTTCAAGAATTCTAGGTTCGTCTGCCGAATCTTGGACATTATTTGATCCAACGGAAGAGTGGGAATACAATGAAAAAACCAATAAATCTCTTTCTTCAAATCACCCTTGGTTTGGAAATAGGCTTAAGGGTAAAGTGAAATATGTGATTCAAAAAGGTCAATTCGTAAAAATAGATGAATAAATACCTCAAGACAGCCTACCAATTTGGTACACTGGGAGGGGGGCTAAGCATCCTTTCATTTTTTATTCTTTCTTTCGTCTATCCTGATCCGACCAACCTGAATTTGGTGTTTGGCTATTTGATTACTCCAATTGCGCTATTTTTGGGAATTAAATTTTTTAAAGATTACACTAATAATGGATTTCTTTCATTTGCAGAAGGCATGACTGTGGGATTTGTGACATACACGTTAATGGGGTTGCTTTCTGCAATTGGAATATGGGCCCTATTATTATTTATGCCGGATTTGTTCACTACCATTCAAGAAACCAAATGGGCGGGGTTGGACCAAAACAAAGAAGTGATAGTTTCCCAAGTAGGTTTGGCATCTTTCGAATCTACCAAACTCAGCCTTCAGGAAATGTCAGCTTGGGATGTTGCTCTGAATGATGGGATTTGGAAAATCATTCCTGGAATGTTTTTCAGCATTATTATTTCAATAATTTTAAGAAAAAACCCTAATTAATCTTTTATGGAAAATCAAACACATACTCCTTTTCAGGCAGCCGTAACCCCGGGTCTTATTATGGGATTGGTAGCTTTTGCTATTACATATGTTGCCTATTTTATTGATTCATCTCTGTTAGCATCAGGGTATTTTGCTTTGATTTCATTAGTTGTCTTCTTTGCTCTAGTCATTTATTTTGGATCTAAATACAGGACTGATTTGGGAGGTTTTATGTCATTTGGGACAGCTTTCAATTTTAGTTTTATTTCGATAGTGATCTCTGGGTTGATATCTCTAGTTGGGCAGGTTTTTCTTTTCCAGGTGATTGATCCGTCGTTGCCAGATGTCTTGGCAGATATCACTTTTGAAAATTCATTGAAAATGATGGAAAGTTTTGGGCAAAATCCTGATACACTTCCAACAGAAGCACTTGATAAAATAAGAGAACAAGCAGCTGGTTCGTTCACTTTGGGTGGTCAGATCAAAAACTTTGGGTTTGGTTTGATAGGCTTTGCAATAATTGCTCTAATTTTGGCTGCTATTCTAAAGAAGCGCGATAAATCGCTAGATTATTGATATGACTCAAATCTCCGTTGTTGTTCCTGTTTTCAACGAGGAAGAATCCATACCTGAATTGACCCAATGGATTAGCCGTGTGATGGATACACACGGCTTTTCTTATGAGGTAATTCTAATCAATGACGGTAGTACGGATAGATCTTGGGAAGTAATTCAAAAGATTTCCTCATCTAATCCTAGCCTAAAGGGTTTGAACTTTACCCGGAATTATGGTAAATCTGCTGCTTTAGATGCTGGTTTCAAAAAAGCTGTTGGTGACGTAGTAATCACCATGGACGCTGATTTGCAAGATAGCCCTGATGAGATTCCAGGTTTGTATGAAATGATCACCGGAGGACTTGATGTTGTCTCAGGTTGGAAAAAGGAAAGACATGACCCTATATCTAAGACCATTCCCTCCAAATTTTTCAATGGAGTCACTCGCAGGATATCAGGAATCCAACTGCATGATTTCAACTGTGGATTAAAAGCCTACCGAAATAAGGTAGTAAAGAACATCCATGTTTATGGCGAAATGCATCGTTACATTCCTTTGCTGGCTAAGTGGAATGGATTTCCAAAGATTGGAGAAAAGGTCGTACAGCATCAAGCTCGAAAATACGGTTATTCTAAATTTGGATTAGAACGGTTTCTCAATGGATTTCTTGACTTGATTTCTGTTTCTTTTGTTCATCGCTATAAGAAAAAGCCGATGCACTTTTTTGGTCTTTTGGGTACACTTTCATTCTTGACTGGCTTTTTGATTACCTGTTGGTTGATTTTTCAGAAGATTTATGGCCTTAGCCAAGGTTTAAAAGTTAGAGAAGTAGTAGATCAGCCGTTATTTTTTCTAGCATTGGTGGCTATTGTAATAGGGGTGCAATTGTTCTTGACTGGCTTTATTGCAGAATTGATGACTTCTAATCAAGCCAAAGAGGCAGAATATAAAATTGATGAAGAGATCAATTTTGATTTCTAATGCTATTTTCAATTATCATCCCTGTCTTCAATCGGCCAGGTGAGCTCGCTGAGTTGCTTACAAGCTTAACTTATCAGACTTTTTCTCAATTTGATGTAGTTGTAGTCGAGGATGGATCTACGATTTCGTCAGAGAAGGTCATAGATCGATTTAAAGATCTACTCTCTATCAACTATATCCAGCAAGAAAATACAGGACAGGGCTTTGCAAGGAATCATGGTATGGCACAAGCCAGAGGAGAATTTTTTGTAGTTCTAGATTCTGATGTGATAGTACCTGCCAGTTATTTAGAGGTATTGTACAAAGCGATTTCAGAAAGGGGCTTAGATGCTTTTGGTGGACCGGATGCTGCTGCTTCTGATTTTTCAAATCTCCAGAAGGCGATGGATTATGCCATGACTTCCTTTTGGACTACAGGTGGAATTAGAGGGAAGCTCAAAGATCCGTCAAAATATCAGGCAAGAGGCTTTAATATGGGGGTGTCCAGAAAAGTGTTTGAAAAGTTGGGCGGTTTTGTGGATCCAAATAGAGGGGAAGACATCGAGTGGAGTATTCGAATCAAAAAAGCCGGTTTCAAACTTGAGTTGGTGGAAGAAGCATTTGTCTATCACAAGCGAAAAAACACCCTTTGGTCTTTTGCTAAGCAAGCCTTTTCATTTGGTAGGAATAGGGTTAATGTATCGAGATTTCATCCAGAAGCAATTAAGCCTGTTCATCTACTTCCTACGTTCTTCTTGATTTTCCTGATTTCAATTGTAGTCAATGCCGCCTTTTTTAAATTCTTACTTATCCCCCATTTAGTTGTTTTCGGAGTTTGGGCAGTACTTGTGATCTATTCGGCAAGTTGGAAATACCAGTCTATCTTGATTGGAAATTTGGCATTGCTCACTTCTCTGATCCAGTTATGTAGTTATGGCGCAGGTCTGGTTGTGGAGCTTTTTAATAAGAGGTTGAAAGGTTAGCTTCCCTTTCTGCAGACAAAAATCACCTCGTCTTTGGGGAGTGCGAATTTTTTGATCAAATCTGGCCCAATTTGTTTAACAAACTGATTTTCTTCGATTTTCAATCCTGATTTCCGTAGTCGCTCGGCATAATCCTTTCCAAACTTGCGTACATGATCTCTTTGGCCAAATATTCGCTCTCTTTCTGCAGGATCTGTAATGGACTTGTCTTCCAACGTTTTTTCTAGAGGGTACACAGGAGATTGTAAAATACCCCATCCGCTTGGTTTCAATACTCTGTTAAATTCAGCACAAGCAACCAAATCATTGTCTACATGCTCAAGGACATGGTTGCAAAAAATCACATCAAAGCTGTTGTCTGGAAAAGGGATGGAATGAACGTCCATCTTTACTTTTGCCAAGGGGGATTCGATGTCTGCCGTGATGTATTCAAGATTGGGTAATGCTTCAAATCTATCTATAAAGCAATGCTCTGGTGCGATATGAAGTACTTTGAGTGGTGCCGAGAAAAAGTCGGTTTGTTTTTTAAGAAATAGCCACATCAAGCGATGTCTTTCTAGAGCCAGGCAGTTCGGACAAAGCGCGTTTTCTCTCGCAATCCTTCCATAGGGTAAGAATTTTTTATATTGACTTGCGCATACGGGACACTCTACCTCATTTCCTTTATTCAACTTGGAAAGAACTTTCATCACTAGTGGGCTCACGGTTTGGAGAATAGGCCTGGGTATATATCGGATGACAAAGCTGATAATCGGTTTCATGCAGAAGAAATTGACTTGCAATTTACCAAATAGAGCTGGGAAGGATGGGATTTTTATTGAGGACGTATGAGGATTTTATTCGGGCTCGCCTTCATTTGATTTTGGGAGCCTGCTTGCCTTTTTCAAAGCCTCTCGAATGATCCACTCCAGCTGTCCATTGGTGCTGCGAAATTCGTCCTCAGCCCATTTCTCAACAGCTTTCATCATTTTTTCATCCAATCTCAGTGCGAATGGTTTTTTAGCTGCCATAAGATTTGGATTTATATTCATTAAATAGCTCAATAACTTTTTGAGCATCTTTTGGACTTTGTGTGCCAATAAGGAATTTTTTACGTTTAGTTTTTACCAAAAACCCAAATTTTCCCCCTGTGGTGTAAGACCACATGTCTCCATTCCATTTTATTCCCCAGCCGCCATATTCCCAGAAGCCATTGTACTCAATCAACTCTAAAGAAAAAATGTCTTCAAAGGGATATTTTCTTTCCTTGATAAATGGGAAATAACTGAATGTTAGGTTGTTTTGATCAATTTGTGTTCTGAGTTCCAATTTCAAAAAGAGAAAGAATACGATTCCAATTATTCCTATAGGTAAAACTAGCTCCGAATCCAATATAGTTTTAGAGGAAAGCAAGAAGCTGCCTATAGTGATTCCCGTCACCAAAGTCAAAATCCCCCAAATCCAGATTTGTCTAAAGCGCTGATTCTCTTTAAATATGAAATTTGCCATGATCTAGATTTAGTTTGCTTCAGAATTCCATAATGTGACCATTTCCTGAAACTCCTTTGGTTTAGCGGTGCTGAAGACCAGTTTCCTTTTCGCTGTTTCTATTTCAATGACATGGTCGGCAAAGAAAATGTAAGCTCTAGTTTTACCTGAAATCCTCAACCCAATCCCACCGTAGTCAAGAAACCCATCTTTTTTATGTACTGAAATAGCCTTGATGTCTTCTTTCTTCAACACTTTCCAAGATCCCTGGAAAGGGCCACTTTTATATTTAAAAGAAGAATGATCCATTCTAGTTTCGAGCGTGATATTCATCAAAAGAAGAAAGACCAAGGGAATGAGTGTTCCCACAGTCAGCAAGGCGATCCATCCGTCATCGCCCAGCTTTCCTGTAAAATAAAGAGTGCTAATCAATACAAGTGTCGGGAGTTCTAACAGGATAATTCCATACATGAGAATGGTTCCTCTGAAACTTTGGTGTTCATTGACCACCATGGATTTATTGGTTTAAGGTGCCGACATTGAGAACTGGACTGGCGCTTCTATCGGAACAGAGGACTACCATTAAATTGGAAACCATCGCTGCTTTGCGCTCCTGATCGAACTCAATGATGTCTTTCATTTTCAAATCTGCAAGGGCCATTTCAACCATGCCTACAGCTCCTTCTACTATTTTCTGTCTTGCTGCTACAATGGCGGTAGCTTGCTGACGCTGAAGCATGGCCGAGGCAATTTCGGAAGCGTAGGCCAAGTTTGAAATTCTTGCTTCGATGACTTTTATTCCCGCTTGGAGTAATCTTTCTGCAATTTCTTTTTCCAAAGAATGGTTGACTTCTTCCACTCCAGAGCGAAGGGTGACCTCAGCGTGATCATCATCAAAATTGTCGTAGCAATAGAGGCCTGCCATTTTTCTTACTGCTGCATCGGTCTGGAGATGCACGAAATTTTCATAGTCTTCCACATCAAATGTAGCTTTGAAAGTATCTTCTACTTGCCAAACTACGATGGTACCGATCATGACAGGATTACCGATTTTGTCATTGACTTTGAGAGGCTTGTTTTCAAAATTTCTGACTCGAAGGGAAATCTTCTTTTTGGTCATAAAGGGATTGACCCAAAAGAAGCCGTTTGCTTTGACTGTCCCTTTGTATTCTCCGAACAATAACAGCACCATGGCTTTGTTCGGGTCAACAATGAAGAATCCCGGTAAACAAATCAATGCAACTAGAAAAGCGATACCCCCTATGATTCCATAGGGTAGACCCAGTGTAAAACTGTAAACTGAACCAGCTATAGCAGCCAAAGCCAAGAATAGCATAAAATAACCAGATGAAGGTTTGATGACTTTTTCCATGTCAATATGATGTTAAAATGATATCATCTTGAATTACGTGAAAAGAAATTCAAAGTTCAAGTTTTAACAAAAAAAAATCCTCTGAGCTATCAGAGGATTTCGAGTAAATGAGATTGGATTATTTCTTTTTGAAAAGAGAGTCCACAAATTCTTTTCTGTTGAAAATCTGTAGATCAGTCATTTTTTCCCCTACGCCAATGTATTTAACCGGGATTTTAAATTGGTCAGATATTCCAATTACCACCCCGCCTTTTGCCGTTCCGTCCAATTTGGTGATGGCTAGAGAAGAGACTTCGGTTGCTTTGGTGAATTCCTTGGCTTGAATAAAGGCGTTTTGCCCTGTGGAACCATCCAAGACAAGCATTATTTCATGTGGAGCGTCAGGAATGAATTTCTGCATCACACGCTTGATCTTACTCAGTTCATTCATGAGGTTGACTTTGGTGTGAAGTCGGCCTGCAGTATCCACAATGACTACATCAGCCCCTGTATCTACTCCTTGTTTGACGGCATCAAAAGCGACCGAGGCTGGATCTGTGTTCATGCCATGAGAAACAACTGGTACTCCGACGCGATTGCCCCAAAGGATCAATTGATCTACAGCTGCTGCCCTGAAAGTATCTGCTGCTCCCAAGACTACATTCTTTCCTGCACTTTTAAAAAGGTTGGCAAGCTTCCCAATGGTAGTGGTTTTTCCCACACCATTTACACCTACAACCATGATTACATAGGGTTTTTTATCTGCAGGAATTTCAAAATCCAAAAGATCCTGTGAATTATTTTCTTCTAATAGGGATGCGATTTCTTCGCGTAGGATGGTGTCTAGCTCAGCTGCATTTAAATATTTATCCTTGGCTACCCTTTCTTCGATTCGTCTGATAACTTTGATTGTGGTGTCCACCCCAACATCCGAGGTGATTAGGATTTCTTCAAGTTCATCAAGAACTTCCTCATCTACCTTTGATTTGCCTACAACAGCTTTGCTAAGTTTGGAGAAAATAGACTCGTTGGTCTTTTGAAGGCCCTGATCTAGACTTTCTTTTTTCTCTTTTGAAAAGAAACCAAAGATTCCCATTGGATTAATTTGAATTAAAAGCGGAATATAATGAAAAAGTCCCTGCTGAATTGATTCAGAGGGACCTTATATGCATTACGATGCACGAGGCAAATTATTTTTTTAATGCGTCCTGTACCGAGGTAGAAGGAACCATTTCTTCTTTGAAGGTATAAGCACCTGTCTTATCAGACTTTACGGCACGAATCACTTTGGCGTAAGACACGCCACCTTCTTTTTTCAGGGTTGCTACAACTTTCTTAGCCATTGCTTCTTAAGTTTAAGGGGGAATTCTCCCGAGCTAAAATTATTTAATTTCTTTATGAACAGTCACTTTCTTTAGGATTGGGTTGAATTTCTTCAATTCCAATCTTTCGGTAGTGTTTTTTCTGTTTTTGGTGGTGATGTATCTTGAAGTACCTGGCATACCTGAGTTTTTGTGCTCAGTGCATTCCATAATCACTTGTACTCTGTTTCCTTTCTTAGCCATCTCTGTGTTGATTTAGGGACTGTGACTTTGATTATCTGATTACAATCATTCCTTTATCCTGCGCCTCTTTAAGGACAGCAGAGATACCTTTTTTATTGATTGTCTTCAATGCCTTAGAGCACACTTTCAAAGTGATCCATGCGTCTTCCTCAGGAACGTAGAAATTCTTCTTGTGAAGATTTGGGTAAAATCTACGCTTAGTCTTGTTGTTTGCATGGGACACGTTGTTACCTACTCGAGGTCTTTTTCCGGTAATGTCACAAACTTTTGCCATGATGATGTATCGTAATTGGTATGCGTTTCTGTAATGAGTCTGCAAATATCGGAACTTTTTGGGAATTAACAACAAAGGCTTTTAAAAATATTCCCATTGAATTTATGACTTGGGATAGGGGCAATGCTTGCATCCGCTTCCGCAGCAATACCCGCGTTTAAGATGATATTTTGCCGTGAACACCATTAGTCCCTGCTCATTGATATAGTAGTCTTCTGGAGTCAGTGTAGGCAGAGTCTTCTTTTCAGGTTTCATGGCTTGGCCAACAGGCATTTCCTATATTTGAGCGAGATTCTAGTTTGAATCGCTTCACAAAAGTAATTAAATCATGGAACGGATTACCTCTAGCCAGCAGGCCATTGACTTGGAAGATCATTATGGAGCTCATAATTATCATCCCCTGCCTGTCGTGCTTACTCGAGGAGAAGGTGTTTTCCTTTGGGATGTAGAGGGGAAAAGATATTTTGATTTTCTCTCAGCTTACTCGGCGGTCAATCAAGGCCATTGCCATCCCCGGATTAAAGATGCAATGATTGAGCAAGTGGGGAAACTCACGCTTACTTCGCGAGCTTTTTACAATGACAAGCTTGGACCTTTTGAAAAATATGTCACCGAGTATTTCGGGTTTGACATGGTGCTTCCTATGAATACCGGTGCGGAAGGTGTAGAAACAGCTCTGAAGCTTACTCGAAAGTGGGGTTATGAGAAAAAAGGAGTGGCTGAAAATTCCGCCAAGATTATTGTCGCCGAGAATAATTTTCATGGTCGAACTACCACAATCATTTCATTTTCGAATGATGCTAATGCGAGAAAGAGCTTTGGGCCTTTTACAGATGGATTTATTAGGATTCCTTATAATGATATTCCGGCATTACAAAGTGCCTTGGAAATAGAAGGAGTGGTTGGTTTTTTGGTAGAGCCGATCCAAGGAGAGGCGGGAGTTTATACTCCAGCTGAAGATTATATAAGGAAGGCAAAAGAAGCATGCTTCGCTAAAAATGTCCTGTTTATTGCAGATGAGATTCAAACAGGAATCGCACGAACTGGGTCCTTATTGGCAGTTTGTGGAAATTGTACTTGTGAAGGACATTGCGAAAGACAAACGACTTACACTAAGCCTGATATTTTGATTTTGGGAAAGGCTCTTTCCGGAGGATTTTACCCTGTTTCGGCTGTTTTGGCAGATAGACACATAATGGAAGTGATTAAGCCTGGTCAGCATGGTTCTACTTTTGGGGGTAATCCTTTGGGGGTAGCAGTTGCAATGACCGCACTTGAGGTTGTGCGTGATGAAAAACTAGCACAAAATGCCCGTCGCCTAGGTAAAATCTTCAGAGTGCGAATGCAACAGGTCGTGGATAAATACCCCATCGCCAAGTTGGTCAGAGGAAAAGGTTTGCTCAATGCTGTAGTGATAAACGATACTCCGGAGAGCTCTACTGCGTGGGATATCTGTGTCAAGCTTGCCGAAAATGGACTGCTGGCCAAGCCAACTCATGGAAATATCATCCGGTTTGCTCCTCCTTTGGTGATGACCGAAGCGCAACTTCATGAGTGTTGTGACATCATCGAAAAGGTGATTTCGTCCTTCCAATAATTTATCAGATTTCGCACTTTTGAATTCCTTTCGAGGTTTGCCTTAAAGCGAATTCTTGATTTCAAACCTACTCAATGTCTAAAGCTGTTATTTTCGATATGGATGGAGTGATCTGTCACACCAATCCATTTCACTCTCAAGCATTCAAGATTTTCTTCGAAAAAAGAGGCGTATTTCCCACTGAAGAGGAATTCCAACTCCACATGTATGGAAAAAACAACGGCTACATTCTCAGCCATTTCTTGGGTAGAAAAATTGAAGGCCAGGAATTGCTCGATTTGGAGTTTGAAAAGGAAAGTTTATTCCGAGAGATCTATCAGCACCATGTAAATCCGATTCCGGGCTTTTTAGACTTTTTCCACAATCTGAAAGCTAATAAATTTAAAACAGGAGTCGCCACTTCTGCACCTTTTGCCAATTTAGAATTGATTGGAGGTAAATTAGATTTGTTTCCATACCTGGAATCTGCCTTGGCAAGTGAGCACGTGTCCAAACACAAGCCTGATCCTGAAGTATATTTTAAAAGTGCTTTCAATCTCTCACTTTCTCCGGATCAGTGTATCGTATTCGAAGATTCATTTTCGGGTGTTTCAGCTGCCAAAAATGCCGGGATGAAAGTAGTGGGAGTGCTCTCCTCGCATTCTATTGATCAATTACCTGTTTGCGACATGTATATCGAAAACTATTTAAGTGTAGATGTAAACGGAATCATTACGCTCTTGGATTGAGAGAATTTAAATGGTAATTAAGGTGATGTCAATTTTGTAAGGTGTCCTTCGGCCTAAATGGAAGAGAAGGGCTACCTTTGTGCACATTATAAATATGCTATGCAAAGGAGACCTAGAAGAAACCGTAAATCTGAAGCTGTTCGAAATCTTGTTGAGGAAACCCAAGTATCCGTCAAAGACCTGATTTTTCCGCTTTTTCTCGTTGATGGGCAAAAAAAGCAAATCGAAGTAGCTTCTATGCCGGGGATCTATCGTTTTTCCATTGACTTGATGCTAAAGGAAATCGAGGAATGTATGAAGCTTGGGATATATTCCTTTGATGTATTCCCTGCATATCCTGAATCTCTGAAAGATTCAATGGCTACGGAGAGTCACAATCCGGAAACTTTTTACTTAAAAGCGCTCAGAGAAATCAAGAAAAACTTCCCTGAAGTTTGCCTGATGTCTGATGTTGCCATGGATCCCTACAGCAGTGATGGACACGACGGCTTGGTAAAGGATGGTAAAATCCTCAATGATGAGACGCTAGAGATTTTGGGCAGAATGTCTTTAATACAGGCCGATGCCGGCGTCGATATCTTAGGCCCATCAGATATGATGGATGGTAGAGTGGGATATATTCGCGATCTGTTGGATGAAAATGGATTTTTGGATACGTCCATCATGTCTTACACTGCAAAATATGCCAGCGCATTTTATGGTCCCTTCCGAGATGCTTTGGATTCTGCGCCAAAGTTTGGGGATAAAAAGACTTACCAAATGAATCCTGCCAATGCTAAGGAGGCTCTGATCGAAGCTGACTTAGATATGGAAGAAGGCGCTGATTTTTTAATGGTGAAGCCTGCTTTGAGTTATTTGGACATTATAAAACAGCTAAGTGAGAATTATCCTCTGCCTATCGCTGCCTATAATGTGTCAGGAGAATATAGTATGGTTAAAGCTGCCGCCGAAAAAGGGTGGTTAGATTATGACCGATCAATGAATGAGATTCTGCTTTCCATCAAGAGGGCCGGCGCAAAGATAATTCTGACGTATTTCGCGAAGGATTTCGCAAGATTAAACAAGTAGATGGTTTTGTTTTTTAGGAAAAGCTCTGATTAATCAGGGCTTTTTTCATTTTAGGGTGATTTTATGATCCATTTTGGCTGAAAAATTTGATTAATGTTTTTTAATTGGTTAAAAATTAATTTGAAACCATGAAAAATTATTGTTTTCATAATTTCATAAAAAATTAATAAAATTTTGATTTTTTCTAAAAAATGAAATTTTAATTTATTTAAATCTCCTTTTCTTTCCAGATCTACTGTTTGAATGTTTTCGTAATCGATTTCAAAGAATTTTCTGCATACTTTTATTTTTGATAATTAGGTTGTATTTGGGTTTAAATCAGACTTATAAATGATAAAATTTTGAAAAAAATGGAAAAAATGGTTTAAAAATTATTAGTAAAATCGATAAAAATTGAAATAGTATTAAAAGTAGGTTTGTTTTTTAATCAAATATCTAATTACATTCGATTAATTCTTCTTATGAAGGTTATAAGGAGCGTTAAAAGAAAGAAACCATCAATTTTCAAACCTATGAACTATTTCACAACCCTGTTAGCCAACGATCTGGCTGTGCCCGTGGAGGTTTCGACCGCTCTGGCAGAAAATCTGTTTACGACCAACAATGTCTGGATGATGTTGTGTACTGCGCTCGTGTTCATCATGCACCTTGGTTTTGCCACCGTTGAGACTGGATTTGGTCAGGCAAAAAACACCGTCAACATCTTGTTTAAAAACACGATCACACCGGTTATCGGGATTCTAACCTATGCAATGGTTGGCTTTTACCTTATGTATCCTGGTTTTGAATCTCCAGGATGGTTTAGCTTTAATGTAGAAGGGTGGAATTTATTTTGGTTTTCTCCTGCCAGTGCAGATGTGTCAGCGGGTTATGCAGCCGGAGGGTATACCTACTGGACTGACTTTCTCTTCCAAGCGATGTTTGCGGCTACTGCTGCCACTATTGTTTCGGGTGCAATTGCAGAACGGGTTAAGCTTTGGGCGTACCTCATCTTCACATTGATTTTCGTCGGCATTGTATATCCTTTGATCGGAAGCTGGCAGTGGGGTGGCGGTGCTTTAAAAGCCATGGGCTTCTATGATTTTGCCGGAAGTACGCTTGTACATTCAGTAGGTGGCTGGGGAGCTCTAGCAGGAGTGATTTTGGTTGGCCCCCGAATCGGAAAGTATGTAAATGGTCAGACTGTCAACAAGCCTGCAGTTAGCGTGCCTTTGGCTGTGATAGGAGCATTTTTGCTTTGGTTAGGCTGGTTTGGGTTTAATGGAGGGTCAGTCTTGTCTGCAAATCCAGCGTTGGTTTCTCTTGTCTTAGTGACCACTTCTCTTGGAGCCTGTGCAGGTGCAATAGGTGGTTTGTTTACCTCCTATGTTGCATTTAAACGCTTAGATCTGGGAATGGTATTGAATGGAATACTTGCAGGTTTGGTAGGAATAACGGCAGGAGCCGATGTAATTACACCTGGCTCTGCGATTCTAATCGGTCTCATTGCGGGGTTCCTAGTGGTTGTTTCTTCTATTCTACTTGATAAGTTGAAGCTTGATGATGTGGTGGGAGCGGTATCCGTACACTTGACTTGTGGAGTCTGGGGTACGCTTGCAGTAGGAATCTTTTCCACCAATCCAGATCATTCATTTCTTACCCAATTAATTGGGGCCGCCATCTGCGGTGCGACTGCATTTACCTCTGCGTTCGTCATTTTTTATGTGCTTAAAAAGACCATCGGTATCCGAGTCTCTGAAGATCACGAGCGTGATGGTCTAGATTCTCATGAGCATGGTATCAGAGGGTATACCATCGTTTTCGACGCATAAACAATTACACCTTACAAGAAAAAAAGAACCCCTTCCGGAGAAAAAAAACGCGACTCTCTTTCGACCGGATTGGGGCTCTTATTGGTCAACTCTATCATTCACCAACACTCAAAATTAAAATGAAAAATATATTCCTACTAATACTATGCTTTGTTGTCGTTAGTTCAACTCATGTTTTTGCTCAAGAAGAAGCTGAAAAAGAAGAAGGAACGCTAACTCTCTCCGGATCTGTAGATGCTTATTTTAGATCTAACTTAAATGCTCCAAATAAGGGAGAAAATAAACAAGCTCCAGCTTCATCCTTTGCTAATCTCCCTGGATTTTCTTTGGGTATGGCCAATATCATCGCCACATATGAAGGAAAAAAAGTGGGTGCAGTAGTAGACCTAGTTTTTGGTCCAAGAGGAGAGGATGCTGTTTTTGGATCACCTCTCTATAGTGGAGGTATGGCAGGAAGCTCACAAATGGTCAATCAGCTTTATGTGTATTGGAATGTTTCTGACAAAGTGACTTTGACGATGGGTAATTTCAATACCTTCTTGGGTTACGAAGTAATCTCTCCTACGGCCAATTTCAATTATTCTACATCTTACATGTTTTCTTACGGACCATTTTCTCACACGGGTTTGAAAGCAAATTTCCAATTGTCTGACAAGTGGTCCCTTCTTACTGCGGTGATGAATCCGACAGATATGACCGAATTCAACTTAAACGGTACTTATACTTTGGGAGGTCAGTTGGGTTATTCTACAGATGCGGGCAATACTTACTTGAATGTAGTCTATGGAGATCAAGATGGTCGACTGACAGACAATGGTTCTTTGATTACCGATCAGACCTCTTTGGGGAAAACATTTCAGATTGATTTGACCACAGGTTTTTCATTAAGTGATGTTCTATATGCTGGTGTGAATACCACCTATAATGCTTCTGCCTCAGGCGAAGTCTTTACTGGTTCGGATATTCAGGATCTCGATGGTGAGAGTTCAGGGTTTTATGGATTTGCAGGTTACCTACAGGCTAGGCCAACCGAGAAATTCGGGATCGGCTTCAGAGGGGAATATTTTTCTGTCTACAATACAGGACTTGAAGGTGTCGTAGGTCTGAATGAAGCCGGTAAAGGAAGTGTCTTTGCAGGTACACTTTCAGGGAATATCAAAGTGGGTGGAAACCTTACCTTGATCCCTGAGCTAAGAATAGACAGTATGAAAGAGGAATTCTTTGTGAATAAAGATCTTAATGGAAGTAAAGGATTGGCTTCATTTCTATTTGCCGCAGTCTTTGCTTTCTAAAAATTAAACAGGGTCTATTGTTAATTAAGCCGGGGTGATTTTCACCTCGGTTTTTTCATTTTTTATATAAATGCTCGAGTTTGAGCTTTAAAATTGAGAGATTTCCATTAAATAGTATTGCTACTCAGTAAGTATTGGTTTATTTATAAACCCACTTTTTATTTTGTTTTATTTTTATGATACAAATAAAATTTTTTTAAAAGTCGAAAAAAATAAAAAAACATCTGATTTCTGAAACAAAGACGTTTTCGTTTCTGTATATATTTGCACAACCCAAATGTAAGGAAATGAAAAAGTTAGCGTTTCTACTCGCCGCCTTAATGGTTGCGACGGTCTCTTATTCGCAGCAACTCATCACCGGTCCCAAAGCAAAAAATGCTCAAATCGGAAAAGTGAGAACCCCGAAAATTACCATACTTCATGATTCTAATCCTGCTACTCTCCAAGGACCGGTAGCCAAGAATTCAGAAGTTTGGATGGAGGAGCCCGTTAGAAAATTTAAAGTAGGATTCAGAGAAGAAATAGATAACCCTCAAGGGCTAAAGGCTAAAAATTCCAATCCTTGGGATAAGACTCAGCCAAAAGTAGATTCAAAGGCTGTATATCAAGAACCAAAGTCTATGACTTCCAAAAAAACTTGGATTCATTAATATCGATTTAAAACTCAAAAGCCCGATCAGTCTGACATTTGATCGGGCTTTTTGTTTTATTATAAATCTTGTTCTCTCTCCAGCATCAGAATAGCCGCTTGTGAGACAATGTAGTATTTTTCCCCCTCATACATCACTTCATGGGCTCCGGAAAGCAGGAAAATTGCCAAGTCACCTTCCTTTGCCTGAAGGGGGACATACTTCACTTTTTCATCTGAGTCCATCCAAGGTTCATGATCCTCTACGGGCATGGGTATGGGGTAGCCCGGTCCGGCTTTGATGATATATCCTTGCTGTACCTTTTCTTTTTCTTGTACCCCAGGAGGCAAATAAAGTCCGGAATCCGTTTTTTCATGTGGTTTTTTCAATCGGATCAATACTCTGTCACCTACCACGATGAGCTTTTTCAATTTGTTATCAGCAGTTAGTTGCATATTACTTTTTTGAAGTTTATCGATTTCAGCAATTCATCCTAATTGCCGTAGCTAAAAACATAAACAGCATCTGTCTCTCAACAGATGCTGCCTAAGTCGGTTTAGTTTATGATTACTTTTTGTCTTCGCTTACTTCTTCGTAATCTACATCAGATACGCCATCGCCTGAATTTGAGTTGGCTCCGGCATCTGGTCCTGGCTGTGCTCCTGCGCCTTGAGACGCGTTATACATTTCAGTAGAAGCCGCTTCCCAAGCTTTGTTTAGATTTTCCATCGCTGCGTCGATGCCTTCGATGTTTTTAGATCCATGAGCAGACTTCAAGGCTTCCAAAGCGGAGCTGATGTTTGCTTTGTTTCCATCAGAAAGCTTGTCACCGTATTCTTTCAGCTGCTTTTCTGTCTGGAAGATCAAGCTGTCAGCTTGGTTTAGCTTTTCTATCTTTTCTTTTTCAGCTTTATCGCCGGCAGCATTTGCTTCTGCCTCTCGCTTCATTCTCTCGATATCATCCTGAGAAAGTCCTGAAGAAGCTTCGATTTTGATTTTCTGCTCTTTGCCTGTTCCCTTGTCTTTTGCAGATACGTTTAGAATACCGTTGGCATCGATGTCGAAAGTCACTTCGATCTGAGGAACTCCTCTTGGTGCTGGCGGAATGTCAGAAAGTTGGAATCTACCGATGGATCTGTTATCCTTTGCCAAAGGTCTTTCTCCCTGCAAGATGTGCAAATCAACTGCTGGCTGATTATCAGATGCGGTAGAGAAAATCTCAGACTTTTTGGTTGGGATAGTCGTGTTGGCTTCGATCAACTTGGTGAATACTCCACCCATGGTTTCGATACCCAAGGAAAGTGGTGTTACGTCCAAAAGAAGTACGTCTTTCACCTCACCTGTCAATACACCACCTTGGATGGCAGCGCCGATGGCCACTACTTCGTCAGGGTTAACACCTTTGGATGGTTTCTTTCCGAAGAACTTTTCTACCTCTTCCTGAATTTTTGGAATTCGAGTAGAACCACCTACCAAGATTACTTCATCGATATCTGCTGCAGTCATGCCCGCATCTTTCAATGCTTTGATGCATGGATCCATAGATCTTCTCACCAATGTCTCAGAAAGCTGCTCAAACTTGGCACGGCTCAGATTTCTGACCAAGTGCTTTGGTCCGGTCTGAGTTGCCGTGATATAGGGAAGGTTGATCTCTGTGGAAGCGGAGCTGGAAAGTTCGATTTTTGCCTTTTCAGCAGCTTCTTTCAATCGCTGAAGGGCCATTGGGTCTTTTCTCAAGTCGATCTGTTCTTCTGCCTGGAACTCGGAAGCCAGCCAGTCGATGATTACTTGGTCAAAGTCATCACCACCCAAGTGTACGTCACCGTTGGTGGATTTTACTTCAAATACTCCGTCGCCAAGCTCAAGGATAGAGATATCGAATGTACCACCACCAAGGTCGTACACAGCGATCTTCATGTCCTGATTTTTCTTGTCCATCCCGTAGGCCAAAGCTGCTGCTGTTGGCTCGTTGATGATACGCTTCACTTCGAGACCTGCGATTTGTCCGGCTTCTTTCGTCGCCTGACGCTCTGCATCATTGAAGTATGCCGGTACGGTAATCACCGCTTCAGTCACTGTTTGTCCCAAGAAATCCTCAGCAGTGCTCTTCATTTTTTGAAGAATCATCGCAGAAAGTTCTTGAGGTGTGTAGGATCTGTCCCCGATTTTTACAGCTACTGTATCGTTTGGACCTTGTTCTACTTTGTAAGAAGCATGTTTTTTCTCTTCAGAGACCTCTGAAAATTTCTTACCCATGAATCTCTTTACTGAGGAAATGGTATTAGCTGGGTTGGTGATAGCCTGACGTTTAGCAGGATCGCCTACCTTGCGCTCTCCGTTTCCATTGTCCAGAAAAGCCACGATTGATGGAGTGGTTCTTCTTCCTTCGCTGTTTTGGATGACTACAGGCTCGTTACCCTCCATTACGGCTACGCAGGAGTTGGTGGTACCCAAGTCAATGCCTATAATTTTTCCCATGATTATATAAGTTTTATGTGTTTTCAGATTGAATACTATCCCCCTTGTTCAATGCGTGTGCCATTGAAGTTTTTCACCTTTTTGGTGTCAGTTTGTCAGGGATAGAGACCGTTGAACCTTGACAGTCTCCTCCAATTGTCACATCTAAGAAAAAAATATGTCGTAACTGTCAGGAATGTAGGCTTGTCATGCAACCTATAGGTGAGTTAGGGCATCTGAAAATTGATGAAAGTGTTTTTCAAATCGATGGATAATGAAAAATCCAAATGGCTTGGTGTGATCGCCTTAGGGTTATCTTGGACTTGGCTTGGTTCTTTGGTGTTACGAATAGCTGAGAATTGGATACTTTTTTCTGATTTTTTTCCTTTCCTCGTGCTCCAATCTAGGCAGGGAATCTTTTTCCTGATTGGATTCCTTTATTTTTAATGCATGAAGAATCATCTAATGCTACAGGATATTTTTATTTACCCGATCAAATCATTGGGTGGGATTAGGTTAGAGAAAGCCAAAGTGGAGGAGAAGGGTTTTCAGTATGACCGAAGATGGATGCTGGTGGATAGGTCCGGGAGGTTTGTTTCTCAACGGGAGTTCTCTGTTTTGGCTTTGCTGCAGGTAGAGTTGCAGGAGGATGGGCTTTTGGTTTATGTGAAAAACGTTCCACACCGACAGCTTTTTATTCCATTTGAACTGTCAGAGGGCCCCGAGATTCCTGTGGTAATTTGGGACGATCAGGTAATTGGGAAGGTGGTTTCCGAATCGGTTGGAGTTTGGTTCAGTGATTTTCTCGGTTTCAAAGTAGAATTGGTGAAAATGCCGGAATCGACCCATCGCAAAGTCGATCCGCGTTACGCGATCAATGCCGAGTCGGTAAGTTTTGCCGATGGCATGCCTTATTTGATCATCGGCCAATCTTCCTTGGATGAACTTAATTCAAGATTAGCGTCACCTGTTCCTATGAATCGCTTTCGTCCCAATTTGGTTTTTTCTGGAGGTGAGCCGTTTTTGGAAGACCGTCTGAGCAAAATTCGGATTGGATCGGTGGAGTTTCAGATTATCAAGCCCTGTGCCCGATGTGTACTGACGACGGTAGATCAAGAAACTGGGGAAAAAGGTAAAGAGCCACTGAAAACATTGTCCACTTACCGTACAGTCAATAATAAGGTCATGTTTGGCCAAAATGTGGTAGCCTTAGGTGGAGGAATGGTGAGCATTGGAGATGAATTGATTCCTTTGAATTAATCTTGACCAATTGGAAATTCAAAAGCCGGACTGATCCATCAGTCCGGCTTTTTCTTGTAAGGTGGTAGTTTAATTAGAAGTTAAATCCAGTGGTGAGCTTGAAGAAGGAATCGTTGCCTTCGACCAAGTCAGTTCCGAAAGAGAATCTGGCAAATGGTCCGCCGGTAGGCTTGCTGAATTGAACGTATGGGCCAAGCCACTGGTACACATCTGTTGAAGATGTCACGTCCGATCCTCCAGAATTGATCAAATGCTCGTAATGCGCGCCGACTGAGAAAAATTGGCTAGCACGAACACCCAGGTTTAACCAGTAATGAACATAAGCCAAAGTGGTACCGTTGACAGGTGCTTCATTACGAAGCGGTGAGTAATATCCAAAGTAAAACTGTCCTTCCACTTTTTCCTTCAATAGGTTAACTGTCAAATTTGGAACGATACCGTCTCCAAAAATGGCAGATCCTCTGGTGCCGGAGCTAAGCAAATTACCTCCCAAGAAGCCAATCTGTGGATTAATGGAAAGCCCTTCAGCGGCTTGGAAATTAGCTCCTAGACCAAACTCGGTCCAATTGCCCCAAGCGGCACCCGTGCCACCTCCCCAGTGAATTCCGTAAAATGTGAATTGAGCTTTGTCAGAGAATCCATACGAACCCTGAAAGGAAGGGTAAAATCCAAAGAACTGATCGGAGTTTAGCGCCACGGAGAAGTTAAACTGTTTTTCTTCTTGTGCTGAGGCATGATTTGCGATCAGGATCAATCCTAATGCTAGAATGAGGGTGGATATTAATCCGTTTGGTTTGAGATTAAACAGGATTTTCATGAAATGATGTTTTTTGGTTTGAAATAGGTTTATAAAGAATCAGATTTTAATTCAAATGATGTATTTCAATCAAAATCCAGTTCAAAGTAAAACCAAGTTTCTAAAGAAAAAACATTCTTATTGAAAAATATGTAAAAAAATGTATCAATAATTATTGTTTTTGTAAATCATAAGCTTGATTTATGATTTTATCTGCTGTAAATGAAAAAAGGGGCTTTTGGCCCCTTTTTTCTCTATTCAAGTATTTATCAGTACTCTTTGACAGTTTGGATGAAAACCTTGACCATTTCTGGGTCAATATCCGGGTAGACTCCATGGCCCAAATTGGCGATGTGTCTTGACCCTTTAAATTGATCCATCATCTCCATGGTGGCAGCTCTAACCTGATCGGGATTGCCGTAAAGTGCTGCCGGATCCAGATTTCCCTGTAAGGTTTTATTCGGGCCAATCAGCCTTCTGGATTCCTCGATTCCCATGTTCCAGTCCAGTCCAATGGTCTCGCAGTTTAGCTTTGCCATTTCTTCTCTGGCGAAAAAGGCTCCTTTCGCAAATACGGTTACTGGTACTTCGTCAATTGCATCACAGATCTGAGAGATGTAATTCATGGAAAACTTTTGATACTGCTTTGGTCCCAAGATCCCAGCCCAGCTGTCAAAAATCTGAACCAAATCAGCTCCTGCGCGGATCTGTGCCTTAAGGTAATTAATCGTGGAATCTGTGATCAGCTGGAGAAGTTTGTGCGAAAAAACCGGTTCACGATAAAGCATTTCCCGTGACTTGGAAAAGGTCTTGCTACCACTTCCTTCTACCATGTAGGCAAAAATGGTCCAAGGTGCGCCTGCAAATCCGATCAAAGGAACTCTTCCGTTGAGGGTTTTCTTGGTGATGTGAATCGCATCAATAACGTATTGGAGGTCATTGTCCCCGTCAGCTACTCGAAGTTTTTTGAGATCGGCTTCTGATCTGACGGTAGAGGGAAACCACGGTCCTCGCTTTTCCACCATTTCATAAGGTAAGCCCATGGCCTCAGGAATGACCAAAATGTCTGAAAAAATAATCGCAGCATCTACTCCAAGAAGATCAACGGGTTGAATGGTGACTTCGGCTGCCAATTCTGGAGTCTGTGCTAATTCTATAAATCCACTGACAGATTCACGGACGGCACGGTATTCGGGAAGGATTCTGCCGGCTTGGCGCATGAGCCATACGGGCGTACGTTCGGTCTTTTCACCTCTGGCTGCACGCAGCAGCAGATCGTTTTGAAGTTGCATGTCGCAAAGATAGGCTCGGAATTTTATTTGGAAACGATAAAGTCACACATAAATAAAACAGAGCCATCTTTCCGATGACTCTGTTCGTGTGGATTTTGTTAAACGAGTTAATCTCTGGGCTTGATTTTGGAATTTAGAAAGTCCTTTTCTTCAATCCCAAGCATTTTGGTGACCGCCTCGTAGTCAGTCCAATCGATTCGCGAACCCGCAAAATCTCCCGGCACCACCACAATTCTAAATCGCTGACCTCTGGTCCAGTCGGCGCTAAGGGTTTTGTAATCAATCGGCCCGTCTAAAAACAATCTGAAATCATCTCTGGTGAAGTCGTAATTGTACATCAATACGCCCTCATTGAAGAATACGGTCTGTGGCAATGCTCTCCAAATTGGCGTAGTGCCATTGGTTTCCCATCTGATGAAAGCTAGAACCACGTCACTTTCTACAATTCGGGGATTAAAGTCAAATATTTGTTCGAACTTGTTTGCTTCGGTAAAGTCTACGTTTACTTCGAATACTTCGCTGACCACGTTCACGCCAGGTTGACCTTGAGGGCCTTGTGGACCTTCGGGGCCGATTGGTCCCATTGGTCCTTCGCAGGATTGAAATGCCACCAAGGCAATGAGCCCCAAAATTGCGGTTATCTTTTTCATAGTTGAGTTGGTTTATGTTAGCTTTCCACGGCATGGATCGTGCCAAGGTTAGGGAAAAAATAAAGCTATTTTATGGGTGCGATCACTTGTACCTCTGTCTCGCTGATAATCTTATCGATAAAAATCCCACTCAACTCCAACTGATTCTCCTGAGCAAATTCTTCCAACTTGGCTTTGACTTTATTGGGGCCAGGCATGACCCACTTGTTAGCAGTCACTTTTGCTAACAAGTATTGTTTTTCCTGAAAGGATTTAGACTCCAAATCTCCAGCAGCAAAAGGGAGGTTGAGCCCCACAAAAACTTCCATGGTGTCTAGTTTTCCTGCAGGTTCGATGTAATAGATGGTGTGAATCTTGGAACCGGGGTTGAGAGACTGCTGAGTTTCGATGGATCTGAAAGTTTCTTCCAGCTTTTCGTCCTGTGGGATGCCTCTAAAAGTCTTTCCCGCCAAAGTTTCTGGACTTTGGTCGATCAAGGTGACTTCAATGGGATTATTTCCACCCAACTGTACAAAAAAGTAATACCCGATGCCAATCGCTAAAGCAGCGATCACACCAAATGCAATGAGCTTTTTCATGAGTTAGAATAAATATCGAATACCAATTCCTCCCTGACCTTTGAAATTAATCCGGTCGATCAGTTCCAAAAATATTCCCACTTCAGCAAAAATACTGATGGGTGCTTCATCAAAGTAATATTCTGCCCCACCAAAAACCTCAGGTCCAATGTCAATATTGGTTCGCCTTTCGGATAAAGAGGCAAAAGATGAACTCGGATTGTTCTGTCTGAAGTAGGAGTAATTTACTTGAGTGGTTCTCAGCTGACCACCTACTCCTGCATATCCAAGGAGGTATCCTTCGGTGATTTCAAACATATCCGTGATGTCTTCATTAAGAGCCATTCGAAAATTAAGCGCGACCCCTCGGCTGGCTGAGTGGCTTAGATAGAATGCGTCGGAAGCTGGAAGGTTATTTTCAAAACTTCTCAAGTAGTAATCTTTTCCATTGACGCTTCCGCCTCCAACCATCACCTCAAAAGAAAGATAGTCGTCCAAGAAATCTTTGTAAGTGATTGAAAAAGGCTCTCCCAATCGAATTCCAGCACCTCTTTCCTGTGAAAATCCGATCATTGGTATCAGTAATAAGGCTAACAGAAATTTGAGTTTCATAAGCGTTGGTTTAGTAATAGAAATTAAATGGCCATCATCTTCAGCTGCATCTGATGCAGCTGGGTGTAGTAACCGCCTTTTTCCAAAAGCGATTCGTGGGTGCCAGTTTCTACGATTTCTCCTTTATGAAGGACTAAAATTTGATCTGCTTTTTGGATGGTGGAAAGTCTGTGAGCGATCACGATTGAGGTTCTTCCTCTCATCATTTTTTCGATAGACTCTTGGATCAGCTCCTCAGTCTCGGTGTCCACCGAAGAAGTCGCTTCATCCAAAATCAAGATTTCGGGGTTATATACCATCGCTCTCACAAAGGAAATCAGCTGTCGCTGTCCCACAGATAGCGTCGCCCCGCGCTCCATGACATTGTAGTCTAATCCTCCTGGCAGCTTTTCGATGAATTTCTTTGCTCCTACTAGTTCAGCCGCCTCCATCACTTGCTCTTTGGAAATGGATGGATTTCCCAGCGTGATATTATGGTAGATACTATTGGAGAAAAGAAATACGTCCTGAAGTACCACTCCGATATGTTTTCTCAAAGCTCCAAGTTCAAACTCGCGAATATCTGTCCCATCCACATAGATGTGGCCTTTGTTGATTTCGTAGAATCTTGAAATTAGGTTGATGATGGAGGATTTGCCAGCCCCGGTAGCTCCTACCAAGGCGATGGTCTGTCCTTTTTTGACTTCAAAGCTGATGTCTTTGAGTACATATTCCTCGTCATTGTAGGCAAACCAGACATTTTCGAGCTTGATGTTTCCCTGGATTTTTTCCGGTTTGAAGCTGCCTTCATTGGCAATGTGCTCGGTGGAGGCGAGCAGTTTGAAAATCCTTGAAGAGCTCACCACGCCCATTTGAAGCGTGTTGAATCGGTCTGCGATCATCCGGATAGGCCTGAAAAAGAGCTGCAAGTACATAATGAAGGAAATCAAAATCCCAATCTGTAGCTCCATTCCCAACACGCCTACTGCGCCATACCACACCACTAAGCCTATTCCGATGGCTTGGATAATTTCAGCTACCGGAAAGTAAACCGAATAGTACAAAACAGAGCGAATGTGTGCCGCACTGTGTTCTTTGTTGATTTCTTTGAATTTCTGGTATTCGCGCTGCTCTCGGTTGAAAATCTGCACGATGTTCATCCCGGTGATGTGTTCCTGCAAAAAGGAATTCAGATTGGAGACGGCGTTTCGTACGTCATTAAAGGTGACTTTGATTTTTTCTTTGAACACATACGTCGAAATGATCATCAGAGGAAGCGTACTCAAACTGACCAAAGTCAACTTCCAGTCGATGTAAAACATCACTCCCAAGATCGTGACGATTTGCAGCAAATCCCCAATGATCGCTGCCAACCCTTCACTGAATACATCTGCCAAAGTCTCGATGTCGGAGACATTTCGAGTGACTAATCTTCCGATGGGGGTATTGTCAAAAAACTTCAGTCGAAGCTTGAGGAGGTGCCTGTAAAGTCGCGTTCGGATGTCTTTGATGATTACCTGACCGATCCATCCCGAATAGTAAGTATGTGCCCATTGGGCGATGGATTGCACGATCATGAGACCTACCAACAGGTAAATGATCCGCAATAGGCCATCCACATCTCCGACAGCTACATACTCATCGATCGCTATTTGGATGTAATAAGGACGAGTGGGGGCCAAAATCGCCAAGGCAATCGTCAAGAAGACCAAAAAATAGAATTGTGCTTGATAAGGCTTCACAAAGGTGTAAAGCTGTCTCAAGACTTTCATGTCTATGATTTCCCCGGAGGACTCTTTTTCTTTTTCTAAGCTCAAAGCCTGATTAGTCTAGGTAAATGTCTGTTGGATATACAATTTGGCTCAAAAACAACCCTTTCGCAGAGGCTGCTTTTCCGGCCTGAGTTCTGTCTTTGGAAAGAATAATTCGGTCTAAATCTTCCACTTGCCTGTGTCCAAAACCAATCTCAAGCAAAGTTCCTACAATTGCCCGTACCATCCCACGCAAAAAGCGATTTGCGGTAATATGAAATAACAATTGGTCGTCTTTTTGTTCCCACCGCGCTTCATAAATCTTGCAGCGGAAATGATTCACCTCCGTATGGACTTTGCTGAAGCATTCGAAATCCTCGTGTTGAAGGAGGATTTGGGCGGCCTCATTCATTTTTGACACGTCAGGATGGTGAAAAAGCTGCCAAGCCAAACCTTCCAAGAATGGGTTTTTGGTAAATGTTATCCGGTAGAAGTAGGATCGTTTGAAGGCGTCAAATCTTGCGTGGGCATCCGATTTCACCTTTCGGATAGAATGAATGGCGATTTCTTTGGGCAGGATGGCATTGATGGCTTTCAGGAAGTTTTCTCCGGGATTCTGGTTTTTCAGATCAAAATGGCATACCTGCATGCTGGCATGTACGCCCGTGTCTGTTCTACCACTTCCCATGATGAAAATGGGTTCTCTGAAGTAGGTACTCAGGGCTTTTTCAAGGCATTCCTGTACCGTAAAGGCATTTTGCTGGATCTGCCATCCGTGAAATGGACCTCCATGATAGCTCAGTTCCAGAAAATAGCGGTTTGTCGTCTCGTTCATGCCGTCGCAAAGATACTATTCCCTATCAATTCGCCTGAGGAGATTTGTTTTCTTGATATTCCGAGGGGAAGGCTTTTTCTTTGCCCAAAATTTAATCCATCATGATTCAGCGCGTACAAACCATATTTCTTTTCCTTGTTGCCGTGGCTATGGGTGTGACCATAGGTACAGAGCTTTGGAACCAAACCGGCGGAACTCAAGGTGATACTTGGAACCTGACTGCTTTTACACTCAGCAACCTCGATGCAAACGGTGAAGTAATTCAATCCTCCTCCAAGTGGTACCTGGGAGCTTTGGCAGCTTTTGCAGGACTTTTGGCGATGATTTCGATTTTCCAATACCATGTTAGGTCCAGACAGATGTTGCTCAACATGATCAATTCGCTAGTGATGGTTTCATTAGTGGCGGCGACATTTTTGACTACCAATGGGATCAATTCTTCCATTCAGGCAAAAGACGGAGGAAGCTATGAGATCGGATTTTGGTCGATTTTGGTGGCCATGGTCATGAATATGCTGGCTAACCGATTTATCAAAAAAGATGAAGCTCTAGTCCGATCGGTAGATCGGATCAGATAAGAATCCAGCCTGGCCTTACCGCCGGGCTTTTTTGTTTTCCTTTTGTGAGCAAATACCTTCTTTACTGAATCAGTCTTTTCTACCTTGTGATCAAAGAAAATTCCTCTTTTATGAAATTCGAAACACTAACCATCCATAAAGGCAATCATATCACAGACAAAAATTGTCCAGTTGTGCAGCCAATCACTCTGAGCACGACCTTTGAGCATGGGAATGAAGGTGGGGTGCTGTATACCCGAGCAAGCAATCCTAACCGAAATTCACTGGAAGAACTACTTGCTGCGATGGAAAAAGGAGCAGATGCAGCGGCGTTTTCCTCAGGAAATGCAGCAGGTACAGCGGTTTACCAAGCGCTTGAACCAGGTTCACACATTGTGGCACCGGACGATATGTATCACGGCTTGCACAATTCCATGGTGCAGCTTTTTGCAGGAGTATTGGAAGTGACTTTTGTAGATATGAGTGACTTGGAGGCAGTCAAAAACGCCATCCGTCCCAATACCAAGCTTTTTTGGGTAGAATCACCATCCAATCCTCTTCTGAAGATCACGGATATCCGAGCCATTGCCCAGCTGGCAAAAGCACAAGGTGCAATCATGGCCTGTGACAACACGTTTGCCACTCCCGTATTTCAGAATCCTTTGGATCTAGGTGCGGACATCGTGATGCACAGTAGTACGAAGTATTTTGGAGGCCATTCGGATATTTTAGGAGGCGCATTGATCACCAAGGAAAAAGATGCTTTTTGGAACAAAATCAGAACAGTGCAGCGGGTAGGTGGAGCGGTGCCCTCTCCAGCCGATTGCTATTGGCTGACACGCAGCATCCGTACCTTGGCTTACCGAATGAAAGGCCATGCCGAGCACGCGATGATCTTGGCGGAGTTTTTACTTAATCACCCTCGTGTGGAAAAAGTCTATTTTCCAGGCTTAAAATCTCATCCCGGACATGCCATTGCAGCCAGCCAAATGAGTGGTTTTGGAGGTGTGGTTTCCTTCACGGTAAAAGGTGGAGCAGAAGATGCCGATCGCGTGGTGTCCAGGTTGAAGTACTTCGTAAATGCAACGAGCTTGGGCGGAGTGGAGAGCTTGATTGAGCGAAGAGCGGCCGTAGAAGGTCCAGATACCTTAACACCTCCAAACTTACTCCGGGTGTCAGTTGGGCTGGAGCACACGGATGATTTGCTGGAGGATATGAATCAAGCGTTGGGATAAAAAACTGGATTTACGATTTACGAATGACGACATCCAAAGTGGGATTGAGTTTTTCTAAAAAATGAACACTAACATGAACATGTTGTATTTAGGATTTCAGAATGACGATTTACGGCATTTAAAGTAGGCTTGACTTTTTATTCAAAGGCATAGATTTTTTTGAGTGGAGGAGAAGAAGACTGGACTCCGAACCCTGATCACTGAATACTGAATTCTGAATACTGAACACTAAGCACTGAACACCGAATACTGAACACTTTACAAGAAAAAGGTCCTGAGCGAAACTCAGGACCTTTTTGGTTATTTGTACACTTCGACTGGCCAACTGTCATTGCCGAGGTTGATGTCAGTAATTACCTTGTCAGGATCGATGACGACGGACTTCAGTTTCTTAGAAGTTTTGTGCAGGTAACCCCAAGTATCACCTCTTTGCCAGATCTCCACGGGGAGTTTTACGCGTTCGGTAGAATTGTCTTCGTAAGTCATCTCCAAAATCACCGGCATGGGGAAGTCTCCCTTATTGACCAGATTCACGAGGAAGTTGCCCCCATAAGGCTGCACCGAGTTGATGCCTAGGTCAATATTTCCATTTCCATAAAACCAGCCTTTCCAAAACCAAGAAAGGTTTTCCCCGGCCACATTTTCCATATGGTTGAAGAAGTCGGATGGCTGAGGATGCTTGTAGGCCCACGTTTTGATGTAAGAGCGGAAAGCATTGTCAAATCGCTCAGTGCCGAGGATGTATTCTCTCAGCATGACGAGTCCAATGGCAGGTTTCATGTAGGCCACCATGCCCAGGTTTCGAAGGTCTGTCACATCTGGATAGTTGTCAATTCCTTCACGGTTTTCGCTGGTGAAATAGTTGTTGAATCTTCTGGTTTGGTTCAGTGTGGAGGGATATTCGCCGTTGTTGAAAGCATTGGAGCTGTAGTGGTTGATAAATGTGTTAAAGCCTTCATCCATCCAAGCATAGCGTCGCTCGTTGGTGCCGACGATCATCGGGAACCAGTTGTGGCCAAATTCATGATCCGTTACTCCCCAAAGGGAAGCTCCTTTGGAATTGTAGTGACAGAAGTTCAAGCCTGGATATTCCATTCCGCCGATTTCAGCAGCTACGTTGCTTGCAGTTTCGTAAGGGAATTCAAACCACTCCTTGCTGTAGTATTCGATGGAAGCTTTACTGTATTCAGTAGATCTAGACCAAGCTTCTTTCCCATTGCTTTCTATCGGGTAAACTGACTGCGCTAGGGCTTTCTTTCCACTTGGAAGATTGATTCTTGCAGCATCCCAAATGAAGGAATCAGAGGTAGCAAATGCTACGTCACGTGCATTTTGGATTCGGAAGTGCCAAGTCACGGTTCCGCTTTGCTTCGGACGGGTGAGTTGGGTGTTTTTGATTTCTTCCGGGGAAACGAGATAAACGGTTTCTTCACTTTGAGCAGCTTTAGCATAGCGGGTTTGGAGTTCTTTGGAAAGAACTTCAGTCGGGTTCATCAGTTTGCCAGAGCCCACCACGATGTGGTTGTAAGGTACGGTCACTTTGTAGTCGAAATTTCCGTATTCCAAGTAAAATTCACCTGCGCCTAAATAAGGCTCTACATTCCAACCTTCGGTCTCATCAAAAACCGCCACTTTGGGATACCACTGCGCAAAGGCATAAATCCATCCGTCTTTCACTTTCAGTCGTCCCATTCGGTCCATGCCTTTTTGAGGTACTTTGAAAGAAAAATCCATGGAAACCGTCGCCTTTCCACCTTTTGCAGGGATCGGTTCGGCAAACCACACTTGCATGCGCGTGTCTTCGATGAGGTGCTTGGAAGAGGCAATTCCTTTTGCCCCAACTTTGGAAGAAACATTGCTAAGGTTATAGCCTCCGTCGATGTCTCCGTTGTATCGGTTACCTTGAACTGGCGTAGTCAAGGTGCCACGGGAAGTGGGAGTGAAGCGGTTTTGCTCGAGCTGTAGCCAGATAAAATCTAATGCTTCCGGGCTATTGTTGGTGTAGGTAATGATGACCTTGCCGGAAAGGGTGTGGCTGGCTTCATCGAGTGAAACCTCGATTTGATAGTCGGCGGCATTTTGCCAGTAAGCTTCTCCGGGTTTGCCGGAAGCAGTGCGATAACTGTTTCCTTTTCGGTCCATAAACTCCGAAAAGTCCTTCTGATTGTTGTCTTTCCCTTGTTGAGAAAAAGCAGGAAAAGATGCTGTCAGAATAAAAATGGACAAAAGTCCACCAAGCAGGGTTAGTTTCTTCATGGTTCGTTTCTATTTCGGCTCAAAATAGGGACAAATGCGCTTTTGACGAATTTTTTTTACGTCAACTCACAGACTTTAACCTTTTTCGAAGTAGAGCGAATTTTGTTTCTCGGGGAAAAACCCCTTTACCTTTGGGCTAAATAAGCCAACTAACTCAATGAAAAAAGCACTGTCACTGGTAGGTCTGCTAGCATTTTCGCTGCATCTGAATGCTCAAACAGACACCACTACCCAAAAACTGGATGAAGTGCTCATCCAAGAAAACCGAATTCAGATCCCTTTTTCCAAGCAAAGCAGAAACATCTCTGTAGTCGACCGAAAGCAGATTGAGGTCACTCCCGCGAGAAGCCTTCAGGAAGTGTTAAGTTTTGTGCCGGGAGTAGACGTACGTCAGCGCGGCGTCACGGGAGTGCAGGCGGATATTGGCATTCGGGGCGGTTCCTTTGAGCAGACACTCATGCTCCTCAACGGGATCAAGCTCACCGATCCTCAGACTGGCCACCACCTGATGAATATTCCCGTGCCTTTGGTCAATATCGATCGGGTAGAGGTGCTGAAAGGACCTGCTTCGCGAATCTTTGGTCAAAATGCTTACACGGGAGCGGTGAATGTCATCACCCGACTCAGTGATCAGCGAAGCCTGAGAGTCCAAGGGTATGCTGGTGATTTTGGGATGAAAGGGGTCAATTTTGCAGGTTCACTCCCCGCCGGAAAGTACCGTCAAAATGTGGCCGTCTCCTACGATGATTCGAATGGCCACTGGTACAACTCAGATTATAAAGTCAGCAATATCTTCTACGAAGGTGGTGTCCAGCTCAATCAAGCCCATGAACTCCGAGGAATGGTGGCTTACACTGATCGGACTTTTGGCGCCAATGGGTTTTATACCTCCGCATTTCCGGATCAGTGGGAAAGCATTCAGACCTCTCTTGGCTCGCTTTCGCACACTTATTCCAAAAACCGGCTTTACCTCAATACACGGGCGTATTGGAGGAGAAATGAGGATGAGTTTCGATTGAGAAGAAATGAGCCTTCGTTTTTTCAGAATATCCATACCTCGGATGTCCTAGCCATCGAGTCCAATGGTAGCTTCAAAAGCAAACTGGGAACCACCGGATTTGGGATCGAGGGCCGTAAGGAATCCATCGAATCTTCCAACCTTGGAAATCATGAGCGGGAGCTAGTTGGGCTTTTCTTGGAGCAGTTGGTCAATCTTGGAGAAAAAACTGACATCCGGGCGGGACTTTACTCCAATTACTATTCGGAATATGGATGGAAGCATTTCCCAGGAGCAGAAATTGGGTTTCAGGCGACTCCTGCCATTCGATTGTATTCAGGAATAGGCTCCAGCTATCGTATTCCGACCTACACTGACTTATACTATCGCGGCCCGACCAATATCGGAAATGCCAATTTGACACCGGAACAGGCACTTTCATTCGAGTTGGGTGGAAAATGGACCAAAGAAAACTGGCGGGGAGAGTTGGTTTATTTCAACCGAACCAGTCAAAATCTGATCGAGTGGACCAGAACTTCTTCTACGCAGCCTTGGCAACCACAAAACTTCAACGAGGTGATCTTTAACGGGGTGGAGGCTTCGGCTTATTACCAAGTGAATCCCACGGGGAAGGCGGTTCAGGTCAAGGAATTGATGCTTTCTTACAATTTCATTGATGCGGAATTTGTAGCAACACCGGGATTGGAATCCCGCTATGCGCTTACTGCCCTGCGGAATCAGCTGATAGGAGGTGTATTGGTAGGATTTGGTAAAAAGGTGGAATGGAACACCAAAATGCGCTATGTGGAGCGAATCAGCATGGATCCATACTTCTTGCTTGACATGCGGGTGGATTACAACAGGCTTGGCAAACTCGGATTCTTTGCAGAGGCTTCCAATGTCACCAAAGCTGATTACATCGAGGCTGGAACGGTGCAGATGCCCGGAAGATGGTTTAGAGCAGGTTTTATGGTGAATTTGGAGTAGATTTTTTGCTCACAGAATTCACAGAAGATCATAGGTAAATTAAAATCGAATGTTAAAAATGGCATTCGATTTTTTTGTGTTTAAAAAGGAAGGGAAATAAAAAAGCCCCGATCTCGATATTTATCGTGACTGAGGCTTGATGTGGAAGTTGAGGGATTCGAACCCCCGACCCTCTGCTTGTAAGGCAGATGCTCTGAACCAGCTGAGCTAAACTTCCATTTCGTTTGCTTTTCAAACGGATTGCAAATGTAGGCTCTTAAATTTTAATGACAAATAAAAATTTCAACCCCTGTGCAATTCTTTGAAAATGAGCTCAATTATTTTTTGAATTTCTTTTAGAGTTGATCTGTGGGCTTTTTCCTTTTAGCAAAGACTTATTTGAGTTTAGAAAAGTAGTTGATAAGGTTGATCACCGTTGGGAATCTGAAATAATTTTTAGGATAGAAGGGGTTAATACACATTTTAGGAAAGTAAATCAGGTTTTGAGATGCGGAGATCACCCGGTTTTTGGGTGATTTGTCGGTCATTAATTCTTGTTTGTATGTTGAGTTGGAAACAAAATGCCTTTAAGGTGTTGATAATTGGAGGAGCTGAGGAAGTAATATCCATAGTGGAGAAAAGAATAGGAAAGGACTTCAAATTTGAGTTGGAGGTGCAGCAACTGGGCTTTAGTGAAGTGCCAGAAGTAAAAGACAGATTGAGCGAGGTGGATTTAATTTTTGTAGAGGTCTCACATCAAAGTCAACTCATTGATTTGATCCACTCCTCTGTCCAATTCCCTAGTGGGTTCATTCCTTCAATCGGTTTTAGAATGCAGGACACCGGGCAAGGTGAGAGTATCGAGTTCTTTCCTTAAGGAACTTTGACTACATGGTTTCCTAGCAGTAGGGCGATTAAAAGAATGGGTGAGAATTCTATTTATCATTCATTTGGATCTAATCCTTCCAGATTGAAATTTCTAAATGCGGACGGTTTTAACCCGTTTTATTACCTAATTTCAGATAGGTTTGTTTCAAAACGTGTTCTAATTCATTTTTTAAGAATGCAAGTTTGTTTTTCCTGATGAATAAAAATCTTACTTCTATTTCTTTTGTGGTTAGTGTAGTTTGAATACAAATTCATAGCCTGATTAATAGTGAGTAATGAAAGAATTTTATTGGTAGGGGGGGATAAGACCGTCTTTACAGAAGTATCAACTAAGGTGGATGCTTTATTTCCAAAAGCCGAATTAGTTTGGCTTAAAACCTATACGGAAGTCAAGAAATATTTTGATGAAGATGATTCAGCTAAAATTATTTTTATAGCTGAGGAGCCTTCTGATTATATGGGTCTTTCTTTCCTGACGGAGATCAATGTATTGTCTGCTAATCTTCCGGTCATTTTTGTATGACATTGATAATTCATCCTGATGTTTTTATAATCTCTTTTTATTTTTTTAATTAGTTAGAAAATCTCATTTGATAATCGGTTATGATCTGATTCTTTTTTGCATTAATTTTCAGATTATTGCGTTGATGGATTATGGCAAATGCACTTGATTACGTTATTTATGCACTTACTTCCTCTTCTGTATTTTTCTCTTTTTTGGTTTTTGTAATTTATTCAAGAAATAATTTCAATAGAGGTATAGTATATAAAGGTATATCTATCTTATTACTGACACTTAGTTTCAGATTTTTTACAATTCATTTATATATAAATCATTTAATATCGGATTATCCGCATTTCCTATTATTAAATAACCTCGCTTCGAGACTTGGTCTACCGATCTTATATTTTGTATTGTTATCCAGTCTTTATTCTTGGACATTGAAGTGGTTTGATGCCCTTCATTTAGTATTGCCTATTCTTTTTCTGGTGCATTTTTCAAATGTGCTATTCGGATCGGTGACTGAAAAACTGGCCTTGATTCAGGAAATGGAGCTACATGGCTATGAAATCATTTGGCACAAAGGGATATTTGATTCCTTATATCTGATCAATGCAATCAAGTACCTCACTCTTTACGGATATACTTTTTTGATACTTACGCTTTTGCTTTGGCCCTCTAATTTCAAAAGACTTCCAAAGCACCTGTTGACTTTCTTCAAACTTGCCCTTGTGTTTTTATTTGTCAATTTGATTCCTAGCTTAATCTCTCATGCAGGGGTTGATATTTGGAATTATGCGAGTTTAATAGGCGCTGCGAGTACCTTGTTATTCACATTCGGGGTCTTCTTTGTGCCTGATTTTCTCTTTCCTATCGATTCTGTGGTTACGGAAAGAAAAGCATCTACCCATGAATCGTCGAGTACTGAGGTGGCTGAGATTTATTCACACTTGGGGAAATCGAATCAATTATTTGAACGAATAGAGGCCTACTTCAAAGATAAGAGGCCATACTTGGATCAGGATTTTTCGCTTTCTCACGTAGAAAAATACCTTGGGATTTCGGGCAGGTACATCAGTGAGGCAATTAAAGAAGAAACTCAGTTAAATTTTTCGGCCTATGTCAATCAGGCAAGAATAGCTTATTTAAAAGAATCACTAAACAGAGAAATTCTGTCCAAGGAATCCAATTTTAGTGTTAAAACGATGGATGAAATTGCCAATGAGCTTGGATTCAGAAGTGTAAACAGTTTTTACCAGGTCGTTCGAAAGACGCATGGATGCACTCCTAAGGAACTTTTGGAAACAGAACTCAGAACAAGTTCTTACGATTTGGCCACTGGGTCGGGCATCTGATCAATGTACTCTTTTGGAGTCATTTCCATGATTTTCTTAAATGCCAAGTACAAACTATTAGTGCTTTTGAATCCAATGGAGTTGGCAAGTGTGGCCATGGTATAATTTTTCCACCTTGGATCTTTTTCAAGCATCATCAAGAGATACATGATGCGATGGTAATTCACAAAATCCGAAAAAGATGTAGAGTAGGCCTCTTTGAGAGCGTTGCGTATTTGGTATCCTGAAAAACCCAACTCTTCGATCAATTCTTTCTGGTCAAACTCGTAATGAAGAAAGGGCTTTTTGTTTTCAAAGTAATTTTTGATTTCATTCAAAATACGTTCAGAATCACTTGAAAGCCCTTCTTGTAGTGTAAGAATAGGCGTTTTTTTCTCTGTGTTCGAGGCCTGCATTGCAGCTTCCACATTAATTCCGTCTTCCTCGGATTCAGCTTGAGTGTTAAACTTTCTTGAATACAAAAATTTGGGCTGGCTAAGGAGTACAATAAAAAAGATCAATTGACTGGAGATGTAGGTCAAAACGATCGGAGAGGAAGCATAAAGGCCTGTAAATCCGGTAATAAAGGTTACTACTGGAGGTAGCAACAATAAGATCAAGTAAATGAAAAAAGTGTATAGGAACCTCTTTTCATTTTTTGGAAGAAGCTTATTTCTCCAGGCAGGGAAGAAAAGTTTGAAGCTTGAGAAGGTCAGGTAAAACAGGATTTGGCCTACGCTTAATACGATCACAAAGTATTTGGGCATGATCCAACCTTCGTCAAAAGTGATGAAAGCAGGAGAATTGAATATTTCCAGTTTTTCAGAGCCCGAAAGCAGGAAAAACGGCAGGTAATTAATCAAATAAAGAATTGCTGGGATAAAATGTATGACATCCTTTGCTTTTAAGGGGATGTTTGGAAGTCCTCTCATCAAGCTTAAATAAAGCAGGGGAGAAACGGTCAATAGTACCAAATATCCTGTCCGAGCGATGTGGGGGAAGTAAATAAAAAAGCCTTGAGAGGCGCAGAAACTGGTAAATAATCCGTAGCTGATCAGAATGAAGGTGATGGACATTAATCGGCCGAAAAGTCGATTATTCCAATTAAATGCGACATAGATGATGGTGACCAAAAAACTGATCGCCAACATAGCTATGTAAAGAAAACTGACGAAAGTAGGATTTAAATTCAAGAAATATTTTGCAATAGGTGACACTAGGTGTAAATGTAAAAATCAAATTTCAAGATTGGTAATTTCAGATTTTCAGCATTACTAAATTTTGAAGTAAAACAAGTAAAGTGTGCTAAAATGATAATAAAATGTTGAGAAGTATTTTTTAATAAGGCACTTTGTTGTGATTATTTTTTATTAAATGAATTCTGTTGTAAGGTGCGACTTTCTTGGTGTTTATGAGTATTTAAAGAAATCATTGTTGAATTTTTAGGATAGCATGATTGTACACTTAATACATTTTTTAAACATTCTAATTTTTAGGAAAGCTTGTCAGAATATTGAATAAATACGGATAAGGTTGATTTTACTTTTGTTGCTCGGTTTTCTTAGAGATAAAGGTATTTATCTCTTGGGGGCGATAGTAATTATTGAAATACTAATCAATCAATATGTTTAACCAATTACTTATGATCGCAATGCGAACTAAGCGAAAGCAAGGTCTTCCAAACTTGGGGGCAATTCTTTTCTTATTGGCATTTTCATTCAGTGGGTTTTTCGAGGTACATGCATCTGGCTCGCCTCATAATTCCATGAAGAAAAGATTTCCAGAGGGCTTACTTGCTTATGAAAAGGATGCAAGGAAAACTCCTGTTGATGCTGTAGGAAGAATATTTCCGGTTAATGAAGAATTGAATTTTCTTCGATCAAAAGATGATCGAATTTTAGGTTACCGGAATTCTCAAAAAGTCATCGCAAAGAATCGGCAAATTTTAAAGCCATTTCCGAGTCAAATGGCGATGGTGACAGGATTTGTTGATGTAGCAAAAGCTGCATTAGACTTTAGTGTGACATCAGGAGTAGATGTCCGAATCGCAGGAGCTTCAAATACTGCTGGAGAAACATGGCTGTATCGTAATGTTATTACCGTCGGTACCCAAGTAGTGGATGCTATCGTTTCTTTTGATTCGATCACCTCAGGAGACACTATGACATCTTTTGATAGTACTTCCAATCCTTATGGTAGTGGTATTTCCTGGGGGACTTCAAGCAATTTTCTCCAACCCAATTTTAGTTTTTCTAATGGAGGATCTGCAACATTTACTGTCTCATTTATCGAGGGAGGATCTTACAATTCGTCTACTAACCCTACTGGAACGGCTGTTACCTTAAGAAATGTGGTGGTCAATTCCTATGACTTAGATGAATCATCGACAGGGGTGGGTGATCAGTTTACCTCATTTACAAATGTGGGTGGTGTAGAACTAAGTAGTATAACTACTTTAGTCACTTCTCTTAGTGGAACGACATCTACTTTTACCTCAGGGGCTGATCCTGGAAATAATGGTTCTGCTCCCGGATCCTCTGATGGTGATAAATATAGAGTTCGGGTAACATACGATGAATTAAGTTCAATGTCTGTAACTGTGGGTTCTGGTACAGGAGGCACAACTGCATGGTTTGCTCTTGATTTTTCCCAAGGCCCTACATTTACAAACCTTGCAACTTATGATTTGGAGTTAGTTGGAGATGGAGATATCGTGACCAGTGAGACTGGTACTACGGATACCTTTAGCCTTAAGCTTAGTGCACAGCCTTCCGCTAATGTTACTGTTAATTTTTCAGGCTTGGATTCTTCCGAGCATAGCTATTTGCCGACCTCATTGACTTTTACCAGCAGCAATTGGGATACAGAACAGACTGTCACGGTTACTGGAGTGGATGACTCAGACTTGGATGGTGACATTAATTACACCTTTACAGCAACCTCGTCGTCCACAGATTCTCGGTTTCAGGGAAGGCAAGTATTGATTGACATGACGAACCTGGATGATGAGGTAGATACTCCCGCAGATCCATCCTTGACCTTGGTGAAAACAGGTGTGTTTAACGATGAGAACAATGATGGCAA
>VFQM010000610.1_pt1 | contig 38099 bp, 36 predicted proteins | sample 3512391 | NCBI WGS metagenome assembly VFQM01 (sample SAMN10412369, study PRJNA504923) | tailings metagenome | isolation source: Replicate 1 from Balatoc abandoned mine | place: Philippines
GGTAGTGCCCAGCCCCAGTTCGCCAACCAGCACGCGCGGAACGATACTGCTGCCCGTCATCGCGTTGAGGGTGATGGCGCTGCCCGCAGGCAGGTTGAGCGCGCGCGCAATCCGCGTGCCGATGACGCTGCTGTCCGCGCCGCTGTCGACCACGAAGCGATAGGGACCGGTGCCGTCAACCTTGACCGCCACGGTCATCCGCGTGCGCTGCCGCCGCGCATCAATATCCTCGCCGCCAATGGTCAGCGTATCGTCGATGACGGCGGGCGGCAGCGGTGCCATCGGTGCAGGCGCCACATGCACCGGTTTGGGAATCGGCGCGGAATCGGGAGCACCCTGCGCTGCAGCGCCCATGGCAGCCAGCGCCAAGAAAGAAGCACCGATGTGCCAAATGCGACGCGTCATCCGCATTCCCGCCCCCAATGGCAAGCCGCGCGCCGGTCTGCCGGTGGTTACAGTTCAGACCGCAGCAAGGCTGGCCATATAGCACGGCGACACCAGCGCGCGCCAGCCGCACCGATCCGCGTCACGGCAAAGGCTAACAAGCCAATCAAATGGGGTGCTGGGCGAAAAACTGGAGCGGGCGAAGGGATTCGAACCCTCGACCCCAACCTTGGCAAGATTTCAAAATGCCCCGAAGCGCCTTTCTGATCCTACGCCAGAGCCCTACGAAACCCTTGGTTTATTGACACTTCCAAGCTCCGCGAGCTAGTTTGTCTACGCCACGAAACGACTTCACGGTGGGATACTCGTGGTAAACCGGAGCTCGGATTGCCATGGGTGTCAAAAGCCAAATCTCGATCACAAAGCGCACGGTGGATGCTGCCCATCCAGCTGACAAGCGCTACCACATCTGGGACTGCGAACTGCGCGGTTTTGGTCTCAGGATCGAACCTTCGGGCATCAAGACTTTCGTCACCAAATACCGGGTGGGCGGCGGTGGGCGCAGCGCACCGCAACGGATCCAGACGGTTGGACGCTTTGGCACCCTGACCGCCGAGGAAGCGCGCCGGAAGGCAAAGGTCATCCTGGGTAGCGTTGCTGCCGGCGCCGACCCGGCAGGCGACCTTGCTGCTCGCCGCCGCGAGATGACCATGGCCGCGCTGATCGATTTTTATGAAACCCATGGCTGCGTGGTTCAGCGCGGCATGCGAATTGGCGAGCCGATGAAGCCGTTGACAAAGGCCTACACTCTCGCCCGGCTACGCCATCATGTGGTGCCTCTTCTCGGCAATCGTCGCGCGAAGGACGTGAGCAGTGGCGACATCGAACGGTTCGCCGCCGATGTTCAGGCCGGAAAGACAGCAAAGAATGAGAAGGTCGGCCCACGCAAGCGCATCATCGTCAAGGGGGGTCCTGGTGCTGCCCGTAAGGTCGTGCGTGACCTCTCCGCCGTTTTCAGCTTCGCCAAACGCAGCGAGATCGTCGAGCGCAATCCGGTCGAGAACGCTGCTGTGCGCAAGACCGATGGCCAGAAGACGCGCTTTCTGACGTTGGAAGAAGTGGGGCGGCTCGGCAGCGCGCTCGACGAATTGGAACAGGACGGCACCAACGTGAAAGCGATCAACATTGCCCGGCTGTGGGCACTGACCGGCTGCCGCCGCAATGAGATCGCCGGACTCAAGTGGGACGAGGTCGATTTCGAGAACGGCCTGCTCGTGCTGGAGGACAGCAAGACCGGTCGGTCGATGCGTCCGCTGGGTACGGCGGCACTGACGCTACTGCAGCAGATCGAACGGACCGAGGACTCCGACTTTGTGTTCCCGGCTGATACCGGCGAAGGGCATTTTCAGGGGACCAAGACGCCGTGGGCACGGGCAATCAAGAAGGCGGAGCTACCTGGCGTCACACCGCACACGCTTCGGCACACGATCGGGTCGACCGCCATTTCGACCGGCGAGGCCATGGCCTTGACCGGCGCGATCCTCGGGCACTCTAATCCGCGTTCGACGGCGATCTATGCACACATTCAGCACGAGCCATCGCGCAAGGCTGCCAACCGCGTCAGCAAAAAGATTGCAGCCGCGCTATCGCCAAAAGCGGCTGCAACCGGACCGCTGACGATCGAAGACCAAAAGCTACTCCAGACCCTAAAGTCCCGCCTCGCCAAAGGCGACACTAGCGCCCGCAAGCTCGGTGAAGCCATTGTGGCGCTTGTCGACCAATGCGCGGCAACACAGGTCGCCTCCGATGCAGCCTAGACAGAAGGTAACGAATATGTTACCAATGGCGGTGCAAAGTGATCGTTGAGGAATATGTTCGCGAGGATGGCACCTGCCCGTTCCGGGGCTGGTTCGATGATCTCGATTTTCAGGCTGCGGCGAAGGTGGCGACCGCCATCGTCCGGATGGAACTCGGCAATCTGTCGAACGTCAAATGGATCGGCGGAGGGCTGGGGGAGTATCGGATCGATTGGGGGCCGGGATACCGGCTCTACGTGGCCCAGGACGGTGATCAACTGATCATCCTCTTCGTGGGCGGGACCAAGAAACGTCAGCAGGCCGATATCAGGCAGGCGGGCGCATTGCTCGACGAGTATAAGGGCCGCAAGGCCAAGGCGAAGAAGGCAAGGAGTTAGGCAAGGTGGCGCTGAAACGCGATTTCAAGGAGACGGTCAAGGAGCGCGCCGCGCGCGATCCCGCGTTCGCCAAAGCCATGTTCGATGAGGCTGCAACGGCCTTCCTCAATGGAGAGCCCCATGTCGCGCGCCTGATCCTGCGCGATCTGGTCAATGCCTCGGTCGGGTTCGAGGATCTGGCCGCCGAAACCAATCGTCCCAGCAAGAGCCTGCACCGGATGTTGTCGGATAAGGGCAACCCAAGCATGAACAATCTTGCAGCCATCTTTGACGTGGTGCGGAAACGCTTGGGTGTGGCCTTCGAAGCCCACGTTGTCGAAGTAGCTTAGCGAAGCGGCCATGGACGTTAGATCGCACGCTAGCTGTCTGAAATAGTTGAATTGGCTTCTCCGCTGTCGCGACAAGCCAGAATGACAAATGATGCTGCCCTTTTGTTGGCCTGCGGCCAAAGCCCTCGGTCATAGACTCGCAGCCACCTCATCAATCCACAGTCCAATGTCAGGGAAATCGAGGGCGCAAAGTGATCGAATTTTGTCGTTCAGGCTCATGTCACCAGTAAGATGCGTGCCTAGGCACAGATAATGGTTGAGGCCTGACCGGGGGAGGAAAATTATCCATTCGCCCGTGATCTGCTTTGCAGCATGGCGGCTAATATAAGCTCCAACGGTCATTTTGTGGGCTATAAGGTTGATCAATTTCTCGGTCAGAATGTCGCCTTCCTTGGCGTGATCCCATATCCAATCCATCGACCCTTTACGCTGCGTTACTGCCAAGATGTTGGCAGGAATAAATCGAGCGCATGACCAATGCTTGTGCCAAAGGCCCTTGAGTGGAAGTCGTGTGAATGGCGTTGCAGGCTTCAGCCCTAACGGACCCTCACCAGCCTCGAGGCCAAGCAAAGGCTGTAAAACAGAATGGATGCCGATATGATAGCGGCGGTCCAGAGCGAGCAGATCGACCCAGAAACATTGACTGATTCGATCCGCAAACGAGCTGATCGCGGGCATTTCTTCAAGGCATTGATCTCGATACCGCTCAACCTCTTCTGTGGGCACGCAATAATGCACTCCGTCGTCAAAAAAGTAGTTGAAGCTTCCCACAGACAAAATTCCACGTTCGATTGCCGACTGATGGATGATGCAGATCGCAAAAGTAGGCAAGCCCACAAAATGCCTCTCCGGTGGCAATCGCAACCTGCCGAAACATGCGGTATTTCGGTTCCGTCAAGGGGCCAACATTGAAGATTTGGTCCCGTTTGCCATGCTGCGGACATGTGCTGGAATCATAGATCAACGGTAAGGCGCAGCTGCCCATGATCGGCATCGGCCTAACCCTGTAAGGATGCAGGCTGCACCGTCACCATAGTTTCAATGAAACGTTTCACTAAAAGCATAAAGGCGCTAAAGGCATCCTCTCATTTCTGAGGGAGGATGGCAGATGGATATGATGTCGAGTGCATTTGGCAAGCGGGTCAAGATATTGGCGACACTGGGGCCGGCGTCCGCGTCACGCGATCGTATCGCGGCCTTGCTCGATGCTGGTGCTGATGCGTTCCGCATCAATTTCAGTCACGGGGAGCACGAGACTCACCGTCAGGTCGTAGCGCTCATCCGCCAGATCGAAGCCGAACGCGGCGGCCCCGTCACAATCCTTGCGGACCTTCAGGGGCCGAAGTTCCGGATCGGACAATGTCCCGACGATGGCCTGGCACTGACGCAGGGTGGAACGCTCAATCTCGTCGCGGAAGGTGGCGACACGGGTATAGACGGGGTCACGCTGCCACATCCCGAAATCTTTGCTGCGGTACACACGGGCGACCGGATCCTTTTTGATGATGGCCGCATTGCCGGGCGCGTAATCGCGCACGACACTTGCAGCATTACTCTCTCCATCGAAGTGGGCGGCCTCCTCAAATCCAACAAGGGGGTCAGCCTCCCGGATTGTCACATCCCCGTATCGGCCATGACCCCGAAGGACGAACGTGACCTTGAGGCTGCGCTCTTCTGGGGCGCAGATTGGATCGCCCTGAGCTTTGTTCAGACAGCCGATGATGTTGCCGCACTCAAGGCACGGGTCGCGGGGCGTGCAGCGATCATGGCAAAGATCGAGAAGCCTTTGGCGCTGGAACAGATTGAAGCGATTGTTGCCGTGGCTGACGGTGTGATGGTTGCAAGGGGTGAGCTTGGCGTCGAATTGCCACCCGAAGCCGTCCCGGCCGCACAGAAGCGGATTGTCTCGGTGGCACGCCGAGCCGGGATACCCGTGGTTGTGGCAACACAAATGCTCGAATCGATGATTGAAAACCCGGTGCCCACGCGTGCCGAAGTGTCTGACGTGGCGACAGCCATCTATGATGGGGTGGATGCCATCATGCTCTCTGCCGAAACGGCAACGGGAGCACATCCGACGCTGGCCGTCGAGATGATGAGCAAGGTCGCAAAATCGGTGAACGCTGATCCAGAATATGCCGAGCGGGTGCACTTCACCAAGACTGCAGCGGGCCAATCGGTATCGGACGCCATATCAGCGGCAGCCGCAGCCATTATCGAAACAGTGGGTGCCCGTGCCATTATCTGTTTTACAACCTCCGGATCGACTGCTTTGCGGCTCAGTCGAGAACGCCCGTCGAGGCCGATCATTGTCTTGACGCCATCAATCGCATGCGCACGTCGGATGAGCCTCGTGTGGGGATGTTCGGCCGTTGTTACACCAGAACCCCAGTCGTTTGAGAATATTGTGGCTGAGTCCACAGCAGTCTGTCTGCGGGCGGGGATTGCGCGAGAAGGTGATCTGATCGCCGTCACCGCTGGAGTTCCATTCGGGACAGTGGGCTCAACAAATGTCGTCCACGTGACAAGAGTTGGCGATAAGCCCGAGCGATTTACATAAGCTGACGCAATCTGAAGCCTCAGAACGACCGTGATGCGACCACCGATAGGACGAAAAAACTGTCTTGCGGCTGCAACAGTGAAAGATTATGAAGCAAGAGTGAAACGTTTCAGATTTGTGACAAATCACGATCAGATGGATAAAAGGGAGCCGCTATCATGCGTCATTTCAATCAGTCAAAGTACCGGGCTTTGGCCCACGCCAGCGCTGGAGGAATGGCGCTTATCCTTGGGCTTTCGGCCGTTCCGGCTTTTGCCCAAGCTGCGGACCCAGCCGCCGAAGAGGCAACGGGTGATGGGGAAGAGATTGTCGTCACGGCCGAGCGAATCGGTGCGGGCAATTTGCGCGCTGCCGCTGTCCTGAGCGCGCAGGACATTCAGGAACGCCCTTTGGGAGCTGACGTAACCCAAGCGCTTTCGAAGGTTCCTGGCATTCAAGTTTCGTCGGGCGACGCGCGCGGCGGCAGCTTCTCGTTCGAACTATATCTGCGTGGTCTGAACAAGGAACAGGTTGGTCTCACGCTCGATGGTATTCCCACCGGCGACGCGCGCTTCAACGGCGGCTCACCGCCGCAGCGCTTTATCGAATCCAGTAACGTTGGTCGTATCAACGTGTCGCAAAGCGCAGGTGACATTGGAGCACCTTCGCGTTTCGCTCTGGGTGGTTTTGTTGATTTCATCACCGCTGACCCGCGCAGTGACCTCGGTGTGACAGTCGAAGGCGGCGTTGGATCCGACAATTTCTGGCGCGGCTATGCCCGCATCGATACCGGTGAGATTCTCCCGGGCGTGACCTCCTATGTCAGCTACTCGCATCAGGAAAATGATGTCTGGGCTGGCCCCAAGAGCCGCGGTTCGAAGAAGGACCATGTCGAATTCAAGCTGGTCAAGGATTTTGATGATGGCTCTTTCATCAAGTTCCGTGCCGCATACAACGACCAGACCGATAACGACTTCAACATCATCACCTTGGCTGAATTCAACGCCGATCCGCGCAACGACCGCGCGTTGGATGCACTGACGGGTATTCCCGCTCGCGATCTCGATTTTGGCGGCGCGCTGGGCGGCACGCGCAAGGATTTTCTTGCCTATGTGAATACCAAGTTCTTCATCACCGACGACTTCACCTTCAGCGTAAACCCCTATTATCAGCAGCTTCGCGGCGAGTCTTTCCGGTATCAGGATCGCCAGCGCCGCCTGTCGGGGGGCAATCCAACTGCGATAACGGGATATAACGCTTTGGGTGGCGCCATTCGTCCCGCGCTTGTCACCACGCGGAACAGCAATGTTGTCGGTGGCCCCGCTGATATGCGCGTTACGCCGCGCGATGCCGACCGTATGGGTGTGACAGGCGAGTTCCAGATCAAGGAATATCTGCCCAACAACACACTGCGTATCGGCGGTTGGTGGGAAAATGCGAAGGCTTCTGAAACCCGCAATTTCTTCCCGATTTTGAATTCGGCTACGAGCATCGCGTTGAACCGGGCCGACCTCGCCTATGTCGAGTATGACCGGTCATCGACGATCGATACCGCCATGCTGTACGCGCAGAACCAGTTCAACATCATCCCCGACGTGTTGCGGCTTGATGCTGGCGTGACCTGGTTTAACGTGACGTATCGTGCACGGTCGCCGTTGGAATATCAGCCGCTCGTCCGCTTCTCGCAAAAGTCTGGCATCAACCCGAAAGTTGGTATCGGCTATAAACCCATGGATGGCCTGGAACTGTTCGCAGGCTATGCGCAGAATTTTGCAGGCCTACCGGAAGATGCCTTCCTTGGATCGAACTCCGCCATCAACCCCAATGATTTGACGGCGATCGAAACCGAGAACTTCGACGTGGGAGCTCGCTACACGACCGATCACTTCGCTTTCTCGTTGCAGGCCTATTCCACCAAGCTGAAGAACAATATCGGCACGGTGCCGATTTCGATTGCCGGCGTTGATCCGCAGGAAATCATCCGTGGCAACGTCACGACGCGTGCAGCCAATATTGCGGGCACCAAGAGCAAGGGCATCGAGGCGACCGCCATTGTCGATTATGACTGGGTCAATTTCTACCTGTCCTACTCGTATCAGGATGCCAAGCATGACAATCCGTCAATCGGCTCGGCTGATCGCTTGGAACTTGCAGCCGTTGGCGTGATCGGTGGCGCGCGGGTCCGCGATATCCCGAAGCACAGCCTCTACGGGCAAGTTGAGGTGAAGCCGTTTGAAGGAGCAAGCCTGCAACTGAGCGGTCGTCATGTCGGAAGCCGTGTTGGTGGCCATCTCATTCAGCCGACGACAAATCGCGAGCTCGGGGTCGAAACGGTCAAGAGCTACACAACCGTTGGCCTGAACGCCAGTTACGACTTCGGGGACAAGGGACCGTTCAGCGAGCTCAAGTTCCAGGTCAACGTCGATAATCTGTTTGACGAGAAATACATCGGCGCTGTCACCAGTGCGACGGCTACACTGCCTGACTTTGGCCTTGCTGGAGCTGGCACCGTCCCGACGCTTGATCGCTATTTCATTGGCGCGCCGCGCACGATCACTGCATCGATCCGCGCCCGCTTTTGATATCGTTCATGCCTGGGGAGGCATAGGGAGGGAGGCTGGAAACGGCCTCCCTTTTCATTTGTAGGCGCTGACATGATCCAATGCATAGGAGTTGATGCCGACGATACGCTTTGGGACGAAGCGAGCAGGTTTCTTGCAGCCGAGGATGAATTTGTTCGCGCTGTGGCATCTTGGACAGGCGGAAACCGGGTAAGGGAACGCCTGAGGCAATTGCATTTTTCAAGACTTAGCCAACTTGGGTACGGAGCGTCGGCCTATCAGCTTGTTTTGCTGGAGTTCAGCCATAGCGAGCTTCCCAAAGACATCGCATGCCAAGCAATCGCGCTTTCCGAGAGGCTGTGTGCGGACCTGTTGGCGCACCCGGTAGTGCCATTTGCAGGCGTGGGTGAAGCGTTGGAGTTATTGCGGGAGACTGCCGAACTGATCCTGATCACCAAGGGTGACGCGTCTGCCCAGCGTTATAAACTCGAAGCGTCGGGTCTGGCGGGGCATTTCAGCGAAGTGCATATCGTGGATGACAAAACGGAAGAGACCTATGTCCGGATTTTTGGGCCAAAGTCGGCGAGCCCCAAAGCCGCGATGATCGGCAATTCCCTAAAATCGGATATTATTCCTTCGATCGCTGCGGGCGCACTAGGGCTCTATATTCCACACAGCCATGAAACACCGCTCGAAGAGGCGGATAAACCTGCTGCACACCCGCGTTTCAGAGAGTTCTCGACCCTATTAGAAGCTGCCAGGTGGTTGAAAAATGATCAGTCGCGCTTTGGCTGATCAGTTACTGCAAATTTCACGAGCAATGTTGGGCGGTCGGATCGAAAATCATTGTCTGCGACGAGGAAAAGCGATTGTCGGCCATCGAGATGGGGAGCCCCAAATGTCATTCCTTCGAAGTTGGCGGTTTCAAACGGTCCCAGCTGATTGAAGTCGGCCACCAATCGCTTCTGCAACGTTTTTGGGTTCGCATCCTTTGCAGACCATGCGCAGAATAGGCGCGTGACAAAGCGGAAGCTGCCATCGCGCTGCTGACTGCCAGATCTCTCAAGAACCAAAAACCGTCCAGTGCCAAGCGCAAGGATCTCGCTGATGCCATTATCTGCCAGCAAGCCGTCTTCTTGTCGCGCAATTGGCTCAAGCGGGTAATCAAATCGCGCCTTGATCCTGCCATTGAAGTCGAGCTGGTAAATCGGTGCGTCCGCGCCCTGCGTCAGCGTCGGCAGGTCGCCCATAGCGCGCAAAGGGCCCTCCAGCGCGATGAACACGGACTTGGCATCAGGTGCAAGCGTCAAGCCTTCAAACGATCTGTTCGGCCTTGGCCCCTTACTATTCGCCGTGTCGGTCTGGAGTTCCGAAGGAAACGGGAGTAGTCGAGTGGCGGCACCGCTATGTGCCGACACATAGACGCCCGGAGGCTGCTGCGTTGCATCATCCCCCTCGCTCGCCCAGATGATTGCGCCACCGGGCAGGATGCGCACTGCCTCACCATCGACGCCGGGTTTGGTTTCACGTGCGCCTGAAGGGCCGTCAAACTCGGTTCGTAGCGGCAGCGCTGACTTCAAGGCGATGGAGAGGTTTTGTTCAGACTGGGAGCCGATCTCGGCGGTAAACAGCCGCGTACCGCCATTGGCGCCGCGATCGTCCGTGATCAGCACGAAGCGGCGTGCAGCGGCATCATAGTCTATCGCGGACAATCCTCCGACCCGCGCGCCGTCAAACATTGTCTCCGGCCCAATGCTGCCAGAGCCCAGAAACGCGAGCGATATGCCAGAGCATGCGGACTGTCCTGCATTTGCTGAAACCGTGCTCAGCGGGTGTTGCATCCCGCATCCGGCAAGCGCCAGCGCCACGCAGGCATAAAGCGTCCGTCGGACCATTTAGCGCGCAGCAACCTGCAACGGGAGATGCGCCTTTTCGCCATAACGGGACATCGCTTGCATGAACCCATCTACCAGCTGCCTGGCATCGACGGCAGAGCAATAACGCTTCGCGAACTGCTTGCTGGAAGCACCTGGGTCTAAAGCCAGAGAGGCCCCCAAGTTTTCCGGTGCACTGCCGACGTCAAATCGCGCGTCGACGCAGGTGAACAGGTCCGGTGATGTGACAAAGGCGGCCGCGGCCACGTCATGGATGCAATAACCATCGATGCCGTCGAATTCCTTGTAGATGGCCGCATAGCCCCGAGAAATCTGCCAGAGAAATGCGCCAGCATCGCCGTCTGAAGTCGCCAAGTGTTGCGCTTCGGCCGATGTCAAAATGCAGTCAACGGTGACATCGAGGCCAACCACGGTGACCGGCCAAGGCGCATTCAGAACTTCCTGTGCGGCTAGGGCGTCGTAAAAGAAATTGGCTTCTGCATGGGGGCGGATATTCCCACGACGTCCTTTCGTTCCGAATGCTCCGCCCATCACGACGACCTGGTCAACCAGTCCAGCGATATCTGGATCATGCCGCAAGGCCAGCGCCAGATTGGTCAAAGGACCAATTGCCAGCAGCGTAACCTGGCCCGGATTGGCTCTGACGGTTTGGCAGATATGCTTCCATGCGGGCTGAGACTTCGCGCCTTCTGCGACAGAGGCGGCAAGGCCGGTATCGCCCAGCCCGTCATCACCATGGACTTTGAGTTCGGGGATGAAACGCTCACCGGTCAACGGCGCATCGGCACCTGGATGGATCGTGAGAGCAAGGCCGAAGCGATCCACAATGTAGCGGGCATTGCGGGTGGTGGTTGCCACATCGCCGTTGCCAAAGACCGTCGTCAAAGAATGTAGGGAAGTCCCTGCGTGCGCGGCCAGATACAGGATCGCCATGGCATCATCGATGCCGGGATCGGTATCCAGAATGACCAGCTTTTGCCTGGCATCAGTCATGAATTCTTGTTCCAGCTTGGGTCTATGACCAAGGTCGCTCAACCGAAGACCGCTTTGCAGACGGCTTCGCACTTTTCGAGATCGAAGCGACCATTCGTGCGCACCCCCGACTCCATGTCGATGAAATATTGACTGCCCTCTGGCGCATCGATCGCTGAGAGGATGTCGGCAACATTTTCAGGCTTGATGCCACCCGAATAGCCGCACAGAGGGCCGTTTTGTGGGAGGGTGGGCCAACGGTCAGGGGATTTGCCGGTGCCAAACGATGTGTCGTAAAGCCAGTCGAGGCGGCAATCATCCGGGAAATCGACCAAGGTTTGCAGCATGGTCCGCACGGTCTGTGCGCGGCCGAAGCGGATGCAGTTCTCAACTTGCTCGGCGCTGCTGCCCGAGAATCCGTGGTTGACCTGCAAGCGCTGAAAGCCGGCCAGATTGAGCGACGCTTTCTCAGGGGCATTCGCAATGAATCCAGCCTGTTCGCCGCACACATGGGCCGCGTAGCGCAGGCCGGGAGCTTCAAGCAATCGGGCACGGACATCGGCGTTCGCGAACAGGATGTCATCTTCCTTCGCATCATCGACCAGCACGCCCCACTCGATCGGATAGTGGCGCGAGAGTTCCTGCATGCCGGGAAGGCATTCGGGGGAATCCACGCCCGTGAAGGCGATAAAAGTTGGTTGGTAAAACATTCGAACTCCTAGAATATTGTGTAGAGCAGGCCGACGATGGTGCCGGTCATGCAGGTTGTCAGAAAGGCCGCGAGCAAAGCCTTCATGCCCAGTTCGACAATCTCATCGCCCTTCTCGGGCGCCATTGCGGTCAGCGTGCCAATGAGAATGGCAACGCTGCCGAAATTGCCGAAACTGCACAGCGCATAAGTGGCGATCAGTGCACCGCGCTCCGTCAGCGTCCCGGGGGGCAGATCAGCGAGCTGGCCATAGGCGACGACTTCGTTCAGCGTGACTTTAGTCCCCAACAGTCCCCCGACCGTCGTCAGATCGGTCATCGGAACGCCCATGAGCCAGGCAACGGGTGCAAAGATGGCCCCGAAAATGCTCGTCAGGGTGATGGGTTCTCCCCCCGTAGGGATACCCGCCAACATGGCATTGATCAGGCTGATAGTGCCGATAAACACGATCAACAGGGCGATCACATAGGCAGCGATACGAACAGCGTTGATCGTGCCGTGCGTCATGGCATCAAGACTGCTCTTGTAGCTGCTTTCAAGCGGCACACGCTCGGCGTTGCGCACGATTTCGCTGGGTATCATCACACGGGCAAGAGTGATGGCCATCGGCGTGCTGATGAGCGAAGCCGTGAGCAGATGGGTAAAGGCACCCGGAACCTTGCCCGCGAGCATGCCGCCAAGGAGGATCATGGTCGAACCCGCAATGACCGAAAGGCCATCGACCATGATGATGAAGAACTCGCCACGCGAGAGCTTTGGAAGCAGCGGCCGGACGAGGAGCGGTGCTTCAATCATTCCGAGAAAAATACAGGCAGAGGTGGAGACCCCAACCGGACCACTGACGCCGAAGAGGCGTCCAAACAGCCAGGCGGCACCCTGTACAATCCACCTGAGAATGCCCCAATGCCAGAGCAGTGCGGCCAGTGCACTGACCAGCAGGACAGCTGGAATGACTTGCAACGCAAAAATGAAAGTCGATGCCTGCGGGTTTGCCTTCAAAAAGGGCTGCTCACCGCCGCCAAGATAGCCAAAGGTGAAACTCGCGCCGCTTTCAGCAGACCGCTGCAGATTGTCGACCCCATGGGCAATGCCGCCAAGGGCATCAACGACAGCCGGGACGCGAGTCAGCAGAACGGCGATGAGAATTTGTGCCAGCAGACCGCCCGCCATGGCCTTGTAATGAATGCCTTTGCGGTTCTCGGAAAGCGCCCATGCAATGCCCATGAAAACCATAAGGCCGAGGCACCCGCGCAGGATATCAAAATATGGCACTAGGCAGAGATCCTCTCAGCAGCAGCCTGCACGGTGGTAAAGCTGCAGGGCGATTGTCATCAATATGAAACGTTTCATATTGAAAATTTCATCTCGGCGCAAGGTGAGTCTGACGGCTTGATTCTTATTCAACCATCGATCTCAGACGCTGTGGGCATCGATGCGGCCGCTCCGTGGCGTGTCACAGCTATTGCAGCAGCCCGCGCGGCGCGTTCTATGGACTGGGAAACAGATAATTTGCTCGCTAAGCTCGCCGCGAAAACGCCGCAGAAGCAATCTCCAGCACCTGTGGTGTCGACGGTCTTCACTTTGGTGGCTGCGTGGTGCTGGACGCTGTTCAACGTCAGATGGAGGACGCCTTTCGAACCGAGCGTCACCAAGATGGTCTGATCGTCCCTGCTCAAGAGGGAGCGACCGCCATCCTCAATGTCTTGCTGGGTCATTTGCGCAGTGTCGCGATCACAAAAAAAGGCCAATTCATGCTCGTTAACGATGATGACATCGCAATGCGGAAAAATGTCCCGCGCAGAAGCAAGCGCGGGAGCCGCGTTCAAAATGCGGGTTGCTCCGCACTCCTCGGCCTGTAGGTAGAATGCACGCACGAGATTGGGGTCCATTTCAAGCTGTGCGAGAAAAACGTTCGCTGTGGCCTGCGAGAACATCGCCCGATCAAGCGAGGGCGCCATATTGGCTCCGCTGGCAACAATGATTGAATTCTCCCCGGCACGATCGACGATGATGTGGGCCAGCCCCGTGCTGGCCCCATCAGCCCGAGCGATCGCGTCCGTGATCACGCCGTTCTGGAGAAGGCAATCGAGCAGCAGTTCTGCATCGGAGTCGTGCCCAAGCGCGCCATAAAGTGTTGTTGATGAGCCGGCCTTTGCTGAGGCGACTGCCTGGTTCAATCCTTTGCCGCCCGCGCCCTTGGCGACGGAATCGCACAGCAGTGTTTCGCCTGGCTGCGGAAACTCTTCGCAAGTGAACACGACATCGACGTTCAAACTGCCCAAAACGGCGACACTTCCCTGCATATATGCCTACCTAAACGTTTCACTTTGATTCACTGGATATAAGCATGTGGTTGGGATAACAATGCAGAAAGTGGAACGATTGTGAATGGAGAGTATATTGGCCAGAAAGCGCGCGACGCTCAAAGATGTAGCGAAAGCGGCTGGTGTGTCGCTCGCCAGCGCATCCTATGCCGTCAACAAGACTGGATCGCTGGGAGAGGATACGCGCACTCATATCCTCAAGATTGCTGAAGATCTCGGTTATCGTCAGAATTTGAGCGCGCGAGCGACGCGAACCGGTCGCACGGGTGCTATCGGTTTTGTCGTGCCGGATATGACCAATCCTTTTTTCCCAAGCCTTGCTCAATCGGTTGTCCAGCGTGCGCGTCAGAACGGTTACAGTGTATTCGTGACGGACAGTGAGGGAGACCCGGATCAGGAAATTGAAGTCATACGCCAGCTGATTGGCAGGGGTGTGGACGGAATTGTCTGGTTTCCGGTCAATGACGAAAACCGCTTGGCGAAAATCAATGCCGATCTTCCGATCATCGTCATCGACCGGACGATCAGCGGGTTCGAATGCGTTCAAGCTGATTATGCGGACGGCGGTCGTCTGGCAGCAGAGCACCTCCTTGCGCTGGGGCATCAGAAGATTGGCGTGGTTGCGGGGCCGCTTGATGTGAAAAGTATGCGTGACCGGTGTCAGTCGGCGGAAGACATCATCAAAACCAAAGGGCAACTCGCCTTTTCCGTGGAGAATGCCTTTGCCACGGAGTTGGAAAAATCGGTTGCCGATGCGCTGATATCCAAAAAAGCGACCGCTGTATTCTGTGGTTCGGATTTGATTGCCATTGGCGTTTTAAGATTTGCCCGCTCAGCAGGACTTGCGGTTCCGGGCGATCTTTCGATTGTCGGTTTTGACGATATTCCTTGGGCTGAGTATTGCACGCCAACACTGACCACAGTGGAAATGCCGGTCGACGAAATGGCCGCAGAAGCTGTCGATGCCCTGCTGCGGAAGATTGATGGCGAGAGCGATAGCAACCGTCGCGTTGTGTTCAACGTCAATTTGATCGTCCGGGAATCCAGCGGGCAGGTGTGATGGGCACCTGAATAGCGGCCGAGTTTGTAACGATTGACTTAAAGAATGAAACGTTTCATTCATTGAGGTTGAGGGCGTTGAATCGGAGCGCATGGCCAAGAGAGGGTTAGTATGACAAAGCGGCTTTTGATCGGAATCGGACTGATTTTGAGTCTTTGGTCTGGGCAGTTATTCGCCACCCCACCCCGCGAAATCCGGCAAACGGTCGAACTGTCCGAGCCCATTCAGGAAGCCATCCGCCTTCGCCGGGCGGATGAAGCAAATCGCATTTTGCTGGTTTTCGATATCGACAATACACTGCTGACCATGCCCCAATTCCTGGGTAGCGATCGCTGGTTCAATTATCATGCGGATCTGATCGCAAAAGGCGCAGACGCAGAATTCGCCGACATAAATGCGTTGATAGCGACCCAAGCGCTTTTGTTCGGGATCGGTCAGATGGAGCTGACCCAACCCGATGCGCCAACACTGATCGATGAAGCGCGCAAGGCAGGAATTCAGGTTATGCTCTTGACCGCGCGTGGGCCAGATTTTTCGAATATGACCGAACGCGAACTGCATCGAAATGGGATCGACCTTGATGCGCCTGCGGTCTGCGCCTTCTTCTTTTGTAGTGAAGATGGTCAGTTTGATGGGGCGAGCGTAAAACAAGCGCTGCACTATATTGGGAGCAGTGCTGCCAGCGGATCGACACGGCCCATTGCCGTTTCTGGAGGGGCGATGTTCGCTGCGGGGCAGAATAAGGGCGTGATGCTGCAGCTTCTTGTGTCGGCGCTGCAGCGCGAAAAGTTCACACAGGTGATTTTCGTCGACGATGGTCAGCGAAATGTGGACGCAGTGGCTGCAAGCGAACTGGCAGTCCCTCTGACCATCTACCACTATAAAAGGGTTCCAACGGCAGTGAGCAGCGCGGACGCTTCAACCGGGAAACGACAACTCAGGCAACTCCTTGCCGCAATATGTGGAACATTGAAGTCGTCGATCTGCCCGACTGAAGGTGCCCAACTTAAACCAGTGGCGGGAGCGCCCAAATGAATCCGCAAAATGTTGTGATCAGCGGTTATGCAACGCTCGACTATGTGGTTCAGCTCGCAGATGATTTTCATGGAACCGGCACTGTCGTCGGCGAACTGGGCGTTTCGGGCGCTTGGCCTCGGGCAGGTGGAGCAGCGCTTTACGCTTCAAGACGTGTGGCGACGGCAGGTCACAGGTCTTTTGCGCTGACATGGATCGGTGACGATGGTGACGGAGGGCACTATCTTCGTGCCTGCCAACGCTCGCAAATCTGTTGTGATGCGATTGATCAACGCAGGGCAGTGAAGACTCCCCGCTGTGTGCTGATTTACAATCCGGGTGGAGACTATGGCTGTCTGCTCGACACTGGCTTTGATGGTCAGGAAACACTGACGGAAAGCCAACGAACGGTTGTGGCAGATGCTCAGCATTTGTGCATTTCTGCAGGGCCTCCGCAAGCAGGCGAAGCGATGATCGCTGCCTATCCGGACAACCGCCCGGTCAGCTGGATTGCGAAGCTGGATCGGCAAGCGTTTCCGGCGTCGTTGTGCAACGTGCTCGCGCACCGTGCGCAGCTGATTTTCTGCAATGCAAGCGAACGAGAATTCATAGAAGCTGCCTATGATGGCACCCGACCGAGTGATCAGATCATCATTGAGACTCTCGGAAGCGCAGGAGTGTTGATAGATGCCCCCGACGGGAAGCGGGTCATTCCAGCAGATGCGATCAAAGCGCACGATACGACAGGGGCGGGAGACACACTCGCGGGTGAAGTCATTGCGCATTATGTTTCGGGACTGGTCACGATTGATGAAGCCGTTCGCCGTGGTATGGCAGCCGCCAGAGACTTGCTGGCGAGTAGGCCGGGAAATCCATATGCGTGGCGTCTGTGACGTTAGAAAAGACATATATTTCAGCGAACCAACTGCTGGAGGATTCGTTCCGGCTTGCAAATCAGGTTTATGATTCCGGGGTTCGGCCGACCCATATTGTCGGAATATGGCGGGGTGGCGCACCAATCGGAATCGCGGTGCAGGAATTGCTAGAGTATCGCGGGGTGAACAGCGATCACATCGCGATCCGCACCTCTTCCTATTCAGGTATCGATACTCAAGAACCGATCGTACGCGTTTTCGCGCTCTCTTATCTGGTGAACACGATCAATCCTGATGATGCCCTTCTTATCGTTGATGACGTGTTTGATTCCGGACGCTCCATTCAGGCATTCATTCACGAGCTCGCCTTGAAATGTCGGCATAATATGCCCCGAACCGTCCGGATCGCGACCGTCTATTACAAACCTGCGCGCAACAAGACGGACCTTGTGCCAGACTATTTCGTACATGAGGCTGACGAATGGCTGGTTTTTCCGCACGAGCTGCGCGGACTCTCGGAAGAGGAAATCCGACAGCACAAGCCCGAGGCGGACATCATTCTTCGCGCTGGCTTAACCTGACCCTGTTATTCCGGAGCGCCCGCCGCGATCCAACGGCCCAGCAATTTGCGCTCTTCGGTCGTCATGCCGGTGGTGTTGCCCAGCGGCATAATTTCGCTGTCAACCGACTGCGCCTTGATACGCGCGGCAGCAGCTTTGGCAGGCGCGGGTTCGGTGAGGACCAGACCTAGCGGCGGAGCCGTGAAGGCGGGGTCGCTTGGCTTTGAGGCATGGCACGAAACGCAATGCTTTTCGAACAATGGTTTCACCTGCGCATAGCTTGCCGGACCTGACGTCGTCGCCCCCCCTGCCAGTTCGCGCTGCGCCAACTCGTCCTTTTCCCCCGAGACATAACCGAGCGTTGCAAACGCCAGAATGAACGCGAGGAAATAGGCCCATGCGGGAACCTTCCCCTTGTGACGCAGGTTGAAGATGTGGCGCACGGCGACGCCAGTCAGACTGATAAAAGCCAGCACCAGCCAGGGGCGATGCGCGCCATAGGTCATTGGATAATGGAGGCTGATCATCAGGAACAGCACCGGCAATGTCATGTAATTGTTATGCAGCGAGCGCTGCTTGGCCTGCGCACCGAGCATAGGATCAGGCCCGCGCCCGGCCACCAGATCGGCGACAACCTTGCGCTGATTAGGGATGATGACGAAGAACACGTTCGCGGCCATCACCGTTCCCAATATGGCCCCCATATGGATATAGACCGCGCGGTCGTTGATCAGCCGGTCGAGCGTGATCGCGCAAGCGAGGAGCCAGACGAACCAGACGACACCCAGACTGCGATTATCACGTCCCAAGGGTGATCGGCACAGCAGATGATAGACGATCCAGGACAGCGCGAGGCTCGCCAGACCGACCGAAATAGCCTGTGCTGATGACAGATCGGCCTTGGACTTGTCGATAAGGAAGCTCGCTGCGCCAAAATAGTAGATGAGCGAAAGCAGGCAAAAGCCGCTGATCCAGGTGAAATAGGCTTCCCATTTGAACCAGTGGAGGTCGTCGGGCATTTGCGCAGGCGCGACTTGATATTTCTGGTTGTGATAAAATCCGCCGCCATGGACTGACCAGAGTTCACCCGAGGCCTCGCCTGCCACAGGCGGCTTCAGGTGATTGTCAAGCCAGACAAAGAAGAAGGATGATCCGATCCAGGCGATACCTGTGGTGATATGCAACCAGCGCAGCGCCAGATTGAGCCATTCGGCTATGTCGACAGTCATGAGTAAGCAATTTCCTTGGAAAGGGTTGCGGGCAGAGCGCATTCGCAACTCTGCCCGCGCCTGGCATGGGAGAGAGCTGCCAGGAGGGGGAGGATCTGGGCCGCGACCGATATGGCGACGAGCCCGGGATGTTTGGAATTGAGCCCCGGCAAACCGATCGGGCAGACCAGTTGGGCGATACGCGCTTCAGCAATGCCGTCTTCGCGGAACCGGCGCAGGAAGCGGACCTTCTTGGTCTTAGACCCGATCACCCCGCACCAGGCGACATCGTCGCGCCGCAGCAGCGCCTTCGTCCAACGATAGTCGAGCTCGTGACTATGAGTCAGGATGATCGCGACCGATGACGGCTGCCACCACGCGTCAAGCTGGTCCGCGCTGTCATCGGAGCGGACCGCAACTTGCGCCGACAGCTCTGCGCGCACCTCGGCGCGCGGATCAACGACGAGCAGGTCGCAAGGGGCCTGGCCCAAAACCTGGACCAAAGCCTTGCCGATATGGCCGCCTCCAAAAATGACGATCTGACGTCGTTCGGCGTGGACTGGCTCGTGCCAGATGCCATGAGCCAGCATTGACCCAGCGGGTACAGACGCCCCGCCTTTGGGGACATAGCGTCGGCAATAATCCTCGACATCGACGTGGGTTTCAAATCGTCCGCCATTTTGTTCTGCACGGGCGAAGATGGTGGCATGGTCTGCCGTAAGCCGCTCGTAAAGCAGCGTAACTCTTCCGCCGCAGCATTGCGACAGGATTGGCCCCAGCGGCAATGATTGCAAGAGCGACGCGCGGTCAGACTGTGTCAGCTTTCTCGCTTGCTCAATCGCGGTGTATTCGAGATTGCCGCCCCCTACCGTGCCCCAGAGTCGATCGGGCGCTACCAGCAGCTTGCTGCCCGGCGCACATGGTGCGGAGCCCAAAACTTCGACGACCGTAACCATCACAATGGTTCGACCCGCTGTCAGTTCGGTAGCAAGCGTGGCGCACCAGTCATGCATCACGCAGCGCCTGGATCGCGAGGAGCGCGCGTTCTGGCGTTATCGGCGCATCGAGTTGCGGCATGGTCTGCCCTGGAGCGACGCTACCAATCGCCATGCGCAGTGCTGAAAAGACCGAGATCGCCAACATGAACGGCGGTTCGCCCACCGCTTTGGACCGGAAGATCGTCGGCTCCACATTTTCGCCCCGCGACCAGAGGTGTGTGTTGAAAATGGCCGGGCGATCGCTGAAAGCCGGGATCTTGTAGGTCGAGGGCGCGTGCGTGCGCAGACTGCCTTTGGCATCGAACACCAATTCCTCGGTGGTGAGCCAGCCCATGCCTTGAATAAACGCCCCTTCGACTTGCCCGATGTCGATTGCAGGATTGAGCGAGCGACCTGTATCGTGCAGCAGGTCAGCGCGCAGAACGCGATATTCGCCAGTCAGCGTATCAACGTCGACTTCGCTAACGGCCGCACCATAGGCGAAATAGTAAAAGGGTCGGCCCTTGCCTGCATCGCGGTCGAAATGGATTTTGGGCGTTGCGTAAAAGCCCGCCGCAGACAGTTGGACGCGTGCAAAATAGGCCTTCTTTACAAAATCGGTAAAGCTGCCTTCGTAAGAGCCGGCGGACACGCGGCCGTCGGCATAACAAACCTCATCGGCATGACAGCCAAAATGCGCCGCAGCAAATTCGCCCAGCCTTGCCTTGATCTGTTGGGCGGCATTCTGTGCAGCCATCCCATTGAGATCGCTGCCCGATGAGGCCGCCGTCGCTGATGTATTGGGTACTTTGGCCGTGGTTGTGGCCGTGATCTTGATCGTTTCTAACGGGACCTGAAATTCCTCAGCGACAACTTGCGCGACCTTGGTGAAAAGGCCTTGCCCCATCTCGGTGCCACCATGGTTGAGGTGGATACTTCCGTCTGAATAGACATGCACCAGCGCGCCTGCCTGATTATAATGTTGTGCCGTGAAGGATATGCCGAACTTGACCGGGGTCAGCGCGATACCGCGCTTCCGCAGATGATTGGCGGTGTTGTATGCGACGATCTCGGCGCGGCGCGCGGCATAGTCTGCACGGGCTTCGAGTTCGTCGATGATCTGATCGGCAACGAAATCTTCGACGACCATGCCATAGGGTGTGGTATTTCGCTCGGACGCGTCATAGAAATTGGCCCGCCGGACCGTGAGCGGGTCCAGCCCCAATTCAGCCGCAATGGCATCTGCAATATATTCGATCGCAAACATGCCCTGTGGTCCGCCAAAACCGCGAAAGGCGGTGTTGGATACGGTATGGGTTTTCAGGCGGTGCGAGATGATCTCGACATGTTCAAGGAAATAGCAATTGTCCGCATGGAACATGGCCCGGTCATTGATCGCGTTCGACAGATCAAGCGAGCGGCCGCAACGCGATGACAGCTCCAGGCGCAAGCCAAGAATCCGACCTGCCTCGTCAAAGCCGACGTCGTACGAGCCCAAAAAATCGTGACGCTTGCCCGTCATCACCATATCGTCGTCACGGTCGAGCCGGAGCTTCGCGGGCCGACCGGTTTTTGCGGCAGCGAGCGCAGCGATAGCAGCGATTTGCGCAGGCGAAGTTTCCTTGCCGCCAAAGCCACCGCCCATGCGGCGCACTTCGACCGTGACCGCATGGTCGCGCTTGGCCAGCACCTTGCCCACCAGATGCTGAACCTCGGTTGGATGCTGCGTTGAGCTGTATACGAGCATGTCGCCATCTTCGCAGGGCACCGCCATCGCGATTTGGCCTTCGAGATAGAAATGATCCTGCCCGCCAAGCGCGAAGCTGCCACTGATCCTGCGCGGCGCTTTCGCCAGCCCCCTTGCGGCATCGCCTTGAGAAAAGGTCATAGTCGGAGCGATCTTGAGATCGGCGGCGAGTGCCTGTTCAGCTGAGATGACTGCCGTCAGCGGTTCGTAACGGATCCGGGCCTTGGCGCGCGCGGCGAGGGCGGCCTCGCGACTGGTGGCAACCACTGCGAAAATCGCTTGCCCAACATATTCAACCAGGTCCGTGGCGAAGACCGGGTCATCGCCCGCAATCGGACTGACGTCGTTGACCCCAGGAATGTCTGCAACTGTCAGCACGGTAATGACACCTGGCGAGGCCAACACGTCGCTGAGGTCGAGCGCGACGATGCGCGCATGCGCCTGATCGCTCATGCCAAGCTGAACATGGAGCAGGTCGCGGGGCTCGCTGATATCGTCGGTGTAGATCGCCTCGCCCGTAACGTGCTTGGTGCCGCTGTCATGCTGGGTTGAGCGATGAACAAAGGCGGTGGCGGGGTTTTGCTGCGTCACCGGATAAACTCCCGATCCAGCGTCACGACTGTTTTGCCTTGGACGCCTGCATGGAATTTGCGCAGCAGGCCTTGGGCTGCGAGCATGCGATACTCGGCCGAGGCCCGGTGGTCGCTTAAGGGCGCATAGTCATCGCGTAGGGCCGCTACGGCCTGTTCCAGAGCCTCCGCATCCAACGCGCGGCCTTCAAGCGCGCGTTCGGCGTGGGGCGCCCGTTTGGGCGTGCCCGCCATGCCGCCAAAGCAGATGCGCACGTCTTCAATTCTGTCTTCCACCGCGCGCGCATAAAAGGCTCCGCACAGTGCCGAAATGTCTTGATCAAAACGTTTCGAGATTTTGAATGTGCGGAAATGGACGTTGGACGGTTGCTTGGGGATTTCGATGCGTGTCAGCACTTCGTCAGATTGTCGGTCCTGCTTACCGTAAGACAGGAAGAAATCCTCAAGACGAATTCGCCGCTCGCCGCGGACTGACGCAAGGACAATGCTTGCCCCGAGTGCGATGAGGGCTGGAGGCATGTCGCCGATCGGTGAACCATTGGCGATGTTGCCCCCAATCGTGCCGCTGTTGCGAATCGGTTCGCTTGCGACGCGGGCAATCAGGGGAAGCAATTCTGGGAATTGGTCAGCGCACATTCCGCGTGCATCATTATAGGTGACACCTGCGCCGATCACGATCCGGTCCGTTTCGACCTCTATGCGTTGAAGTTCTGTGACCTGCGTGATGTCGATGACATGGTGTAGTGCCCGCTGCTGCTTGGTAACCCACAGACCGATATCGGTGCCGCCGGATAGGATTGTTGCGTGGGGTGAAGCCGCAAGGAGGTTGAGGAGGGCGTTCAATGTGCGCGGCGCTGAATAGCGCAGCTGGCCCCGGCGCGGGCATTCAAAATGCATGTCGAGTTGGGCAGAACAGTCCAGCTCTTTCAACCCTTCGAGACTCTCTGCAATGCGCGGATCGCTGGTCCGCTTGCGCGATAGCGCTGCAGATGCAGCCTCGGCTATCGGCCTGTAGCCCGTACACCGGCAAAGATTGCCTGACAGGATTTCATTGAGACGTTCTGGTCCAGGTGTCTCGGCATTCAGGTCTGCGGCAAAGAGCGACATGACGAAGCCAGGTGTGCAAAATCCGCATTGCGATCCGTGGCACTCAACCAGCTCTTGCTGGATGGGGTGCAGGCGGTCTGCTGCCGCAACACCTTCAACGGTATAGACTGCTGCACCATCAATGACGGGAAGGAACAGGATGCAGGCATTGACGGCGCGAATGCGCGGACCAGTGGCGGAGCCAGAGACGACAACAACAGTGCAAGCCCCGCAATCGCCTTCACGGCAACCCTCTTTGGTGCCGGTCAGGCGGCGGGTCTCGCGCAAATAGTCGAGCAGGGTCTGGCTTGGATCGCAGCCAGCGATCCGCACCATCTCGCCATTGAGCAGGAATGCAATGTGAGACCGCATCGCCATCAGCTGCCCCGGTAGGTCGTGTAGCCGAAGGGAGAGAGCAAAAGGGGCACATGCGTGTGCCGGGACGCATCGGAAATACGGAAGTTCAGTGCGACAATGTCGAGGAACGCGTCAGTTGGCGCTTGGCCTGTTCGTTCCAGATAATCAGCCACATCGAATTCGAGGCTGTAATGGCCCGCATCAATCTGGTCCGCTTCGAGTAACGGCCCATCCGAACGCCCGTCGGCATTGGTGCATCCTGAGACAAGAAGTACCCGCGCCCCGCCATGATCGGGTGCATAACGAAACAGCCTGAATCGAATGTCAGACGCGGGCAGGCCGCAGGCCGTATCCAGCACATGCGTGGTGAGCTTTCCTGCCATTGTAACACCCTTCCGAGCCAGCATTTCAAAATTTGTGGCGGCGATTGACCACAGCGCGTCATTAGCTTAAACGTTTCACTATGCAAAGCCCGATTTCCAGATTCTGTGATCGATGACAGAAGGTGCTGACTATTCTAGGCATCGCGACCTCATCGGCTATGGTGAGCATCGCCCCAATGCCGAATGGCCGGGCGGCGCGCGTGTCGCGGTTCAGTTTGTCCTGAACTATGAAGAGGGCGGCGAGATGTGCGTTCTTCATGGCGACGGACAGGCCGAGACATTTTTGTCCGATATTCTCCCAGCCCCATATCTGCCCGGTGAGCGCCACATGAGCGTTGAGTCGCTCTTCGAATATGGATCGCGCGCAGGGGTCTGGCGCATACTCCGGCTATTTGAGGAGCGCAGCTGGCCGCTCACCATCTTTGCGGTCGGCGGGGCGCTTGAACGCTACCCTGCAATGGCGAAGCGGTTTCATGATCGCGGGCATGAGATTGCCGGGCATGGCTATCGGTGGATCAATTACCAGACGATGAGCGAGGCCGATGAAGCGGCCGAAATTCAGGCAACGACTGACGTCATTCGCGACCTGACTGGAGCGGCGTGCCAAGGCTGGTATACCGGGCGGACAAGCCCGCAGACGCTCAAAATCATCGCGGAAAAGGGCGAGTTTGCCTATTGTGCGGATGATTACAGCGATGACCTGCCGTTCTGGGATTGCCGGTGGGGCAAGCCCTTGCTGATCGTGCCTTATGCGCTCGATACCAATGATATGCGGTTTGCCACAGCGCACGGCTTTGCGAACGGTGAGCAGTTTTTCAACTATCTGAAGGATGCGTTTGACACGCTCTATTCCGAAGGGGCGGAGCGGGCGGCGATGATGTCGGTGGGTCTCCATTGCCGCCTTGTGGGTAAGCCCGCACGTTTTGCCGGTCTTCAGCGATTTGTCGACTATCTGCAGGGCTTTCCTGACATCTGGGTAACCCGTCGGATCGACATTGCCGAGCATTGGCGCGCCCGATTTCCGGCTCCGGAGAGTGCGGCATGACCGAATGGAAAAGCGTCGCACTGCCTATGGCTTTCCTGCAAGATCAAGAGAGCTTCGTCGGCGCCTTTGCGGCCATCTATGAACACTCGCCTTGGGTGGCCGAAAGTGCGTGGCAGGCGCAGAATGGCAGCGATCTCGCCACTTTCGGCTCGGTCACAGCGGCGTTGCGCCTTGCGGTTGAGAAGGCGAGCGAAACCGCACAAACCTATCTGCTCAAAGCGCACCCGGAACTCGCGAGCAAAGCATCGCTGGCGGGCGAGCTGACCGAATCATCGACCAAAGAGCAGCGCAGTGCCGGGCTCGATGCCTGTTCGCCAGAGGAACTCCAGAAGCTCAGGGAGCTGAACGCCAGTTACCGCGCACGCTTTGGTTTTCCGTTCATCGTCGCGGTGACTGGAATGACGCGGTCAGACATCCTTGCTGCCATGGAAATGCGCTGTGGCGCGATGGCGTTGAGTGAACGCCGCGAGGCGCTCAACCAGGTTCACAAGATTGCAGAGATACGGCTGAAGGCCATGGCGGAGACAATTGCATGACAAGCGTAGATCAGACCAATCGTCCCGTCTGGACCACGACACTCACCGACCTTGCGCAGCCCCGGCTGGGCAGCACAGTGGTGGCGACCAGCGATGACTTTTTCGCGGCGGCCGAGCGGTTGATCGATCCCGCTGAACCAGTGTTCAAGCCCGGCGTTTATGATGACAATGGCAAATGGATGGATGGCTGGGAATCGCGTCGGAAGCGCGGCCAAGGGCACGACTTCTGCATCATCGCTCTGGGTTGCCCAGGGACAATCAAAGGCATCGAACTCAATACAGAGCATTTTACCGGAAACTTTGTGCCTGCCGCTTCGCTGGAAGCCTGCACTTTGAGCGCGGGGCAGGACATGGACTCCGCCTGCTGGACGCAATTGCTGACGCCCACGGCGCTGAAAGGAGATTGTCCCCAGTTTTTCGAGTTGGACGCGGGCGACACTGTGTGGACGCACCTGCGGCTTAACGCTTATCCGGATGGCGGCATCGCACGCTTGCGTGTCTATGGTCAGATCCACATCGACTGGTCGGGGATCGACCCGTCGATTCCGGTTGATCTGGCCGCACTCACCCATGGCGGGCGGGCAATCGTGGCCAGTGATGCGCATTTCGGTCAACTTGCCAACCTGATCGCTCCCGGGCGCGGGGTGAATATGGGTGACGGTTGGGAAACCCGCAGGCGACGTGAGCCTGGCTTTGACTGGGGCATAATCCGCTTGGGGCATGCGGGATTGGTGCGCAGCCTCGACATCGATACCGCGCATTTCAAGGGCAATTTTGCGTTCAAGGTGGCCGTCTATGGCGCGCTGTTGGGCGATCTGCCCGATCTCGCGCTCCCTGCTTTGTCGATTTACTGGCCAGTGTTGCTGCCACCGACCGAACTCAGCGCCGATGCTATCCACACGTTTAGCGAACAGCTTCAGGATATTGGCCCGATCGATCACCTCCGGGTCGATATGATCCCCGATGGCGGGATTTCCCGCCTGCGAGCCTGGGGCACCATCACCACCAAGGATTTGCTATGACCAGTTTGAACCCCAGTCTGACTTCGGCCCGGCGCGCTGAACTTGTATCCGCACTGCCAAAAGCAGAGTTGCATCTGCACATTGAGGGCTCGCTCGAACCCGAACTGATGTTCGAACTCGCCACGCGCAACGGCGTCGATATCCCGTTTGCGAGTGTCGAAGAGGTTCGGGAGGCCTATGATTTTTCCAACCTGCAGGATTTCCTGGATATCTATTATCAGGGCATGGCTGTGCTGCTGCATGAGCAGGATTTTTACGACCTTACCATGGCCTATCTCAGCCGGGTCCATGCCGACGGAGTGCGGCATGTCGAGATATTCTTCGACCCGCAAGGCCATACCGAACGCGGGGTCAGCTTCGATACGGCGATTGGCGGCATATTGAAGGCGCTGGATGACGGGCAGCAAAAATTCGGCATCACGCACCGGCTGATCATGTGCTTCTTGCGCCATCTGGATGAGGCATCGGCGTTCGCGACACTCGAACAGGCTGAGCCATGGCTCAACCGCATCGCTGGCGTGGGTCTCGATTCTTCCGAAGTCGGTCACCCGCCGAGCAAATTTGCCCGGGTGTTTGAAGCGGCCTGCACCAAGGGTTTAAAACTGGTTGCCCATGCTGGCGAGGAAGGTCCGCCTGCCTATGTGTGGGAGGCGTTGGACGTCCTCAAGATTGATCGTATTGATCATGGAAACCGTGCGCTTGAGGACCCGGCATTGATCGAGCGGATCGTCGCTGACAATCTAACGCTGACGGTTTGCCCGCTTTCCAATCTCAAGCTTTGTGTCATCCGGTCGATTGACGAAAGCCCGGTGCGCTTGATGTTGCAAAAGGGTATTCGGGCCACGATCAATTCCGACGATCCCGCCTATTTCGGTGGCTATATGGTCGCAAATTTCATGGCTGTTGCCGAGGCGCTTGATCTGGGGGTTGATGAACTCGCGAGATTAGCCGCGAATTCATTTGAAGGTTCATTTTTGGAGGACAGCGAAAAGGCAGCGCATCTTGCCGCGATAGATGCCGTGGTCGCTCGGTTTCGATGATGGCAAAGTCGGCAGCACTTGATCTCGACTCTGCTGTCAACTCGGCGCCATCCGCGGCGTTCGTCTCCGAGCGGTGCCGCGCTACTCAATCGGTCAAGTCATCTGGCCATTTGAACCTCGCGTTCGCTCGCAAAAACTCACGCACCACCCTTGTGCGGGATGACCAAGCAGGCTGTTTAAGGGCACGATCACTTTCTTGCACAGGCTCAGATCCCGCAACTGTTGTGCTGATCAATACCGCTGGAGGCTTGACCGGAGGAGACCGGATTGAACAATCGATTCACTGGCATGCCGAGAGCAACGCCACTGCAACGACACCGGCGGCGGAGAAAATCTACCGTTCAAGCGGCGGCAACAGCATCGTAATAACGCGTTTGCGGATCGGGGCAGGAGCGGTTGCCGAGTGGCTGCCACAGGAAACGATCCTTTTTGATGGTGGTCGGCTGGATCGAATTCTTGACATTGATCTTGCGTCAGACAGCCAACTGATCGCGTGTGATGCCATGGTGTTTGGACGGATAGCCCGTAACGAACGCCTTTCGTCAGCCTATCTGAGTGACCGGTTGACGATAAAGCGCGATGGCAGACCGGTCCTCTTTGACCGGCTCCTGGTCGATGGTCCTATCGATGACTGGCTTACCAAACCTTGGGCAGGTCATGGCTTTCGGGCAAGCGGCACTATAATCGTTGCATGCGACGAGCCTGATGCGTGCTTGTCATCCGTGCGGCGCAGTTTGGAGACTGCAAAAGGGCTATCCGGCGCGACTCTGGTTCGCGGCTTGGTCCATGTCCGGTTTCTCGCTTCCAATGACGCCGACCTCCGCCATGATCTCAGCGCTGTTCTGATGGTCCTGAGACATGGCCGCGCACTCCCTCGAAATTGGAGTTGTTGAAGATGCGCCTCACGCCACGAGAGAAGGACAAGCTCATAATTTCGGTCGCCGCCATGGTGGCGCGTCGAAGAATGGAGCGGGGTGTCAAGCTTAACCATCCAGAGGCGATCGCGCTGATCTCGGACTACATACTCGAAGGCGCGCGCGACGGGCGCAGCGTTGTCGAGCTGATGCAATCGGGGTCTCAGGTGCTCAGTCGTGACGATGTCATGGAAGGGATTCCCGAGATGATCGATGATATTCAGGTTGAGGCGACGTTTCCTGATGGAACGAAGCTCGTGACTGTGCACAGGCCAATCCGATGATCCCCGGGGAAATCATCCCGGCTCAGGGAACAATCACCCTCAATGCGGATCGTAAGGCTTTCACGCTACTGGTCCGGAACATTGGCGACAGACCGGTGCAGGTCGGAAGTCACTATCATTTTGCAGAGACAAATCCTGCCCTCGAATTCGACCGCGAGCTGGCCTGGTCGGCGCGGCTTGATATCCCCTCCGGAACTGCGGTTCGGTTCGAACCGGGGCAATCGCGTGAAGTACACCTCATACCGTTTGGTGGCGACGCCAGGATTTGCGGATTTCGCAACCAATCCCAATCGGGAGAGCAGTGATGCCCTATTCGATGCGCCGCGATGACTATGCAAACATGTTCGGCCCGACGACGGGCGACCGCATCCGTTTGGCAGACACCGAACTCTTCATAGAAATTGAACATGATGCCACGGTTCCGGGCGACGAGGTCAAGTTTGGCGGCGGCAAGGTCATTCGCGATGGCATGGGTCAAAGTCAGCGCACCAATGCCGAAGGGGCGGTCGACACTGTCATCACCAATGCTGTGATCATAGACCATCAAGGCGTTTGGAAGGCAGACATCGGACTGGTGGCGGGCCGCATCGCAGCTATAGGCAAGGCGGGCAATCCCGACATTCAGCCGGGTGTTACGATCATCATTGGCCCGGGCACGGAGGTTATTGCCGCCGAGGGTAAAATTATAACTGCCGGGGGCATTGATTGCCACATTCACCTGATATGTCCGCAGCAGGTTGACGAGGCGATCGCAAGCGGCGTGACCACTTTTATTGGCGGCGGAACGGGACCCGCTACCGGCACCAATGCGACGACCTGTACGCCAGGACCATGGCATATCGAACGCATGCTCCAAGCCGCAGAGGGGTTGCCGATCAACATCGCACTTGCCGGAAAAGGTAATGCGAGCAGACCTGATGCTTTGATCGATCAGATCAACGCGGGCGTTGCCGCGCTCAAGCTCCATGAAGACTGGGGAAGCACGCCGGCTGCTATTGATTGCTGCCTGTCCGTCGCTGACGACTTCGACATTCAAGTGATGATCCACACGGACACTTTGAACGAGAGCGGATTTGTTCAGGATACAATTGATGCGTTTAAGGGACGAACCATTCACGCTTTTCATACAGAAGGCGCAGGGGGCGGCCATGCACCGGATGTAATCAAACTCGCCGGTTTGCCTAATGTTATCCCCTCATCCACGAACCCAACGCGACCGTTTACGGTCAACACGATCGAAGAGCATCTCGATATGCTGATGGTCTGTCATCATCTTGATCCAGCCATTGCCGAGGATCTCGCTTTCGCTGAAAGCCGTATCCGAAAGGAGACAATTGCCGCCGAAGACATTTTGCATGACCTCGGCGCGATCTCGATCATATCGTCAGACAGTCAGGCGATGGGCCGGGTCGGAGAGGTTCTGATCCGGACTTGGCAAACCGCAGACAAGATGAAGCGGCAGCGCGGACGTCTCGAGGGAGAATGTGGCGACAACGATAATCTGCGTGTTCGCAGGTATATTGCAAAATATACAATCAATCCTGCGCTTGCACAGGGCATGGCCACCGAAGTGGGCTCTGTCAGCGTTGGAAAACTCGCTGATTTGGTCCTGTGGACACCCGCATTTTTTGGGGTGAAACCCGATCTTGTCATAAAGGGCGGAATGATTGTTCACGCCGCTATGGGCGATCCCAATGCCAGTATTCCAACGCCACAGCCGGTGCATGGCCGTCCGATGTTCGGCGTATTTGGAAGGGCGTCCGCCGCCCTGTCGATTACCTTCGTTTCGGCAGCGGCTGAAGCAAGTGGCATTCGCAACCGATTGGGATTGGACAGGCAAGTTCTCGCCGTTAGCCGCTGCCGATCGATCGGCAAGTCAGACATGATCCTCAACGACGCACTGCCCCAGATCGACGTTGACCCGGAAACTTATGAAGTGCTCGTCGATGGTGAACTCGCCGTATGTGAGCCAGCAACGGTGCTGCCTATGGCGCAGCGCTACTTTTTGTATTGAGAGGCGAATACCGCATGCGAGTTTTGGAAATCAGGAATGATGCAGCAGGCGCGAGTGACAAGGTCGAACTTGATTTCGATGATCGAACGCGGCGCCGAGCCTTGTTCGTGACAGGCGGGGGCAAGGAAATAATTCTCGATCAGCCTCATTCGCATCATTTACGCGGAGGGCAGGCCTTTGTGCTTGAAGACGGTTCCGTTGTGGAAATCGCGGCAAAGCCGGAACCGCTGCTTGCCATTTGCTGTGCCGACGGTGCGACGTTGGTGAAAATTGCGTGGCATCTCGGCAATCGTCACCTTGCAACGCAAATCGAGGCAAACGGGGACGGCGGCGAACTCCGCATACGGCAGGACCATGTGATTGAAGCCATGGCATCCGGCCTTGGGGGTAACTGCCGCCATTTAAATGCACCATTCGACCCAGAAGGCGGCGCGTATGGCCATCAACACGCTGGTCCACAGGCTCACGGACACGGTCATGAACAAGCGCATGTCGGCCACACCCATGACCATTGAGCTAGAAAATGCGACGTTCTCATCACTCTACCGGGCCATGTCCTGGATGTCGCCGTCATGGCCAATTGGGGCATTCGCCTTTTCGAGCGGGACTGAATGGGCTTTCGAAGCGGGTTGGCTGGGCAGTGCTGAAGAAGTGGAAACATGGGTAGGGGGTTCGTTGGCTGAGGGTGCTCTTCGGTGCGACGCTGCGATATTCGAACGCGCATGGTCCTTGGCAGCCAAAGCCAACGCAAAAGTGGAGATGCTAGAACTGGCGGAATGGGTGATAGCCGCCCAGGTCAGTGCCGAGCGGCAATTGGAGTCGGTAGCCCAAGGCGGTGCATTCAGGCGGATTGCTATTTCGGCAAACACTGCGACGCATCCCGTTGAGACAGACCAATATAGAACCGCCTTATCTCAAATTTCAGATGAGAATCTGCCATATCCGGTTGCTGCTGGCGCATTGTTCCGCTGTTTCAACATCCAGGTTGGCCAAGGATTGCTGGCGTTTCTGCACGCGGCTGCGAGCAATTTGGTTTCAGCAGCCCAGCGAATTGTCCCTCTTGGTCATACGGAGGCGCAGCAGATTTTGACGCGGCTTGCGGATGCGGTCGAGGCGGCGACCTTGCAAGCCGTGAAGCGGCATGATCATCCGATCGAAGATATTCTGACAAGTTCATCGCTTGCTGCGGACATCGCCTGCATGCGTCACGAAACTCAATATACAAGGTTATTTCGCACATGAAAGAACAGCCGCTATCACCTTTGCGCGTGGGGATTGGTGGTCCCGTTGGTTCAGGAAAAACCGCACTGATGGACGCCCTGTGCAAAGCGTTGCGTACGCGTTTCAACATAGCTGCTATCACTAACGACATTTACACGAAGGAGGATGCGGAATTTCTGGTTCGCGCCGGTTCACTTTCGCCAGATCGAATCTTGGGCGTGGAAACCGGCGGCTGCCCGCACACAGCGATACGCGAAGACGCTTCGATGAATTTGGCGGCGGTTGCTCAACTGGAAGCACGCTTCGAAGGTCTGGACCTGATCTTGATCGAAAGCGGCGGCGACAATTTGGCTGCGACCTTCAGCCCTGAACTTGCTGACCTCACAATCTATGTCATTGACGTATCGGCAGGCGATAAAATTCCGCGGAAGGGAGGGCCGGGCATTACACGATCCGATCTTCTCGTCATCAACAAGATCGATTTGGCGCCATTGGTTGGCGCGGATCTAGGCGTCATGGATCGCGACGCCAAGAGGATGCGGCCCGATCGCCCGTTCATCTTCACCAACATAAAATCAGGCCAGGGAACAGACGATATTGCGGCGTTTGTCGTGTCGAAGGGCGCATTACAAGCGAAGGAGATTATTCAATGATGTTGAGAAAGTTTATATTCGCGCCACTTGCAGCCCTCGCCGCATTTGGCTCGGCCGCTGCCATGGCACACGATGGCGTGCACACCGCACCAACATTTGCAAACGGCCTGGTTCACCCCTTCAGCGGCTTCGATCATATTGCCCTTTTGGCTTTGAGCGGGCTGGCAGTTGGCTTCATGATCAAGCGCGGTTGGCGTCCTGACAAAGGGGCCTGGCTGTCGCTTGCAGGGCTCTTTACCTTATCCGCTGCGATGATCGGTTATCAACCTTATGGTGTCGTCCTTTCGGTGATGGTGCTGTGTTCGGGGCTCTATTTGAGCTGGAAAGCACGGATCCAATCGGATGGTAGCAACGTCACGCTCATGGCGGCAACGGCGATCGTGCTTCAACTCTTGAGTCATTTTCTGGCGCGTGGCGACGTACAGCCCAACGGCAACTTTGCATTTGGTTTTGCAATCGGGAGCGGGCTGATCATCTGCGCTGTGCTCTCAGCTGCTGTTGTAGTCAGCCGGATTGTGCGGTCTGATGTCAGGCGCTAGCGACAGCAGAATCGATACGAAAAATTTGCTCGTCCTGGAGGATTACAACGTCGCAATCCTCGTCTGGTGAATCGCGGTCGATGACCAAGAATTGGGACACGTCTCCCAAAGCCAGACAGAAATGATGCCATGTACCCCGATTGAAATGGACGCCCTGATGGCCCTCTGCCCGGAACACTTTGACCTGTGCAATATCAAATGCGCCGGGCGGAGCGACCACCACCAGATAGGGTCGGTTGTCGAGCGGCATGAAGGTTTGGGAGCCCAATAGATGGCGCTCAAAGCCTTTGATGATCAAAGGCTCAGGAAGCGGCGTTGCCTGATAGATATGGACTACCGGCCTGCCATGCGATGACGCGCAGTCAAGCGCTGCCAGTTTGGCAAATTTACGACAGGTGCCATCGTTGATCATTTGGACGGCATCTGTGCCTTCGGCTTCGATCACGCTGCCGAAGCGAACAAAACCCTCTTGCGTCAGAATTTCCGTACCGATTTTGCGCATCTCGATCGCCCCAAACAAACTTCACTGCATTGCTTAAACGTTTCACTAATGCTAAGAGGCTGTCACTTCAAGCAACATCATCTGAATTCGACAAAGGGAGAGATATGGACTCCACATCGCTGGATCGCATGGCCACGCTATTGCGTGTGTTATGTGCCGACATGGTTGAAAATGCCGGTTCAGGCCATCCGGGCATGCCGATGGGGATGGCCGATGTTGCGACCGTGCTTTTTGGCCGCCACCTCAATTTTGATCCGCTGCATCCCAATTGGATCAAGCGTGACCGCTTCGTGCTCTCATCGGGGCATGGCTCTGCGCTGGCCTATGCGCTGCTCCATCTAGTGGGCAGCCCCGTCATGACGTTGGAAGAGCTCAAGCGTCTGCGCAAGAAGGGTAGTCTGACGCCCGGCCATCCTGAACATGGGCATACAGCTGGCATCGAATGCACCACCGGACCACTTGGACAGGGCTTTGCGACAGCAGTCGGCATGGCGATAGCCGAGCGGGCCTTGTCAGCTGAATTGGGACCGGAACTGGCTGAACACAGGATCTTTGTGATGGCTGGCGATGGATGTCTGATGGAGGGGATCAGCCACGAAGCAGCGGCTTTGGCTGGCCATCTTGGGCTATCCAATCTGATCGTGTTGTTTGATGACAATGCCATTTCGATAGACGGGCCGATTGGCCTCACTTCAAGCGAAGACGTCCTTGCGCGCTTTGCCTCCTACGGGTGGGATACGGTCGCCATCGACGGACACGACCATGCGCAGATTGACATGGCGCTGACACGGGCGAAGTTGGGGCTGCGTCCGCATCTGATCGCTTGCAAGACGCGCATTGGAAAAGGCGCGCCGACCAAGGCAGGTAGTGCGGGGATTCATGGGTCTCCGCTCGGCGCCGAAGAAGTTCAGGCCATGCGGGCGCAACTCGAATGGGACCATGCACCGTTCGACTTGCCGGCGGACGTCGTCTCAGAATGGCGTGGCTGCGGTGCGCGAGGGGAGGCGCTTCGGCACGAATGGGAAAGCAGGCTGGAAAACGCGTCAGCCTCAGCCCGGACCCGCATAGCAACCATCCAGAACAGGGTGCTGCCGCCATTGTCAGCGGATACCGCACAAGCCATCCGCAATGCCGCTCTTGCGCAGGCCAAGCCCAAGGCAACGCGGGTTAGTTCCAAGGACGTGCTTGAGCAATGGGTCGCGTCCTGCAACTGGCTGCTGGGCGGCTCGGCAGATCTGAGCGGATCAAACGGTACGCGGGTCGGTTCGCACGTTGATCTGACGGCATCAAATCCTGGTGGCAATTATCTACGCTACGGCATTCGCGAGCATGCGATGGCCGCGGCGATGAACGGCATCGCCCTGACAGGTGCGCATATTCCCTATGGCGGCACATTCCTGGTGTTCAGCGATTATTGCCGACCGGCAATCCGGCTGGCTGCTCTTATGGGACTGCGAGTCATCTATGTTTTTACGCATGACTCGATTGGGCTGGGCGAAGATGGCCCGACCCATCAGCCGGTCGAGCATCTGGCCAGCCTGCGCCTGATCCCCGGCTTGCAAGTCTTGCGCCCCGCCGATGCGGTGGAGGTCGCCGAATGCTGGGAACTGGCGCTGAACCACCCGGGGCCTTCGGTGCTGGCCCTCTCCCGGCAGGATGTTCCCTTGTTGCGCACCTCAGCGGGAACAAACCGCTCGGCCGAAGGAGCGTATGTGATTGCCGATTGCTCAGACCAGCCTGACACCGTCATCATCGCCACTGGCTCTGAAGTCAGCATCGCCGTGGATGCACAGATGATACTTGCCAGCAAAGGCGTGCCGGTCCGCGTGGTGTCCGCACCCAGCCTCGAGATATTGGCTAGCCGATCACGCGCAGAACGCGAAGCGCTGCTGGGCGGAACGGACCTGTTCAAGGTCTCGGTCGAGGCTGGGGCGACCATGCCGTGGCGGGCCTTGCTTGGGCCAGACAGTCTGAATTTCGGGGTCGATGCCTTTGGTGAGTCGGCCAGCGCGACTGAATTGTACGAACGTTTTTCCCTGACGCCGCACGCCATTGCGGACGCGATCCTTCACCACCGGAGCACCAAGCCATGAAGTTCTTTGCCGACACCGCCGAAATCAGTGACATTCGCGAATTGGCCGTGACCGGATTGCTCGATGGGGTCACGACCAACCCCAGTTTGATTGCCAAATCCGGACGTGACTTCATTGAAGTCACGCAGGAAATTTGCGGAATTGTCGATGGTCCAGTGAGCGCGGAGGTCGTCGCGCTCGATCATGCAGGCATGATGCGCGAGGCCGAAATCCTCCGCAAGATTGCTGATAATGTCTGCATCAAGGTGCCGCTGACCATGGATGGTCTCAAGACCTGCAAGGCGCTGACAAGCGACGGAACGTTGGTCAATGTGACGCTCTGTTTCTCCGCAAATCAGGCGCTGCTCGCAGCAAAGGCCGGAGCCAGCTTCATCTCGCCTTTTGTGGGACGGCATGACGATAACGGTTTTGATGGCATGCAGCTGATCGCCGATATTCGGCTGGTCTATGACAATTATGACTATGCCACAGAGATCCTCGTCGCAAGCGTCCGTCACGGCATCCATGTGCTGGAAGCGGCCAAGATCGGTGCAGATGTGATGACGGCACCACCTTCGGTGATCAAGGGTTTGGTCAAGCACGTCCTGACTGACAAGGGTATCGAGGGTTTCCTCGCAGACTGGGCCAAAACAGGGCAATCCATAAAATGAAACGTATAACTTACATCTGATCGACGATTTCCACTAGAAAATCGGGAAATTGTGACCTGCGTTGACTCCGACTCATGATTCTGGCATCTGAAAACGTGAAACGATTCACTAGATGGTTGAAGGGAGTTAAAACATGGCTAAATTATCAATGCCCACTCAACATGCCGCAGTCCGGCGCGGTATGAGAGGGGCAATGCTAAGCGTAAGTGCTATAGCCTTGTCCGCTCTACTCACTTCAGCCGCGATCGCACAGGAGGCAGAGACCGAGGCGGTTGATGACGGAGAGATCGTCGTCACCGCGCAGAAGCGGTCTGACAATATCCGGAACATTCCTTTTTCGATCAGCGCCGTTGGCGGTGACGATGTTGCCGCTCTCACAGCTGGAGGCGAAGACATCCGCGCTCTCGCGGGTCGCGTTCCTAACCTGAACGTTGAGTCCACCTTCGGGCGTGTATTTCCGAGGTTCTACATTCGCGGCCTAGGCAACTCGGATTTTACGCTGAACGCTCAGGCAAGTGTGGCCCAATATTATGACGAAGTGATACTCGAAAATCAGTTGCTGCGCGGCATGCCAGCGTTCGATCTTGAGCGAATTGAGGTGTTGCGCGGTCCGCAAGGCACATTGTGGGGCAGAAACGCAACGGCAGGTGCCGTTCATCTGGTGTCGAAGAAGCCGGGAAATACAACGGAAGGTCAAGCGCGCCTGAGCTATGGTCGGTTCGGAACAACAAGCGTTGAGTTGGCTGCAGGAGGACCGATCGCAGGCGACACTTTGTCTGCCCGTGTGGCTGTTCTGTATCAGCGGCAAGGCGATTCCGTTCGCAATGTGACAACAGGTGGTAAGTTAGGGGGCTACAGTGATGTAGCGGCTCGCGCTCAACTCCTGTGGAGGCCCTCCGATAATACCGATATCTTGCTGCAACTGAGCGCGCGATCGCTAGATGGCACCTCGACACTCTTCAATGGCAAGCAAGCGGGCCTGCCATTTCGCAAGCGTGAAATCGCGCTGGATAGTGATCGAAACTCGGACCAGGAGCTGAACCAATATGGTATCACGCTCAACATCAAACATGAATTTGGCGGTGTCGATCTCACTTCCATCACGTCGTGGCAATCAGGTAGTTTGTTTTCCGTCGGCGATATCGATGGCTCACCGCGTGCAGCGCTGATCAATGCATCGCATATCAACGATCTCGACCAGATAACGCAGGAGCTTCGTCTGTCCAGCCACGGCGATAGCCCGCTGTCCTGGCAGGCTGGACTATTTCTGTTCGATGAATCGATTGATTATGCGAATACGACAGCGAATGACACATTCCGGGATGCAGATGGAAATCCGGGCTTCGGGGCCTATCAGATCGTGCATCAGACCAATCGCAGCTACGCAGTCTTCGGCCAAGCGGCCTACGAAGTTACGCCGCAACTGAAGCTCTCCGGCGGTCTGCGTTACACCTGGGACCGGATCAAACTTGATCAAGACTCTGCATTTTTCACCCCTAATCGGGCTGATCCCACCGCAGTTCCGGATTTCAGCCTCCCGTTCTACGCCGGCGGCTCGCGCGGCCCCTTTGCCATTATCCAGCCGCGATTTGTCGGCGCGCGGGAGCGCTCTGGCAAGCTCACTTGGGACGTCAGCGCAAATTATGAGGTGTCTTCTGAAGTGAATCTCTACGCGCGGGTTGCGCGTGGCTATCACTCTGGTGTCATCGCCGGGCAGGCCATCTTCGATGCGCTGCAGACCGCTGGGCCAGAGACGATCACGTCTTACGAAGCCGGAATCAAGGCCGAATTCCTAGACCGTAAGGTGCGATTCAATCTTGCT
>VFQM010000611.1_pt1 | contig 38090 bp, 34 predicted proteins | sample 3512391 | NCBI WGS metagenome assembly VFQM01 (sample SAMN10412369, study PRJNA504923) | tailings metagenome | isolation source: Replicate 1 from Balatoc abandoned mine | place: Philippines
CGAACTTGGCCTTCCAGGCGTAGTAGCTCGGCTCGCTGAAGCCATGCTTCCTGCATAGCTCCTTGACCGGCAGCCCGGCATCAGCCTCACGCAGGAAGCCAATGATCTGTTCCTCGGTGTATCGCTTCTTCATCGGTCCGATCTCCATTTCGGGTTGATCGGACTCTAGAACTATCTGCTACGAATCCCCGGAGGCAGCGCAGCAAGCCTCAAGGAGCCCGCTGCCGAATCAAGTCACTGATTTCTTTACCCGTTGACGACGTCACGATGCCCGCGGTAGGCCGCGCCCTCGCTCTCATCGTGAATCATGGCTGCCCGCTGGACCCACCGCAGCATTGCTGGAATCTCCCGCAATCCCAGCGCGTCGTGCCCGAGCGTGTTGGCGTAGAGCGATACCAGAGCCTTCTTCGCATCGTGCGAGAGCCCGCTGAGCGACATGGGAACTGCCGCTCTGAACCCCGGGTCCGCAAGCATCTGCTCAAACGCACGGCTGACAGCGTCTTCCTCGGACTGTTGCGGGGCGATGAAGTCGCTCATCGGGATGTGCCCCGCGAGGACCTTCACCACGATTGGCGGTACACCGAGGTAGCCCGCACAGCTGAGAGCGAACTCCCGGCTGATTTGATTTACCTTGCGAAGACCGCTCCGCAACTGGTTGATGTAGCCGTGCGTCACGCCCAAGGCGGAGGCCATTTCGCCAATGGTCTGGCCGCGCCGCCTCGCTTCATCCAGTAGCCAAGCGAGCAATGGGCCCTCTGACTGCTGGTAGAGCCGAAGAACTCGTTCTTCGCTCGACTCGAAGGCCTCCGCGGTGGAATGAAGGTGGGGCTTCCGCTGCGAGCCGGCTGGATGACGATTCTTGAATGCACTCATGTCTTTCAGGTTCCTGGAGAAGCGCATGCACATGCATGCCCTTTGTGTAGCTACCGCCGGTGCGGGCGCCCAGGACAAGCTGCCGAAGTGGGCTGAACGAGGCGACACCGGGATACAGCGGGCGATTGCGGGAAAAGGCTAAACACGGAGTTCTGTACTGCCGCGTAGCAACGTCGCTACGCATCAAGCAGAACAGACATGCGCTTCATCTACGTCTACCCGGACACCCAGTGCAACGCCCCCGTTTCCCGCCTGCAGCCGAATCACGCGCAGCTGAGCCGTCTGGCGTCAATGCACCTTCAGCTCACCTCGAACAAGCACGCCAAGCTCGTGCTGCGCAAGAACGGCTTTTCATCGTCCGATGCCACCGCGGCTGCGCTGCGGGCTCGCATCGACGAAATCGCCGACCTGCGACAGCTCCGCGCTCTTGCCGGCGCGTTCCGGCGGATGCCTGGCTTGCAGGACTGGTTCTTGGCGCCTAGCGACGAGCGGCCACCGCTGGCGGTCCTCAGTTCCAACCTGAACGAACGACTCCGCGGCATCCGCGTGGCCGCCGTCATTGCGGCGGCCAAGTCCTGCGTCCGTCACGGTGCTCCAGGCGGTACCAGCTTCAAGGTGACTCTCACCGATGACCCATCTGAGGTCGGATACACGATTGAGGTCCGCTCGAAGTGGGTTTCCTACCTTGACGCCGTCAAGGGCTGGCGCGCGGACGAAGACCATCACTTCATCACGGTGCCGACTGACTGGCGAACTCGTGTACTGACGCGCGGTCTGGCCACCGCGGATGGCTTCCTGACCTTGAGCGCGCAGCCGCTGGCCGCTCCACAGGGCTTCGAGCTCTTCCGGGCGACATGGGCTGAACGTGGTCGTGGCTACGCGGTTAACGTGCGGCGCGGCTTCATTGCGCGCCATGGCGAAACTGCCTTCCATGCCGACACCATCCAGGGAGCGCTTGACGGTGTTCGCCGGAAGGCTGCTTTCGCTCAGCTCGCCAGGCGCGGCGACCACCACTTGGCGCTCACCGCTGAGGTCAACCCCATCAGTTGCGGCGCGACTTGACGAAGCCGGCTTCCTGCAGCGCACGCAGGAGGCTTGCTGTCTCTCCGCAGGTGGCGTCGTACAGGTCGGACCAAAGCTGGTACGTCTTGGTGTTTCGAACAGCTCGGTCGGGCGCGCGCCCGAGTTCTCCCGAACGGACGGCCTGGGTGGCTGTGCGGATGGCACGTAGAGCAGGAACCAGGGGATGTTGCGAGGCCGGCTCCCCTGCTGCGATGGGAGCAGGTGTCCGAACCGAGCGCAGAGCCTCGATGAGCCGTGCAACTGAGGCCGCCTCGACAGGCCGCCGCTCGCTGAGTTGAGCGGCTTCACGGACCAGCCGCAGTGCTTCCTCGATGCGCCAACGAGGGTCCACCTGGCGCACCGCCGCTCGCCGCTCGGCTTCTTCACGGGTACGCCGACGAGGCGTGAACAACCGGTCTTCAAGCTGCTGGCGCTCCTCTTGCGTGAGCACAGCAGCGAGCGTCTCAGGAAGCGACTCGACGTCGGCGCCGACGGCACCGACATACTCTTGCGTCGAGTAGCCGTGCGGCACGCCGGGCCCCTTGGGGACCCAGCGGCTGCGGTAGAGATACGTCCGTCCGGCGTCGTTCTTCAGAATCATGGTGCGCTCCAGTGCTGTTGCAGCGACGTGTAGCAACAGGGGGCACGAGAGGGCTGGCCTCCCTTGGACGACGAGAATTGGTACGACCGGCCCGAGGGGGCCTGACTTCCGCTCTCACGTGATGACTAGCTGGAGGACGGGCGGCCGTCCAGGCCGCTGCCTCGCGGTCGGTCTGCTGCGTATGTGAGTCACAACCGGCATCGAACGGTCGGTTGAGAGGACACAGTTGCTCGCGACTGGGCCGGCAGGCGGTGCGAAACCGCCGCCGTGCCAGCGCAAGCCTTTCGAGGGCCCGCACGACGCGCGCCGCGCGTTGTGCTTCGTCGGGCGCGGGGTCCCTGCTCATCAGTCTTGCCTCGAGGCAAGACTGATGGGTGGGGCAGCCGGGATGGCACGGCTTGCCGGGAGAACAGTTGGGCTCGCCGTCCCTGGGAAAGCGCTCGGCTTCGAAAAATACGTTCTGGGGACGGCGGCGGTTTCGCACCGGCGCCAGCCGGCTGCTGGACGGTCGGCATCGATGGACGTCGCGACGAAGACGCGGGCGACGGGCGCCCCCTGGCGCCCGAGCGATTGCGCGGGGAAGAGACCCAATGCCCCAGGCCCGCGCGGTCGCGTGCGACCGTTCCCTGGGCAGAACCAAGCGCCTGCGGCTCGCGAGGTGTGCTGGGTCTTGCAGCTGGGTAGCGCCATGCGCAGCCAGTTGCTAGACGAAGGAAGACCTGGCCAAGAGCCCGACGATGGTGAACGTCAGCGCACGGGTGGTCGGTCAACCCTCGACTGGAGCCTGCTGCATGAACAACTACCACGACGATACCCGCGGCACGGAGCCTGTCCGGATTTTTGTGTGCGAGGCATAGCATGACCAGACGGAGCATGTATGCCAAGCAGGAAGACGACGAAGGCGGCCGAGGCCGCGGCGGCGAAGCTGCCGACCATCCCCAAGGAGCTCATTGACCAGTTCGTGACCGGTCCGATGAGCGCCGAGGCGGTCCAGGCCGCTTCGATGGCCTTCAAGAAGGCGCTGATCGAGCGCGCGCTGGGGGCGGAGCTCTCGCACCACCTGGGCTACCCGCCCGGCGCGGCCAAGCCCGAGGACGCCGGCAACCACCGCAATGGCAGCACCGGCAAGACGGTGCTGACCGAGGACGGTCCGGTGCGCATCGAGGTGCCGCGCGACCGCGAGGGCTCCTTCGAGCCGCTGCTGATCCCCAAGCACGAGCGGCGCTTCACCGGGTTCGACGACAAGATCGTTGCGATGTATGCGCGCGGCATGACCGTGCGCGAGATCCAGGCGTTCCTGGCCGAGCAGTACGGCACCGAGGTGTCGCCGGAGTTCATCAGCTCGGTCACCGACGCCGTGATGTCCGAGGTGACGGCCTGGCAGGCACGGCCGCTGGAGCCGATGTACCCGGTGATCTTCTTCGACGCGCTGCGCGTGAAGATCCGCGAGGACGCGGTCGTTCGCAACAAGGCGATCTACCTGGCGCTGGGTGTGCTGCCCGACGGAACGCGCGACATCCTGGGCCTGTGGATCGAGAACACCGAGGGTGCCAAGTTCTGGATGAAGGTCTTCAACGACCTGAAGACCCGCGGCGTGGCCGACATCCTGATCGCCGTCACAGACGGCCTGAAGGGCATCGGCGAGGCGTTGGGCGCGGTGTTCCCGGCCACCACGCTGCAGACCTGCATCGTGCACCTCATCCGCAACAGCCTGGACTACGCGAGCTGGAAGGACCGCAAGCTCTTGGCCGCGGCACTCAGGCCGGTCTACACGGCCGCCAGCGCCGAGGCCGCCGCTCAGGCCCTGGACGAGTTCGAACGCAGCGCCTGGGGGCAGAAGTACCCCACGGTGACAGCGTCCTGGCGACGGGCCTGGGACCGCGTGATCCCGTTCTTCGCCTTCCCGCCGGCAGTGCGGCGCGTGGTCTACACCACCAACGCCATCGAGAGCATCCACAGCCAACTGCGCAAGATCATCAAGACGCGCGGGCACTTCCCGAGCGACGATGCGGCCACCAAGCTGATCTGGCTGGCGCTGCGCAACATCACGGCCGACTGGGGCCGCGCGGCCAAGGAATGGCGCGCGGCGATGAACCAGTTCGCGATACTCTACGAAGAGCGGTTCACGGCATCCCACGCCGGCCGCTGAGGGGTTGAACCATGAATACATGGCTCAACCGGGGCGCCTCCGGCGGCCTGGCAGGGGCCTGAAGACAGAAGAAGAATCAGCCAACAGCCAATTCACCCAACCGCCTCACACACAGAAATCCTGACGGCCCCGCGGCACGTCAGAGCCGCATGAACACACTGCCGCTGGGACGGAGGCGCATCACGCCCTGGGCGAGATGCAGGACGCCACAGGCCACGATGGACGAGCCCACGGTACCGAACGTATACCCCGCCGGGGCCTCACGAACGAAGTGCACGCGCGCGAGTTGCAGAGCGTCATTTGGCTGCGAACGCTGCTGCTGGCGGACCGGTTCAGAGTCATCCGAACGATTGACGTCGCCGTGTGCTGCTTCGCGGAACGCCCATTCAAGGCCGCGCTCAGCGCTGCCCAGCGTGCGATGCGCGGCCTCGTAAAGGCAGGACTTTTAGCCAGGTACCGTACGGACCGGTTCATGACGGTCTACGGCCTGACCCAGCGAGGCGCCACATGGGTGCACGAGCGGGACCGCAGCGCGACCGCGTCGGTGCGGCGAGTCACGGATATGACGAACCCAGAGCATCGCTTGTGGGCTCAGTTCCTCGTGCTCTGCGCAGAGGCCCGGGCACTGCATGCGATGACCGAGAACGAGCTGGCACAGAAGCTGGCAACGACCTCTGACTCGGGGCTCCTGAAGGTTCAGACCAAGGTCAAGGGCCGTCGGCAGACCCGAGCACTGCGGCCGGACGCTGTCGCCTTCGAAGCCGATGGCGTGACCTGGTTCGAGGTGGACCGTAGCGCCAGAGGTTCAGACCGGTCCGCATCCTTGCGCTCCCTGGCGCTCTCCGTCGGCGCGGACACAGCGCTGAAGGCACCACTTCGCCGTGTTGTTGTTTTCACCCGGACCGACCGCATCCACACGCGCGTCTTGGCCACGCTGGACAGGCTGGCACAGGAAACAGCAGGCCGGCCCTTAGAGGAAGGCGTTCGCCGACTTCGTCGCAAAGCGAACGACATGTATGAGGTGCACCAGACCGTCAGCCAACGCCTGGGGGGCGGCATTCGCCTGGCGGAGGTTCACGCCGGCTACATCCTGGTACAGCCTCTGCCCGTGCACCTGCCGCGAGTCCGAATGGATGGCCGTGGGGGCATTACGCCGTCTGGCTGGTTCGATGAGAACGAACTTCCGTACCGCCGTCCGGTGCCTCTCGGCGCTTGGAAGCAGCCGACTTCACCGCTGCTCGCTGGCTATGCTCGGACACGGCCCTCCGTAGGGCGCCCGACATAGCCCTGACCCAGTCCACACGCGGTTGCTATACGCAGCAGGCGATGCAGTCGCAGCGCCGCAACGAAAGGACAACCAATGCAGGTATTTGGCAACGTGGCAACTCAGCTCGAGTTGAAGAAAAGTAAGTCTGCTCCCAACAAGAGCTACGTCGAATTCCGCCTGGCAGAGAGCCAGCGTGGGGTCGATACAGAGCCGACTTGGTACACCGTCAGGGTCATGAAGGACGCCAAGCCGCAGTTCGACAAAGGCGACTTCGTGAAAGTGACCGGCAAGTTGAAGACCGACTTCTACTTGTCGCGCGAAGGCAAGCCCACCGGCACGCTGCTCATCCTGGCCTTCGAGGCAGCCAAGATTGGCAAGACTTCCTCTGTTACTACGGAGGTAACGGGGTAACAAGGCAGAAGAATCCAGGCCCGCGACGCTTGGCTCAGGCCCATTCGCAATCATGATTTCGGCCCCCTCCAGCGCGAGCTGCGGGGGTCGCTTCCTTCGTCGGTCAGAGGTACTCGTCCTTCCAGCGCGCTGCGTCGGCCACCAGCTGGGTCAGCCGGTCGGCTTGGCGGGCCACAAAGGCGGCAATGCCCTGCACGAATGCCCTCTCGGCCTCGCCCTCGTAGTCTGCCGCCTGGGCCTGCGCTGCGGCTTCTGCTGCGGCGAGCTTCGCCAGGCGCTGGCCCTCGCGGCGCATCAGCTTACGGTCGACCCCGCAGCGTGCAGCGAAGTCGGCCAGGGCAAAGGCCGAGACCTCGGCGTGGCTGAAGACGTCGCCGTAGGCCATGGCCAGCTCGGTGTCGAAGCCGTCGTACTGCAGCACGCTGACTAGGTCGTACCAGGGTGTGGGCTCCAGCAGCCCGCCCGGGCGCACGAAGAACGAGAAGTTCTTGCCGTGGGCGTCGCTGTTGCCAATCAAGAATTGGAAGAGCGCCCAGCGCAGCATGGCCAGCCGAGTGGCGGCCTTGTTGGCCGTGAGGTCGGCGCAGCCGAACAAGCGTTCGAAGCTCACGCCATCGCGGATGTGGCGCACCGCCTCGGCGCTGCCCAAGTTGCGCTCGTACTTGTAGGCCACCGGTAGGTCGCAGGCTTGGGCAGCGTCGATGATGTGCCGGCGGTGAACCCGCGGCTGGCCGCCGACGTTTTCGACTTCGCGGTCGAAGCGGCGCACGACCAACACCGGGCGGGGCGTGCGCAACAGGCCCACCTCAGCGACGGGCAGCTTCATGCGGCGGGCCAGCGACATGCAGAAGTGCTCGTTGACCGCCAGGTGCGGCGTCTGCGGGTTGGCGGTGTCGGGCTTGAGGATGTGGGTGGAGGCCAATCGCTGTCCGTCCACCAAAAAGAGTCGCCCGCCCTCCAGCAGTGGACGGTCAAGGTAGACCAGGAGCTTGTCTTGCAGGCCGGCCACCGACATGCGCACCTTGCCGTCCCACACCGTCAGCGGTACGTGCTCGCGTTCGGCAATGCGCTGGTCGAGCTCTTGGAGGGGGATTTCTCGCAGGACCGGCTCGGCAGCGGGTCCAGCTGGGTTCGCGTCCCCTGTGAAGCGCAAGGCGCCCGCGGTCTCGGCGCCTAGCGCCCAGATGAGGCCGAAGACGTTGGTCTTGGCCAGGCCGTTGTAGGTTACGGCCACATCCAGGGCACGCCCCTCGGGCAGCAGGTGCTCAATGAAGCGCTTGATGGATGCGGACGCGTAGTCTGCCGCCGGGCGCACCAGGGGCAATGCTGGCGACAGCGGGTAGGCCTCGGCGTTGGCGACCCAGGGCTCGGCATAGCTCAGGCCCCAGCGGTCGTCGCGCCCTTCGTGCTCGATGGTGGCGACCTGAGCTTCGTCGGCCCAGACGTGCAGTGCGTGGGTCATGCTGACCGCCTCATGGCTTCGGGGCGCCGCTCGGGACTGTCGGGCTACCCGAGCTGTCCGTACCGCCCGATGAGGCCGCCTCTCGGGCCCACGGGTGCTCCTTGGGCAGCACCATGAGCGTCAGACCCAGGCCATCGAGCACGGCCAAGGCCTTGTCCAGGCGCACCGAGCCTTGGCCGTTCTCGAGTCGGGACATGAGGTCCACCGACACGCCGAGCAGACCCGCCGCATCGTCGATGCGCAGCGACTGCGACTTGCGGCGCTCGCGCACGACCGGGCCCAGGTCAGGGGCTGACTGGAGCAGGGACGGTCGGCGGGTGACGGAGTCGGTCATTTCGGAGTTTCAGTTGCAGGGCTTCTGAGGCGCGCTTCAAGCAGATAGTTTCTGTTATTCCGAAATCATAGGCGGTTTTGGGGGTCTCATCAACTAGAATTTCGGTAAATCAGAAACAGAAGAGCTCTCGATGAGATGCCAGATAGAATTTCTGATTCTCCGAAACTTAGGCTGAGGTTGCAAAGGTCCGCCCGCCCCCGTACTTCCGCCATGGAACACTGAAGCGATGACCGACCAACCCAGACCCCAAGGCCAGCTCGACGTCCAGCGTTGGCTGGGGCGGTGCATGCTGCGCTTGCAGCAGTACGAGCGACTGATGAAGACGCTGCTGGCCCACCACGAGCTCGCCGGCCCTGCCGACACGCTGGAGGCCCAGCGGGCTGCGAACTTGGAGAAGGTGTCGGACAAGACCCTGGGTACGCTGGTCAAGTCCCTCTTCGAGAGTTACGCGGTGCCGGACGGCTTCGAGCGCGAGTTGCTGCCGGAGGACAAGGTCCCGACCGACCGCATCTCCATGGCCATCAGCTACCGCATGACCATGGCTCCGGAGCGGCTCGCCGAGGTCAGAGCCCAGATTGAGGAGCTGGTCGCGATGCGCAACGAGCTGGTGCATCACTTCATCGAACGATTCGACCTCTGGAGCGAACCGGGTTGCGAGGCTGCCTTGCGCCATCTTCAGCACTGCTACCAGCGCATCGACCACCACCACAACGAACTGGTCGGGTGGGTCAAGACCATGGACGAAGCAAGAGCGCACATGGCGGCATTCGCCGAGACCGACGTCTTTCACGACATGGTGGTGAACGGCATCGCGCCTGATGGCAGCTTCGATTGGCCGCACACCGGCATCGTTCGAGTGCTGCGCGAGGCTTCCGAAGCGCTATCCGAGGGCGGCTGGACCCAAGTAGACCGGGCTCGCGAATGGATAGCGGAGAACCATGCCGACCAGACCCCGAGCAAGTACGGCTGCCGCACCTGGCCGCAGGTTCTCAGCGAGTCCAAGCTGTTCGAGCTGGTCTACAGGGTCGGGGATGACGGGAAAAGGGCGGGCTGGTTCCGCGAGCGCCTCTCTGCATGACTGTTGGCGCCGACTGAAATTTGACCCACTTGAGAGGATCGTGCCGATCGAAATTTGACCCAGGTGTTCAACCTACCCTGCCCGACTTATCCACAGCGGGGCGGGGTGTGAGGAGTGATCACCATGGCCATGATTGGCAAGGTCTTGCGGATGCGACACCGCGAGAACAAGTCGGTGCGGGAGATCGTCAAGGCGACGAGTCTTGCGAGGAACACGGTGCGCAAGTACTTGCGCATCGGCAAGGCAGAGGCGCCGAAGTACAGGCGGCCGGAGGTGCCGACGAAGCTGGCACCGTTCGTGGAGGCTGTGCAGCAGGCGCTGCTGGCCGATGCGAGGCGGCCGAAGAAGGAGCGGCGCACGGCCAAGGCGCTGCATGCGCAGTTGGCTGCAGCCGGCTATGAGGGCGGCTACAGCCGGCTGACCGACTACATCCGGGCGTGGCGGGCTGAGCGCGGCGGCGTGCAGGCAGGCGACGCCTACGTGCCGCTGAGCTTCGAGTTGGGCGAGGCGTTCCAGTTCGACTGGAGCGAGGAGCCGCTGGTCATTGGTGGTGTGTACCAGCGGCTGCAGGTGGCGCACACGAAGCTGTGCGCGAGCCGGGCGTTCTGGCTGGTGGCCTACCCCAGCCAGGGCCACGAGATGCTGTTCGATGCCCACACCCGGTCGTTCACTGCGCTGGGCGGCGTGGCCAGGCGGGGCATCTACGACAACATGAAGACCGCCGTGGACCGCGTCGGCAAGGGCAAGGCGCGCGAGGTCAACCTGCGCTTCACGACCATGTGCGCGCACTACCTGTTCGATGCCGACTTCTGCAACGTCGCGTCGGGCTGGGAGAAGGGCGTCGTTGAGAAGAACGTGCAGGACAGCCGGCGGCGGATCTGGCTGGACGCGCGGGACCAGCGCTTCAGCAGCCTGGACGAACTCAACGCCTGGCTGGGCGAGCGGTGCCGCGCGCTGTGGGCTGAGCTGAGGCATCCCGAGCACAAGGCGTTCAGCGTGCTGGAGATGCTTGAGCTGGAGCGACAGCACCTGATGCCGATGCCGGCGCCGTTCGACGGCTACGTGCAGGAGTTCAGCCGTGTCAGCAGCACCTGCCTGGTGACGGTGGCGCGCAACCGCTACTCGGTGCCGTGCGAGTGGGCGCGGCACACGGTGAGCACGCGGCTGTACCCGGGCCGGGTGGTGATCGTGGCGGAGGATCGCGTGGTGGCCGAGCACGAGCGGCAGCCGGGCAAGGGCAAGACGGTGTACGACTGGATGCACTACGTGCCGCTGCTGCAGAGGAAGCCCGGCGCGTTGCGCAACGGCGCGCCGTTCAAGGACCTGCCCGAGCCGCTGGCCAGGCTGCGCCAAGCCCTGCTCAAGCACGCAGGGGGCGACCGGCTGATGGCCCAGGTGCTGGACCTGGTGCAGCTGGCCGGGCTGGATGCCGTGCTGGTGGCGGCCGAACTGGCCATGGAGCGTGCCGGGCCCAGCGGCCGGGTCAGCCCGGAGCACGTGGGCAACGTGCTGGCCCGGCTGACGGCGCCACCCCGACCAGAGAACGTTGCTACGGCGCTGGGCGCGTTGACCAAGCCCGTGGCCGATACGGCGCGCTACGACCGGCTGCGGCGCATCGAGGCTGAACAAGGAGCCGAAGATGCGTGACGTCATCAGTGAACTGAAGGCACTGCGTCTGCACGGCATGGCCGCCACCTGGGCCGAACTGGGCGAGCAGAGCAACGGCGAGCTGGAGCGTTCGCGCTGGCTCATCGAGCACATGCTTAAGGCTGAGGCCAGTGACCGGGCCACGCGCTCGGTGAGCTACCAGATGGCCGCGGCCAGGTTCCCCGTGCACCGCGATATGGCGGGCTTCGACTTCGATGTCTCGCCGGTGGACCGCAAGCTCGTCACCCAGCTGGCCAGCTGCGAGTTCACCGTCGCCGCGCACAACGCGGTGCTGGTGGGCGGGCCCGGCACCGGCAAGAGCCACCTGGCCACGGCCATCGGCGTGGCCGGCATCACCGAGCACGGCAAGCGGGTGCGGTTCTACTCGACGGTGGACCTGGTCAACGCGCTGGAACGCGAGAAGGCCGAAGGCAAGGCTGGGCGCATCGCAGCCAGCCTGCTGCGCCTGGACTTGGTCATCCTGGACGAGCTGGGCTACCTGCCGTTCAGCCAGGGCGGCGGTGCGCTGCTGTTCCACCTGCTGAGCAAGCTGTACGAGCACACCAGCGTGGTGATCACGACCAACCTGGACTTCGCCGAGTGGTCCACCGTGTTCGTCGACGCGAAGATGACGACCGCGTTGCTGGACCGGCTCACGCACCACTGCCACATCGTGGAGACCGGCAACGAGAGCTACCGCGTCACGCAGGCCACGGCCAGCACGAAGCGGCGCATCAGGGCCCGGGAGCAGGAGCGCCGGGCCCGGCCTGCAGAGGCGGGCTGACCCAGGCGGCCGCGGGGCGGCAAGCCTCTACGGGCTACGCCCTCCGCGGCTTGCCGCCCCGCGAAGGACATCCAGAACAAGCCGAAAGGAGCAAGCAGCTACAGTTGTCCACAGCCGGGATCACGCGATCCCGGCCACCAGCCCTGGGTCAAAGTTCAGTCGGCAGGGTGGGTCAAAGTTCGATCGGCGCGGACACAGTGCCGCTCGCACGGTTGCTGGAACTGAGTCGGGAGAGCACTCGTCCCCTGCCAGCTCAGTGGGTGCACGTGGAGGTGCGCACCGTGCGGGCCACTGACTCGCACATCTTCATGACCGTGTGCGAGCCCACGAGCGCCAGAGCGCAAGCCGGTACTGCGTGCAGATGTGTGCTCTTCGAGAGCCATCGAGATGCCGCGATGACCCCGATGAACCGAATGGGTTATCGGCTGGAGCCGGGCGTTCGGCTGTTGGCGCTGGTCCAGGTCCGGACATTCAACAATGCTCCGCAGCTTGACGTCTTGAGCCTCTTCCCCCGGAACGAAGCAATTTGGGGCGCCCCGCGGCGTCGTGAGATTGCCTTTCGGCTTTCGGTCGAAGGGATACTAAACTCCAACCGTTCCATTCCCATACCGAATCGACCGCAGCGCGTATTGGCGGTCGCCCCACCAGAATCAGCCGCCTATCGGGATATCGCCGCAGAATCCCAGCGTTTACTCACTCATTTCGGGTGCAACTTGGAGTTCTGTCTCGTACCCTTTTCGCAGCCAGACAGCCCTCAACAAATCATTGATGCAATTACTGCCACCCTGATTGAGGCACCTGAAGAACCAGATGTAATCATTTTGGCCCGTGGCGGCGGCCCGGCGGAGGATATTTCAGTACTCGATGACTATGGTCTGGCGAGATTTATCGCAGAGCTGCATATCCCCGTTTTTACTGGTATCGGACACGCTGGAGATACCACTGCCATCGATGAGGTCGCAAGCCGCTCGCTGGATACACCGAGCAAAGCAATTCTGGAGATTGAGAGGCTTCACTTGGACGGGAAACTTATGTCGGCGATGGCTTGAGGACTTTCCCGATGACGGCAGGTGTAACCAAGATGGCGGGAATCATTACGGCAACGGTCGTCAGCCACGACTTGAGATTTCGAAGGCTGGCTGCATGCATCCTGGCGACCGAAAGTGACTGGGCTTGCACGGTCATGAGGCGCGGGGGGAAGCGCGTCCAGGCCGTGCTCCCCTCACTCGCGCTTCCTGGAGCGAGCCTGGCGGGTCAGCTCTGGCACGTGATGAGAGCAATCGGGCAGCAAAGAATTGAGTTCGCCCTCGACTCGACCGATGCGCTCGTCCTTGCCTGCGGTCCAACACTGGCCCTGCAGCGAGCCAGAGAAACCGTGTCTGCGGTCATCCAGGGGAGGCACATGCGCGCGGTTTGGCGGGGTGACGACGCCAGCATCGCCATAAGCAAGGTGTTCCCTTCCGAGGTTGACGCCCCAGGCGTGTCACTGATGCGAGCAGTCGAACTTGCTGCTCGACTCGAGATGCAAGGCGGATGCGCGCAAGTTCTGACGGGGAGCGTCGCTTCCCCTCCGTTTTCAGGGTGGCACCGGTCCCAACCATGAGCGCCCGCGTTTGCTCCTGCGCCGGATGAGCGACAGCGGACCAATTCACAACGCAGGTCAGTACCTCGGCTGAACGACTAGCGGCTGATTGCTGAATAGCCGCCAGTGCTGGAACATGCTCCGAGATTCATCCATAGCAGGAGTCTGCGCGTGTCGATGGGTAGGAGGGCTGATGTTCCCTGCCTCGATGGCCGAGCCTTCGTCGGCGTCGACGGGTGCCGCGCGGGGTGGCTGGCCGTCTACCGAGAAGCTGGCGCACTGGCGTATCGCATCCACGAAGACGTCGCGGCGCTGATGCGTACGCATTCGGCTCCGTCGATGGTCCTCATTGACGTGCCCATTGGGCTGCCTTGGCATGGCCAGGAGGGCCGCCCGTGCGATGCCCTTGCGCGCCGCGTACTGGGTCCCGCTAGAGCGCCGAGCGTCTTCTCTCCACCCTGCCGCTCGGCAGCGAAGGCTGGCAGCATCGAGGAGGCGCGCAAGCTCAACGTAGCGGCGCTGGGCCGCAGCTTGTCTGCCCAAGCATGGGGCATCTGCTCCAAGGTGGCCGAGGTCGACGGTTGGTTGCTGGAGCATCCCGACGAACGCCCTCGCCTTCTAGAGGTGCACCCGGAGGTCTGCTTCTGGGGGCTGAACGGACGGCGGCCGATGCATCACCGGAAGTCCAGCAGAGAAGGACGCGCAGAGCGCCTCGCGTTGCTGAACAGCTTTGAGCCAGAGGTGCACGAACTGCTGGAGAAGGTCCTGGCAGAGACGCGTCGTAAAGACGTCGCAGCCGACGATGTGCTGGATGCCCTCGTGGCCATGTTGACCGGCTCCCTCCAACGCGGGGCGTTGCAGGCGCTACATGGAAGTCCTGACCGCGACGAGAGGGGCCTGCCGATGCAGATGCTCTTTCGAGACGTCGATGCAGGCTGACGGACGGCACGCTGGCGACAACACTCTTGTCGCATTTTTGTCGCGTCGAAGTGCCCCAAACAGCCCCACCGAGCACCGCTGTCACATCTTTCAAGGACAGACCACTGCACGTGACGGGAGACGCCGCACCGTACGAAGCAGAGCGCTAAGTGTTTGATTTTCCTAAGATTTTCTGGTCTGGGTGGGGCTGAGCGGGGCCCCGGAAAGCAAAAGGCCCGGTACCTTGCGGTACCGGGCCAGTGCTGTTTTTGGTCGGGGTGGCGGGATTCGAACTCGCGACCCCTTGCACCCCATGCAAGTGCGCTACCAGGCTGCGCTACACCCCGACGAAGCTCGCAGTATACCTCGACTGCAGGGCGTGCCGTGGCGCGCTGCTCAGCCGCGCAACAGGGCCTGGATGGCCTCGAGTTCCGCGCGCAGATGGCGCGGGTCCAGGGCCACACCGGGCTGTGCCATCTGACTCGCCAGTGCAGGGGAAGCCGGCACCACGGTCACCGTCGGCGGGTCCTGAGCCGCGCGCGCGGCCTCGCGCTGCTCCTCGACATCCTCGACCACCGGCAGCACGGCGCCGTGATCGGTCAGCCGGTTGCGCGCGCCGCTGATGGTGAAGCCGTGGTCGTACAGCAGTTCGCGGATGCGCCGCACCAGCAGCACCTCGTGGTGCTGGTAGTAGCGCCGGTTGCCCCGGCGCTTCATGGGCTTGAGCTGGGTGAACTCCTGCTCCCAGTACCGCAGCACGTACGGCTTGACGCCGCACAGCTCGCTCACCTCACCGATCGTGAAGTAGCGCTTGGCAGGGATCGGTGGGAGGGAATTCTCCATTCAAATCAAGGAGATCGGCGAGGGTCTCGACACTCTACTCGAAGTCTTCGCCGCCCGGTGTGTCGCCCTGCACGAGAGACTTCAACTTGTGGCTGGCGTGGAAGGTCACCACCTGCCGGGCCTTGATGGGGATGGACTCCCCGGTGCGCGGGTTGCGCCCGGGGCGCGGCGCCTTGCGCCGGATGTTGAAGTTGCCGAAGCCGGAGAGCTTGACGTCCTGCCCGGCCACCAGCGAGCCATGCACGATGTCGAAGAAGGCCTCGACCATGTCCTTGGACTCGCGCTTGTTCAGGCCCAGGCGGTCGAACAGCAGTTCCGCCAGCTCGGCCTTGGTCAGCGTGGGCGTTTCCAGCGACGGCAGGATCACCGGGCCCTCGGCCGGGGCGCGCGGCAGGTCGTCTTGGTCGTTCATGCGTGGATGTCCGGTGGGGTTCAGGCCCGCAGCCGTGCGCCGAAGGCGGCCGCCGCGCGGGCGACCGCCGCCTGCACGGTGGCGTCGATGCGCTCGTCGGTGAGCGTGTGCTCGAAGTCCAGCAGTTCCAGGCGGATGGCCAGGCTGCGTTCGTCATCGGCCAGGCCGCCGGCGCCCTGCTCCTTGCGGCCGGGCTTCCAGACGTCGAACAGCGTGGCGCTGCGGATGAGGCCGGCCGGGTCGGCGCGCAGGGCGTTCACGAGCGCGTCGTGCCCGACGCCATCGCGCACCACCAGCGCCACGTCGCGCAGCACGGCCTGCTGGCGCGACACCGGCGCGAACACCGGCACCTCGCGCGCCAGCACGGCGTCGAGCGCCAGCTCGAACAGCAGCGGCGACTGCGGCAGCTCGTAGGCCTGACGCCAGCGCGGGTGCAACTCGCCCACGTGGCCGACGACGCGGTCGCCGAAGAGCACCGCGGCGCAGCGGCCGGGGTGCAGCGCCGGGTGCGCGGCGGGCTCGAAGCGCGCGGCGGCCGGCGCCAGCAGGGCTTCGAGGTCGCCCTTGACGTCGAAGAAGTCGGTGGCGCGCTCGGCCTGGCCCCATTGCGCCGGCACGGCCGGCCCGTAGGCCAGCGCGGCCACGCGCATGGTCTGCTCGACACCGGCCACGCTCAGCGGGCCGTCGGCGGCCGCGGCGTCCTTGCGGTAGACGCGGCCGATCTCGAACACGCGCGCCCGCGTGGCCTTGCGCGCGAGGTTGTGGCGCAGCGTCTGCACCAGGCTGCCGATGAGGCTGGAGCGCATCACGGCCAGCGGCGCGGCAATCGGGTTCAGCACGCGGATGGGGTCGGTGTTGCCGGCGAGCTCGCGCTCCCAGCGCTCCTCCACGAACGAGAAGCCGATGGTCTCCTGGTAGCCCAGGCCGGCCAGCGCGTGGCGCACCTCGTGGGCCGAGCGGCGGCCCTCGCGCTTCACGCGCGCCTGCGTGGGCGCCACGGTGGGCGTGGCCGGCAGCTTGTCGTAGCCGATGACGCGGGCGACCTCCTCGATGAGGTCTTCCTCGATGGCGAGGTCGAAGCGCCAGCTCGGTGGCGTGACGGTGAGCGTGCCCTCGGCCTCGGGCGCTTCGGCAAAGGCCAGGCCCAGGCGGCGGAAGACGTCGGCGCACTGCGCCTGCGTCACCGGCATGCCGATGACCTTGGCCGCGCGCGCCACGCGCAGCGTGACGGGCCTGCGCTCGGGCAGGGCCAGGGTCTGGTCGTCGATGGGGCCCACCACGGTGGCGGGCGTACCGCAGATGTCCAGCACCAGCTGCGTGATGCGCTCGATGTGCTCGACGGTGAGCGCCGGGTCCACCCCGCGCTCGAAGCGGTGGCCGGCGTCGGTGCTGAAGCCGTAGCGGCGCGAGCGGCCCTGCACGGCCTCGGGCCACCAGAAGGCGGCCTCGACGTAGATGTTGGTCGTGCCGTCGCCCACGGCCGTGGCGTCGCCGCCCATGATGCCGGCGAGCGACTCGACCGCCTGGTCGTCGGCGATCACGCCGACCTTCTCGTCCAGTTCGACGGTGTTGCCGTTGAGCAGCTTGAGCTGCTCACCCGCCCGGCCCCAGCGAACGACGAGACCGCCGTGGATCTTGTCCAGGTCGAAGATGTGCGAGGGCCGGCCGAACTCGAACATCACGTAGTTCGAGATGTCCACCAGTGCGCTCACGCTGCGCTGGCCGCAGCGGGCCAGGCGGTCCACCATCCAGGCGGGCGTCCTGGCCTGCGGGTTGACACCCAGCACCACGCGGCCCGAGAAGCGGCCGCAGAGGTCGGGCGCCTCCACGCGCACCGGCAGCTTGCGGTCGGTGCCGGGCGCCACGGGCGGGAAGGCGGGCGCCTTCAGCGGCGCGCCGGTCAGCGCGGCCACCTCGCGCGCCACGCCGAACACGCTCAGGCCGTGCGCCAGGTTGGGCGTGAGCTTGAGCGTGAAGAGGGTGTCGTCGAGCTGGAGGTGCTCGCGCAGGTTGGCGCCGACCGGGGCATCGGCCGCCAGCTCGAGCAGGCCGCCGTGGTCGTCGGACAGCTTGAGCTCGCGCGCCGAGCACAGCATGCCGAAGCTCTCCACGCCGCGCAGCTTGCCGACGCCGATCCGGAACGGCTTGCCGTCCTCGCCCGGCGGCAGCTCGGCGCCCACCACCGCCAGCGGCACCTTGATGCCGGCGCGCGCGTTGGGCGCGCCACAGACGATCTGCAGCGGGCCGTCCTTCGAGTGGGCGCCGGCGGCCACGGTGCACACGCGCAGGCGGTCGGCCTGGGGGTGCGGCTCGGCGGTCAGGATCTCGGCGACGACGATGCCGCTGAAGGGCGGCGCCACGGGGCGGAGCTCCTCGACCTCCATGCCGGACATCGTGAGCAGGTCGGCCAGCGCCTGCGTGGACAGCGGCGGGTCGCAGAACTCGCGCAGCCAGGACTCGGGGAATTGCATCTCGGTCTCGGGATCAGGGTTCGGTGCGGACGGTCAGCGGAACTGCGCCAGGAAGCGCAGGTCGCCGTCGAACATCAGGCGCAGGTCGTCGATGCCGTAGCGCAGCATGGCAAAGCGGTCGGCACCGATGCCGAAGGCAAAGCCGATGTGATGCTCGGGATCCAGCCCGAAGTTGCGCACCACGTTCGGGTGCACCTGGCCGGAGCCGGCGACCTCGAGCCACTTGCCGGCCAGCGGGCCGCTGCCGAAGCGGATGTCGATCTCGGCGCTGGGCTCGGTGAACGGGAAGAAGCTCGGCCGGAAGCGCACGTCGAAGTCCTCGGTCTCGAAGAACTCGCGCACCAGCGTGGCGAAGGTGACCTTCAGGTCCTTGAAGCTGACGCTCTCGCCCAGCCACAGGCCCTCGATCTGGTGGAACATGGGCGAATGCGTGGCGTCGCTGTCCACGCGGTAGACGCGGCCGGGGGCGATCACGCGCACCTCGGGCATCGCGGCTTTGCCCGCATGGCGCGCGGCGTGCGCCCGCGCATACCGCACCTGCATCGGGCTGGTGTGCGGGCGCAGGTTCAGCCAGCGGCCCTCGGCGTCCTTCAGCTCCACGTAGAACGTGTCCTGCATCGAGCGCGCCGGGTGGTTCTCGGGGTTGTTCAGCGCCGTGAAGCTCATCCAGTCGGTCTCGATCTCGGGGCCTTCGGCGACGTCGAAGCCCATGCTCGAGAAGATGGCCTCGATGCGCTCGATGGTGCGGCTCACCGGGTGCAGGCCGCCGGTGCCGCGCGTGCGGCCGGGCAGCGTGACGTCCAGTGCCTCGGCCTGCAGCTGGCGCGCCAGCTCGGCGGCGGCCAGCGCCTCGCGGCGCTCGGCCAGCAGTGCCTCGATGCGCTGCTTGGCCTGGTTGATCTCGGCCCCGCGGGCCTTCTTCTCCTCCGCCGGCAGCGCGGCCAGCGCCTTGAGCTGCTCGGTCACGCGGCCGGACTTGCCGAGGTAGCGCGCCTTGGCATCCTCCAGCGCCGCGGGGCCGGCGGCGTCGTCGAAGTCGCGGCGCGCCGCGTCGACCAGGGATTCGAGTTCGGACATCGGGGGCATGGACGGAATGAAAACAGGCCGCCCCGAGGTGACGGCCTTGAGATGCAGTGCCGGCGGCGGCTGCCGCCGGCAAGGCTCGACACCTGCCGGCCCGCGGACGGGCCGGCCGGCGGTCAAGCGAGCTGGGCCTTCACCTTCGCCACGATGCTGCCGAAGGCAGCCGGGTCGTTCACGGCCATGTCGGCCAGGACCTTGCGATCCAGCTCGATGCCGGCCTTCTTCAGGCCCGCCATGAACTTGCTGTAGGTGACGCCGAGCTCGCGGGAGGCGGCGTTGATGCGCGCGATCCAGAGCTGGCGGAACACCCGCTTGCGGGTGCGGCGGTCACGGTAGGCGTACTGCCCGGCCTTCATCACCGCCTGCTTGGCGATGCGGAAGACGTTCTTGCGGCGGCCCCGGAAGCCCTTGGCGAGCTTCAGGATCTTCTTGTGACGCGCGTGGGCGGTGACACCACGTTTGACGCGAGGCATGCGTGTTCTCCTTGTCCGTCTTGAAGATCAGAGGCCAGCGAAGGGCATCATCGCGGCGATGTGGCCCATGTTGGTCTCGTGCACGTTGGCGGCGCCGCGGAGCTGGCGCTTGTTCTTCGTGGTCTTCTTGGTCAGGATGTGGCGCTTGAACGCCTGGCCCCGCTTGACGGTGCCTCCCGGACGGACGCGAAAACGCTTCTTCGCGCTGCTCTTGGTCTTCATCTTGGGCATGACTGCTCCTTCTATGTATGCCCCTGCAGGCGACCACGGGCGTGGTGCTTGACGGCCTGCAGCGGCTTCTCTCGCGGGGCAGGCGACCCACCTGCCCCGCGAATGCGGTGATTCCTGCTTACTTCCTCTTGGGCGCCAGCACCATGATCATCTGGCGCCCTTCCAGCTTGGGCATGTGCTCGACCACGGCCACGTCGGAAAGCTCGTCGCGGATGCGCTCGAGCAGCCGCATGCCGATGTCCTGGTGGGTGATCTCCCGCCCGCGGAACCGGAGCGTCACCTTGCCCTTGTCGCCGTCCTCGGCGATGAAGCGGCGAAGGTTTCGCATCTTGATGTTGTAGTCGCCTTCGTCGGTGCCGGGCCGGAACTTGACTTCCTTGACCTCGATGACCTTCTGCTTGGCCTTGGCCTCCGCGGCGCGCTTCTGTTCCTGGTACTTGAACTTGCCGTAGTCCATCAACCGGCACACGGGCGGGTCGGCGGTGGCGGCGATCTCGACCAGATCGACGTCCAGCTCCCCGGCCATGCGCAGCGCTTCGTGCGTGGGGACGATGCCCAGCGGCTCGTTCTCGACGCCGTTCAGGCGCACCTGCGGCACCATGATCTCCCGGTTCAGCCGGTGCTTGCGCTCCGCATTCGGAATGCGGCGGTCCATGAAGGTAGCGATGGTTCAGACCTCACTGCGCGACGCCAAGACCACGGCACCGCAAACGGAAAACGGGGTGCGGCGGGACGGTCAGACCTTGCGGGCGATGTCGTCGGCGAGCTTCAGCGCGAAGTCGTCGAGCGGCATGACCCCGAGGTCCCGGTTGCCCCGGGCGCGCACGGAAACGGCCCCGCTGGCCTTCTCCTTGTCACCCACGACAAGGATGTACGGGACCTTTTGCAATGAATGCTCGCGGATTTTATACGTGATCTTCTGGTTCCGCAAATCGCTCGAAACTCTAACTCCTTGTTTTTGCAGCGTTTTCACGACGGATGCCGCATAGTCGGCTTGGTCGTCGGTGATCGGGGCCACCACCACCTGCAGCGGCGCCAGCCAGGCCGGCAGCGCGCCGGCGTGCTGCTCGATCAGGATGCCGATGAACCGCTCCAGGCTGCCGACGATGGCGCGGTGCAGCATCACGGGGTGCTGGCGGCTGCCGTCCTCGGCCACGTACTCGGCGTCCAGGCGCTGCGCCATCGAGAAATCGACCTGCATGGTGCCGCACTGCCACTCCCGGCCCAGCGCGTCCTTGAGCGTGTACTCGATCTTCGGGCCGTAGAAGGCGCCGTCGCCGGGGGCGATGACGAACTCGACGCCGGTCTGCCGCAGGCTCTCCATCAGCGCGTGTTCGGCCTTGTCCCAGATCTCGTCGGCGCCGATGCGCGCGGCCGGCCGCGTGGCCACCTTGTAGAGGATCTCGGTGAAGCCGAAGTCGGCATAGACCTTCTGCAGCAGCGCCGTGTAGGCCACGCACTCGGGCAGGATCATGTCCTCGGTGCAGAAGACATGCCCGTCGTCCTGCGTGAAGGCGCGCACGCGCATGATGCCGTGCAGCCCGCCGGTGGGCTCGTTGCGGTGGCAGGCGCCGAACTCGCCGTAGCGCAGCGGGAGGTCGCGGTAGCTCTTGATGCCCTGCTTGAAGATCAGGATGTGGCCCGGGCAGTTCATCGGCTTGAGCGCGTAGTCGCGCTTCTCCGACTCGGTGGTGAACATGTTCTCCCGGTACTTGTCCCAGTGGCCGGTCTTCTCCCACAGCGCCTTGTCCAGGATCTGCGGCCCTTTGACCTCCTGGTAGCCGTTGTCGCGGTAGACGGCGCGCATGTACTGCTCCACCACCTGCCACACCGTCCAGCCCTTGGGGTGCCAGAAGACCGTGCCGGGGCTGTGCTCGTCGAGGTGGAACAGGTCGAGCTCGCGGCCGAGCCGGCGGTGGTCGCGCTTCTCGGCCTCCTCCAGCATCAGCAGGTACTTCTGCAGGTCGTCCTTGCTGGCCCAGGCCGTGCCGTAGATGCGCTGCAGCATCTCGTTGCGGTGGTCGCCGCGCCAGTAGGCACCGGCCACCTTCATCAGCTTGAAGTGCTTCAGGCGCCCGGTGCTGGGCACGTGCGGGCCGCGGCACAGGTCCTCGAAGCCGCCTTCGCGGTACAGGCTCACGTCCTCGCCGGCGGGGATGCTGCCGATGATCTCGGCCTTGTAGTGCTCGCCCATGGCCTTGAAGTGGGCCACGGCCTCGTCGCGCGGCAGCACGCGGCGCTCGACCTTCTCGTCCTTCCTGGCCAGCTCGGCCATGCGCTGCTCGATGGCGGCCAGGTCCTCGGGCGTGAAGGGGCGCTTGTAGCTGAAGTCGTAATAGAAGCCGTTGTCGATGACCGGGCCGATGGTGACCTGCGCGTCGGGGAACAGCTCCTTGACCGCGTAGGCCAGCAGGTGGGCCGTGGAGTGGCGGATCATCTCCAGGCCGTCGGCGTCCCGGTCGGTGACGATGGCCAGCTGCGCGTCGGCCTCGATGCGGTGGCTGGTGTCCACCAGCCGGCCGTCGACCTTGCCCCCGAGGGCGGCCTTGGCCAGCCCGGCGCCGATGGAGGCGGCCACCTCGGCCACCGTGACCGGGCCGGGGAACTCGCGGCGGGAGCCGTCGGGCAGCGTGATCTGGATCATCGTGAATCTCCTGCAGGCAAACAAAAAGCGCGGTCGGGGCCGCGCTTGCTGTCTGGGGACCGGGAGGGGTACGTGCGTGACGGCGCGGCCGGGGCTTCAGGCCCCGATGAAGCTGCTGCGCGTAGTCCGCGGTGTCATAACCCGTCGTGCCTTTCCTGCTCTTGCCAAGGGTCGGAAACCCGCGATTGTAGTCACGGCAGCGGCAGCGCGTCGACCGAGCCGCGCTCCGTCAGCGCCGCAAACTCGTCGGCCAGCCGCCGGCTCTCGGCGATGGCACCGCGCCAGACGCGCTGGCGGGCGGCGTGGTCGTCGCCGTAGGCCTTGAAGTCGTTGCGGTCGGGCAGCTTGCCGCCGGGCAGGGACCGCACCCAGTGCGGGGCCGGCACCAGCACCACCAGCGGGTCGAGCATGGCGGTGGCGCGGTGGCGGCGCCGGAAGGCCTTGTCCAGCCAGCCGGGCACGATCTGCGGCTGGAAATGCGGGTACAGCGCCACGCCGTCGGGCAGCGCGCGGTAGGGCAGGTGCAGGTGGTAGTCGGTGATGCCGCCGTCCCAGTAGGCACCGCGCGGGCCGCCGGGGATGTCGTGCACCGCGTCCAGCCAGAAGGGGATGGAGCAGCTGGCCAGGATGGCCGGCTGCAGGTTGGCCGCCGTCAGCGGCACGATGCGGCTGCGGAAGTCCGAGGTGGGCAGCGGGAACGGCTCGCGCGCGTCGGCGAACACCACCCGCTCCAGCCAGCCGCCCAGCGCGCGCCGGTGCACGGCGTTGCCGAAGAAGGCACCGGCATAGCCCAGCGGCGTGCGCCAGCGGCCCTGGCGCGACAGCAGGTGCCGCCCGTGGCTGGTGAACACGTGCAGCCGGTAGCGCGGGTGGGCCAGCACCTCGGCCTCGCGGCCGCCGAAGTGCTCGCCGAGCTTGGCGCCGAACACGGCCGAGACATGGCTGGCCGGCGGCGCCCGGCCGGGCTCGTGCCGGTAGGACTGCATCACGTAGTCCTCCGCCAGGCGGGCCAGGGCCGCGTCGGGGTCGGCCAGGCAGCCGGCGGCCATGCGCCATGCACCGATGGAGGCACCCATCAGGTGCACGGTCTGCGTGCTGCGCGGCAGCCACTGCCCGAAGAGAAAGCGGTCGAGCGGGTTGAGCACCAGGCCCTTGGCGCCGCCGGCCGCCGCCGGGATCAGGCGCACGTCCTGCGGGCGCAGGCCGCGCTCGCGCAGCAGCACGCGGGCGCGCGGCCCGGCGTAGACCTGCAGCGCCGGCGCGCTCACCGGCGCTGCAGCTTGGCGAAGGCCGCCGCCATGGCGCCCTGCCCCGCCGGCTCGGCCCGGCCGCCGCCCCCACCGCCGCCGCGGGCGCGTTCGTCGCGGCCCGGGGCGCGGAAGCGGTTGTCGCCGCCGGCCCCGGCCCGTGGCGCGGCGGCGTCGAGCTTCATGGTCAGCGAGATGCGGCCGCGCTGCAGGTCCACCTCGAGCACGCGCACCTTGACCACGTCCCCGGTCTTGACCACCTCGCGCGCGTCGTTGACGAACTTGCTGGACAGCTGGCTCACGTGCACCAGGCCGTCCTGGTGCACGCCCAGGTCGACGAAGGCGCCGAATTGCGCCACGTTGCTCACCGTGCCCTGCAGCACCATGCCGGGCTGCAGGTCCTTGATGTCCTCGACGCCGTCGTTGAAGCGGGCCACGACGAAGTCCGGCCGCGGGTCCCGGCCCGGCTTCTCCAGCTCGGCCAGGATGTCCTTCACCGTCACCGGGCCGAAGTGGGCGTCGGCGAAGGCCTCGGGCCTGAGCGTCTTGAGCAGCTCGGCGCGGCCCATGACCTCGGTGATCGGCCGCTGCGTGGCGGCCAGGATGCGCTCGACCACTGGGTAGGTCTCCGGGTGCACGCCGGTCATGTCCAGCGGGTTGTCGCCGTCGCGGATGCGCAGGAAGCCGGCCGCCTGCTCGAAGGTGCGCGGGCCCAGGCCGCTGACCTCCAGCAGCTGCCGGCGCGAGCGGAAGGCGCCGTGCGCGTCGCGCCAGCGCATGATGGCACCGGCCACGGTGGCGCCCAGCCCGGACACGCGGGCCAGCAGCGGTGCACTGGCGGTGTTGAGGTCCACGCCGACCTTGTTCACGCAGTCCTCGACCACGGCATCCAGGCTGCGCGCCAGGCCGCTCTGGTTCACGTCGTGCTGGTACTGCCCCACGCCGATGCTCTTGGGGTCGATCTTGACCAGCTCGGCCAGCGGGTCCTGCACGCGGCGCGCGATGCTGACCGCGCCGCGCAGGCTCACGTCGAGCTCCGGCAGCTCCTTGCTCGCCACCTCGCTGGCCGAGTACACCGAGGCCCCGGCCTCGCTGACCACCAGCCGGTCCAGGCGATGGTCCGGCGCCACCTTCTGCAGGCGCTTGACCAGGTCGCCGGCGAGCTTGTCGGTCTCGCGGCTGGCGGTGCCGTTGCCGATGGCGATCAGCGCCACGCCGTGCGTGGCCACCAGGCGGCCGAGCACGTGCAGGCTGCCCTCCCAGTCGTTGCGCGGTTCGTGCGGGAAGACGGTGGCCGTCTCGAGCACCTTGCCGGTGGCGCTGACCACGGCCACCTTCACGCCGGTGCGGATGCCGGGGTCCAGGCCCATCACCGCGCGCGGGCCGGCGGGCGCGGCCAGCAGCAGGTCGCGCAGGTTGTCGGCGAAGACCTTGATGGCCACCGCCTCGGCCTGCTCGCGCAGGCGCGCAAAGAGGTCGCGCTCCAGGCTCAGGCTGAGCTTGACCTTCCACGCCCAGGCCACGGCCTTGCGGATCAGGTCGTCGGCCGGTCGCTGCTGGTGGCGCCAGCCGAGGTGGCGGGCGATGCGGCCTTCGGCCAGCGACACCGGTGGCGGCGCCTTCGGATCCCTGGGCTGGGCGGCCGGAGCGTCCTCCTCGAGCACCAGGCGCGCGTCCAGCCACTCCTGGGTGCGCCCGCGGAACACCGCCAGCGCGCGGTGGCTGGGCACGCGGGCGATGGGCTCGTCGTACTCGAAATAGTCGCGGAACTTGGCCGCGTCGGCGTGCGTGCCGTCCTTGCCCGCGGCCAGGCGGCTCTGCAGCCGGCCCTCGGCCCACAGCCACTCGCGCAGGCTGCCGACGAGCGTGGCGTCCTCCGCCCAGCGTTCGCTGAGCAGGTCGCGCACGCCGTCGAGCACGGCGTGGGCATCGCCGAAGCCGGCCTCGGGGTTCAGGAACGCGGCCGCCTCGGCCTGCGGGTCCAGCGTCGGGTCGGCGAACAGCCGGTCGGCCAGCGGCTCCAGCCCGGCCTCGCGGGCGATCATGCCCTTGGTGCGGCGCCGGGGCTTGTAGGGCAGGTAGAGGTCTTCCAGGTCCTGCTTGGTGGGCGCGGCGTCGATCGCGTCGCGCAGCGCCGGTGTGAGCTTGCCCTGCTCCTCGATGCTGCGCAGCACGGTCGCGCGGCGGTCCTCCAGCTCGCGCAGGTAGCCCAGGCGGGCTTCCAGCTCGCGCAGCTGGACGTCGTCGAGGCCGTCGGTGGCCTCCTTGCGGTAGCGGGCGATGAAGGGAACGGTGGCGCCGCCGTCGAGCAGGTCGACCGCGGCCTTCACCTGGGCGGGCCGGACCTTCAGCTCCGCCGCGAGCTGGTGCAGGATCTTGTCCACGGGAACGGGGGTGTCTCGCGCAAAAGCGCGCGAGTGTACGCCGCGGCCTCAGCCCGGCCCGGGCACCGGCTCCGGCGCGGCAGGGTTGCGGCCACGCGCCAGGTCGGCGCGCAGGCGGGCCCCGATCTCCGGGCGCTCGTGGAAGGGGTCGGTGGGGTTGCGCTGCAGCACCTGGTCTTCCATGCGCGTGCGCACGCCACCCAGCGCCTGCGGGTGGGTGTAGACGTAGAAGCGGTCGGCCTCCATCGCGTCGAAGACGAGCTGCGCCGTCTGCGCCGCGGTGACCTTGCCGCTGGTCACGGCCTTCTCGCTCATGGCCGCGGCGATCTGCTGGCTGCGCGTGGCCGGCTGGGCGGCGCCGCCGGGGCGGTTGCGTTCGCTGCGGTGGATGCCGGTGGGCACGAAGTACGGGCACAGCAGGTGGGCCCGGACCTGCGTGCTGACCAGCGACAGGTCGTGGTACAGGGTCTCGGTCATCGACACCACGGCCGCCTTGCTGACGTTGTAGACGCCCATGTTGGGCGGCGTCAGCAGCCCGGCCATCGACGCGGTGTTGACGATGTGGCCGCGCCAGGCCGGGTCGGCCTCGGCGGCCTCCAGCATCATCGGCGTGAACACGCGCACGCCGTGGGCCACGCCCAGCAGGTTCACGCCCAGCACCCAGTCCCAGTCGGCCGCGCTGTGCTCCCACACCAGGCCGCCGGCGCCGACGCCGGCGTTGTTGAACACGACGTGCGGCACGCCGAATCGCTGCCGCGTGGCGGCCGCCAGGGCCTCCACCTCGGCGGCCCTGGACACGTCCAGCCGGAAGGGCAGCACCTCGGCCCCCTGCCCGGCCCCCAGGGCCTGCACGTCATGGGCCGACAGCTCCAGGGCGTCGGCCTGCACGTCGGCCATCACGACCTTCATGCCGGCGCGCGCGGCGATGCGGCTGGCCTCCAGGCCGAAGCCCGAGGCGGCGCCGGTGATGACCGCGATGCGGCCTTGCCAGTGGTTCATGCGGTTCTCTCCTCAGGTGGGCATGGCGCGCGCCACCAGCGCGCCGAGCGGCAGGCTGCCGGGCAGCAGGCCGAAGGCGTCGCTGGCCTGCGCCAGGCGCGCGGCACAGAAACTGTCGAACACGTCCGCGGGGGCGTGCGCATGCAGCTGCGCCGCCTGCAGCAGCAGCGCGGTGTCGCGGGCCAGCCGGCGGGCGCCGGCCTCGTCGGCCGCACCGTCCAGGGCCTCGGCCACCCACTGGGCGCGCCGCTCCACCGCCGGGTGGGCCTGCCGCGCGGCGGCGGTCTCGTGCATGACGGCGTCCTTCACCGGGCCGCTGCGCAGCGCGCGCAGCAGGTCCAGCGCCATGATGTTGCCGGCGCCTTCCCAGATGGAGTTCAGCGGCATCTCGCGGTAGATGCGCGCCATCGCGCCCTCGCCGCCGCCTTCCACGTAGCCGTTGCCGCCCAGGCACTCCATGGCCTCCTGGGCAAAGGCGCTGCCACGCTTGCAGACCCAGAACTTGGCCACGGGCGTGAGCACGCGGCGCATCACGGCCTCGAAGCCGTCAGGGTCCTGGCCGTGCTCGGTGCGGTCCACCGCGCGCGCCAGGCGCAGCGCCAGCGCGGTGGCCGCCTCGCTCTCCAGCGCCAGGTCGGCCAGCACGTTCTTCATCAGCGGCTGGTCGATGAGCAGTTTGCCGAAGGCCTTGCGCTGCGCCGTGTGGTTCAGCGCGATGGACAGCGCCTGGCGCATGAGACCGCTGGTCCCCAGCGCGCAATCGAGCCGCGTCATCGTGCCCATGGCCAGGATCTGCGGCACGCCGCGGCCCTCCTCGCCCACCAGCCAGGCCTCGGCGTCGTGGAACTCCACCTCGCTGCTGGCGTTGGCCTGGTTGCCGAGCTTGTGCTTCAGGCGCTGGATGGCCAGCGCGTTGACGCGCCCGTCGCGCGTGAAGCGCGGCAGGAAGAAGCAGCTGAGCCCGCCCTCGGCCTGGGCCAGCACCAGGAATGCGTCGCACATGGGCGCCGACATGAACCACTTGTGGCCGGTGATGCGGTAGCGGCGGCCCCAGGCGTCGTCGCCGTCGAACACGGCGCGCGTGGTGTTGGCGCGCACGTCGGAGCCGCCCTGCTTCTCCGTCATGCCCATGCCCATGGTGAGCGCGGTCTTGGCGCCGAAGGGCCTGAACGACGGGTCGTAGGCGGTGGCCGCCAGGCCAGGCCCCCAGTCGCGCGCCAGCGCGGCGTTCGGGCGCAGCGCCGGCGCCACGGCGTAGGTCATGGAGACCGGGCAGAGCACCGAGGGCTCCAGCTCGGTGAACACCATGAAGGCGGCGGCGCGCTGGATGTGGCCGCCCGGGCCCTGCGTCCACGGGGTGCCGTGCAGGCCGTGGCGCAGCGCACTGGCCATCAGCGCGTGGTAGCTGGGGTGGAACTCCACCTGGTCGACGCGGCGGCCGCGCGGGTCGTGCGTGTGCAGCACCGGGCCGTGGCTGTTGGCCAGGCGCGCGTGCGCCTGCATGGCGGCCGACCCGGCCTCCGCGCCCAGCGCCGCCAGGCGCGCACGGTCGTGGCCCGGGTGGTGGTGGGCCAAGGCGTCCTGCAGTGCGCGGTGGCCGGTGAAGAGGTTGACGTCGGCCAGCGGCTCGGCCTGGTTGAAGACCTCGTGGGTGGGGGTCATCGCAGCATCTCCACGTGCGGGATGTCGTCCTCGAGGTAGGGCTCGCCCACGGTGCGGAAGCCGAACCCCCCGTAGAAGCGCTGCAGGTGGGCCTGCGCGCTGATGCGGATGCCCCGGCCCGGCCAGGCCCGGTCGCAGCGGGCCACGCCCTCGCCCACCAGCACGCGCCCCAGGCCGTGGCCGCGCACCTCCGGCGCCGTCACCACGCGGCCGATGGACGGCTCGGCGAACTTGGCGCCCGGGTCCACCACGCGCAGGTAGAGCTGCAGCACGCCGGCCTCGTCGCGCCCCAGCAGGTGCCAGGCCGACCGGTCCAGCCCGTCGGGGTCGAGGTAGGGGCCCTGCTCGAGCACGAAGACGCGACAGCGCAGCGCCAGCGCGTCGTACAGGTCGTCGAGGCTCAGGCCCTCGAAGCGCACCCAGGTCCAGTGCATGGACGGGCGGTCAGAGCCTGACCAGCTGCTTGCCGAAGTTGCGGCCCTTGAGCAGCCCGAAGAAGGCCTCGGGCGCGGCGGCCAGGCCTTCGGCGATGCTCTCGCGCGGGCGCAGGCGGCCGCTGCCCACCAGCATGCCCAGCTCCTTGAGCGCCGGCGGCCAGAGCTCCATGTGCTCGCTGACGATGAAGCCCTGCACCTTCAGCCGCGAGACGAGGATCAGCGAGGGGTTGGCCATCGGCAGCGGCTCGCCGTTGTAGCCGGCGATCATGCCGCACACGGCGATGCGACCGAAGGCGTTCATGCGCAGCATCACCGCGTCCATGATCATGCCGCCCACGTTCTCGAAGTAGCCGTCGATGCCGTCGGGGCAGGCCTCCTTCAGCGCGCGCGACAGGCTCTTCAGGTCGGGGTGGGCCTTGTAGTCGATGCAGGCGTCGAAGCCGAGCTCGTTCACCGCGTAGGCGCACTTCTCGGCCCCGCCGGCGATGCCCACCGCGCGGCAGCCGCGCGCCTTGGCCAGCGCGCCGAAGGCCGAGCCCACGGCGCCGGTGGCGGCGCTGACCACCAGCGTCTCGCCGGCCTTGGGCGCGATGATGTGGTTCAGACCCACCCAGGCGGTGACGCCGGGCATGCCCACGGCGCCAAGGTAGTGCGACAGCGGCACGTGCGTGGTGTCGACCTTGCGCATCACGCCGCGCTGGCTGCCGTCCACCACCGCATACCGCTGCCAGCCGCCCATGCCGACGACCTGGTCGCCCACCGCGTAGTCGGGGTGCCTCGAGGCCACCACCTCGCCAGCGGTGCCGCCGATCATCACCTCGTTCAGCGGCTGCGGCTGCGCATAGCTCTTGCCTTCGTTCATGCGGCCGCGCATGTACGGGTCCAGGCTCAGCCACAGGTTGCGGACCAGCACCTGCCCGTCCTGCAGCTCGGGCACCGGGGTCTCGACGAGGCGGAAGTTGTCGTGCGTGGGCTCGCCGGCGGGGCGCGAGACGAGCAGGATCTGCTGGTTGACGAGGCTCATGTCTTCTCCTGGAGGGGTTTCAGCGTGCGGCCGCGCGAGGGCAGTGCACGCAGGTACTTGAAGGTGCCGGTGGCGTGGGCGCAGAGCTCGCCGTGGCCGTCGAGCACGCGGCCCTCGCAGAAGGCCAGCGTGCTGGTGCGGTGCATCAGGTGGCCCAGCGCGCGCAGCTCGCCTTCGGCCGGGCGCATGAAGCTGGTCTTCATCTCCACCGTGGCCACCCCGGGGGCGTGGCCGGGGTCGTGCGAGTGGTGGGCGCGCGCCGCGTGCGCCATGGCCACGTCCAGCAGCGTCATCAGCACGCCGCCGTGGGCCACTTCCCAGCTGTTGAGGTGGCAGGCGGCCAGGTCCACGCGCAACTCGGCCTTGCCGTCGCCGAAGCCCCAGAGTTCCAGCCCCAGGTGCTCGACGAAGGGGATGCGCAGCGGGAACTCGCGCTTCATGCGGCCGGCTCCGTCACTCGCCGTGCACGGCGGAGACGCCGCCATCGACGGCCAGGATCTGGCCGGTGATGTGCTTGCCGGCATCGCTGGCGAACAGCAGCGCGGCGCCCTTGAGGTCGTCGTCGTCGCCGATGCGGCGCAGCGGGGCCATCGCCGCCAGCTTCTCCGCCCCCACCGCCTCCAGCGTGCCCCGGGTCATCCTGCTCGGGAAGAAGCCCGGCGCCAGCGCATTGACGGTGATGCCGTGGCGGCCCCACTCGCCGGCCAGCGTGCGCGTGAAGTTGACCACCGCGCCCTTGCTGGTGCCGTACGCGAGGTACTGCATGCGCGAGGAGCCCGACAGCCCCGCGATCGAGGCCACGTTGACGATGCGGCCGCGGCGGCGCGGGATCATGCTGGCGCGGCCCACGGCCTGCGACATCATGAACACCGCGCGCACGTTGAGGTTCATCACCTTGTCCCAGGCCTCCAGCGGGTGGTCCTCGGCCGGCGCACCCCAGGTGGCGCCGGCGTTGTTCACCAGGATGTCCACCTGCCCCAGCCGCTGCAGCGCCTGCTCCACCACCTTCTGCACGCCCTCGGGCGTGCTGGCGTCGGCGGCCACCCAGCGGGTGTCGATGCCCTTGGCCTGCAGGTCGGCCGCGGCCTGCTCCAGGTCGGCGGCCTTGCGCGAGGTGAGCAGGATCCTGGCCCCGGCCTCGCCCAGCGCCTCGGCGATCTGCAGGCCCAGCCCGCGGGAGCCACCGGTGACCAGCGCGGTGCGGCCAGTCAGGTCGAAGAGGGACATCACGGGGTGGCTCATCGGTGCAGCTCCAGGACGACGACACGGTTCTCGGCGGCCGGCCAGTTGCGGCCGGTGATGCGCTCGCCGTTGAATTCGGCGGGCACGGGGCGCAGCGGTCCGGCAGGCAGCTTCACGGTGCTGCTGGAGACGCCGGCCACGCCGGGCGGGATGCCGGGGGCGGGGTCGCGGCCGTCGAGCACGACGCGGTCCCGCGGCAGGCCGAAGTAGCCGCGCGGGCGGGTCAGCGTGACCACGCTGCCGGCCTCGCGGTCGGCGGACGCCAGCACTTCGGCCCGCAGGTGGACCAGGTTCGACGAGCGGGCAAACGGCGAGCGGTACACATGCGTGGTGGCGTAGCCGGGCGCCGCCACCACGAACTCGTAGGCCTGCCCGGGCGTGGCGGTGAACGGGCCCCAGCGGCCGTCGGCACCGGTGGTGCGGCGGTGCACCGCGGGGCCGCGGCGCTCGCCGGTGGCGGCGTCCACCGCATGCACCTCCACCGTGGCGCCGGCCAGCGGCAGGTTGGTGACGAAGCTGCCCTGCGCCGGGTCGTTGCCCAGGCCGCGGCCGCTGACCTTGCCGTCGAGCACCGGCACGGCCTCGGCCACCGGCTCGGTGTGCGCCGGGGCGCGACCGGTCACGAAGCGGTAGGCCTCGGCGAAGGCCTGCGGGCCGAAGCTGGTCTCGCGGTGGTCGATGCCCGGGATGACGACGTTCCGGGCGCCCCTGAGCTCCGGCCCGTCGAAGCCCACGTTCGTGGGCGTGCCGCGGGCGCCGATCCACACGCCGTCGGGCTGGGCGAACTTGTCGTTGCTGTCGGAGCGCAGCGTCATCCACTCCGGCCCCGGCGTGATCTCCACGCCGGGCGCGCCCTGGTTGTTCAGCGCGGTGAGGAAGGGGCCGGCCCCGTTGAACTCGTTGGTGGGGCGGAAGCCCGGGTTGGCCCAGACGCCGTGGTTGGGCGTGCCGCCCAGGATGGCGTGCGAGACCTTGGCCGCACCGCCCCCGTTGGCGATGTAGTTCCGGATCGCGTTGCCGCCGCGCGAGTTGCCGAACAGCACCACCTGCGGCGCGCCGGTGCGCGCGAGCACCGCATCCACCTCGGCGGCCAGGAAGCGCATGTGCTCGGCGGTGGAGCTGCGGCCGGGCTGGGGCACGTCGTCGGCGTCGCGCGCCAGCGGGTACGGCAGGTCGATGGCATGCAGGCGATCGCGCGGCCAGCCGTTGGACTCGAAGCGCCACACCGTGGTGTGCCACAGTGCGGCGGTGTCGCCGTTGCCGTGCACGAAGACCACCGGCGGCGGTGGCGGCGCGCTGGGCGCGGCGCCCGGAGAGGCACAGGCCGCCAGCAGCGCGGCGGCGGCCAGTGCGGCGCCGAGCGCGGCGCGGCGCGTGAGGGTGCGCGAGAGGGTCCGCATCGGGGTGCCGGGCCACGCCGTCATGGCGTCAGTCCTTGCGGCGCGCGCGCCAGAGGATCATGGCCACGCCGCCCAGCGCGGACAGTCCGCCCAGCACGAAGGCGCCGGTGGCCAGCACGGTGCTGCCTGCGCGCAGGAACACGCCCAGGCACAGCACCAGCAGCCCGGCGTAGAGCAGCACCCAGGCCCAGGTTTCCAGCCGCTTGCTGTTCATGGTCAGAACCAGTCCTCGTGCATGGTGCGGCAGACGGCCTCGCGCGCGGCCACCACACCCAGCCACGCGTCGACCTTGGGCAGCTCGTAGGCGAAGAAGTAGCGCTGCGCGGCACGCCGCCCGGGCGCCGGGCTGGCCAGGGCGACGTCCAGCCACACCCAGGCCAGCACCACGTGGCCGAAGGCCTGCAGGTAGGGCGTGGCGTTGGCCAGGGCCTCCTCCGGCACGCCCGTGGCCCAGGCCGCCTTGGTGGCCGCGCCCAGGCGCTGCAGTGCGCCGGCCAGCGACTGCGCCGACTCCGCCAGCCCCTCGGCATGGCCGGCGCGGGTGATGGTGTCCTGCATGCGCGTGGCCAGCAGCTTGAGGCCGGCGCCGCCGTCCATCACCACCTTGCGGCCCAGCAGGTCCAGCGCCTGGATGCCGTGCGTGCCCTCGTGGATCATGTTCAGGCGGTTGTCGCGCCAGTACTGCTCCACCGGGAAGTCGCGCGTGTAGCCGTAGCCGCCCAGCACCTGGATGGCCAGGCTGTTGGCCTCCAGGCACCATTCGCTGGGCCAGCTCTTGGCAATGGGCGTCAGCACCTCCAGCAGCAGCCGGGCCTCCTCGGCCGCGGCCGGCTCGCCGGTGTGCTGCTCGTCCACCAGGCGCGCGCAATACAAGGCGAGCGCCAGCGCGCCCTCGGCGTAGGCCTTCTGCGCCAGCAGCATGCGCTTGACGTCGGCGTGCTCGATGATGCGCACCTGGGGTTGCGAGGCATCCTTGCCCGCCCCGGTGACGGGCCGGCCCTGGGGCCGCTGCCGCGCGTAGGCCAGCGAGGCCTCGTAGCCCGCCATGCCCAGCATCGTGGCCGCCAGGCCCACGCCGATGCGCGCCTCGTTCATCATGTGGAACATCGCGCGCAGGCCCTGGCCCGGCGCGCCGACGAGGTAGCCGACGGCGCCCGCCTGCCCACCGGGCCGGAACCGGCCTTCGCCGAAGTTCAGCAGCGTGTTGGTGGTGCCGCGCCAGCCGCACTTGTGGTTCAGGCCGGCCAGGGCCACGTCGTTGCGCTCGCCGGTCAGGCGACCCTCGGTGTCCACCAGCTTCTTGGGCACGATGAACAGCGAGATGCCGCGCGTGCCGGGCACGAGGCGGCCATCGGGCCCCGGGATCTTGGCCAGCACCAGGTGCACGATGTTCTCGGTCAGCTCGTGCTCGCCGGCGGAGATCCACATCTTGTGGCCGAACAGCCGGTAGCGCGGGCCCAGCGGGTCGGCCTCGAAGCCCTCGCCGTCGGGCAGCGCACGGGTGGCCACGTCCGACAGGCTGGAGCCGGCCTGCGGCTCGCTCAGGCACATGGTGCCCGACCAGCGGCCGCTGAACTCGTTGAGCGCGAACACCTGCTGCTGCAGCGGCGTGCCGTACGCCATCAGCAGGTTGGCGTTGCCGGTGGTCAGCATGCCCGCGCCGATGCTCACGCTGGCCTTGGCGAAGAAGGCGTTGGCCGCCGCCTCCACGGTGTAGGGCAGCTGCATGCCGCCGATGGCGACGTCCTGCGCCGCGGCGAGCATGCCCGACTCGGCGTAGGCGGCCCAGGCGTCATGCGTGGCCTGCGGCAGGATCACCTTCTCGCCATCGAAGCGCGGCTCCTCGGTGTCCACCAGGCGGTTGAAGGGCGCGTACTTTTCGCGCGCGATGCGCTCGCAGGTGTCGAGCACGGCGCCGAAGGTCTCGCGCGAGTGCTCGGCGAAGCGCTCGCGCGTGCACAGCGACGTGACCTGGAGCCAGTCGTGCAGCAGGAAGTCGACGGTGTCGCGCACGGTGCGGCTCCGGGGTCGGTCAGAGCACCTCGAACACGCCGGCCGCACCCATGCCGCCGCCGATGCACATGGTCACGCACACCCGCTTCGCGCCGCGGCGCCGGCCCTCGATGAGCGCGTGGCCGGTGAGGCGCTGGCCGCTGACGCCATAGGGGTGGCCGAGCGCGATGGCACCCCCGTTCACGTTCAGCCGGTCCATCGGGATGCCCAGGGTGTCGGCGCAGTACAGCACCTGCACGGCGAAGGCCTCGTTCAGCTCCCAGAGGTCGATGTCGTCCACCGTCAGGCCCAGGCGCTTGAGCACCTTGGGCACCGCGAACACCGGGCCGATGCCCATCTCGTCGGGTTCGCAGCCCGCCACCGCAAAGCCCAGGAAGCGGCCCAGCGGCTTCAGCCCGTGGCGCTCGGCGTAGGCCTCGTCCACCACCACGCAGGCGCCGGCACCGTCGCTGAACTGGCTGGCGTTGCCCGCGGTGACCACGCCGCCGGGCAGCGCCGCGCGGATGTCCTTGATGCCGTCGTAGGTGGTCCCGGGGCGCAGGCCCTCGTCGGCGCTAACCGTGACCTGGCGGCTGCGCAGGCCCAGCACCGGGTCGGCCACGCCGGCGGTGACGGTGACCTCGATCATCTCGTCCTTGAAGCGCCCGGCCTCCTGCGCCGCGCAGGCCTTCTGCTGGCTGGCCGCGCCGTATTCATCCATGCGCTGCTTGGGGATGCTGTAGCGCCGGGCCACCTGCTCGGCCGTCTGCAGCATGTTCCAGTAGATCTCAGGCTTGTGCGCCACCAGCCAGGGGTCGGCGATCATGTGGCGGTTGGCCTCGTTCTGCACGCAGCTGATGCTCTCCACGCCGCCGGCGACGTAGACGTCGCCCTCGCCGGCGATCACGCGCTGCGAGGCCATGGCGATGGTCTGCAGCCCGCTGCTGCAGAAGCGGTTGACGGTGACGCCGGCGGTGGTGATGGGCAGGCCGGCGCGCAGCGCGATCTGGCGCGCGATGTTGCTGCCGGTGGCGCCCTCGGGCGTGGCGCAGCCCATCAGCACGTCCTCCACCGCGGTTGGGTCGACGCCGGCGCGGGCCACCGCGGCCTGCACGGCCAGGCCGCCCAGCGTGGCACCGTGCGTCATGTTGAAGGCGCCCTTCCAGCTCTTGGCCAGGGGCGTGCGGGCGGTGGATACGATCAGGGCGCGGGTCATGGGAAGGACTCCTTCAGCGGGCCGCCTGGTCGACCAGGCGGTGGTAGAAGCGGATCATCTCGACGAGGTTGTCGATGGACAGCCGCTCGTCGGTGCCGTGGAAGCGGGCCAGGTCGGCCGGCTTCGCGCGCACCGGCGAGAAGCGGAAGACCTGGCCGGCGTAACCGTCGAAATGGCGGGCGTCGGTGCCGCCGAGCATCAGGCCCGGGGCCACGATGGCCTCTGGGAACACCTCGCGCAGCGTGCGCTCGACCAGCCGGTAGGCGTCGGAGTCGGTGCTCGACACCCGCGAGGGCAGCGCCGGCTCGCCGCTGACGGCCAGCTGCACGCGCTCGTCGCCGATCACGCGCCTGAGGTGCGCGATCACGGTGTCGGGCGTGTCGCCGGGCAGCAGGCGGAAGTTGACGATGGCATCGGCCCGGCCCGGGATCACGTTCTCCTTGTTGCCGCCGGAGACGATGGTCAGCGCCGTGGTGGTGCGCATCAACGCGTTGGTGCCGGGCGCGCGGGACAGCATGCGCTCCACCAGCGGGCCGGTGAGCCACAGGTTGGACAGCGCCACGCGGTTGAAGCCACCCATCTCCGGCGCCACGGCGTCGAACATCTGCCCGGCCACGCCGGTGATGCCGCCGGGCATCGGGTTCGCGTCCACCTTGGCCAGCGCCGCGGCCAGCACCGCGATGGCCTGCTGGCCCGCAGCCGGCGGCATCGACGAATGGCCGGGAGTGCCGGTGACGGAGAGCTTGATGGACACGAAGCCCTTCTCCGCCACGCCCACCAGCGCCGCCGGCGCCTGCAGGCCGGGCAGCATGCCGTCGGCGATCAGCAGGCCCTCGTCGAGCACGAAGTCGACCTTGACGCCGCGCTGCTTCAGCAACTCGACGATGGGCCGGGCGCCGCGCAGGCCACCCACCTCCTCGTCGTGGCCGGCCACCAGCAGCACCGTGCGCCGGGGCTGGAAACCGGCCGCGGCCAGCTTCTCCAGCGCCTCGAGCTGCGCGATCAGGTTGCCCTTGTCGTCCCAGGCGCCGCGGCCCCAGACGAAGCCGTCCACCACCGCGCCGCTGAACGGCGGCTGCTGCCACAGGCCCTCGGTGCCGGGGGCCACCGGGGCCACGTCCTGGTGCGCCATCAGCACCACGGCCGGGGCGGACGGGTCGCGCCCGGGCCAGGTGTAGAGCAGGCTGTGGCCGCCGACGATCTCGCGCTGCGCCACGGCGTGGAAGCGCGGGTAGGTGGCCTGCAGGTGGGCCTGCAGCGTGTCGAAGGCCTGCGCGGTGCCGGCCGGGTCGAGCAGGCCGCTGATGGTGCGCGCCTGCACCGCCACCGACAGCGAGGCCGCGGCGGCCGCGCCGTCCACGGCCAGCGGCGCCAGTGATGGCACCGTGACCTGCCTGGACGCCCTGGACAGCGTGCCGACGGCCAGGGCGATGCCCAGGCCGACCCCCAGCAGCAGCAGCGCGAGCAGCGCCTTGCGGATCACCGGCGTGGCCCGTCAGCTCAGGGGTTGAAGGTCCTGCCCTCGGCGGCCAGCCTGGCCAGCAGCGGCGCCGGCTGCCAGAACTCGGCATCGTCGTGCGGGTTCTGCGCAAAGCGCTTCATCTGCTGCACCACGTTGAACAGGCCCACGGTGTCGGCATAGCACATGGGGCCGCCGCGGAACAGCGGGAAGCCGTAGCCGGTGAGGTAGACCATGTCGATGTCGCTGGCCTTGCTGGCGATGCCCTCCTCCAGGATCCTGGCCGCCTCGTTGACCAGCGACCACACGAGGCGGTGCACGATCTCGTCGGCGCCGATCTTGCGCGGCGTGATGCCCAGGTCCTTGCGGTGCTGCTCGATCATGGCCACCACGGCCGCGCTCGGGATGGGCTTGCGCTGGCCCGGCGCGTAGTCGTACCAGCCGGCGCCGGTCTTCTGGCCGTAGCGGCCCATCTCGCAGAGCAGGTCGGCGGTCTTGCTGTAGCGCAGGTCGGGCTTCTCGACGTAGCGGCGCTTGCGGATGGCCCAGCCGATGTCGTTGCCCGCGAGGTCGCCCATGCGGAACGGGCCCATCGCGAAGCCGAACTTCTCGATCGCCTTGTCCACCTGCTCCGGCGTGCAGCCTTCCTCCAGCAGGAAGCCGGCCTGGCGGCTGTACTGCTCGATCATGCGGTTGCCGATGA
>VFQM010000612.1_pt1 | contig 38083 bp, 38 predicted proteins | sample 3512391 | NCBI WGS metagenome assembly VFQM01 (sample SAMN10412369, study PRJNA504923) | tailings metagenome | isolation source: Replicate 1 from Balatoc abandoned mine | place: Philippines
CAGTGCCAAGATTGATGCCCTGATGAAAAAGAAGGAAGCTGAGATTATGACTGTTTAATTTTTGGCTAACTATATATAAATGGACAATTGACTGTGATAGTCGGTTGTCCATTTTTATTTTGAGGTTACACAAATTAGAAATTGAATGATTGAAATATGTTGAACATGAAATTCAGTTTTTAATCTAAGGTCTTCAATTCTCTTTCTATGTCTGCGAGGTAGATTTTATCCATAGGATGTGTGTATGGATCAAATCGTCTGTAACCTTTCAGGTAATGTGTTTTAGCCTTCTCTATATTCTCTGCGAAATCTTTTATCGATTTCTTCGTTTTGTAGATAAGGGCCAAGTAATAATAGGGCTCAGCAAGATACGCGTTATAGGCAATAGATTTTTTCAGGTATTCAATTCCACCATCTAAATCATCCAGTTCCATTTTTAAAACACCTATGTGTAGATAATCATAAGTCATGGGGCTATAATTTTCTTTAGCCAATTGTTGTTCCATAATCTCGAGGGCCTTCGTTTTCTGACCAAGTGCTTTGTAGCATAAAGCTTTGGCAAAATTCAACTGGTAATCTCCATTAATTGAGTAACCTATGTCGTGTGGGGATAATGAATCCAGTTTTTCAAGATCACTGATCGCACCTTTATAATCCCGGATAAACTGATACCTGGCCCAGCCTCTGTATCCTAAATATTCCAACGGACTTAATTCAACGGCTTTGTCAATCAGTCTTCTGTAGGTTACAAAGTCACCACGCTTTAAGTAGGGCACTGCTTTTTCAAAGTAGGCGTAAGCAAAATCAGGACAGAGACTAATAGCCTGATCAAATTTAAGCTGCGATCCTCTTGAGCCTTGTCCGTAAGTTTCTTCTGTGGCAATCAGGCATGCCTCATAGCAAGCCTGATTGTTTTCCATTTTGTACACCTTGCAGTTTATCTGTGCAATCACACAAAGTGGAGAAAGCATTACTATTGCAAACAGATAATTTTTCATAAGGTAAAATCCATTTTTTCTCTTTTAGAAGATAAGAAATACAAGTCGATCATTATAACGATAGTCCTGCTCATTAATATCGAGATTATGGCATGATCTCGATTAGCTTTCCATTCTCAATTTTAAATGTCAGGTATTGATAGTAATCGTAGGCTACATCCTCTTCTTCAAATTTCCCCACTACCCAACCATCTAATTGTTTGGTAAGTGCCAGCAATTGCTTGGTTAAGGATTCGCTAAATACCTTTTCCTGATAATCAGTATCCATGCCCAGCACCCTGAATCGTCCGGTTTCTCCCTTACAGTTAACGATAAACCTAATGGTTAGGTAACCAGATTCATTTACAGCATCATTCGCCTTAAAACCTGTTTTAAAATGCTCATTGATTTTTATTTTTTCTCCTTTATAATTCAGGCCTTTACCAAAGTTATAGTATTGATAAACTTCTGCTTCGTAACATAGTTTAAAGTTTGGATCATCAAGCTTTGCATCAAAGTAGATATCGCCAACCTGTAGAGGATAGTTCTTTTCTTGCTCTTTTGTTTGTGCGCAGGCGCAAAGTGTAATTAGGGAAATGAGAAAGGAATAAAGATTTTTCATGTTAGCTTCAATGTTATGCTGGAGACTAAAACGCTGACTTAACACCAGGCATATTCAATTTGTCGACACCCTTACATGAAGGGTGCTCTGAACTTTGTTAATTTAATCACTCAGCGTTCTTGCCCACATCCTGGCTACACAGCGATCTCCGTAAGGAGAAACAATTAAACTATGTCATTAAACCGATATACGCTTTGGCAATCACTGATCAGATGTCTTGACGAGTTGACAATATAGGTGTACTACAGTTTAATTCTTTATTTTTTAGCTAGCCCCTGATTCCATTCATACACCTTATCAGCCAGTTCGGTTAAAAGTGCCGGATCTTTTTCTAAAGCATTGCCAATAACAATCGTGTCTGCACCGGCTTCTAACGCTGCCAGGGCTTTGTGACTTGTGTTAATACCTCCACCTACCAATAAGGGCGTCTTAATGGCCTTGCGAACAGCGGTGATCATGCGGGGTGAAATAGGATTCTCCGCTCCACTGCCTGCATCTAAATACATCAATTTCAAGCCGAGCATCTCACCAGCCATAGCTGTGCAAGCCGCCAAGGAATATTTATCTTCGGGTAAGGGAATGGTGTTACTTACATAGGCCACCGAGGTAATTCGACCGGAGTTGATAAGCATATAACCGGTGGGTAACACTTCTAATTTTGTGTTTTTAATAATGGGCGCAGCAATTACATGTTGCCCTATTAATAGTTCAGGATTTCTGCCGGATATTAATGAAAGAAAAAGAATGGCATCTGCTGTTGGCTCTACCTGAATGCTATTGCCCGGAAATAATACAACAGGGATAGTAACACTCTTTTTTATTTGCCTGACAACCTCTGCTAAATTATTGGTGGTAATCAAACTACCACCTACAAAAAAGTAATCGACAAGGTTTTCGGTAGCCAGGTTAATGAGGTGTTGCAATTTGGCACCATCATCTACCTTATCCGGATCGATAAGTACGGCAATAGACTTGCGCCCTGCCTGTTGTTTCTCTACAAATGAATCAAAGATTGTCGGCATCTTTAGCTTTTTCTTCCTCTCTTTTCTCCAGGTACTCGCCTATCTTCTCTTTAGCTAAGGAAAGCAGAAATGCAGAGGCCTGTGTGGCCAATACCACACCCAGTTTATTTATAATACCACCGAAAGGAGATTCCCTCACCACGAGTTGCTCCTGGTCATCATCTTCTTCATGCGTGGTGGCACGTACTAACTTTACTTTCTTTTTCTTTTTAGTACCACCATCGCTGGAAAGTAACTTGTAGATCAGATACGTGGCCGCCAGAGCACCACCCACTACCAGTGCTGTCTTAACCACTTTTTCAGTTTTATCAGACAATAATTTTACTTCGCCATGAAGGGCATCCTTCTGTTGTTGTGCTTTGCGAAGCAATTGGGCCTTAGGATCGTCTGACTCCAGCAATTCCATATTATTCTTTAATTTTTTCCATTAATTTTTTCTCCATGGTTTCACTCAGACTTTTGCGCATCATCAATACTAATACAGCAATCATAAAATAGAAACCAGATACAATCAAAAAGCCCTCAAAAAAACCCAAGTACTCGCCTATCAAAAGGGCAATAGACACGCTGAAGAATAACACAAATAAGGATAGTGAAGCAATGACAATCACTAATACACTAAGCTTAGCCAGTGATTTAGCAATTTCTTCCTTAATTTCAAGCTTCACCAACTCAATACGCGTCTCCACATAGCCCGTGAGGTTCTTCACCAGGCCATCAAGCTTTAATAGTTTTAAGATTGATTCCTTCCACATTAGTGCAAGATATGAAAAAGTGACCTGATATTTTGAAGCCTTTGCAGTGTAGATTTTAAAAAAATCAGCTGTTTTGAATCCATTGTTCAATAACAGCAGGGTAGTGCCGGTGTTCAAGCACTTGTACCTTTGCCGCAATGTCTTCTACGCTATCCCTTTCACTAACCGGACAAACAGCCTGAAATAAATGCTTACCCTCATCAAATTTTTCATTTACGAGGTGTATGGTTATACCCGTTTCGCGATCACCTGCCTTTTGAACTGCTTCATGTACATGCCGACCGTACATACCCTTTCCTCCATGTCTGGGTAACAAGGCGGGATGAATGTTGACTATTCTATTGGGGAAAAGCTTGATTAGAAAAGCAGGAACTAACCATAAAAAACCCGCAAGTATGATATGAGTAATTTCGAAGTCGGCTAAGAGTTTCTCAACACGATTACCCGCTTTAAATTCATCTTTAGTAAAATGAACAGCCTTAATATTCAACTTACGCATTTTTTCTAAAACAGCTGATTTTTCATTGTTACTTAAAACAAGGACCACCTCAATTGTTTCATGATTTAAAAAATGCTGACAAATACGTTCTGCATTACTACCGCTACCGGATGCAAAAATTGCTAATCTGAATTTTTTCATGTGTGCGGTAATTACAATAAAGACATGCTAAGGATACCCAGCAACATAATCACCTTGCAAAAATTACTAAGCCACTCAAACTCCTTTATCGTGTCTGCGCGGTAAAGGCGTAAGACCATCCAGATAAGCGGTGCAAATAAAAAGAGTACAAAATATACACTTGGCAAGGCCGTGAATAACAGATCAAGAATTAATACAGTCATGCAGAAGATAAAAATTACTGCATAAAGAAATTGTTTGGTTTTGCGAAAGCCCCAGACAATGGGTAGCGTTTTACAACCAAAGGTGCTGTCGCCTTTCAGGTCTTCCATGTCTTTGATTACTTCACGTACCAAGGTCATAAAAAAGGCAAAAGAGGAATAAATGATAATGAGTGTATCGTCACCTCCAAAAAGAAGGGCCACAATATATATAGAAGTACCTGTAAGTAAGGCTATAGAAAAATTCCCTACAAAGGGCAACCTCTTCAAATTGTTAGAATACAGCCACAACAAAAATGCTGACAGAAAATTGATTAATGCGATTTGCCAACCCAGGTAATAACCTAATGCTATACCAGCAAAAGAAAACAGGGTATGAAACAAAATAGCAAATCTTCTGGGAATACTCTTACCGATAACAACACGTTCTGGTTTATTGATGTAATCAATTTTTATATCGTAATAATCATTGATGATATAGCCGGCAGCGGCAATTAAAACGGTTGAAGAGGTAAGTATTAAAAGTCTGATATCAGTTAGCGTGGTAGTGCCTACAAGAAAATACGCAGTAAAATATTGGGCTAAGCCAATAATCAAAAGATTAGTAAATCGCGTCAGTCGCAAAAGCGATTGAAAGAAGGATGCCATCCGCCAAAGATAGCACCCTGCTTTCTAACCGCATAGTGTAATTTTAAACATAATTGGTTTTTCCCAGACCTTTATGGGGCCGTTTTTAAAGCTTGATGCTCAGCATCGCTAAAAAGTTAGTCCCGGCCTGCGGATAATAGTAGTTCTCACGAAAAGCCTGTCCTCCACCAAAATAACCATAGGTATAACCATTAGACTCGTACTCCTCGTTCAGGATATTATTGATCAACAAACTAAAAGCAATCTCTTTTACAAAAGTGGGTCTCCATGTGTATCTAAAGCGAACATCGTTTACCAGAAAGGGATCAATACTGCGTTGCTCATTGCTGGTATTGTCAAGGTATTGCTTGCCTACATATTTAGTCAGGAGTGAAACTTCTGCATTAGCAAATGGGGTGTACGCAAAAACCGAACCTGCAATAACGTTTGGTGAAAAAGATATATCCGTGTTGCTGTAGGAGTTGATTATCTCATTGTACTCATCAAAGTTGACTCCGTAATCGTACAACACTTCATTGAAAGCAATAATTTTATTCTGACTAAAGGTTGCATTAGCATTCCACCTGAATTTGTTGCTCAGCTGATAACCAAATTCTAACTCTATACCGGTTCTGTAACTTCTGTCTACATTAGTACGAAGGTTAGCCCCAACATCATTTAGTTCGCCTGTTAACACTAACTGATCTCTGTAATTCATGTAATAGTAATTTGCATTCAGTGCCATTTTATTATTAGCATAGCGGTAGCCCAATTCTATGTTTTGTAAATTTTCATGCTTGGGCGTTGATCCGAGGTTATCAATGAAGTCACTACGCACGGGTTCTTTGTTAGCAATTGCAAAGGAGGCATATACTTGTTCACGATCACGAAGGGAAATTTGCAAGCCAGCTTTTGGATTGAAGAAGTTAAAATCTTCATCCACAACAAAATCAAACTGATCATTGTCCTTTCCACTGGTTTTATAGCTGACACCCCTGTATTGCAAATCGATGTAGGCATTTATTTTATCGGTTACCTGGTAGTTTGTTTTGATAAAAGAATTAAAGTCATGCTTATCACCTATATTAAAATAGTATCTGTATCCGGCAGGAACATTAGGCACAGCCGATGAAAGAATTTCTCCGAAGTGATCACCCACATAACGATTCCAGGCACCACCCCATACAAGACTTAATCGCTCTACATCGTAGCTTAGCGAGTACGTTGTACCGTAAAAATGATTATCTAACCAACGTCTGCGTATAATCTCAGATGATTCAACTGGAGAACCATTCACAATGGCAGGACTTAAACCATAATCTGCAAAATCATCATCGTAGCGGAACTCTTCATAAAAACCCTTACCTCTGGTATAGTGCAGAGAAACGTTGCCGGTTAATGCTTCAGACAATTGCCGCGATACATGTACCTGATAATGGTACTGCGCATAATCATCCACCTGATTTTCGTAGGTGTATGGATTGAATGTTCTGCTGTTCGAGTTCAGGAGATTATCGCGTTGAGCAGCATTCCATCCTTCATTAATAACTGTTGTTTCCATCGCATCAAGGTCATTGTTTAAACGCGACTCCGGTACACCATACCAGCTTTGGTAGGTTCTTTCATTACCACCGAAAGCCAATGCTCTTACAATGGTTTTATCGGCATAGTAAGCGCCTGAGAAGTAATAAGATTTTAAATCTGAACTGGCGCGGTCTATAAAACCATCCGACACAATTTGTGACAAACGGCCATCAAATGAAAACTTGTTTTTCAGTAGACCGGTGCCAAAACCCAACGTGTGTCTACGCGTGCCAAAGGAACCAAAAGAGTTGAGCAATTCTGCATGTGCTTTCTCTTGTTTACCATTTGTTTCGAGGTTAATAGATGCACCAAAGGCACTACCTCCATTGGTAGAGGTGCCCACACCGCGTTGTATCTGTACGCTTTGTGTTGAAGAAGCAATGTCTGGCAAATTCACCCAGAAAGTTCCCTGCGATTCGCTGTCGTTGTATGGAATACCGTTGATGGTAACGTTTATGCGGGTGGCATCACTTCCGCGAATGCGCACACCTGTATACCCGACACCGGCACCAGCATCGGATGTGGTGACTAGCGAGGGCGTCCAGTTTAACACAAAGGGCATGTCTTGCCCGAAGTTTTGTTTCTCCAGCGTAGCCTTATCAATATTGGTAAAGGTGGTTGGTGAATTTTCGTCTGCGCGTGTTGAACGAATAACCACTTCATCGGTAAGTACAAAACTCTCTTTGAGGTCGAACACCTCGGTATTACCAATTTTGTGCACTACTGTTTTGGTAAGATCTTCGTAACCCAAAAACTTAACAACAAAGGTATGCTCGCCTTCGGGGAGTTTATCTACCCAGAAATAGCCTTGTTCGTTGCTGATAAAATAGCGTTTGCTCTCTTGCAGTTGAATAGTTGCGCCAATAAGTACTTGCTTGGTTTTGTCATCGCGTACAAGACCGCGAAAAGTTTGCGCATAAGCGCTTGTGGTGAGCACTACTAATAAGGCTGCCACTTTTAACATGTTTAACATTTTTGAAAAAAATTTAACGTGATGCATACGAGCACATCGGGGAATGCACTCCTGCTTACGTTTATCCGATGGCCATCGGAATTGCCTATCCCTTCGTCCGCATTACCGGCATCAGGTTCGTTGGGTATAATCTCAGCCCGAAATATTAAGGCACCCCTTGTGCAGACTTTCATCAGCACGGGGCAAAGTTATGCATAGAAAATCTACAATTGCAAATCATTCTTATAAGCCATTAAGGAACAAGGCATAAACCCGTATCTTCGCGCCATGCTTTCAGTCCAGGATTTTCTTATTCAGCGCAAAAGCCTTCCCGTGCTGGATGTGCGTTCTGAAGGTGAATTTGCAAAGGGCCATGTACCGGGCGCTATCAATATTCCTATTCTGAATGATGCTGAAAGGAAAATTGTCGGAACGCTTTATAAGCAACGGGGACCAAAGGAAGCCATTAAAGAAGGCATTAAGTTAGTTGGTCCGCGACTGCTGAGTATAATTGAACAAGCAGAAATTGCTGCGAAAGGGCAAGAAGTGTTGGTTCACTGCTGGCGCGGAGGTATGCGCTCCAACAATTTTTGCTGGCTGGTGAGTCGTTTGGGGATAAACGCTAAACCCTTACAAGGTGGCTATAAAGCTTACCGCGCTGCAGTACTCAAATCTTTCGAAAGCGACTTTAAGTTGCTGGTCGTTTCTGGCAGCACTGGCAGTGGTAAAACAGAAATACTCCAGGCACTTAAAAAACAAGGTGAGCAAATCATTTGTCTTGAAACGCTGGCCAACCATAAGGGCTCTGCTTTTGGTGGGCTGGGATTAGGCGAACAGCCCACTACCGAACAATTTGAAAACAACCTTTACGAGGAGATTGTAAAACTTGACCTCAATAGAAGGATATGGATTGAAGACGAGTCTATTGCTATCGGAAAAATATTTTTACCACAACCTTTATGGAAAAAACTAAGAAGTAGTCCTTTAGTAAAAATAAATGTTCCCGTTGAAGTTCGCGTTAAACGCTTAGTGGCTGACTATGGTGATGTTAGTATAAATGATTTATTGGAAGCTACTCAAAGAATTACTAACAAGTTAGGTGGACAGCATTTTAAAGCAGCTAAAGAAAGTCTGTTGCAAAACGATTTAAGTACAACTGCTTCTATATTACTTACCTATTATGATAAAGCGTATGACAAGGCAATTATGAACAGGCAGGATCAAGTATTGGCACAACTTGACTTTGATTGGCATAACCTTGATACCTTTGTAAAAGAAAAATTATGTTCTATTCCTTAAGTCACAAGCATGCCGGCAGAAAACATTAAACTGACGCAATACTCACACGGCTCCGGCTGTGGTTGCAAAATTGCTCCTGCCGTGCTGGATAAAATTCTGCATACTACCTATCATAAAACTACCTTCCCTTCTTTATTAGTTGGTAATGAAAGTAAAGATGATGCCGCAGTAATGGATTTAGGCAATGGCAGTTGTTTGATCAGCACAACGGATTTCTTCATGCCCATTGTAGATGATGCTTTTACTTTCGGTGCCATTGCTTCTGTCAACGCCATTAGCGATGTATATGCTATGGGTGGTAAGCCCATGATGGCTTTGGCTATTTTAGGCTGGCCGGTAGAAAAATTACCAGCAGAATTGGCTCAACAAGTACTTGACGGCAGTCGGAGTATTTGTGCTAAAGCAGGTATACCGCTGGCTGGCGGGCATAGCATTGATAGCCCGGAACCTATTTTTGGTTTAGCGGTAAGTGGCCTGGTTGAAAAAAATAACCTGAAAAAAAATAATACAGCGAAGGCTGGGGACTTATTGTACCTGACAAAACCACTTGGTGTAGGTATGATCAGCACCGCACACAAACGGGGGCTCGCCTTGGCAGCAGATTTTGATGAGGCTGTGCAAAGCATGTTACAGCTTAACACAATGGGTGAGGTATTTGGTAAGCAACATTATATACATGCCATGACGGACATTACTGGTTTTGGTTTGCTTGGGCACTTAGTGGAAGTATGTGAGGGCAGTGGGTTAAGTGCAGAAATTAATTATGCCAACATTCCTTTGCTTAAAAATATCTCTCATTACGCCAGTAACATGATTTATCCTGACAATACTATGCGCAACTGGAATAGCTATCAGGATAAAATTGAGGGCATTGGCTCAGAATCGTTCTTAACATTATCAGATCCTCAAACCAGTGGTGGTTTAATGGTATGTGTTGCCCCTCAGGCACAGCATGAATTTGAAACACTTTGCCTCAACCATGGCTTAGCGCTTAAGTGTTTTGGAAGCATGAGGGAAGTAAATGCTAAAACTATAAAAATTACACATTGAAATATTGGGCAACCATACTCGTAAGTCTGGGTATTCTTGTTGTGGTGTTGCTGCCAGGATCAACTATACCTAACCCAAGAATTGTTGGGCTTGATAAAATTGTACATTTCACCATGTTCTTTACCTGGATTGGTGTGGTGCGATATGATTTTTCCTTGTTGAAAAAATGGCATCTTCTTTTAATAGGATTATCCTTTGGTGTGCTTACTGAGCTTTTTCAATTATTTGTAGAAGCAAGGAGCTTTGAAGTATATGACTTATTGGCTGATGGTGTGGGTGTGATTGCTGGATTACTCCTGTCACCTTATCTTTTATCCTTATTCAGAAAATAATTTAAATCAAGTCTTCTATATTCGTTGCACCAATCAGGCTATGGAATTAAAACGCGGTAACTTCTGGGCATTATTGCCCCTACTTATTTTCATTGTTGTCTATTTTATAACCTCATTAGTGCTTAATGATTTTTATAAAATGCCCATGTTGGTAGCTTTTATGGTTGCGGCTCTTTCGGGCTTTTTACTTTTTCCATCCTTAAATTTTCATAAAAAAATCGATGAGTTCTCAAAGGGTGCAGGTGATTCTGGCATCATGTTGATGATACTCATTTTCTTATTGGCAGGTGCCTTTGCCGGTTTGGGTAAAAGCATTGGTGCCGTTCAATCAACGGTCAACTTTGCGTTAGCGTACACTTCTCCCAGCTTATTGATAGCAGGACTTTTTCTTACGGCTTGTTTTATCTCAATTTCTTTAGGCACATCTGTTGGTACTGTTGTGGCGCTGGCGCCTATTGCAGTGGGTGTGAGTGAAAGTGTGCCTGGCACTTTGGGTATTACATTAGCAGCTGTTGTAGGTGGTAGTATGTTTGGCGATAACCTTTCTATGATTTCCGACACGACTATAGCTGCTACACGAACTCAGAAAGTGGAGATGCGTGATAAGTTTAAAGTAAATTTTTGGATAGCGTTGCCTCCCGCTTTACTAACGTTTTTACTTTACATAGTACTTACACCGATCAACAACGGTATGAATATGGGACAGTCATCCGACTATTCTCTTATAAAGATTGCACCTTATCTGTTTATTTTAATTGCAGCACTTACCGGATTACACGTTATCTGGGTGTTGGTATTGGGTATTGTGTTAACTTTTATTGTTGGTGTCGTTACACAAAGCACAGATCTTTGGGCTGGGCTACAGGCCATGAATGATGGCATGGCCTCTATGTTTGAATTGAGTTTGATCTGCATGGTGATTGGTGGTATCGTAGGGCTGATTAAATACTTTGGCGGTATCGATTATATACTCTACCATGTTTCCCGACTGATCAAAAGTAGTCGAGGAGCCGAGTTAGGTATTGCTTCTTTAACGGTGTTGGTGAATGCTGCATTAGCCAATAATACCATTACAATACTTATTGTAGGACCCTTAGCAAAAGATATTGCCGACAAGCATCAGGTAGATACTAAAAGAAGTGCAAGTATTCTGGATACCATGTCGTGTTTCGTGCAGGGATTTCTGCCATATGGCGCACAAATTTTAGCTGCACTGGCAGCAGCTTCTGTAGTTATATCACCCTTCGAAATACTGAAGCACTTGTACTATCCGTATTTGTTGGGTATCAGCACATTGCTTTTCATCTTACTGAGAAAGCGAAGAGTTGTGGATTATTAACCGTAAAGAACGCAAAGTTAGCTCTGCGAACCTCTGCGTCCTCCGCAGTTTATTTGTATACTAATCGTTATCAGAAAAACGAATACTAAGATTGGTTGCAATGCCGACACGAATACCCCAATCTACATACTTTCCATTTTCAAAAGCAGCAGCAGCCTCCACCCTGAAGATTCTGAGAATACCATCAACACTATAGCCCAACTCAGTATAATTGCGGGAGCTTGGTGTAGCTAAATAATTAACGAAAATATTTTCTCGTATACCTAACATGCGTGCATACGGTAGCGCTGTAGCAATAAATCTTCTGAACTGATAGTGAACACTGCCGGTAAAGTACTTATCATTTGTACTGTATTTGTAGTAGTCAAGCAGACGGTAACTTCCCACCGGACTGGAGGTTGTTATAAAAGTAAGATTACCTGCAAAGTGTTTATAATCCATGAAGTATAAACTGCGATCATTCAAAAACATACCAGCGCCTAAATCAACATCCAGCCGACCACGTACACCAATATCAAAAGAATGCCTGATTCCTGTTTCTATGTGATCAAAGTTCACATCACTACGCAGTGCCTCTATGCCTTTTGTATAGTTAAAGCGCAAGATTGGAGAGGAATCATCAATGGGTAATTTTTTTCCATTCCTGATTCGGTATTTTAACCAGGGCTTCGCAGAAAAATTGACTGTTGCAACCAAAGCGTTATGATCGGGTGTAAGCACCTCATTATTCAATTCAGCCGAAAACGGATTGTTTGATGTATAGCCTTCAATATGATCGCGATCTACAATTTTATAATCAGAGGTATTGAGCATAGCCCTGCGTTGTGCCCACTCTACAGCTGCATCAATAGCATACTTCGGTGTAATGCTTTTTCTGAACCGCATTTCAACGAAATCGCGCTGGTAGATTTTCATAAAATTGCGTTCGAAGAAAAGAGTAGAAATGGTGTTGATTGGAGGAAGGATTGCCTCATCAGCATTAAATTGTTTAATGTAACGCCCTCCTTCAATATTAAAGCGGTAATTTTTATTTCGTAATGAAAAATTTAATTTACCGGCAGCCCGCTCTCGTGCAAAGGCATAACGAAAAGTTGGCGTAATCATCAGCCTTGTTTTGTTGGTGTCTTGCAAAATTGTACCAAAGCGTACTTTATAAATCAGGTTAAATCCTTCTACTGTATTGAATCCACCAGTGGGTGTTTCTATACTGAAATTTGAATGTTTTGATACTTTGTAACTATCACCCATAATCAAATCCCAGGGCTGAAAGCCTTTGTGCTTACGTTGTTTAGTTGTATCTCCCACTTCTTTTTTCTGCTCTATTACAGCCAGGCTATCTACTTTTGCGTAACCTTTTACTTCAGCTTTGGTGAGCGGAACGGGTCGTATGGCATTCCAATAGGTTGTATCTTTTTTAAAGCTGATGCTATCTCGTTCTTGTGTATAGTTTGACACCACCTCTGGTTCTTTCTGTGCTTTTGCTTCCTGCTTTTCGTATTCCTTTACAATTGTTCTTAACTCTTTACGGGTAATTTCTTTACCACCTTCCATACGTTTTTGCAAATCTTGTGCTTCTTTGCTGAAACGACTCTCTACTTCCTTTGCTTTAGCCTTTTCCAATTTTTCATCAATCACCTCCATGCTCTCTACAAACAGTTCTTTATTGAGTTCAATTTTATATTTACTCAGTGTAGCCAGGTAATTTGCTTCAAACTCAAAACCAAAAACCTTTGCATCTACTTTATATCGGTGTGATACGGGCAACCAGGCCTTATCCTCGATGGGTGCGTAAACCTGCTTCATATGAAAGGTAATACCCAACTTAGTGGTGGTGAAATCGAGACTGTGAATACTCCAGGCGTCTTCTACAATGTAAAGCATGCCTTCAAAAACATTGTCACCTCTGGAGCGAGGTATTACTTTTATTCTGCTTATTTCATAGCTGCGATCCTTAAAGGTACCTTCATACTCAAAGCGATAATACGAAAAGGCTTTAGGTGAAAGTGGCGAAACAGTTTCTACAATTTCAGGAGAGTAGAAGCTGCCGAAAATGTACCCATTGGGTGAGGTGTTATTATCCTTTCCATCACTGTATACTGAAATAGTCTTCTCTTTAAATGTGTTCGGTCTCCTGTATTCAATTTCGCTTACAGATTCGCTGATGTATACCCTGTCTTTTTCTATGCCCTCTTTTTCCATTTCCTTTTTTAGCAGCCAGGGATAATCTTTAAGCTGACCTGTACCCTTTATATACACCTGAGCTGAATAAAAGTCTAACTGTTGAGAGTGGTATTTTGCTTTGGCAATGGCCTTGCGCATAATTGTGTATGCGGGGTCTTCTTTACCGGCACGCACTGTAATATTTTCTAATACTATCGTTTGCGACTTCATGACTACATTTAGCTCTGTGTAGTCTTCTTGTATGCTAACACTGCGCGTTTGGGTTTCATAGCCAACATACTGAAAAACAATTTCGTATTGGCCTGGTGGCAGTACTATATCATATAAGCCATTTTCATTGGTGGTAGTGCCGCTGCCCGTTTGTTTTACGTAAATGGTGGCGTAGCCCAGGTTGCTGCCGTCATCGGCCTTAACCCTTCCTCGCAAGCCTCCGGCCAAGGCGAGTTGTGCAGTAAGCAATAGTAATGAGAGCGAAAAGGATATCTTCATGCTAGAGGTAATTTACCTGGCTGTATTAGTGAAGCTCCGGCCTTTCCAATTTCACTCAGTGGTAAAATTTTTTTGCCAGAATTTGCTCATTAACAGGATCAGGAACTAAATAACGTACAGACTTACCTAAACGGATATTGTTACGGATGAATGTAGCAGAAATATCCAGCAATGGGGCTTCGACCATACGCACATTAGGATGCATTTTCAGGTCGGAAGGTTGCGCGTTAGGCCTGGGATAGACATATAACCCGTAGTTATTAAGAATTTGTTCGTAATTCTTCCAATTCGAAAAACGTTCCAGGTTATCCTCACCTACAATTACTTTGAACTCCTTATCAGGATGCTTTTCGCTTAGGTGAACAAGGGTGTGAATGGTATAACTTGGCTTAGGCAGGTTAAACTCGATATTAGAGACTTCAAATTTATAGTTGTCGTGTATGGCGGCCCGCACCATGTCGTAACGATCGAACTCGTGCAGTAGACCCTTACTTGGTTTAAAGGGGTTTTGTGGAGAAACAATAAACCAGATCTTCTCAAGGTCCGTGGTTTCCACCATAACGTTGGCAATGATCAGGTGGCCTGTGTGAATGGGGTTAAAAGAACCGAAGAAGAGGCCGATTTTCATTTGTTAAAAATTTCAGCTTCGTTTTTTAAATTCGTTATAAAGCTTTTGCGCTTCCTGCAGAGAGCGCTCCCTGTCTTCATTTACCAGTACTACATCAAATTTATCCTCAAAACCCATTTCAAATTTTGCCTTGAATAAGCGTCTTGATAAACTTTCTTCTGATTCTGTACCCCTGTCTTTAAGTCTTTCTTTGAGTACTTCAAGGGATGGTACTTTTACAAATACAGCTAATGCTTTATCTCCAAAATATTTTTTGAGGCTTAATCCACCTTTTACGTCAACATCAAAAATCACATTTTTTCCTTCACTCCAGAGTCTTTCAATTTCAGACTTTAAGGTTCCATAAAAGTTGCCCTCGTAAACTTCCTCCCATTCTATAAATTCGTTGGCATCTATTTTTTGTTTAAACTCTTCTGGAGAAAGAAAATAATAGTCTTTACCATGTTGCTCGGTACGGCCGCGTTTATCGCGTGTTGAGGCTGATATAGAGAAACCAAGATCGGCATTATGCTTAAGCAGATGTTTTACGATGGTGGTTTTTCCTGAGCCGGAGGGGGCAGAAAAAATTAGTGCTTTGCCGCCCATTATTTCGAAAGGTTTTGGATAACCTTTTGTTTAATGCTATCCACCAAATCCTGTGGTGCTTCGTTAGAGCACTTCTTTTTTAATAGGTCGCGAATGGCTACTTCTAAATGGTAATTCTGATAGCACGGCATACATTCTTCCAAATGATGACCCATGAATCTGTCTTTTTGTTCAGCGGTAGCTTCGCCATCTAAAATTGACTGAAGTAGTTGTAAACATTCCTGCTGATGAGGGCATTCATGTTTCATATTTTTCTTATCGGGTGTATTCATAAACTAGGAGGCTTAGGCAGTTTTATATCCCATTGACTTAGCGTATTCACTTAATTTTTCTTTTAACAGATTGCGTGCGCGATGCAAGCGGCTTCTAACAGTACCAATGGGAATGTCCAGAATCTTAGCCATTTCCTCGTACTTAAAGCCCTCCAGGTCGCACAATATAATCACAGTCCGAAAATCTACATCCAATGAATTCAAGGCATTCGAAATCTCATCGCCAATCATATTGCCTAAAGATTCCACACGCAGGTCGGGGGTAATTTGCCTGTCTACCTCCTCTGAGTTGTAATAAGCTTCGACTTCCTGATAATCTACCTTTGAAGGCTCCTTGCTCTTTTTACGGTAGTCATTAATGAAGCTGTTCTTCAAAATCCGAAACAGCCAGGCCTTTGCATTAGTTCCTTGTTGAAAAGAATCGATGAAACGGTAGGCTTTTAAGTAGGTGTCCTGCAAAAGATCTTTGGCGTCATCACGCTCAAGGGTAAGCCTATAGGCAAAATTGTACATGGCGTTTATCTGAGGCATAAACTCCTTGTCAAAAATCTCCTGTTTTTGAGCGTCTGTATAATTATTTTTAATGAATTCCTCTTCCATTACAAGGCGAATATACTGGCAAAAATGTTAGCTGTTCACCAAATCCCTATACATTACATCAAAAGCCTTTACGGTATCGTTGTTATTAAGGTTTTTTTCGATATGCTTCCGGGCATTTTCACCCAAACGGGCCGTTAAATCCCGATCCTCACTTAATTTTATCATGGCATCGGCAAGGGCTTTGGCATTACGGGCGGGTACAACCAAGCCGCTTTCACCATTAATTGTCAGCCCTACGTTTCCATCAATATCGGTTATGAGCGGTGCTACCCCTAAACACATGGCTTCAATAACGGATTTGGTAATGGCTTCGCCATAAATGGAAGCCAAAGCAAACACATGCGATGCCTTAACAATGCGAGGAGCGTCCTTACGAAAACCAAGATTAATGATTTGGTTTTTGATTGGGCTCTGATCTATTAATTTTTTGAATTTAGGAGCATCCATACCATTGCCCAAAAGCAATAAATGAATTTTGGAATCAGCCGGTAAATAATGAGTCGCTTTCAACAAATATTTCATTCCCTTCATGGGGCGAACATTGGCTACACAAACCACTCTAAAAGCATCGTCAGGAACACCTAATTCCTTCAAATCAATTGGTGTAACATCGTTATACCAATTAACATCATGCCCCTTGTTAATAGTGATCGCTTTATCTTTATTGAACAACAAGTTTCTTCTCATTAAAACGCGAATCGCCTCTACTAAACATACGATTCGATCAACACGGGGACTTAGGTATTTCAGATACATAAATGGATCCCACCAATGAATGTTGCCGGTATATCCCCTGTAGATTGCCACTTTTACCGGCAGACCCACGGCAGCTAAAATACCATTCACCATAGCCTTGTTATTAAACAAGTGCATGATCTGGTAACCTCCTTCTTTCAATTCAGTCCTAATGCGTTTTACCTGCGCCACACTGAATTTCTTCACTGGATGGAAGTCGATCACACGAATACCTGCCTCAACAAATTTTGGAACATATTCGCCATCCCCAAAAGTCATTACCGTTACATCGTAGCCAAATTGCTTTTTTAGTCCGATAAAAATTTCTGCCTCAGGGCGTACAGTTACAGTAGATCGGTAATTGGAGATGACTAATACTTTAATGGCCATGAAAGGACTAATGACTTAATTTTGATGGCAAATTAATGTATTTTTGTTGCAATCCTTACCTATGCTAACTGCTAACTTAAAAAGTGGCTACAAGAAGCTTATTTTTGATTTGAGCGCCAACGCCAGTTTACTCACCAGGTTTTTTTACAGGAATTTTTATAAACCCAAAAAGGGTTCTCTTGCTGCCTTGCTGGATGCCTATTCGCGCGCCAATACAGAAGTTGTTTTTGTTCAAGTGGGTGCCAACGATGGTTTTTTTCACGATCCACTTTATAAATTCATTATTCGTGATAAATGGAGGGGTGTAATGCTCGAACCTCAGGAATATGTTTTTAATACTTTTCTAAAAAAATTACACAAGCGTACACCTAATGTATATCCGTTAAATGCAGCATTAGATATAACAGATGGAGATAAAACTATCTATAAGATCGCTTTCTCTAAATCCCGTTGGGCTACAGGGCTAACCTCCTTTAGAAAAGAGGTAATTGAAGAGGCTATCTCAACAGGACACGTGGAAAGATGTGCAAAACGCTATGGAGAAACACTACCGTCTAACATTCAAGATTATATTGCTGAAGAAAAAATTCAATGCATCAGTGTGCAAACCCTCTGTAACAAATATCAAATTCAAAAATTAAACTGGTTGCAAATAGATGCTGAGGGTTATGATTATGAGATAATAAAAATGTTTAATATCGAAAAAACCAAACCAAGTGTTATTGCCTTCGAACATTCTCACTTATCAGCACAGGACAGAAATGATTGCAAACAGCATTTGTTAAACAACAATTACGCTGTTACCTACATTGGCGAGAATACCGTTGCTATGCAGAAACCCCTTGGTGCTTTTGATCGTTTCTTTTCCTAAAAATCATGAAGCTTTCTGTCGCCATTATTACTTTTAACGAGGAAAAAAATATTGAAAGATGTTTAACCTCTGTGCTGCCTGTAGCTGATGAGATTGTTGTGGTCGACTCTTTCTCTACAGATGCCACCGAGGAGATATGTAAGCGCTTTAATGTTCGATTTTTCAAGGAAAAATTCAGGGGCCATATCGAGCAGAAAAATTATGCGATGGACTTGACTGAAAATGATTTTGTATTATCGCTGGATGCTGATGAAGAGCTGAGTCCCGAATTATCAAAATCAATTATTTCTGCAAAAGAAAAATTTAGTGATGATGCCTACCAATTCAATCGTTTAAGTAGCTATTGCGGCAAATTTATTTACCATGGTACCTGGTATCCGGATACAAAAATTAGGTTATGGAATAAAAATAAAGGAAAATGGGGTGGCGAAAATCCTCATGATAAAGTAATTATGAGTAAAAACGCCTCAATAAACAACCTGCATGGAGATCTTAAGCACTATACTTACCATACAATAACAGATCACATCACGCAAATGAATAAGTTTTCAGATATTGCAGCGATGGAATCATTTAAGAAAGGTAAGGAGGCTTCAATTATTCTACACCTTATACTAAATCCATTTTATGCTTTTGTTAAATCATATTTGCTAAAGCGAGGATTCCTTGATGGTTTGGCTGGTTTTCAAGTCGCTATTAGTGGATCCTTTTATCGCTTTTTAAAATATTCAAAACTTCGTGCCCTTCAAAACAAGCATAACTTACATAGTTAAGCTAAAATTGGATTAATTGAGATAAATTCTACATGAAAGATAAGGCCTTACCCACCTCACCGACAATATCAGCAATCATTATAACTTTTAATGAGGAAAAAAATATTGAGCGGTGTATTAAATCTTTACATGGAGTGGCAGATGAAATAATTGTCTGGGATTCCTATTCTACAGATCAAACAAAGGAATTATGTGAACAATTAGGTGCAATCGTTTTTCAATCCAAATGGGAGGGCTACTCAACTGCTAAAAATGCTGCCAATGCAAAAGCAAACAGTGACTATTTACTTTCAATTGATGCAGACGAAGAGCTCTCTCCTGAATTGCGAAGAAATCTGTTAAAAATAAAACCAGCCCTGAATAACGAGGCTTATATCCTAACCAGAATTAATAGTTATTGCGGGACCTGGATTAAGCACAGTGGTTGGTATCCTGAGTACAAAGTAAGACTATTTAAAAGTGGTAGTGCCCAATGGGTTGGCGATATTCATGAGCAACTTGAGTTTAATCAAAAACCAAACTTCCTGATTGTTACTGGCAATCTTTTACATTACTCAATTACAAGTGTTGAGCATCATATCCAAAAAATCTTTTTATACAGTAAACTTACCGCAAAAAAGGATTATCAAAATGGGGTAAAGCCCTCAATACTTTTTCATGGAATACTTAAGCCAACTTTCCACTTCATAAAAAACTTTATACTTCAGCGTGGTTTCCTTGATGGCTATAAAGGTTTTGTTATAGCACAAATGGCGGCTTTTGAGCGATTTCTAAGGTATGTCCAATTAAAAGATCTCTATAGTAAAAAGTCCGATCCAGCGCCTATAAAAATAATTCATCTCAGTTCAGAAGGATCATGGAGGGGAGGAGAACAGCAAATTGCTTACCTAATTGAAGAACTGAAAAGAAATGGCATTGAATCAGTCGCTATCGCAAAAAGAAATTCCAGTTTTGCTAAATTTTGCGAAAAAGAGAATATTATTTGCTACACTGCTCCATTCTTCAACTCACTGGATTTTTTTACTGCTTTTAAAATAAGTTTGGTGGCTAGAAAAGAAAAAGCAGATGTTATACATATCCATAGCTCGAAATCGCATAGCCTCACAATCTTTGCAACACTATTCGGTCTTAAAACACCACTTGTTCTAAGCAGAAGAGTTTTTTTTCAACTGAGTAATTCAACTTTTTCGGAATGGAAATATAATCACCCGTTAATCAAAAAGATCATTTGTGTTTCTAACGCCACTGCCAACATAGTAAGACCTCATATCCATGACCCTGAAAAGTGTATCACGATTCACAGCGGTATTGACATTAAAAGATTTAAATCAAAGCCAGCTAAGAATTTATTAAGGGAGGAATTTAATCTTTCAAATGATCAGATTTTGATTGGTAATACTTCAGCGCTTGATCACTCAAAAGACTACTATACTTTCATTGATACTATCGAAAAACTTGTTAAAAAAGGAATCCCTGTAACTACTTTTATTATCGGCAAAGGGCCGCTGGAGAAAGATCTTAAGGAGTATGCTGAACGTAAAAATTTGAAAAACAGCATCATTTTCACAGGTTTTAGGTCAAATGTTTCTGAATTACTACTTTGTCTTGATATCTTTTTAATAACTTCTACAGTGGAGGGTTTAGGCACTAGTGTGCTAGATTCATTTGCCTCTAGAGTTCCTGTTGTAGCAACAAATGCTGGCGGTATACCTGAAATGGTTAAGCATGAGCAAACTGGTTTGCTGGCTGAGGCTAAAGATTCTAGCACATTGGCAGCATATGTAGAAAGGCTCATCAATTCTCAATCACTTAGAGATGAGTTAGTCGAAAATGCTTATGCCCTGGTGCTTACTTTCTCTAAAGAATCAACGGCAGCTCAAACCAAGACTGTATATAAGGAAGTTCTACAATATACCATCTAGTGTTAAAAAGTGTGAGCGGCTTTACAGCTAAGAAAACTTATCCTTTGGTTGGAAAATCTTCTAAATATTCTGAAAAATAAAACGGGGAATTAATTCCCCGTTTTATTTAAGTATCTGGTTTAAAATATTAGAATACAAAATAAGATTTTTGGAATTCTAACAATATTTCACGCCAAGGACTACTTGCTAGTCAATTCTGCGAAATGTTGAAATTGATTTGTTAATTGTAAGTGGCTACCAACTCTCTAAAGCGTTGATTACTAAGCCCCCTCACTTTAAGTTGTGTCCAATTTATTCCATCATAAGAATAACAGACTAGATTTGAATCTGAACCAGCTGCTCTGTATGAAATCACCAATTTACTGCCATCGGTGGCTATGGGTACATTGTGGCTGCTTGTTTTAAAGTCATTTATATTGTAGTAATAAAAATTGATTCCGTCAAATCTAACAAGACTTAAGGCATCGCCTGACTTTTTATATGAGATGTAAATATTATTATTAAAAGTAACCGCATCAAGCGCATAACCACTGTGAGAAATCACACCTCTTTCATTAGAAGAATTCCAACTAACACCGTCAGTAGATTGGGAATAGTGCAATTTAGTGCCCTCCGTAAAAAACAAATATTTCACACCATTTAAATCAGCAAACGAGGCCATTCTTAAAGTAGTCCCATCAATGCCCTTCAAAGGTGATGAAATTAAACTCGAAAAATTGCCATTTTCATATTTAAATGTCAAATTCCAAATATAGTTACTGGATACTTTTAGCTGATAAGCATACAGCTCACCATTTATAACAGCAAGCTCTACCTCCTTATACACTTCACTTCCAGTAGAAATTTTGAATTGAGGAATCATTTGAGGAATCGTCCAGCTTAGGCCGTCAGAACTTGAATGCAAATAGTAACTTCCTGACTGTTGATAAAGCATGTATATTCTATTCTGAAAGAATACTGATTTAATAAAGCTCGGGCTTGTTGTATACATGTTTCTCTCACCCGTCCAACTAATTCCGTCTGGTCCATAAGAGTTGTTATACTTACTCATCTGAACGTTCTGATAGTAAGACCACCATCTATTAGAAGTGAAGTTAGGAGATGGTATACCGGATACCTCTAAATTAGAAACATTTGAGGTTTTGGTCGACTTCTCCTTTAGTGAGGAGATAGGAGTAACGCCTTGATCATCGCAACCAATAAAAGCTACTAACATGAAGGCATAAAACAAAATTGCTTGTTTTTTCATAATAATGAATAAGGGGGGGTTAGGGTTATCTATAATGCTGCACAATTGACTAGCTTGACGAATGTATAATGATTAAATCAGATAAGCAACATACAGAATTACTACTTTAGTCTTTTATTGGCTGTTTAAAATAGAAACTCAATTAAAAAGTAATAGTCAGCCAAGCTGACTATTACTTTTAGAAAACTACTTTCTCTATTTCTTAGCCATCAATCCCATGGACTTCACCATGTTGATAAACTCTACACGGTAGCCCTCCTCATCCTTACCTCTCGCACTTTGCGCTAACTGCACAACTTTTTCGTAGTTAAAACTGTTCACATATTCCGATTCGCGAAGCAACATACCAAAAGCTGCCACGGCTGCCGACCACCTGAAATTGTCTGATGTATTCGACAAGCTGATCTGCTTATCCTTCATCGGATGAACGATAAGTTTGCTTACCTCACCATCCGGCTGCTTATACCTGAATTTAACAGTCATCAACTCATCAGATCCTTCTGCTGCCTTAGTAATATCTGTCTTCTGGTACTTCAACTCATCAACACTAAAGAATTCACTTTTTACGCCAACGGGTATCACTTCATACAAAGCGGTTACCGTATGACCTGACCCTAATTCACCCGCATCCTTTTTATCATTATTAAAATCCTCGCTCTTCAACATTCGGTTTTCATAACCAATTAATCTGTATGCGGCTACCTTGGCTGGATTAAATTCAACCTGCAGCTTTACATCTTTGGCAATGGTAAACAAGGTGCCACCAAATTCATTTACCAAAACCTTTTTCGCTTCAGTAATATTATCGATATAAGCATAGTTACCATTACCCTTATCAGCCAGTATCTCCATTTTAGAGTCCTTATAATTGCCCATACCAAAACCAAGCACAGTTAAAAATACACCACTCTTTCTTTTTTGCTCAATCAGTTTCTCCATGCTCTCATTACTGGATTCGCCTACATTGAAATCGCCATCGGTGGCTAAAATCACCCTGTTGTTTCCTTCTTTCTTAAAATGTTTTTCGGCAAGACTATAAGCTAATTGTATACCGGCACCACCTGCTGTTGATCCGCCAGCTTGTAAATTATCCAGTGCGCCAATAATTTTTTCCTTGTCTTTACCTGAGGTTGGCTCAAGCACAACTCCGGCAGCACCTGCATACACTACTATCGACACATAATCCTGAGGTCTAAGTTCATTTACCAACATCTTAAAAGATGATTTCAGTAAGGGCAATTTATTCACATCACTCATCGAACCAGAAACATCGATTAGAAATACCAGGTTAGAGGAGGGTAAATTTTCCGTAGCTATACTTTTTCCCTGCAAGCCAATATGCACCAGTTTGTGTTTTTCATTCCACGGAGCAGTCGATATCTCTGTGATAATATTGAAGGGATGTTCAGCAGAGGGTTGGGCATAATCATAATCGAAGTAATTGATCAGTTCCTCAATTCTTACAGCATCTTTGGGTGGTTGCTGACCGTTGTTAATAAACCTGCGCACATTGCTATAAGAGGCCTCATCAACATCAATGGAAAAGGTTGAAAGCGGATCTTTAAAAACATCTTTAAAAATATTTTCTGTTACACCCTCATATTCTTCAGTATTCGCTTCTGGTGCTACATAATCCTGATAAGGTACATACATCATATGGTGTGTACTGCTTGGCGCAGCCGAATCAGATTTTTTACTGCGTATTCTTTCTCTACTATAACCTGTTGTTACTACCTCGCTTAGTTGGGTTACGTCTATGGACATAGCAACGTTAAGGGTATTGCTCGAGCCGATTTTAACTTCCTTGGTCTGAAGGCCAATAAAGGAAAATACCAAGGTGCCTCCGCTGGAAGGAACTTTGATGCTGTAATGTCCTGCTACATCTGTTACGGTACCAGTGGCTGTTCCTTTCAGCACAACATTTACTCCTGGTAATGCAGAGCCATCTTCTGCGGAAGTAACTATGCCGCTGATGCTCCTTTGTTGGGCTTGTGATACCGAAAGGCAAAACAAAACCATGGCGAGTGTGATCAATCTTATTTTCATACGCTTTATTTTGTTGTTTTGCTATTGAGATGCAGCACATTCAAAAATTCCATACGACCTTTAAAAAATTGTATCTTAAAAAATGTTTTTAGGCAAGGCCATCCATGAAATGAGCGATTCTGAGCTGATTGAGGCATATAAAACCTCGCAGCATAAAGAATTGGTGGGTGAGCTTTATAAGCGTTATACCCAACTTGTCTATGGTGTTTGTCTGAAATACCTGAAAGACAGAGAATTGGCTAAGGATGCTGTTATGCAGCTTTTCGAGAAACTACTGACCAGTTTATTAAACCATGAGGTTAATCATTTTAAAAGCTGGCTTTATGTTTCGGCCAAAAACCACTGTTTAATGTATTTAAGGAGTGTTAAAGGAAAAACCAGCCAGGAAATCTCTTCTTTTATTATGGAAAAAGTGGAGGAAACACATCTGGAAGATGGTGAGGAACTGGAAAGTAATATCAGTAAATTAGAAAAGTGCCTGGAGACACTGAATACGGAACAAAAAAAATGTGTGCAATTGTTTTACCTGCAGGAGAAATGTTACCAGGAAGTTTCAGCACAAACGGGTTATGACTTATTAAAAGTGAAAAGCTATATACAAAACGGCAAGCGGAATCTTAAAATTTGCATGGAGCGAAATGACTGATTATTCAAAAGATATTGAACGTTACCTGAACGGAGAAATGACTTCGGCAGAACGGCATGCCTTAGAAAAGAAGTCGCTGTCCGATCCTTTCCTTGCTGAGGCCTTAGAAGGGGCAGAGCAACTTAATGCTGCTGACTTTGATCAGGATGTTAAGTCACTTCAAAAAGCCATTGACTTAAAAGTTAAAAAGAATGAGGGTAGTAATCGACTACTATTCTGGAGCCTTCGTTTGGCAGCCGGTTTATTACTGTTAGCCGTTGCCAGCTACCTTATTATAAATTTTAGCGATCAACTTAAACCCACCCCTGAAGTAAGCGAAGCAAAGCCAAGCCAGGAAACGGAAGAGATCGAACCAGCACCAGACAGCTCTACGATTACTTTGCCCAAAGATCAACTTGCACTGGCGGAAAAAAAGGATGCTGAGAAAAAAGAAATTGTTGAGACACCAAAACCTGCAAAAGCAAAAAAAAGTGTTCCGATAATTGAAGCCGACAAAACTGCCACACCTGTGCAGGATGTTATTCAAGAGAATCCTGCAGCGGAGGCATTCAAAGTCGAAGAAGTTTCGCCTATAATAACCAGCACTGCTGAGGTCCAGGAGAAAAAAACAGCACCCCTTGCTGCAAGTAAAGCCGGCAAAGAAGCAGAATCAACTGTACCAGCGCCTGTACAGGATGCTTCAACAAGATCGAGGGCAAAGAGAAGTGCTGCTGATGCGCGCACCAGTATGCCCTTGGGTGCTTCGTCCATTAGTGGTGTGGTGACTTCAGCTGAAGATGGCAGCCCCTTACCCGGTGTTAATGTTGTGCTGAAGGGTAGTACCATTGGCACCATTACAGATGCGGAAGGTAAGTTTACATTAGATGGCGCCACCCTTGCATCGACACTCGTGTACTCTTTCATTGGACTTCAAACTAAGGAGGTAACCATTACTGACACGAATCCATTAAATGTTAGTTTAAATGTAGATGTAGCACAGCTAAGCGAAGTGGTCGTCACTGGCTATGGCTACAGCGACAGAAATGAAACCAGCCCTACAGTTGATCTCGCTCATCCGGAAATCGGAAATAGGGCTTACCGAAAATATTTAGAGGAAAATCTTATTTACCCACAGCCTGCGCTTGACAATAAAACTGAAGGAAGGGTAACTGTTGAATTTTTTGTTGAAGCCAACGGAAGCCTGAGCGATTTTGTAGTGATAAAAGGAATTGGCAATGGTTGTGATGAAGAATTAATTCGGCTAATCAAAGAAGGACCCATGTGGATACCCACGAAAAAAGATGATCAGGCGATTCGGGATAAAGCAAGAGTAAGGTTGAATTTTCAGATGCCTGGGAAGTAATTCAAAATTCAAAATTTCAAATTCAAAATTTCAAACTGCTTATTCAATTTGAAATTTTGAATCTGAAATTTGTCTATTTATTAAACCACTTTCTTCCTGATCAACTTCGCATAGGTGCGGCTAACCGGAAAGCTTTTACCATTATTCATTTTCACCACCATACCACCATTAAAGTGTTTTTCAATTTCCTTTAAGGAGTTAATGTTAATGATGGTGCTTCTGTGTACGCGGATAAAAATATCAGGATTCAGAATTTCTTCGAGCTTACCAATACCTGAAGAACTTACAAACTGATCATTTTTGGTAGTTAAAATAGTATAGTCACCCGAAGCCTCCAGGTGTTCGATTTCCTCAACGGACAGGTTAATCAGTTTCTCAGACTTCTGAACAAAGATATGGGAGTCGTATGAAGTCCGGTTTTCTGTCTTCATGTTGCGCAACAACTCACCAACGTTATTCTGATCAGTATTCATCCGGCCAATGGCACGGTCTACAGCCAACTTAAATCTTTCATGATCGATCGGTTTTAATAAATAGTCAACCGCATTCTTTTCAAAAGCCCTGATGGCATACTGGTCGTAGGCCGTTGTAAAAATCACAAAGGGATCATGGGTGATTTCGTCCAGCACATCAAAACCATTCATGCCAGGCATTTGTACATCCAGAAAAATTAAATCGGGTTTTAATTCATCAATTTTATCAACTGCTTCGGTCCCTTTTGAGCATTCGCCTATTAAGGTCAAATCAGGATGCTGTTCTAAAAACTCTTTCAGGAGTTCTCTTGCCAGGGGTTCATCGTCTATTATTAAGCAATTAATCTTCATACAGCTTTATTTAATTCTTCTTTTATCAAGTGTGTAGTTGTATTGGGTACGTTAACTTCAGCAGGTATAAAAAAACTTACTGAGTATCCATTTTCATTTGATCGTATACGCAAGCCGGAGCCAGGACCAAAAATACTTCTCAGTCGCTGATCTGTGTTACTTAGCCCAACACCGGAACCGGTATAACTATCCATTACCTTTTTAGCTTTAGAACCAAGGCCATCATCCTTAACTTCAAAAAATATGGTGCCCTCCTCTGTTCTTTTTACGGTGAGTATGATGGTACCGCCTTCATCTTTGGGCGCTATGCCATACTTAACTGAATTTTCAACCAAGGGCTGCAATATCATGGGAGGTATAGATACACTCAGGCAAGTAAAGTCAACGTTCTTTATAAAGCGCAGCCTTTCACCAAAGCGCACCTGTTGTATGCGCATATAGCTGTCGATAAAATCTATTTCATGAAGGAGCTTAACCATTTGGTCTCCATGAGAATCGAGTGCATAGCGAAAAATGTCCGACAATTGAGTAATTACTTTTCGTGCCTGCTCTTTGCTAGAGCCAACCAGGGTGTTAATAGAGTTGAGTGTGTTGAAGAGGAAGTGTGGATTAATCTGCGATTTCAACAGCGAGAGTTGCATCTCCCTGTTTTTGAGGGTAAGCTCGCTTTTCTCTTGTTCCTTTTTTTGTACGTTGTAGAAATACTGGATAATGTAAAAAACTGCTAATGAAATTACGTACTGGTTATGGAAGTCCACCCCTTCCCATTTCAACAGACCTAATAAGTGCTCCTTCCAGTGATCAAAGTAAACGTAGCCCTACACATAATCCTGCAGATAATAAGAAAGTGAGCCCATTAAAAAAAAGTAAAACGTAGTGCCAAAAATATGGCCCGCCACCTGCACATAAATACTGAATTGAAAGAGAAAGCGCGCGTACAAAAATATGGCGATAATGAGCACACACAGCGCCTCAAACAAGTATAGGGCATTCCAAAAAATGAAGGCATGGGGTGTTTCAAACTCGTACTGCAGAATAGTACTCACTCCAAAATTAAGGGCATACCAGAGGCAGAGCAGGACATAAGCCCTTTTCCAGATGTTCGGTATGTTATCTAATAAGCCCAAGAAAGTACAAATTGAGATTAAAGTTGGTCATGGAAAAGCAAACTCGGTTAAAGTTTTCAATAAAGCGATAAACGTTCAATTTTAGGGTTTATCTTACGTTAGGTTTGAAAAACTACCTCCCTTCACCATCTTTAAGTCAATAATTAAAATGCGAGGGTTCCTGATCATTCTTTTCGTTGTCTGCTTTAATCTGGCGCAGGCGCAAACCATAACCCTGTCGGGTAGGGTAGTCGATAAAATCTCGCAAGAACCACTTGCCTTTGCCTCTATAGGCATAAAAGGCAAATCTTTAGGGGTTATCAGCAACCTGCAGGGCGAATTTGATTTCTATATCCCGAATGAGTTCAGGAATGAGATGCTGGTGATCAGCATGCTTGGTTACAGAAGTTACGAAGCGCCCATATGGTCAATTACCGGTAGCCCATCCGTTAGTATAGAAATGGATCGCTCAACTACCTTTCTTAAGGAGCTCATCGTGCAGGACTCGCTTAAAGGTGGCGACATATTACGGATTGCACTGGCCCGTGTCAATGACAACTTGCCGCAAAAACCCTTTATGCTGGATGGCTTCTACCGCGACATTAAACGCGTTGGGGGCACTTACATTTCCCTAATGGAAGCGGCCGTTCAAATTTATGATGAAGACCAGAAAGAGCCGAGAAATAAACATAAACTAAAGGAGCGTGTAAAGCTGGTGGAGATGCGGCAAAGCCTTGGCTACGAAAGCAAGTTTACCACCTATTTTGATCAGGATAATTTACTGGAAGACCTGCTGCTGAACAACAACATTCGCTACAGGCAAATTGAAGCCAGAGAAGAACTGTACTCGGTAATGAATCGCGAAAAAGATTCGTATTACAATGGACATGAAATTTTTGTAGTCGCCTATGAAGGTGAATACATACTCCGTTTTTTTATTGATAAGGAAGACTATGCCATCATACGTTTTGAATTTAAAACAACTAACGACACAAATGATGTAGTCGGTAAAAGAAAAAACCTGGAAGGCAGGTTTGCCGGCACCGACAAGGTGGTTGAGTTTAAACGCTATGAAGGCAAAATGTATGTTAGTTTTATGAAGATGACTTCGGCTATCAACTGGTACGATCTTGAAAAAAACGAACTGAAATTTAAAACAGAATTATTTCAACAGCTGTTGATCAACAAAATTGACACAAACCCTGCTACCAGAATAGGCGCGACTGAAAGCATGAAACGGTATGGCCTGCAGTTCCAGCATTTCAACTACAATAAGATTTTTTGGGATAGCTATAACGTGATTAAACGTACCCCCCTCGATTCACAAATTATTGCTGACCTTGAAAAAGCAGGGCCGCTGGAGAAACAGTTTGAGGAAAACTAGATTAGTTAACGCTTTACACCATTGTTGATAATGGACAATAGTCGATGGTTGATGGATAATAGAAGCATTTATTCAATCAAGGTGAAATATTATTCGTAGCCCTGTCCCCCGCCAGAGAGGCGGGGGTTGGGGGTGGTGATTATCATTAAAGCAACATCATCCAAATTCACAATTCAGTGTCGTTTAGTTAAGCTCTTTTTTGGCCCTGCCTTTGCCGTAGCGGCTTCGTGCAGGCAGGCTCACCTCCTGTCCTCTCCAAAGGAGAGTATGGATATGGAAGCTTAACTAAACAACATTGAATTCACGATTCGGAAGCGTGTTAGTTGACAATTGACAAAAAGTAATTGGCAATAAGCAGTTGTTAAAAGACAATAAACAGTAGGCAATATGAAGTTGACAAGATTGCTTCGAGCAATGGCGTAATTGTCAATTGTCCATTGTTAATTGTCAATTTTGTTAAAATTCAACTGTCCATTGAAAGCTCAATTACTTGAGCAAAGCCAATGCATCCTTAATTCTTTGCAAGGCTATTCGTAAATCATTCTCAGAAGCAGCATACGACAGGCGCACACAATTTTCGTCACCAAAAGCACCACCCGACACTAAGGATACATTTGCTTTCTCCAGCAGGTAAATACAGAGATCGTCTGCATTGTTCACTTTAGTAGTGCCATCAGATTTTCCGAAGAAATAACTCACATCAGGGAAGAAATAAAAAGCACCTTGTGGGTAGTTAGATTTTACGCCTGGTATGTCTTTCAATAAATTGTAAACTACTTCTCTTCTTCTGCGATACTCCTCTACCATTTTTTTAGTAGGGGTGATATCGCCAGCAATAGCAGCCAGGGCAGCACGCTGTGCAATGGAGCAGTTGGCAGACGTAATCTGGCCTTGCACTTTATTGCAACCATCAGCAATCCACTTAGGCGCTGCAATGTAACCCACGCGCCAGCCCGTCATGGCAAAGCCTTTAGCAAAACCATTTACCGTAATGGTGCGGTCGAACATGCCCGGAAAAGAAGCGATGCTGGTTTGCTCACCACTAAAATCTATGTGTTCATAAATTTCATCGGCAATCACCAATAAGTTTTCATGCTTCAACACCACATTGGCAATGTCCTGTAATTCTTTTTTAGTAAATACAGAGCCGGTAGGATTGCACGGTGAAGAAAAAATAACCGCTTTTGTTTTAGGCGTAATCGCTTTCTCTAATTGTGCTGCCGTTACCTTAAAATCGTTTTCAATGCTACCGCTTACCAATACCGGTGTACCTTCAGCCAGTCTTACCAGCGCATCGTAGCTCACCCAATACGGTGAAAAAACAATTACTTCATCACCAGGATTTAACAAGGCAATCATGGTGTTGGCTATAGATTGCTTGGCGCCATTGGATACAACAATATTTTCTGCCTTGTAAGGCACCTTGTTTTCTTTCTGATATTTCGCAGCTAAGGCTTCGCGCAAATCCTGATAACCCGCTACAGGAGGATAGGAAAAATAGCGACCGTCATCGATAGCATTTTTGGCAGCCTCACAAATATGTGCAGGTGTTTTAAAATCAGGTTCGCCCAGGCTAAGGTTGATTACATCAATACCTCTTGATTTAAACTCGCGTGCTTTGGCGGCCATGGCCAGCGTTGCCGATTCCTGAATAGCTTCGATGCGGTTAGAAAGTTTCTTCATACTAAAAATTGAAGTGGTTAAGTTAGAGCAAAGAAGGGGGAAGTAAAAATATTGATCACCAGTATTGTCAACAAAATTAATACCTCATCGCCACTTGATTTTCCTGATACTTCTTTAAGATGCCTCACTCCTACCTCTCTCCCGGGGAGAGAGATAGCAGCATCAAGAAAATCAAGTGCTTACAAGAAGTTTTAATCAGATGATATTTCCTGCCTAACTAAAAAGTGTTCTGCCCGAAATACTCCTGCCCAGGGTTATTTCATCTGCATATTCAAGGTCGCCACCAATGGGCACACCACGTGAAATTACACTGATCTTGATGGGTAAGTCCTTAATTTTTTTGTGGATGTAAAAAGAAGTGGTGTCTCCCTCCATGGTTGGACTTAAGGCTAAAATCACCTCTTTCAATTCGTTGCCGGGATCTGTGATCCGTTTTACCAGCGATTCAATTTTTAGCTCGCCCGGCCCCACACCATTAATCGGTGAAATAACACCACCCAATACATGGTACTGACCGTTGTACTGCGCTGTGTTTTCAATAGCCATTACATCTTTGGTGTCTTCCACCACACATACCAACGAAGGATCACGTCTGTGACTAAGACAAATGCTGCAAATCTCAGCATCTGAAATGTTGTGGCACTTTTTGCAATAGCGAATGTTGGCTCTCAGGTTAGACAGGGCCTCCGTAAGTGCAAAAGTATTTTCCTGTTTCTCTTTTACTAAGTGAAGCACTAAACGCAGGGCGGTTTTTTTACCAATACCCGGAAGTTTAGCAACCTGGTTTACGGCTTCTTCAATTAGTTTAGAGGGAAATTCCATCAGCAGGGTTAATAATAAATCTTAAGTCTGAAAGCGCGTGTATACCTCAAGTCTTTGACTTAAAGAATTTTTGCATCGATGCCTTCTTCACAAATAGCATCGCGGTATGGTTTTAGAAAATCGAAGGTACCCAACTTAACGGTGCATCGGCCTTTATGGTGAATAAGCCAGGTGCACTGTTCTGCCTGTTCAGGTGTATGTTTGCAAACCTTGATAAGCGTTCGGATTACGTGTTCAAAAGTGTTGAAGTCGTCATTGAAAACAACCAACTCCATCTGTTCGGTGATCTCAATCACCTCCAACAGCTCCACTTCTTCTTCTGTCAAAACATCTGGCTTCATACTACAAAAATAATAACAAAGGTATTAACAAATAAAAGGCAATATCGTTTAGCTAAGCCCTTTTTATTGGCCCCGCCTTTGCCGTAACGGCTTCGTGCAGGCAGGCTCACCTCCAATCCTCTCCAAAGAGAGGAGGGTTATGGAAGCTTAACTAAACGATATTGAATTGATAAGAGATTTGGATTTACCCTTTTTTACTAATTGTTTGGGACAAATTTGAGTTATGACTCCAGGTTTAGTGGCCACCATTATGGTGCTTTATTTCGCAGTGCTCATTGGTATTTCCTTAATTACCTCGAAAGGGGCGGATACAACCACCTTTTTTACAGCCAACCGAAAGTCGCCCTGGTATCTGGTAGCCTTTGGCATGATCGGGGCCAGCTTATCGGGTGTAACCTTTATTTCGGTGCCGGGCAATGTGGGTAAAATCGGTTTTGGCTACTTTCAGATTGTATTGGGCTATTTGGTAGGCTATTGGGTAATCATGTTTGTGCTGATGCCGCTTTACTACAGGCTTAACCTTGTTTCTATTTACACTTACCTGGAGCAACGCTTTGATAAGTATGCTTACAAAACCGGTGCTTTCTTTTTTCTGATTTCGCGTACCATAGGCTCATCGTTGCGCCTCTACCTGGCGGCTACTGTCTTACAGCTTTTTCTCTTCGATGCCTGGGGTGTGCCCTTCGCTTTTACCGTGGCCACCACCATTGTGCTAATCTGGCTGTATACTTTTAAAGGTGGTATCAAAACCATTGTATGGACAGATACTTTCCAAACCTTGTTTCTGGTTTCGTCTGTTGCCATCTGTGTATACATTATTGCCAACCGCATGGGTCTTTCTTTCAGCGGCATGGTTGCCCTTATCGAGCAGAGCAAATACGCCAGGATATTTTATTTTGATGATGTCAACAGCACGCTGTTTTTTCCTAAACAGTTTTTAGGAGGTGCTTTCATTGCCATCACCATGACGGGCATGGATCAGGAGATCATGCAAAAAAACCTGACCTGCAAAAATGTAGGCGAAGCACAAAAAAATATGTTTTGGTTCAGCCTCACCTTGGTGGTGGTGAATTTACTTTTCTTAACACTGGGCGCCTTGCTTTACCTCTACAGTACGCAGCAAGGCCTTGCTATTCCTGCTGTATCGGATGAATTATTTCCTAAGTTGGCGCTAAACGAATTTGGCTTGGTAGCGGGTGTGTTTTTCTTACTGGGTATTATTGCCTCATCCTATGCCAGTGCCGACTCAGCCCTGGCTGGTCTTACTACTTCCTTCTGCATCGATTTTCTCAACTTCAAAAACAAAAACGAAAATCAGAAGCGCAAAGAAAAATTTATCGTACACATTTCCTTCTCTGTTTTATTTCTCATCATCATTCTCGTGTTCAAAGAGATCAATGAACGCTCTGTTATTGATGCCGTACTCAATGTGGCCGGCTATACTTACGGTCCGCTACTGGGCTTGTTTGCTTTTGGCTTGTCCAATAAAAGACAGGTAAAGGGTAAGCTCGTTCCCCTGGTGTGTGTTTTGTCGCCTTTGCTCTCCTACCTGATCAGTGCTAATTCACAAGCCTTACTGAATGGCTACAACTTCGGCATTGAAATATTGATGGTAAACGGCTTGATTACCTTCTCTGGTTTGTGGCTTATTTCGGCTGAAGTGAAAAAGGTGCCAGTCTGAACGAAGTACTTATAAAAAAGAAAAGCCGCCTTTTTCAAGGCGACCTCTCTCTCGATTAAAACCAACCCCACATATCTTACCTATTCGCTCCCCAGTGCGAAACATTCCATGTTGATTCGTGGTATCAGTCATACGAAGAGTGTGCCATGTAAGAAATGGCCTTAATTCAAGCGTTTTGAGCCTCTTTGAAGGATTTGCTTCTTGTTTTGGGAAAACTCATTCCAAAACTATCATGCTCAACCTAGCTCACTGGCCGGATCCCAGAATTTCTCTGCAAAGTGCTGCACTTTATCCTTTTGCACCTTCAGGCCTTCCTTTTCCAGCAGCTTTTGCATAGCATCTGGCGTTTTAAAGTGATGTTTACCTGTGAGCATACCGTTGCGGTTAAGCACACGGTGAGCAGGCACATCTTTTGGCGCACCATGCATAGCCCAGCCCACCATGCGCGCACTCATTTTTGTGCCCAGGTAATTGGCAATAGCACCATAACTGCTTACCCGGCCTTTGGGGATCAGTTTTACCACTTCATACACATCCTCGAAGAAATTGTACGCTTGTGGTTTCTTTTGCTGTTGTGTGCTTTTCATACGTTTACAACTTGCTAAATTTACGGCTCATTTTTAACCGAGACCTATAGCCTTGAAAAAATTAAGCCTTGCTGTACTGCTTGTCCTTTATGCCCATCTTAGTCAGGCACAGACTTACGAGTGGATTTTCCCTGCTAACGAAAGTTGGATTAATGTGAATGAAGGCGAAGAGCTTAATTATGTAATTAAAACCACTGCCAATTTGCCGACACGCTTCTCGCTGGAAGGTGCCGAGACTGCAGACATGCAGCTGGATTCAGCAGGCAATTTCAGGTGGAAACCTTCTTATGAACTGGTGGATCGCATTGCCAAAACAAAAGAGTTAACCATTATTTTTCTCGCCAGCATTGCCGATGGTCAGCGCTTGCGCAAGGCCATCACCTTTACCATTAACCATGTTAACCGCCCGCCAGTAGTGGAGGAGTTGCCTGCCTTTTATGTAAAGCAAGCCTCCAACAATACTTACCAGATCTCTGCTGATTATGCCTACGATCCGGATGGCGATCCCCTGGTGTTTAAAGCCATTCCTTCACAAATGCCGGAAGAGTCATCACTCTCCTCGCAGGGTCAGTTTTTATGGAAACCATCGCGCGGACAATTTAATGCGTTAAAAGCCACACCACTTTTTGTAGAATTTATTGTGCAAGATCAACCTGAAAAGGCCGAGACAAAAGGCAGGTTAAAAATTGCGCAGACCCAACAAGACTTGCCACCGGAAATTTTAATTGTACCTGGCGATTCTGTTTTTACGGTAAAAGAAGATGAGACACTAAATTTGAAGCTCTACATTTCAGATCCGAATGGTGACGACAACATCCGAAGTGCCGGTTTTCTTTCTAAAGATTTGCGCGTGCCCGAAAGTTGTTTAAAAGAAAACACACCATTGCAATATGAGTTTACCTGGATGCCTGGTTATGACTTTGTGGAAGAGGATGAGAAGCAATTAATCAATGAGATAATTTTCTTCACCCTCGATAAATCGAACAATCGCTCGCAACGCAAAATACGTGTGCGCATTAACGACACCGAAAACCTGGTGCAGAAAGATGCGCTCCAGTATCAGAAATACTACAACAATATGCTGTCGGCCATGCAGCTGATTAATTTATTAGATGCCAACCAAAAGCAATTGAACCAGGACTACAAGAAAGCCCGAAAGGGCAAGAAGCAAAGAGCCATTGTGAATGCCACCCTGGGTGGAGTTACCGGTTTGTCGCCCCTGGCACTGGAACCCGACAATTCAAAAATTGTGTCGGGTGTGGGCGGTACTACAGTGTTAACCCTCGGTACACTTGAAGCTACCGAAGTGATTGGTCGCTCTAAAGAAGCCATTTTAGAAAAAATTAAAATCACCATCGAGATCCGAAACAAGGTGCAGGCAGCTGGTGATGAGTTTGCCCGCAAGTATGCCTTAAAGTCATCGCGCAGAAGCACAGAATTTGAGAAAGACATCGATAAGCTACGTACCGCTATGAACGATCAAAAACTGGTGCTTTTGGAGATCGATGCCTTTCAAAAAAGCCAGCCACGTGCCAGCACAGAGGCCCTGCGTAAAGTTTTTATTGATTTCAGTGAGGAATAAGGGCTGGGTTTAGAGAGAATCTTCATTCATAATTTTGCAGGAATCATTTGAACTTTTACCTTTGCAGTCCTTAAAAATCGGTGAACCGACCGTTTCGTGGTTTTGAGCCTCGGAAATACACAGAGGAGTGGTAGAGCGGTTTATTGCACCGGTCTTGAAAACCGGAGACGTGAAAGCGTCCGGGGGTTCGAATCCCTCCTCCTCTGCTGATCAAAGTTAAAACAAAGTCAAAACCTCGAAATCTTCACGATTTCGAGGTTTTTTGTTTTTAGGGCATACCAAAATCAACCTTCAAATCACAATCCCTTGGTAACCGATCCGTAACCAAGGATTCTTTAGGAAATCTGGTTACGAAATCGAGTTAAGGTGCTGATAATCAAGATGATCATTTAATGGACGTCTTGAATGAGGCACCCCGAATTGGATACTTTAACCAATTAACTAAGGGATATGACTCAAACTATTTCAGTAGCGTTTTTCGCAAGGAAAGACAGAACAACAGATGACGGGTTAAAACCAGTCTTCATGAGAATTTCGCTCATGAACAAACGGCTCACACTAGCGACAAAAATCTTTGTCAAGCCAAATGAGTGGTCAGACGAACATGGCAAGCTGAAAACCAACTCAGAAGAAGCACGGAGGGTAAACAAAATGCTCGAAGCTTTCAAGATGAAAGCTTTTGATTACCAAAGAGAGTTAATGAATGAAGGGAAAGACGTGACCCTTGAAAACATGAAAGCCAAATGGTACGGCCTCAGCCTGGAAAAAACTCGAATGCTGATGGAGGTTTTCAAACAGCACAATGAGCAAATGAAAGCTCTTGTTAATCGTGAGTTCTCACCGCTAACACTCGAACGTTATGAAACCTCGTACCGACATACTGAGGCGTATCTTAAATGGAAGTTCAAAATTGGCGACATCGATATTAAGAAGCTCAACTATGAATTTATTGCCGACTATGAGTTTTGGCTAAAGTCTGAGCGTAAATGCGACCATAATACTTCAGTCAAGTACTTATCTAATTTCAAGAAGATTGTACACATCTGTATTAAAAATGGATGGCTTGAGCGCGATCCGTTTGTAGGATTCAAAATGACAAAACGGGAGGTAGAACGTCCCTTTCTAGTAGATGAAGAACTAAAACGAATTATTGCCAAACAATTCATAGCACCGCGTATGAACCAGGTGCGCGACATTTTCATCTTTTGTTGCTATACCGGATTAGCATACGCAGACGTTGAAAAACTAACCCGCGAAGAAATCACGACCGGTATTGATGGCGAGAAATGGATTTGGACAAGCAGACAAAAGACTGATACTGCAACCAGAATCCCTCTGCTATCTCAAGCACTTGAAATTCTTGAACGCTACAAAGATGACCCTCAATGCGCCATCAAAGGAAGGTTGTTGCCTGTCTTGAGTAATCAAAAGATGAATACCTATCTGAAAGAGATTGCAGATGCTTGTGACATCACTAAGAAAATGACCTTTCACACAGCTCGACACACCTTTGCTACTACTGTTACGCTTTCGAATGGTGTGCCAATTGAAACAGTGGGTAAGATGCTAGGCCATAGAAACCTAAAGACTACCCAACACTATGCAAAAATCCTTGATTTGAAAGTGAGCGAGGACATGAAGAATCTCCGGAATAGGCTCAATACAAAATCAATAGCTCCTATAATAAATCAAAATTCTTAACCTCAACTTTAATTCGTTACTCTAATGAATAAGATTGTCACATACCTTGAAAGCAAAGAAGTTGTTTTTCACGGAGCACTTATGCTCATCATTCTTTACGTCCCACATGCTGGTCACCTTTTTAAGAATCTTGAACACTTAGATATGACCATTTTCGGTTTCTCAATTTTAAACTGGGTTTATGGAATTGCGTTAGCCAGTATTATTGAATTCATAATTTTAGTTTTCATTATCAACGGTTATA